>Ga0210040_10000756_pt1 | contig 51931 bp, 56 predicted proteins | sample CryGeyCG12114_NA_FD_185462 | JGI IMG/M metagenome (GOLD analysis project Ga0210040, IMG submission 185462) | Groundwater microbial communities from aquifer - Crystal Geyser CG19_WC_8/21/14_NA (SPAdes) (version 2) | ecosystem: Environmental > Aquatic > Deep subsurface > Groundwater | place: USA...
CCGGCGCCGCTCGCGCCCGTCAGGAAATAGAACGCGCCGCTGCCCAGCGTGAAGCTGATGTCGGACAGCGTTTCAGGCCCGGTGCCGTAGCGCAGGCCGACATTCTCGAACTGGACGATGCTCGCCATCCTCCGGTCGCTTCGCACGGATGGGCCCCCAGGTTCAAGCTTGCCACACGCGCGCCCGGCGTGCTTAGCATGGGGCCAACCCGGCGCCTTGGCGTCAGTGTCTGAAGCGTGCGCACCCCATGATCCTCGAATGCCCTGAGTGCACCACCCGCTACATGGTGCCCGACCGCGCGATCGGACCGGAAGGGCGAACCGTGCGTTGCGCCAAATGCCGGCACAGCTGGCATCAGCCACCCTTGTCCGAGATCGATGCCGACGAGCTCGAAGAGGCTGAGGAGGTCGAGGAGCGCGCCGGCGAACCGGAGCAACGCGTGCCCGCGTTCGCCGGCCGACATGCTGCCGAGGAAGAGTTCGAGGAGGCTGAGGAGCCGGCGCCCGCCTTCGACGACCGCTTCGCCGCGGCTGTTTCTGCCGCTGCGGTCAAGGCGGCGGCGCCAGCCATTGTACCCACACCGGCTGCACCGCCGCCGCCGGTCATGCCCGCCGCCACACCGGCGCCTGAGCCTTCACCGGTGCCCGCATTCGATCCGGCCAACCGTTTCGATCGCGTCATGCCGCCGCGCCAGCCCGCGGCCGATTCGTTCGCCACGTCGACCTTGCCACCGGTTCAGGATGACCTGTCAGGCTCCTCCAAGCGTTTCCGTCGCTCGCCGGCGCGCCGCTGGACACTGATCGCAATCGCGACCTGCGTGATGCTGCTGATCGGCACCGCGGCGATTCTGTTGTCGAGCGGTCCGGGCCTGGCCGCGCGCCTTGGCATCCCGCTTGGCGCGGCGGAAACGCCGTTGGTGATCAAGGACAATCCCATCGAGCGACGCGAGCTGGAGAACGGTTCCGAACTGTTCGCGGTCAGCGGCCGGGTCAGCAACCCGTCGGGCCAGCGGCAGCGCGTACCAGACATCATGGTCGCCCTGAAGGACGCGCGCGGCGATCGTGGCCGCACCGTGTTCAGCTGGACCATCACCCCGCAGCAGCGCACGCTGGCCCCCGGCGCGACGGTGGAGTTCAACTCGGCCAAGCTCGACGTGCCACCCAATTCCAAGTGGCTGGAATTCAGCTTCGTGGGCGAAAACGGCAGCTGACGAGCCCGGGCAAGCCGCCCTGCACCAAAGCCGTTGCAGCGGCCCGAGTGCTTTGCTAGTGGCACCCCCCTACCAGCTGCCGGCATGCCGGCGGTGACTATCACGTGCGGTCGTGGCGGAATTGGTAGACGCGCAACGTTGAGGTCGTTGTGGCCGAAAGGCCGTGGAAGTTCGAGTCTTCTCGACCGCACCATTTTTCAGCAAGCATCAAGGACTTGCGCCGCCCGTGTGAGCGGCACCTTCACCGCGCCGCCGCGTTCAGCAGGTGGCCCAGCGTGAAAGGACCCTGTTGCAAGCCTATCTTCAGGCGATCGGCACCGCCGTTCCCGACCACGACATTCACCACGCCTTTATCGACTGGGCGCGCCAGCGCGTCGACACGCGCGGCGCCCGTCTGTTCGATCGCATGGCATCGCGCGCGGCGATCCGGCATCGCTGGTCGGTCCTGCCGCGCGGGCATGAGGGCGGCTCACCCGTCGCCAGGGGAGGCTTCTACGCCATCGATCCGCTGCCCGGCACTGGTGAGCGCATGGCGATCTATGCCGAAGCCGCCCCGACACTCGCGCTCGCTGCGATCGACGCTTTGGCCGCGAAGGCATCGCTGGACGGGGTGACGCACCTGGTGGTGGCGAGCTGTACCGGCTTCGTCGCGCCCGGGATCGACCAGATCATTGCAGCCCGGTGCGGCCTTGCTCCCACAGTGGAGAGGCTGCTGGTCGGGTTCATGGGGTGTTACGCCGCGGTGGCTGCCCTGCGCAGCGCCCGCCATATTGTCCGGTCCGATCCCGCCGCGCGGGTGCTGGTGGTCACTGTCGAGCTGTCGACGCTGCACCTTCAGGATACGAGCGAGATCGAGCCGCTGCTGGCGATGCTGCAGTTCGGCGACGGCGCGGCGGCGGCGCTGGTGACGGCGGAGCCGGGCGGCTTTGCGATCGAGCGGCCATTCTCGTCCGCCCTGCCCGATTCGGGCGAACTGATCCGCTGGGCGATCACCGACCGCGGCTTTGCCATGCACCTGTCGGGGGAAGTGCCGGCGCGAATCGCAGCCGCGCTGGCCGACCCGGCATTCGTCGCCTCGCTAGGCGTAGACCGCCCGGCGGCGGTGGACGCCTGGGCCGTGCACGCCGGTGGCCGCTCGATTCTCGATGCTGTGGAGCAGGCGCTGGCGCTCCCGCCCGATGCGCTCCGTGCCTCGCGGGAGGTGCTCGGGGCGTTCGGCAACATGTCGTCGGCGACATTGATGTTCGTGCTCGCTGATCTGCTGGCGATTCGCACCGCCCGGCATGGCGTGGCGCTCGCCTTTGGCCCCGGACTGGCCGCAGAGGGTTTCGTGTTCCGGAGCGCGGCGTGAGCCTCACTCACCGGGCCGAGGGCGAGGAACTGATGGATGCCGACGATCTCGATGCCGGCACCTATGCGGCAGTGGTCGGCGATCTGGCCCGTGTCAACACGGTGACGCTGGCGGCGAGACCCACACTCGCCTTTCTCGACCGCGCCATCGGGCCCGGCGGCAGGATGCGTCTGCTCGACGTCGGCTTCGGCGATGGCGACATGCTGCGTCGGATCGCGCGCTGGGCAAAGGCGCGCGGGGTGGAAGCGGAGCTGGTCGGTGTCGACCTCAACCCGCGCAGCGCACCGGCGGCCACTGCGCACACGCCACCCGACCTGCCGATCCGCTACGTCACCGGCGACTATCGCGAGGTGGAAGGGCCGTGGGACGTGATCGTGTCCGGCCTGGTCGCCCATCACATGACGGCCGAACAGCTGCTCGCGTTCATTCGCTTCATGGAACGGCATGCGCGGCGGGGGTGGCTGATCAACGATCTCCATCGTCATCGCCTTGCCTATCTCGGCTTTCCGCTGCTCGCCCGGATCGCGCGCTGGCACCCGATCGTCCGCCACGACGGCACGCTGTCGGTCGCCCGCGCCTTCCGCCCGGCCGAGTGGTCCGCGATCCTGTCGGCGGCGGGCATCACCAGCGCACGTGTGTTCCGCGCCTTCCCCTTCCGGCTATGCGTCGAACGGCTGCGCTGATCGTCGGCGGCGGGCCGGCGGGGTCGGCGCTCGCCATCCGGCTGGCCCGCGCCCGGAGAGTGCCGCTGCTGCTCGAACGCCAGCGCGATATCGGGGATGCGCTGTGTGGCGGTTTCCTGAGCTGGCGCACGCTCGCGGCGCTGGAACCGCTCGGCATCGCGCCCGACCGGCTGAACGCCGCCCGCGTGACGCAGCTTCGGTTGATCGCGGGCGGGCGCACGGTGGAGGCCCCCCTGCCCGCACCGGCACTGGGGGTGTCGCGCCATCGCCTCGATACGCTGCTGCTCGATGCGGCGGAGGCCGCGGGCGCGGCGGTGGAGCGGGGTGTCGCCGTGCGCGAGATCGATGAGCGTTCCGTCCGCACCGCCGACGGCGCGACGATCACCGGCGAGGCGCTGTTCCTGGCCAGCGGCAAGCACGACATCCGGGGTGCGGCGCGCCCCGAGGAGGCGCGCGGGGAAGATCCGACGCTCGGCCTCAGGTTGCGGCTACCACCGTCGCGCGCGCTCGGGGCGCTCGCCGCGGGGCGGATCGAGCTGCACCTGTTTCCGCGCGGCTATGCCGGCTTGGTCTTGCAGGAAGACGGCAGCGCCAACCTGTGCCTGGCGGTGCACCGTTCCCGCCTCCAGGCCGCCGGCACGCCTGCGGCCCTGCTCGCGGACCTCGGGTGCGAGTCACCGCAGCTGGGTGAGCGGCTGGCGTTCGGTGCCGCCGACCTGCCGATCGATGCGATCGCCAACGTGCCCTATGGCTGGCGCGCACGCCACGGGACGCCCGGCGTCTTCCGGCTGGGTGACCAGGCTGGCGTCATCCCTTCGCTCGCCGGCGAAGGCCTGGGCATCGCGCTCGCCAGTGCCGCCGGCGCGGCGGCCGCCTATCTCAGCCGCGGTCCGGACGCGGGCGCGGCATGGCAGGGGCAGTTCGCGCGGCGGCTGGCCAGGCCGATGAAGCTGGCCGGCATCGTCCGTCAGGCGGCGGAAAGCGCACACCCGGCGGCGCTGGTGGCGCTCGCCCGCGCACCCTTCCTGATCCAGCTTGTGGCGCGCCTCACCCGCATCCGCCAGTGATGCCCTTGACGCCCCGCTTCCCCGCCCCGAGATGATGCGCATGGACCAGTTGAATCTCTCCGAAGCCGAATGGCGCAAGCGGCTGACTCCGGAGCAATATCATGTGCTGCGCGAGGCGGGCACCGAGCGGGCGTTCGCCGGTGCGCTCAACGACAACAAGGCGGCCGGTATCTATCGCTGCGCGGCCTGCGGGCTGGAGCTGTTCGACAGCGCCGACAAGTACGATTCGGGATCGGGATGGCCGAGCTTCACCCAGCCGATCGAGCCCGACCGCGTCGTCGACCACACCGATCGCAGCCACGGCATGACGCGCACCGAAACACGCTGCGCCCGCTGCGACAGTCATCTGGGCCACGTCTTTCCTGATGGGCCGCGGCCTACCGGCCTGCGCTATTGCATGAACTCGATCGCGCTCGACTTCCGGGCGCGCAAGGCGGGCGAATAAAGCTTCCGTCAGCCGGCACGTGGGCAACCACGGCCGGCTTGTTCAGTTGCCGCTAACCGCGTATCCGCGACGGCAACTTCATGGCCCGCGCGCGTTCCCCCCGTCCCCGTTCCCCCTGGCGTCGCCGGGTGGTGGTATCCATCCAGCTGCTCGTCGGGCTGGGGCTGTTCGCGATGGCGGGGCTGGCGATCGCCGTCTACGTGACCCGCGCGCAGCTGCCGAGCTTCGATCAGCTGCAATCCTCGCCCAACGGCCAGATGATCCGCGTCCATGCCGCGGACGGCACCGTGATCGTATCGCTGGGGCCAAGCTATGGTGAGTGGCTTCCCTACGGCCAGATCCCGGCGGTGATGCGGGACGCCACCGTTTCGGTCGAGGATCGACGCTTTCGCAGCCACATCGGCGTCGACCCGATCGGCATCGTCCGGTCGCTGATGGTCCGCTACCAGCGCGGCCATTGGGTGCAGGGCGGCTCGACGATCACCCAGCAGCTTGCCCGCAACATCTTTTTGTCCAGCCAGAAGAAGTTCGGCCGCAAGTTCCGCGAATGGATCCTGGCGCTGGCCCTGGAACGCGCATTCACCAAGGACCAGATCCTCGAGCTGTACCTCAACAAGGTTTATTACGGCGGCGGCGCCTATGGCATCGACGCGGCGAGCCGCAAGTTCTTCGGCCACGGCGCCGATCACCTGAGCCTTGCCGAGGCGGCGGTGATCGCGGGGCTGGTCAAGGCGCCGTCCAACTATTCGCCCACCGCCGATGTCGACGCCGCAAAGGGACGCGCCGGGGTGGTCATCGACCAGATGATCAGGACCGGCGCGATCAGCCAGAGACAGGCGGACGCGGCCGACGTTTTCGACCTCAAGTTGGCGCCCGAAACAAAGCAGAACAGCGCCCGCTATTTCACCGATTGGGCGCTGCCGCAGCTCGACGTGCTGATCGACGAGCAGCAGGCGCCGCTGGAGGTGTGGACGACGCTTGATCTGGGCATGCAGCGTCAGGCGGATGCCGCGGTGCGGGCCAACGTGCCCGCCGGGGCGCAAGGTGCGCTGGTGGCGCTTGATCGCGAGGGCGCGGTGCGCGCGATGGTCGGTGGCACCGATTACGTGTCGTCTATCTATAACCGGGCCACCCAGGCGGTCCGCCAACCCGGTTCGGCGTTCAAGCTGTTCGTCTACCTCGCCGCGCTGGAAGCCGGCCACAAGCCGGAGGACACGGTGGTTGACGAGCCGGTCACGATCGACGGCTGGAGCCCGCGCAACGATTCGCGGCACAATTCCGGCAACGTGACGCTGCGCACCGCCTTTGCCTATTCGCTGAACACGGTAGCGGCGAAGCTCGGCCAGGAGGTGGGCTTCTCGACCGTCGCCGACATGGCGCGACGGTTCGGCATCACCACGCCGGTGAACACCCATCCCTCGATGGTGCTGGGCACGTCGGAGGTCCGGCTGATCGACATGACGCGCGCCTTTGCCAGCGTCGCATCGAACGGCATCGCGGTGGCGCCGTTCGGCATCACCCGCGTCACGGCCAATGGCCAGACGATCTACAGCCATGAGGTGGATCGCAGCCACGTGCTGGTGGCGCCCTATGTCGCCGCGTCGATGATCGACCTGCTGCAGACGGCAGTGAACACCGGCACCGGGCGCCAGGCGCAGATCGGCCGCCCGGTCGCCGGCAAGACCGGCACCACCAGTTCCTCCAAGGACGGCTGGTTCCTCGGCTTTTCGAGCGGGCTGACCACCGGTGTATGGATGGGCCGCGACGATGCCCGCCCGATTGCCGGCCTGCATGGCGGCACCGCCCCTGCCCGCGCCTTTGCCGCCTTCATGCGTCCGGCCACCGCCAACCGCCCGATCGAGCAGTTCCAGACCCAGGTGACGATGCCCGACCTGCAGATCGAGCCGGACGAAGAAAGCTATTTCGGTCAGCCCGACAACGGGGCGGTGGTCGACGATGACGGCAACCCCATCGGACAGCCGTTGGACACGCAGGCTCCGGGCGGGGACGAGAATCAGCCGCCGGCGGACGTGCCGAGCGACCAGCGTTATCCCGCGCCCGACAATGCGCCGCGCCAGCAGCTCAATGAGGACTGGATCGACCGTGTCACCGGGCGCGAGACGCCGCGCCGCCCCGCGCCGCGAGCGCCCGATGATCGCCCGCGCTATGTGCCCGATGACCGGTCACGCTATGCCCCCGACGATCGCCCCCGCTACGCGCCCGGCGACCGGACCCGCTATGAGGACGACCTGCCGACCCAGTGAAGCGCTGCGCCGTGCGCGCGCAGCCACGCCCGCGCAGGCGCCGGGTCGCTGCCCAGCAGCTCGGCGACCAAGGCGTGGAAGGCTGATCCGTGATTCATGTGAACGCGGTGGGCGACCTCATGCGCGACCGTAGCGCGGCGCACCCAGGCCGGTGCGAGGATCAGGCGCCAGCTGTAGCGGATCGCCCCACTCGACGCGCAGCTTCCCCACCGTCCGGCCGGATCACCGACCGACACCCGCGTGACGCTCACGCCCGCCAGAGCGGCGAATTCGGCCGTCTCGCGGGCCAGCAGGTCGTGCGCGGCACGCTTAAGCCAGCTCTCGACGCGCCGGTGCACCGTTTCGGCGGGACCGGACAACGCCAGCGTCCCCTCGCTTACGCTGACGATCCGCGAGCGTCCCGGCGTCCAACGGATGGTGAGGAGTTGGTCGGCGACGGTCACCACCGCACCGTCTACGAACGGCTGCGGTTGCGGGAGCTTGGCGCGCTGCTCGGCAAGCCAGTCGCTCTTGCCGCGGGCCCAGGCAAGCGCCGGCGCGAGCGCCGCACGCTTGGGCACCACCAGCCGCGCGCGTCCCGTGGTGGGATCGAGCGCCAGCCGCAGACGCCGCGCGCGGGCATGGCGGACGACGTCGAACCCGTCGTTCACAGCTCCCTGTCGACGATATGGTTTTCGATGTCGCCGACCTCATCCTCGCTTACCGTCCAGCCGCGCACCGACTGGCCGGCGCGATGCACCGCCTCGCGATCGCCGCTCACCAGATAATGCCAGTCGGGCAGCGGCTCGCCGGCAGCACGGCGGCGATAGGCGCAGGTGGAAGGCAGCCAGTCGATCGAGCGGACGTTGCTCATCGACAGCCGCACGCATTCGGGCACAAAGGCGCGGCGGTTGCGATAATCCGAACACTGGCCGCTGCGTCGGTCGAGCAGTCGGCAAGCGACGTTGGTCGGGATCGTCTCGCCCGTGTCCTCGTCCTCCAGCTTGTGGATGCAGCACTTGCCGCAGCCGTCGCACAGCGCTTCCCACTGGCCGCGGTCGAGTTGCTCGATCGGCATTTCCCAGAAGGGGGTCGTCATCTCGTCAATGGGCCCAATGCTTGATCTCGTCGGCCACGGCTTGCGGCCCCTGCTCCAACGGCAGCAACGCCAGCGGCTTGCCGTCCTTATCCATCAGATAAGCCTGGCGGGTGTGGTTTACGAGGTATCCGCCGCCAGGCGTTGCCGCGCCCTTGCTGGCGTAGATGCCGAACGCCTTGGTGACCGCAGCGATCGCAGCTGGCGTGCCGGTCAGTCCCTGCATGCGCGGGTAGAACGCCGTCACGAACTGCTTGAGCAACGCCGGTGTGTCGCGGGCCGGATCAACGGTGACGAAGATCGGTACCACCGATGCCGCCAAAGCGGGGTCGCTGGCGTCGAGCAGCTTCATCGCCGCGCCGATCGTTGCCACGTCGGTGGGACACACGTCGGGGCAAAAGGTGTAACCGAAGTACATCACGCGATACCGGCCGGCGAAGCTGCGGTTCGTGACCGGCAGGCCGTTCTGGTTGGTGAGTGCGAACGGGCCGCCGATCGATGCGCCTTCCAGCGGCGGTGAGCCCATGGGCGCCGAGGCGCCGCCCGAATGGCAGGCGGCGAGCAGCAACAGCAATGACAGGCTGGATCTGTTCATGACGCGGGCAGCCTTGATGTGTTAGCCCCTGCAGCGCAAGCATTTGCCCGAGTTCCAAGGATGTGACCGATGCCCGCTCGCCATTTCATCGCCGCGCTGTTGTGCCTTTCGAGCGCCGTTCCTGCCGCCGCGCAGTTCCAGTCGGAAGGCTACAAGTTCCTCCAGGCGGTGCGCGATTCAAAGAACGACGAGGTGATCGCGACCCTCAACAAGCCGGGCACCACGGTCATCAACACGCGCGACGTGACCACCGGCGAAGGTGCGCTGCACATCGCAATCAAGCGCAGCGATGTGCCTTACGTGACCTTTCTCCTGCAAAAGGGGGCCGACCCCAATCTGCGCGACGGCAAGGGCAACACCCCCATGGTACTCGCCGCGACCCTGGGTGAGACCGACCTCATCCACCTTTTGTCGCTCGCCAAGGCCAACCCCAACCTCGGTAATTCGGCCGGTGAGACACCGCTGATCCAGGCGGTGCACCGTCGCGACATGGCGATGGCGCGCGAGGTTATTGCGGACGGGGGCGATCCCGACCAGCGCGACATCATCGCCGGCAAGTCGGCGCGGGAGTATGCCGAACAGGACACGCGCAACCCCGCCATGGCCAAGCTGTTCGCGGAAACCCCCAAGAAACAGCGCCGCGCCGTCGCGGGGCCGAAGTTCTAGAAGGCTGAAGTTTTTTAGAAAGAAAGCCCGTCCGCGTCGGGGTCGGTCAGCGCCGCCAGCCGGCGCGCGGCGCGGCGGGCGAAGGCCAGCGTGCACCGCTTGCGCCCATGCGCCGACAACGGCACGCTATGTGCCTCGCGGATGATGGCGGCGTCGTAGCGATCGGCAACGATGATCCCGGTGCGCTCCGGCAGAAAGGCGGGGGTGTCGAGCGGCGAGCAGTCGAACCCCGCCGGCAGGGCCCAGTAGAAGCGGTCGCAATGGCTGAGATAGTCCGGCCATTTGCCGTCACCGAGCAGATCGGCACGCGACACCTTTATCTCGACGATCACAAGGTTGCCGCGCGCATCGAGCCCCATCAGGTCCGCCCGCCGGCCGCCGTCCAGCGGGACTTCCGGAATCACCGCCACGTCGTGGCGCAGCAGCATCCTTGCCACGCCGCGCGCCACGTCGGCGGCGCACAGGGGCGAGCCCGGCGCTTCGGTGCAGGACGGGATGCTGGAGTCTGGCGGCAGGACGAGCATGCCGCGCAGTCTAGAACATTCGGCGAACGGAGCAAGCCCGTCCGGCGGCTCGATCAGCGATAGAAGACGTGATTGCCGATCGAGGCGACGACCACACGGCGGGCGCCGGGCGACACGCTGCGGGCGTGAAAGAACAGGGCGTTGGATGCAACGCTGCTCCAGGCCTTGGCAAGCGCTACCTTGGCGACGGCGACCGCGGTACGATACTGCGCCCGGCCCTTGTCGATCGTCGGCAGCGCGCCGCCACGAACGAACGAGAACTGCCCGCGCTGCTTCACCACGCCGCACACGTCCGACGGAAAGCGGCCGGACTTGGTGCGATTGATGATCACCTGGGCAACGGCGAGCTGGCCGTTCATCGGCTCGCTCTTGGCCTCGAAGTAGATGGCGGTGGCGAGGCAGCGCAGCGTGTCGTCGCCGGCTTCCTGATCCTGGGCAGCGACGGCTTCCGACAGGCTGGCAAACTTGTCATCTTCGTCGTCGTTGGCGGTATCGACCGTGGTCTGGGCGTCCTGCAACGGCGAAACGGCAGGGGTAAAGGGAACCGTCAAAGGGGTCAGCGTGTTGTTGGCGGGTGAGGTAGCTGGCTGAACGGTCACCGGAGCGCGGTTGATATCCGCTGCCAAGCCGGGTGTGCCGATGCAACCGAGGCCGGTGAGGCCGAGAGAGATGGCCGCTACCGTCGCGACACGCTGAAAGAACGTCATTCCACAAAACAGTTATGCGGTGAGTGCGCGAGCGGCCGGCGATCCGGTCGTTCGGGCTGCCCCCCGACTGCGTCACCAGGTGGATCGCACCCGTCCTGGCCCAACGCTTGTTGCAATGAGCCGGCAGTCGGTTGAGCAGCTTACCAAGTCAATCGAACAGCATCGTTTCAGCGGCGAACTGTTGTGCTCCTGCGACGTCCAGCTCAATTAACCATAAGTCGGGATCACGGCTGCGTCGTCTTAGGCAGTAACCGGTGACGTCTTCCGCCGGAGTCGACTCGATCAGCGTGACCTGCCCATCGGGTCCGAGTCCCCGTTCGAACAGCCTTTCGCCAGCACCCCGCTCCAAGGTGACGATCAGGATCCCTCCCGCCTGTGCATCGCCCTTGGCGAGCACGGTGGCGCTGCCGCCAGCGCCGTGGACTCGGCGCAACAAGGCGGACACCAGCACCCCGCTCGGCAGCCGGCCACTCATTCGGGTGTTGGTCCTGTATAACCGGGCAGGCCCGCGAGCGGGATCTGTGAGCGCATGAACGTGCCGGTGCCGCGCGCCGCTTCCTCGCCGTCCGCGTCGATCAGCCGGGCGTCGGCCACGAACACGCGCCGGCGTCCACTCACCCAACGACCCTCGGCGACCACCTCCCCCGCCTTGAGCGGTCGGGTGAAGAGGAGGTTGAAGGCGGTGGTGAGCAGGAAGCGATCGGTCACCAGGCTGTTGCACGCGTAAAAGGCGGCATCGTCGAGCATCTTGAAATAGCTGGTGCCGTGGACCGCGCCGGCGGCGTGGAAATGGCGCTCGTCGAGCAGGAAGCGAATCCGCGCCAGCCCCGGCTCGACGATCTCGAGGCGGGAGGCGAACAGGCGGTTGATCGGGGCGGTCGCGTACAGTGATTCCAGCGCCCGGAAATGGGCGGCGGCGCCGGTCGGAACCGCGCCCGGTTCAGGCGGCATCGCGCGCCTGATCGTCCGTGAACAGGATGTAGAGCGCATCGCGCGACCCCGCGCCGCGCAGCTTGTCGAGGAATGAGCGGTCGCGCAGCCGCCGCGACACCCGCGCCAGCGCCTTGAGGTGATCGGCACCGGCATCCGCAGGCGACAGCAGCGCGAACACCAGGTCCACCGGCATCTCGTCCACCGCATCGAACTCGATCGGCTGGGCAAGCCGGGCGAATATGCCGGTGACCGAGGCGAGCCCGGGCAGCTTGGCGTGGGGAATGGCGACACCGCCGCCAAAGCCTGTCGACCCCAGCGCCTCGCGCGCGGCGAGCCGCTCCGCCACGGTGCGCGGGTCGAGATCGGCCACGCTGGCGGCAACACCGGCGAGCTGGGTGAACAGCGTCTTCTTGGTTGCGGCGGGAAGGCCGGTCAGCACCGCCTCCGCGCGCAACAGGTCACTGAAATCGGTCATGGGACATCGGTCACGGAGTTAGTGGTCGCCGGGGAGCCCTGACGCGGCCCGGCGCCATAGCGCGGACCGCGTGGGGGCGAAAGGTCAGGCCGCGCGCTGCGGCTCCACCCAGCCGATGGTGCCGTCGCCGCGACGATAGACCATGTTGTAGGCGCCGGTGCCCGAATTCTTGAACAACAACGCCGCCGTGTTGCGCAGGTCGAGCATCATCACCGCATCGGAGACGGTCGCATCGGGCACGTCGACCCGCGTTTCGGCGATGATCAGCGGCGCATCGGCCACCTCTTCCTCGTGCGTCGATTCCTGGAACAGCGTGTATCCGGCATTGTCATAGCCATTCGCCTCGTTGAGCGCCGTGGCTTCGCCCGCGTGACGATCCTTGAGCCGGCGCATGTACCGGCGCAGCTGCTTTTCGATCTTCTCGGCAGCGCCATCAAAGGCGGGGTGCGCTTCCTGCGCCTCGTGGTGGCCCTTGAGCACCAAGCCCTTCATCACGTGGGCGACGATGTCGCATTTGAAACCGACGTCGTGCGGCCCCTTGCCGAAGGTCACTTCGGCGGAGATGGCGCGGGCGAAATATTTGTCGGCGATACCCTGCAGCCGGTCGTCCACATGGGTGACGAGTGCGTCGCCGGTGGCGACCTGATGGCCAGAAACGCGGATATCCATTGTCTTCTCCTGTTACGCCGGCGATCCTGTTGGTCTGCCGGCCCGGCGTCACCCGGACGCCTCGGCCCCCCAGATCGGATCAGCGATCCCTTTCATGAACGCGGCATGGGCCGCTAGTTCTCCCGGGGGAACAGAGAAAACCCGCGGCGGATAGACGGGACGCGCGCGGGATGCGGTGACCGGAGCGGCGGGCGCCACCACTTCGCTGACCAGGCCGAGCCCGATCTGGCGGCCGCCCATCAGTTCCACATAGACCTGCGCCAGCAGCTGCGCGTCGAGCAGCGCGCCGTGGAGCACGCGGTGGCTGCGATCGATACCGAAGCGCGAGCACAAGGCGTCCAGCGTGTGCTTGGCGCCGGGGTGACGCGATCGGGCGATCTGCAACGTGTCCACCATCCGGGTGCGGGTGCAGATGTGCGGCCGCCCGCAGCGGCCGAGCTCGCCGTTGAGAAAGCCGAAATCGAAGCTCGCATTGTGCGCAATCAGCGGCGCGTCACCGATAAAGTCGATCAGCGCTTCGACCGCGTGGGCGAACAGCGGCTTGTCCGACAGGAACACGTCCGACAGACCGTGCACCGCCTGCGCCTCTGCCGGCATCGGCCGTTCGGGGTGGTAGTAAGCGTGAAAGGTGCGGCCCGTTTCGCAGCGGTTGACCATCTCCACGCAGCCGATCTCGACCAGGCGATCGCCGCCCGGAAAGCTCAATCCGGTGGTTTCCGTGTCAAAGACGATTTCGCGCATCGGGCGGTTATCGGCAAACCGGGGGCACGAGGCAAGCGATGACGTCGGCCACCGCCGCGCGGGTCTGCTCCAACGGCACGTCCGTCGGGATCACGACATCGGCGCGGGCGCGCTTGGCGGCGTCGGGGAGCTGCCGGGCGAGGATCGCTTCGAACTTCGCCTCCGTCATGCCGGGTCGGGCGAGCACACGCGCGGCTTGCACGGCGGCGGCGGCGGACACCACGGCGATCCGATCCACGCTGCGGTTGCCGCCGGTCTCGAACAGCAGCGGCACGTCGAACACGACCAGCGGCACATCGGCATGGGCGCGGAGAAACGCCGCCCTTACCCGCGCCACGGCGGGATGGACGATGGCTTCCAGCCGCTTCATCGCAAGCTCGTCGCCCAGCACCGCCTCGGCCAGCGAGGTGCGGTTGACGCCCCCCTCCCCCGTGGTGCCGGGAAAGGCCGCCTCTATCGCCGCGACCGCCTCGCCCGCCGGGCCCTGGAGCCGGTGCACGGTGGCATCGGCGTCGAACACCGGCACGCCCGCGTCGGCGAACATCGCCGCGACGGTGGATTTGCCCATGCCGATCGAGCCCGTCAGCCCGAGCACGACCGGCCGCGCAGCGGCGGTCATGCCAGCAACAGCGCGCGCAATTCCTCGTCGCGGCCTTCCGGCGGGGCCGCGCCGAAGAACAGCTCGAATGCCGCCGCCGCCTGCGCGACCAGCATCTCCAGCCCGTCGACGGTATCCAGCCCCCGCGCCCGCGCGGCGGCGAGCAGCGGCGTTTCGAGGGGGGCGTAGACGACGTCATAGACCACCGCCTCCGGCGGCAGCGGCGACAGGTCGAGGTGGAGCGGCTCGGCACCCGTCATGCCCAGCGTGCTGGCGTTCACGAGCAGCCGCGAGGAGGGCACCGGCGCGTCGAGCGGCAGCGTCCGGCCCTTCAGCCCGAAGCTCTGCAGCAACCCCGCCGCCTTGAGCGCGCTGCGGCCCATCATCACCACCTCCGCGACGCCCAGCCGGGAGAGCGCAAACAGGACGGCGCGCGCCGCCCCCCCTGCCCCCACCACCGTCACCGTTTCGCCGAGCAGGCCGAGGTCGGCGATCGGCGCGTAGAAGCCGGCGGCATCGGTGTTGGTGCCGACCACCGCCCCGTCCTCGGCGCGAAAGGCGGTGTTGATCGCGCCGATCGAGTGGCGGACATCGCCGCGATCCTCGACATGGTCGAGCGCCATCAACTTGTGCGGCATGGTGATGTTGCAGCCGCGCCAGGCGGGATCGTCGCGGCGGCTGGCGAAGTAGTCCGCAAGCCCTTCGGCGGTGACGTGGGTGCGGCGGTATTCGGCGTCGATGCCGAGCGCGTCCAGCCAGAAGCCGTGGATCAGCGGCGATTTGGACTGGGCGACGGGGTCGCCGATGATCTCTGCATAGGGTCTGGTCATGGTCGGAAGGTCACAAAGGTCACACCCTATCGCGCAGGAAGGATCGGCTCACGCGGGCAGCACCCCGCGCGTGCGCAGGTAATCCAGCACCGGCAGCAGCGGCATGCCAAGAATGGTGAAATGGCTTCCCTCCACCCTGGAGAACAGCTGCACGCCCGGCCCTTCCATCCTGTAGCAGCCGACGCACCACGCAATCGCCGGCCATTCGGCGTCGAGATAGGCATGGAGGAAGCTGTAGGACAGGGGGCGGACGTGGAGGCGGGCGCGCTCCACATGGCGCCACACCGGGCGGCCGGCTTCCGCGATGACGACGGCGCTCCACAGGTCGTGGTGGCTGCCGCTCATCCGCTGGAGATGGTCGAGCGCTTGCTCGCGGCTTTCCGGCTTGTCGAGCAGGGTGCCGTCGGCGAGCACCACCACCGAATCGCTGCCCAGCACCAGCGCGTCTGGCTCCCGCGCGGAGACCTTGAGCGCCTTCAACTCAGCGAGCGCGTCGGCAAGGTCGCGGGCGGATAGCCCCCCGAGCGACGCCTTGGCGGCATCCTCGTCGACGCCGGGCGACGTCGCTTCGAACGGAACACCGGCGGCGGACAGCATCGCCCGCCGCGACGCGCTGCCCGAGGCGAGCACCAGCGGCGACGTCATTCCGTCGCCCCCTCGGCGATGCCACCGCCACGCCGGTCGTTGACCAGCGCGATGATCGCCGCCGCCGTCTCCTCGATCGAGCGGCGGGTGACGTCGATCACCGGCCAGCCGTTGTCGGCGAACATGCGGCGGGCAAAGGCGATCTCGCGCGCCACCGCCTGTTCCTCGACATAGGCCGTGTCGGGGGCCTGCTTCAGCGTCAGCAGGCGGTTGCGCCGCACGGCGATCAGCCGGTCGGCACTGGTGGTGAGGCCGACGATCAGCGGGTTCCTGAGCCCGAACAGCGAGCGCGGCGGCGGGCTTTCCACCACGATCGGGATGTTGGCCGCCTTCCACCCGCGGTTGGCGAGGTAGATGGAGGTCGGCGTCTTGGAGGTGCGCGACACGCCGGCAAGGACGATATCCGCTTCCTCCCATTCCTCGGACGCGATGCCGTCGTCGTGGGCGATGGTCCACTGGATCGCGTCCACCCGCCGGAAATAGGCGGCGTCGAGGACGTGCTGGCGGCCAGGGCGCGCCTTGGCCTGCTGCCCGAGCAGCCCGGTGAGCGCATCGTTGACCGGGTCGAGCGGCGCCACCACCGGCATGCCGAGCGCGCCGCAGCGTTGTTCGAGAATGCGGCGGGTGCCGGCGTTGACCAGGGTGAAGATCACCAGCCCCGGGTTCTGCGCGATCTCCTGGAGGATGCGCTCCAGATGCGCTTCGGTGCGGACCATGGGCCAGAAGTGGCGCACCGTCTGGACATCGTCGAACTGCGCCAGCGCCGCCTTGGCGATGTTCTCCAGCGTTTCGCCGGTGGAGTCCGACAGCAGGTGAAGGTGGAGGCGGGTTTCGGCCATCAGCCTGTCCCACGTTGGGACGGCGGGGCGAGGCGGATCGGCGCTGTGGATCGACCTGTGGACAACATCGGGAGAACGGCTAGCGCAACTTTCGCAGCCCGCCAAGCGATCCGGCGGCCGGGGAAAACCGGCAGCTTGTCCACAATCGGGTCCACAGGCAGAGCGTTCATGCACAGCCTGTGGATAATGGGAACAACGTTTCCGAATCCGAGAGGAATCGCGAGTCCCAGCACGTCAAGCTGTTGGCATTTCCGGGACGGATGCCTAAGCCCCGGCTTCCACGCGCCTACTTCATCAACAATTCCTTTTAACTCTTTCTTAATGGGAAGAAGGGTGACCGACCCGTCCGTCTCCAAACCGCTGCTCCGCGTCCTCAAGGGCGAGCGGCAAGCCGTGCCACCAATCTGGCTGATGCGTCAGGCGGGGCGCTACCTGCCTGAATATCGCGCGCTGCGAGCTGAGAAGGGCGGCTTCCTGGCGCTCGCCACCGATCCGGAAGCCGCAGCCGAGGTGACGGTGCAGCCGATCCGGCGCTTCGGATTCGATGGCGCCATCCTGTTCTCCGACATCCTGATGGTGCCCTGGGCGCTCGGGCAGGATCTGAGCTTCGGGGCGGGCGAGGGGCCGCGGCTGGCGCCGGCGCTGGCGGATGGCACGCTGACGGGGCTGGAGACGGCCCCTGAGCGGCTGCAGCCGGTCTACGCTACCGTGAGGCAGGTAAGCGCGATGTTGGCGCCCCAGACCACCTTTCTGGGCTTTGCCGGGTCACCCTGGACAGTGGCGACCTATATGGTGGCAGGGCAGGGGAGCCGCGACCAGGGCGAGGCGCGCAGCCTGGCCTATCGCGATCCGGGGGCGTTCGGCGCGATCATCGAGGCGATCGTCGACCTGACCGTCACCTATCTTTCCGAACAGATCGCCGCCGGGGTGGAAGCGGTGCAGCTGTTCGACAGCTGGGCGGGCAGCCTGTCGCCGGCGCAGTTCGAACGCTGGGTGATCGCGCCCAATGCCGAGATCGTGGCACGGCTGCGGGCCCTCTACCCGGATACGCCGGTGATCGGCTTTCCCAAAGGGGTGGGCGCGAAGCTGCCCGCCTATGCGCGCGAAACGGGCGTGCAGGCGGTGGGACTCGACGAGACGATCGATCCGGCGTGGGCGGACGGTGCGCTGCCGCACGGGCTGCCGGTGCAGGGCAATCTTGATCCGCTGGCGCTGCTGGCGGGTGGCGCGGCGCTGGACCAGGGGATCGACCGGGTGCTGGCTGCGTTCCCGGAACGGCCGCACGTGTTCAACCTGGGCCACGGCATCGGCCAGTTCACGCCGATCGCGCATGTAGAGGCGTTGCTGGCGCGGGTGCGCGGCCGGGAAGGATAGGGCGGCTTGGGATGGAGTATCTGTCGTTGATCTATGTCTGGCTGCTGGCGGCGCATATCATCTTCGTGATCTTCTGGATGGCGGGCCTGTTCATGCTGCCCCGCTACCTCGTTTATCATCAGGAGGCGCTGGCCGCCGGGCGCGCGGACGAGGCGGCGCTATGGGTGGAGCGGGAAACCAAGATCCGCCACATCATCCTGACGCCGGCGATGATCGTGGTGTGGCTGCTGGGGCTGACGCTCGCCACCGTCGGGCAGCATTGGAACGAGGGGTGGCTGCACGTGAAGCTGCTGCTGGTGCTGGGCCTGTCGGGCTATCACGGCTGGGCGGTCGGCTATGCGCGCAAGCTTGCGGCCGGCAAGCCGAGGGTGGCGGGCAAGACGCTCAGGATGCTCAACGAGATCCCGGCGCTGGGCGCGGCGCTGATCGTCGTGCTGGCGGTGGTGAAACCCTTCTAGCTTGACGGGAGAGGCGCTCTCTCTTACCTCCCTTGCGCAGCAGCAGGCGGTCCTCGCCGCGCTGCCTCTCCTCCAGCTTCGTTTCGTTGCGCTTCACGCCGACCGACGCTCCCCCCAGAACACTTACGCATCCGGATCTTTCCATGCATCTCAAAGACCTGAAAAAGAAGACGCCCGCCGAGCTGGTGCAGCTGGCCGAGGAGATCGGCGTCGAGGGCGCGTCGACACTGCGCAAGCAGGACCTCCTGTTCGCGATCCTGAAGGTGCAGGCGGACAATGGCGACCAGATCATGGGGCTGGGCACGATCGAGGTGCTGCCCGACGGCTTCGGTTTCCTGCGCAGCCCCGAGGCGAACTATCTCGCCGGGCCGGACGACATCTACATCTCGCCCAACCAGGTGCGGAAGCACGGGCTGCGCACCGGCGACACGGTGGAAGGCGAGATCCGCGGGCCCAAGGATGGCGAGCGCTATTTCGCGCTGACCAAGCTCACCGCCGTCAATTTCGATGATCCCGACGCGGTGCGCCGGCGGGTCAATTTCGATAACCTGACGCCGCTCTACCCCGAGGAGCGGCTGAAGCTGGAGATCGAGGACCCGACGATCAAGGACAAGACCGGCCGCGTGCTCGACGTGGTCACGCCGCTCGGCAAGGGTCAGCGCTGCCTGATCGTCGCGCCGCCGCGCGTCGGCAAGACGGTGATGATGCAGAACATCGCCCGCGCGATCAGCGTCAATCACCCCGAATGCTACCTCATCGTGCTGCTGATCGACGAGCGGCCGGAGGAAGTCACCGACATGCAGCGGACGGTGAACGGCGAGGTGGTGTCATCCACCTTCGACGAGCCGGCGACGCGCCACGTCCAGGTCGCGGAGATGGTGATCGAGAAGGCCAAGCGGCTGGTCGAGCACAAGAAGGACGTGGTGATCCTGCTCGACAACATCACCCGCCTGGGGCGCGCCTACAACACCGTCGTGCCGTCGTCGGGCAAGGTGCTGACCGGCGGTGTCGATGCCAACGCGTTGCAGCGGCCCAAGCGCTTCTTCGGTGCGGCGCGCAACATCGAGGAGGGGGGGTCGCTGACCATCATCTCCACCTCGCTGATCGACACCGGCAGCCGCATGGACGAGGTGATCTTCGAGGAGTTCAAGGGCACCGGCAACGCCGAGATCGTGCTCGACCGCAAGGTGGCCGACAAGCGCGTCTTCCCGGCGATCGACATCGGCAAGTCGGGCACCCGGAAGGAAGAGCTGCTGGTCGACAAGGGCAAGCTTTCCAAGATGTGGGTGCTGCGCCGTATCCTGATGCAGATGGGCACCGTCGACGCGATGGAGTTCCTGCAGGACAAGATGAAGGATTCGAAGACCAACGAGGACTTCTTCGCGAGCATGAATCAGTAAGGCGCAGCGGGGCTGCGGGCTACGCCCGCTGACTCGCGAAAGCGCGGCTGGCGGGCGAGGAGCCCGGTCGACGTCACGGCCCCTGTTCGTCGCCCACCACACCGACACGCCAAGGAATTTGGGGTGTCTGGTGGCCCGCCGGTGACCTAGGCTCGGCGGGTATGACCAGCGCGGCGAACCAGAGTCTCGGTGGATTGACCGAGCGGGAAAGCAGACGCTGCGGCTGATCGTCCGCGACCATGACGCCAAATCAATCGCGCGCAGCCTTGGCCTGTCCGTCCACACCGTCAACGAACGGCTGCGCGATGCACGACGCAAGGTGGCGGTGTCGAGCAGCCGGGAAGCCGCGCGCCTGCTGTTCGAGGCGGAAGGCGGCGTGCTCTCTCCCGTCCCCCAATCGGTAGGGGACACGACGTTGGGGCAGCGTCGGCGGTGATCGCAGTGGATGGGGAAGGGCGCCGACCAACGGCGCGGGGCGGGCATACCGCCCTTCCTGGACCACGATTGGAGTCACGCTGATGGCGCTTGCCCTTGTTCTCCTGACCCTTGCCGCGCTCCCTCAATCCGCATCTTCCCCGCCGCCGGCGCCGACAGCGGGCGCCGAGACACCCGAGCCGGCGGTGGTGAATGCGGCACGCCAGTGGCTCGCCCTTCTCGATCAAGGACGATGGGACGACAGCTATCAGGCGACGAGGGCATCGTTTCGCACGCTGAACACGGCGCAGGTGTGGGCCGCGGCATCGGACAGGGTGCGCGCACCGCTGGGCGCGATGATCTCGCGCACGTTCGTCAGCCAGGAAAACCTGCCCGCGCCGCCGTACGGTTATGAGGTCGTCAAATTCCGCACGCGCTTCGCCGACGAGGCAGACGCCATCGAAACGGTGACGCTTGATCGCGAAGGCAGCGACTGGCGGGTGGTTGGCGTCTACGTCGGGTGACGATGATCCATGATGGGGGGGCAATCCCACGCGGGGTGGGGCGGCCGATCACCTGACCAGCCGCCCGTGGCTCTCGTCAGGACAGGTGTTCGGCGAAGAAGGCGGTGGTGCGCTCGTCGGCGAGGCGCGCTGATGCATCGGAGCGGCGGCTGCCGAACTCGGTCGCGAAGCCGTGGTCCTCGCCGGGATAGTCGTACAGCGTGACGCGCGGATGGTCGTCGAGCCCGGCGTGCATCGCCGCCTGCTTGTCGGGGGTGACGAAATGGTCGTCCTGCGGGATGTGGAGCATGACGGGCCGCGCGATGGCGTGCTTCTCGCCGAGCAGGCCGTCGATGCCGACGCCGTAATAGCCGACCGAGGCGTCGATGTCGGTGCGCACGGCCGTCATGAACGCGAGGCGCCCGCCGAGGCAGTAGCCGACCGCGCCGACCTTGCCGGTGCCGCCCAGTGCCGCGCGAGCGGCGCGGATCGTTGCTTCGATGTCGCGGATGCCTGCATCCTGATCGAACCGGCCCATGAGCTCCAGCGCCTGCTCGAACTCGGGCTTGTTGTCGGGATCAAGGTCGACGCCCGGCTGGATCCGCCAGAACAGGTCGGGGGCGAAGGCGAGATAGCCGGCCTCCGCCAACCGGTCGCACTTGCTGCGGATGCCGGCGTTGACGCCGAAGATCTCCTGAATGACGATGATCGCCGCTTGCGGGGTGCCGGTCGGCTCCGCGCGATAAGCGTCGAAGCTGCCGCTGCCGTCGAGGGTGTCGATGCGGATGGTGTTGGTCATGGTGCCTCCGTGACAGCCTACACCCGCGCTGGACGCTCCAGAACGGGGCCAAGGCCGATTGCCGTTGCCGATGGGTGCGGACCACCCACATAGCCTCGGCGGGGCTATGCAGGGCCTCCACGCAGCGCTCAAGGGGACAAGCTGATGAAGCTCACCATCGACATCGAATGCACGCCGGAAGAGGCTCGCCGCGCCGTGGGGTTGCCCGACCTGACGCCACTGCACGAGATCTATCTGTCGCGCATGACGCAGGCGATGGAAGGGCGCGTGCAGCCCGAGGCGGCGGAGGCGATGCTGAAGAGCTGGATGCCGATGGGCGAGGCAGGCATGACCATGTGGCGCCAGCTGTTCGATCAGGGCACTGCCAAGCCGGGCAGCTGAGCGGGTGGACGACGATACGATTTTCGCCGTGTCGAGCGGGCGACCGCCGGCCGCCATCGCAGTGATCCGGATCAGTGGCGGCGGTGCCTTGCGCGCGGCGGAGGCACTGGCGGGGTCCTTGCCACCGCCACGCCAGGCCGCGTTGCGGGGCCTTCGCGCCGCGGACGGGCGGCTGCTCGACCGTGCGCTGGTGCTGGTGTTTCCCGGGCCGCGCAGTGCGACGGGGGAGGATCTGGTCGAGCTTCACTGCCACGGCGGCAAGGCAGTGGTCGCCGCGGTGGAGGCGGCGCTTGGCGCATTGGCCGGGTTGCGGCCGGCGGCAGCGGGGGAGTTTACCCGCCGCGCGTTGATCCATGGCCGTATCGATCTAGCCGAAGCGCAGGGGCTGGCCGATCTGCTGCAAGCGGAAACCGAAGCGCAACGCGTGGCGGCGCTGGATGCCGCGGAAGGGCGGATCAGCGCGTTGGTCGGCGGTTGGATGCAGCGCATCACCGGGCTCGCGGCGATGGTGGAAGCGACACTCGACTTCGCCGACGAGGATGATGTCGGGGAGGGCAGGCCCGATGCGCTGGATGCCGTGCGCGCCTCCATGACTGATGTGGCGGCGGAGATCGCACTGGTCGCCGCCGCGCCGCCGGTCGAACGGATCAGGGATGGCATTCGTGTGGTGATTGCCGGTCCCCCGAATGCGGGAAAGTCGACGCTGTTCAATCGGCTGTGCGAGCGCGACGCCGCGATCGTGTCACCGCTGGCCGGCACCACGCGCGACCGGCTGGAGGCTGCCGTCCAGCGGGACGGGATCGCCTATTTGCTGATCGACACGGCGGGGCTGCGCGCCAATGCCGCCGATACGGTCGAGGAGGAGGGCGTCAGTCGGGCCCGGACTGCTGCGGCGACGGCGGACGTTCTGATCTGGCTGGACGACGTCCCGCCGCCGCGAGCGGACGCGGTTTGGATACATGGCCGCGCGGATCTGCCGGGCCGTGAGAGGATGGCGCCAGGGCGGTCGTTGGCAAGTTCTACGAGTGATCCTCTGGCGGCGTTGCGGGTCTGGCAAGCGATCACGGAGGCCGCGCAACCGCTGCTCGGGCGCGCCGACGACATCGCGCTCCACCAATATCAGCGGGAGGCCTGCACCGACGCCGGTGTGTTTCTGACGGAGCCTGCCCGCGATCCCTTGATCCTCGCGGAGCAGCTGCGCGGTGCGCGTATGACGCTCGGGAAGATCATCGGGAGATCGACGACCGAAGCGATGCTCGATGCCCTGTTTGGCCGCTTCTGCATCGGCAAATAGTTCCACGTGGAACATCTTTGACCATCGTGCGCGGAACGACTAGCGGGCAGCCATGACAGATGTTCTGGTCATCGGCGCAGGTCACGCCGGCGTGGAAGCGGCTACCGCCGCGGCTCGTCGTGGGGCGGCGACGATCCTGCTGACTTTCGCGCGTGGCAATTTAGGCGCCATGTCGTGCAACCCGTCGATCGGCGGGTTGGGCAAAGGCCATATCGTGCGTGAGGTCGACGCATTCGATGGCATCATGGGGCGTGCGGCCGACGCTGCAGGCATTCATTACCGAATGCTCAACCGCAGCAAGGGATCGGCCGTGCGCGGTCCGCGCGTGCAGGCGGATCGTCGCCGCTATGCCAAGGCCGTGCAGCAAGCGGTTGCCAGCCAGTCGCTGCTCCGGGTGGTCGAGGGAGAAGCTGTCGAGCTGCGTCTGTCGGGCCAACGCTGCATCGGCGTGGTGCTTGCTGACGGATCTTCGATTGACGCGCGGGCGGTGGTGCTGGCGACGGGCACGTTTCTAGGTGCCAAGATGTTTCGCGGCGAAGAACGGCTGTTCGGCGGTCGCGCTGGTGAAGCGGCAGCGACGCCGGTTGCTCGGCAACTGCGTGGACTCGGTTTGCCGATGGCCCGGCTGAAGACGGGAACACCGCCGCGCCTGGATGGCCGCAGCATCGACTGGGCGACGCTGGTGCCGCAGCCAAGCGATGTGGAGCGGTGGACCATGTCGCCGATGACCAGGTCACGCGCCCTGCCGCAAGTTGCATGCGCGCTGACCCGTACGACCGCCGGCAGCCATGACGTCATCCGGGCCAATCTCCACCGGTCGCCGATGGTCACGGGTGCCATCGAGGCAGGGGGGCCGCGCTATTGTCCATCAATCGAGGACAAGGTGGCGCGATTCGGCGATCGTGACGGGCATCAGGTATTTCTGGAACCGGAAGGACTGGACGACGCGACCGTTTATCCAAACGGCATCTCCACGTCGCTCCCGGCGGATGTGCAGGCCCAGCTCGTTGCCAGCATTCCCGGACTGGAAAGAGCGCGCATCACCATGCCGGGCTATGCCGTCGAGTATGACTATCTCGACCCGCGGTCGCTCGATACGCGTCTGGCCCTCGGTGCGATCGACGGGGTGTTCTGCGCGGGGCAGATCAATGGCACGACCGGCTATGAGGAGGCGGCGGGGCAGGGGCTGATCGCGGGCCTGAATGCGGCAGCGGCAGTGCTGGGGCGTGAGCCCATCACGCTGGACCGGGCGTCCAGCTATATCGGCGTGATGATCGACGACCTGGTGCTGCAAGGGGTGAGCGAGCCGTATCGCATGTTGACGGCACGGGCGGAGTTCCGGCTCGCACTGCGCGCGGATAATGCGGAAACGCGCCTGGGCGGCGTCGCGGAGGCTGCCGGTTGCCTGGGGCCGTCGCGGCTGGAGCATCAGCGGGGACGGCGCGCTGCGCGTGCTGAAGCTGACTCCTTTTTGGCTGAGGTGCTGCCGGCGTCTGCGGTTCCCGGCGCTGCGCAGGATGGCAGCCGGCGCGCGATCCATGAATGGCTTCGGTTTGATTCCGTAGATGCCGCGGCCCTGCTTCCGGAGGGGCTCGGCCCAGCGGACGTGCTCGCGGAACTGGTGGAGGACGCGCGGTACGCGCCCTATCTGGAGAGACAGTCGCAGGAAGTCGCTCGGTTACGCGCGGAGGAGGCAGAGCCGCTCCCCGAGTCAATCGACTATTGCGGTATCGCGGGGCTGTCGAACGAGATGGTGGAGCGGCTGGCAGCGGCGCGGCCCACTTCGCTTGCCGCAGCATCGCGCGTTCGTGGCATCACGCCTGCTGCCCTGTCGGCCATCTTCCTTCACGCGCGCCGGCGAACTGCATGACCGAAAATGATGCGCGCGCGATGGTGCTCGATCAGGTAGGCTCCGATGGCTCTGCCGTTCTCGAGGCGCTGGCCGGATTGGTTATCGAGGAAAACGGCCGTCAGAATCTGATCGCCCCGGCATCGGAGAAAGTGATCTGGGCGCGGCACGTGCTCGATTCAATCCAGCTGATCGGGCTGGCACCCGCGGGATGGAAGACGTGGCTCGACATCGGAACGGGGGGCGGCTTCCCGGGGCTTGCGGTCGCTGCTGTTACGAGCGGCGAGGTCGTGCTGGTTGAACCTCGCAAAAGGCGTGCCGAGTTCCTTCAACGCGCTGCCGCGGTGCTAGCGCTCCCGAACGTGCGCGTCGCTGCGTCAAAGGTCGAGGCGGTGACGGTGGTCGCCGACATTATCTCTGCCCGGGCCGTCGCGTCGCTCGAAAAGCTTTTGCCTGCCGCGCAGCATTGCGCCACAACGAGCACGGCCTGGATATTGCCGCGGGGCCAGATCGGTGATGATGAGCTGGATTTCCTCCGCTCGAACTGGAAGGGAATGTTCCACGTGGAACCTAGCGTGACCGATCCTCGGTCCGCAATCGTCGTTGCCACAGGGGTGGCGCCACGATGACGTGCATCGCCGTTGCCAATCAGAAGGGCGGCGTCGGCAAGACGACGAGCGCGATCAACATCGCCACCGCGCTGGCCGCAACCGGCATGCGGGTACTGCTGGTCGATCTCGATCCCCAGGGGAATGCGTCGACGGGGCTCGGCATCGGCCACACGCAACGCGCCGCGTCGAGCTACGACGTTTTGATCGGCACCAAGGTCGTCGACGAAGCTTATGTCGGCAGCCCCGTCCCGAGGCTCGACGTGCTGCCTGCCACCGTGGACCTGTCGGGTGCCGAGATCGAGTTGGTGGAGTTCGAGGCGCGAACGCACCGGCTCGACAGCGCGCTGAAGGCGGCGAGCAAGCGGTGGGACATCACCGTGATCGACTGTCCGCCGTCGCTTGGCCTGCTGACCATCAACGCGATGGTCGCGGCGGATTCGCTGTTGGTGCCCTTGCAGTGCGAGTTCTTCGCATTGGAAGGTCTGTCGCAGCTGTTGAGCACGGTGGATCGCATTCGCGCGCGGTTCAATCCGGGTCTGACGATCCTTGGCGTCGCCCTGACGATGTACGATCGGCGCAACCGGCTGACCGACCAGGTCGCGGCCGACGTACGTGCTGTGCTTGGCCGGGTGGTGTTCGACACCGTGATCCCGCGCAATGTCCGCTTGTCGGAAGCGCCGAGCCATGGTCTGCCCGCTCTGATCTATGATCATCGGTGCAGCGGATCGGAGGCGTATATCGCGCTGGCCCGTGAGCTGATCGGGCGACTGCCGGCAGCAGCGAGGGCGGCATGAGCGATTCGAGACGGCGGTCGGGGCTGGGCCGTGGGCTCAATGCCCTGCTCGGCGACATCGCGCAGGAAGCGGCGATCACGCCTGGCGAACAGCCGACGCCCGGGGTGCGGATGCTGCCGATCGCCTCGCTCGCGCCGCATCCTGGCCAGCCGCGACGGCACTTTGATTCCGCGCTGCTCGACGAACTCGCCGGATCGATCGCCGCGCGAGGGCTGATCCAGCCGATCGTCGTCAGGCCGCATGGCCACGGCTTCCAGATTGTTGCCGGCGAGCGGCGCTGGCGGGCGGCGCAGCGCGCGCAGCTTCAGGAAGTGCCGGTGGTCGTCCGCGACCTCAACGACGCCGAGACGCTCGAAATCGCGCTGGTGGAGAACATCCAGCGCCAGGACCTCAACGCGATCGAGGAAGCGCAAGCCTATCAGAAGCTGAGCCAGGAGTTCGGTCACACGCAGGAAGCGCTGGCCCGCATCGTCCACAAGTCGCGCAGCCACATCGCCAATCTGCTGCGGCTGCTGGACCTGCCAGAGGGGGTGCAGCAACGTGTTGTCGACGGATCGCTGTCGATGGGCCATGCCCGCGCGCTGCTGGGCGCGCGCGACGTCGAGGTGGTGGCGGAACAGGTGGTGGAACGCGGCCTGTCCGTGCGCGAGACGGAGAAGCTGGTCCGCGATGCCAAGACGCCGCCTGCGCCTGCCTCCGCACCGACCGGTGGCGGTGAGCGGTCACAGCGGCCAAGCGGTGGCGATGCCGACATCATTGCACTGGAACAGCAGCTGGCCGACCTGCTCGGAATCTCGGTGAAGATCACCTACACGCCCAAGGGCGGAACGGTGACCCTGGGCTATTCGACGCTGGACCAGCTCGACATGCTTTGCCAGCGGCTGACGGGCGAGGCGATCTAGCGACGGCTCGCGGCGGCGCGGGCGATGTTCATGGCGGCGGTTTCGGCGAGAACCGACCCTGCATTGGCGGAACTCATGATCGCGCGCTCGGCTTTGCGCACGCGCATGGTGGCCTCCGCCAGCATGGCCGGTGACCAGCGGCGCAGCGCCGCCAGGGTCGCGGGTTCTTCGCGAAAGAAGACGCGGTGACGCTTCATCACGGTGCCGGGGTTTTCGCCCGCGTCGATGTCGGCGCGCATCTCGGCAAGGACGAGCAGCCGGCGAGCGAGTGCGCGCAGCCAGGGGATGGGTGATGCGCCGCCTTCGCCAAGATGCTCCAGCGCCGTGCCCAGCGCGGCCGTCTGGCCGTCGATGACAGCGGCGACCAGCTCGGCGACAGCGGAATCCGACAGGTCGGCACCGACGGCTTCGATCACGGCGTCGTCCAGCGGGCGCGGCCGATCGAGGTCCGCGTCGAGGTAAAGCGCAAACTTCTCCAGCTCGCGCGCCATCACCGCGCGGTCGTTTCCGGCGGCCTCGGCGATGCGGCGCGCAATGCCGTTCTCCAGCTGCAGCCCCAACTCCCGCCCCATGGAGGCCGCAAGCTTCTCCGCCTCCGCGCCGGTGGGCTCATATAGCGCGCAGGCCATCGCGCGCGGCGAATCGATCGCGAGCTTGACGATCTTGGCCGTGGAACGGACCGCGGGGGCGATCACGACCACCGGATTGCCGGCGCGCTCGGCGGCCAGCAGGGTGGTCAGCGCCTCCAGGCTTTCCTCACCGATCGGGGCCGCTCGGATGAAGCGGGCGCCACCGAACAGCGACAGGGCGGCGGCCTCGTCGGCAAGTCGCGCGGGATCGCTGCGGAGCGTGGCGGCATCGAGATCGATGCGCTCGGCTTCGTCGCCCAGCGTTGCGGCGAGGCGCTTCACCATCGCCTGCGCGCCCGCTTCGTCGGGGCCATGGAGCAGGTACAGGCGGATGTCGGGAGAGGGGGCGGCAAGCGCCGAGCGCAGCTTGCCGGCGTCGGTCTTCACCGCCTGTCCATCACGGCGTCTGCGAGCGCCGCTGCGCAAACAAGGCGACGCGGGCGACGATCTGATCGGCGATGATGCCCGACAGCCGCTCCAGCGCGGTATTCTCCGCCGCGATGGTGGCGTATTCGGACCCGACCACATCGATGCCTGCGTCCGATCCGGCGGTGGCATCGAGCAGCACCGTGCCGTCGGCGACGTTAACCAGCTGATAGCGAGCCCTGAGCGTGCGGCGTTCTCGGCTGACGCTGTTGTCGCGGCGCACGCCGAGGCCGCTGATGCGGTCGTCCAAGCGGATATCGAGGCGGTAGAGGGGCGTGCCGCTGGCCGTCAGCCGGTCGCGCAGGGCGGTGGAGACGAGCCAGCCTGCCTTGCCCTCGATGGGCGCGACCTCGACCCGGTCGAGCGTCGTCGCCACCGGGCCGCCGCTGCCGCCCGCGTACAGCGGGTGGAGGCCGCAGGCGGGCAGCGCGAGGGCGAGAAGGAGGGCGAGCCGCTTCATGCGACGACATTCACCAGCCGGTCGGGTACGACGATGATCTTGCGCGGGACCTTGCCGTCGAGCGTCCGGATCACGTGCTCGGAAGCGAGGGCCGCCGCCTCGACTTCCTCGCGCGGCATGCCCTTGGGCAGCCTCAGCGTGTCGCGGAGCTTGCCGTTGACCTGAATGGCGACGGTGACTTCGTCCTCGACCAGCAGCGCGGGATTGACCATCGGCCAGGCAGCGTCGGCGATCAGGCCTTCGTGGCCCGCATCCGCCCAGGCCTGTTCGGCGAGGTGGGGGGTCATCGGCGCGACCAGCAGCATCAGCGTGGTGATGGCGGTGGTACGCGAGGCCGAAGCGGGTGCCTTTTCGATCGCGTTGACCAGCTCGTAGAGCTTGGCCACGGCCTTGTTGAAGGCGAGCGCCTCGATATCGGTGGCGACGCCGGCGATGGTCTGGTGGAGCTTGCGGTCGAGCGCGGCTTCCTTGCCTTCGCCACCCTGCGCACCGTCGAACAGCCGCCACAGCCGCTGGGTGAAGCGCCAGGCGCCCTCGATACCGCTTTCGGACCAGGGCAGGTCGCGCTCGGGTGGTGAGTCCGACAGCATGAACCAGCGCGTCGCGTCGGCGCCGTACTGGTCGACGATCGGTTCGGGATCGACGGTGTTCTTCTTGGACTTCGACATCTTCTCGACCCGACCGACAGTCACCGACTTGCCGGTGGTGCGTTCGACAGCGCCATCGGGACCGCGTTCGATGTCGTCGGGAGAGAGCCAGGTCGGCGCGAGGCCTTCGCTCGCCGACGGGAACGAATAGGTCTCGTGCGTCACCATGCCTTGCGTGAACAGGCCGGTGAACGGCTCGGCGATGTCGAGGAGACCGATGTGCTTCAGCGCGCGCGTCCAGAAGCGGGCGTAGAGGAGGTGGAGGATCGCGTGCTCGACGCCGCCGATATACCGGCCGACCGGGAGCCATTGCTCGGCCTCAACGCGGTCGAACGGCTTGTCTTGCGGCTGGCTGGCGAAGCGGATGAAGTACCAGGAGCTATCGGCGAAGGTGTCGAGCGTGTCGGTCTCTCGGGTCGCCTCGCCGCCGCAGGAGGGGCAGGGGACGTGCTTCCACGTCGGGTGGCGATCGAGCGGGTTGCCGGGCACGTCGAAGCTGACGTCCTCGGGGAGGACCACCGGCAGCTGCTCGGCAGGCAGCGGCACCGCGCCGCACGAGGCACAGTGGATGATCGGGATCGGCGTGCCCCAGTAGCGCTGGCGGCTGACGCCCCAGTCGCGGAGGCGATAGACGGTGGAGCCCGTGCCCCAGCCTTCACCTTCGGCGCGGGTGATCACCGCGCGCTTGGCGTCGGCGATGTCGAGCCCGTCGAGGAAGTGCGAGTTCACGATCGTGCCGGGGCCGGTGTACGCCGTATCGCCGACGAAGGCGGGCGCCGTCTCGTCGCCATCGGACACGACGCGCTTGACGGGCAGATCGTACTTGCGGGCGAAATCCAGGTCGCGCTGGTCGTGGGCGGGAACGCCGAACACCGCGCCGGTGCCATATTCCATCAGCACGAAATTGGCGATGTAGAGCGGCAGCTGCCAGCGCGCGTCGAGTGGATGGCGGGCGGTGAGGCCGGTGTCGAACCCGAGCTTCTCCTGCGTCTCCAGCTCGGCGGCGGTGGTGCCGCCCTGCTTGCAGCGCTCGACAAAGGCCGCGACGTCCGGGTTCTCGGCCGCGAGCTTCTGCGCGATCGGGTGGTCGGCGGCGATGGCCACGAAGCTCGAACCGAAGATCGTGTCGGGGCGGGTGGTGAAGACTTCCACTTCGCCGTCATCAGACAAGGCGAAGCGGAACTTCAGCCCCTGGCTGCGGCCGATCCAGTTTTCCTGCATCAGCTTGACCTTGTCGGGCCAGTGTTCGAGCGCGCCCAGCCCCTCGATCAGCTCGTCGGCGAAATCGGTGATCTTGAGGAACCACTGGGAGAGCTTGCGCTTCTCCACGACCGCGCCCGAGCGCCAGCCGCGGCCGTCGATCACCTGTTCGTTGGCGAGCACGGTCATGTCGACCGGGTCCCAGTTTACCGACGATTCCTTGCGATACACCAGGCCGGCGCGGAAGAAGGCGAGGAACAGCGCCTGTTCGTGGCCATAGTAGTCGGGCTCGCAGGTGGCGAGCTCACGGCTCCAGTCGAGCGCAAAGCCGAGGCGTTTCAGCTGCGCCTTCATGGTGGCGATGTTGGCGCGGGTCCAGGTGCCGGGATGTACGCCTTTTTCCATGGCGGCGTTCTCGGCCGGCATGCCGAACGCGTCCCAGCCCATCGGGTGGAGCACCTCGTGCCCCGTCATGCGGCGGAAGCGCGCCAGCACGTCGCCCATCGTGTAGTTGCGCACGTGCCCCATGTGGATGCGCCCCGAAGGATAGGGGAACATCTCCAGCACGTAGGCGCGAGGCTTGGGGCTCGCGTTGTCGGCGGCAAAGGTGCGGCGTTCGTCCCACACCGCCTGCCAGTGCGCGTCCGCCTTCAGCGCGTTGAAGCGCGACGCCATATCGGACCCTTAGCTAGCGGCGATGGACGCGCGGCGCAGGTCGCGTGCCTTGGTGAGGATGATGTCTTCCAGCTTCTGCACCGTCGCCGCCTGGACGGGGGCGGCGACCCACTGGCCGCCCTGATTAACCTGACGCTGGGCAGAGACGCGCAGCGCATCGGCGCGCAGGTCCTGGTCGAGGATCGAAACGGTGACCTTGAGCCGCTCATTCGGCGCCTGCGGGTTGGCGTACCAGTCGGTCACCACCACGCCGCCGTTGGAATCGGTTTCGGCCAGGCCCATGAAGCTGACCGCGTCGAGCGTCGCGCGCCACAGATAGCTGTTGACGCCGATGGTGGTCACCTTGGACGCTGCGAGGTCGGCGCTCGCCACCTGACGACCGCCGCCGCACGCCGCTAGCGGCAAGGTGAGCGACGCCAGCAACAGGGCCACGGACGCGGTGCGCAACGGGCGGGACATGGGCATCTTCCTGGACAAAACAAAGGAACCCCGCTGCCTCTATAGACGCGGTTCGCGAGCCGCAAGGCAGCCGGCAGGCGCGTTGCTGTGGAGTTGGCGCAACACTTTGCAAAGATTGTGGCAAGGAGGGCTCGTTGCGGGAGCGATTCGTGGTAGCAGCGTGTTAGCGAACGGGTAGAGGGGCCGGCGTGACAAACAAGCGGATCATCGCGGGAATCGGGGCTGCGGCGCTTGTCGCCGGCAGCGCCGTTGTCGCGCCCGCGATCGGCGCGGTGGAACGCGCCCCTGCCCATAGCGCCCGGCGGGCGGTGGCCGCGCTCCGCAACGTCGACACGTTCACCCCGGCGGCGGCCGATCCCCGGCTGGCGGCGGTGTTTGCGCGCGGCGGCCTCGACACCGGCGACTTCCGCTTCACCCCGGCAGAGACCAAGCGCGACAACCGCGCCGTCACCGTTGCCGTGCGCGCGCGCAGCAACCGTGTCGCCAAGACCGATCAGCTCGCCTCGGCCGCCGCAGCGGCGGCGCCAACGGTGGGGCTGGCGCCGATCGCCTACAACCTCGGCGTGGCGGTGGGCTGGAAACGGTTCGCGGTGGCGGGCAACGTCAGCCATGTCGACCTGGCGAGCCAGCCGGGCAGCCGCGAATCGGCCGATGTCGCGGTGAGCTACAACGCCAAGCGCTTCAGCGGCCGGCTCAAGGCAGCGGCCGACCGGCCGATCGGCAACACGCCGGTGATGATCAACGACGTGCCGACCTATTCGGTCGATGTCGGCGGGTCCTATTCACTGACCCGCAACCTCGATGTCACCGCGGGCCTGCGCTATCGGTCGGACCGCGAGCGGCTGACGCGGGTCGACGACGACCGCCGCGACAGCCAGGCCGTGTACGTGGGCACCGCCTTCCGCTTCTAAACGTCGGCACCGCGTGGCGGCTGCCATGCGCCGATCGCTGCCCAGCCGTCGAACCCCAGATGCCGGATGCGGCGCCAGCGGCGTGGCGTCATGCCGCCCAGCGCAATCACGCCCGCGCCCAGTCCCTTGCCGATGCGCGCTGCGGCGAGGGGCCCGAGCGGCGCGGCATCGGGATGCGAGCGGGTGGCGAACACCGGCGACACGAACAGCACCTGGGCACCCGCGCGCCGCCCGGCGATTGCCTCGCGCCGGTCATGGGCAGGCGCGGTCTGCCGCCTGCTGCCCTTGCGCCCGCCGCCGTGCAGGCCATCGCGGGTCGCTCGTCCGGCCGCGACCAGCACCAGCCGCCGGGCGACGGCAATGCGCGTTGCGTGGCGCAGCAGCGCGCGCCGCTCGGCTGGCGGTGTCGCGTGGTGGCGGAACACCACGCCCGCGCCAGGCGGCAGCCGCCGCAGCACCGGCAACAGGGGCCCGAGCCGCTCGTCGGTCATCAGCCAGCAGGTGGGGGGCTGTCGGTGGGGGTTTCGGGGCGCCACGCCCGTCTCTATAGCAGCGCGCATGATCCCCGATACAGTTGCGAGCCGGCTGGCCGCGATCCACGCCCGCATCGCCAAGGCAGCCGCGCTTGGCGGGCGCGATGCCGCCGACGTGACGCTGGTGGCGGTCAGCAAGACTCATGAGCCCGACGCGATCACGCCGCTGATCGAGGCCGGCGCGCGGGTGTTCGGGGAAAATCGCGTGCAGGAGGCGACCGCCAAATGGCCCGCGCTGCGCGAGGCGACGCCGGGCATCGCGCTTCATCTGGTTGGGCAGCTTCAATCCAACAAGGCGGCGGAAGCGGTAACGCTGTTCGACGCGATCCACAGCGTCGATCGCCCGTCGCTGATCAAGGCGCTGGCGGTGGCGATGGACAGGGCCGACCGCCGCCCGACCTGCTTCGTGCAGGTCAACATCGGCGACGAGGCGCAGAAGGGCGGCTGTGCGATAGCGGACGTGCCGGCGCTGCTCCGCGAGGCGGAAGCGGCGGCCTTGCCGGTGGCCGGGCTGATGGCGGTGCCGCCGGCGGGCGTCGAGGCGGCACCCTATTTCGCGCTGCTCGCACGGATGGCGCGGGATCACGGTGTGAGCGGGCTCAGCATGGGGATGAGCGACGATTTCGAGACGGCGGTGATGATCGGCGCCACGCATGTGCGGGTGGGCAGCGCCCTGTTTGGCGCACGGGAGGTGCAGGCATGAAGTTCGAGGCGATCCTGTTCGACTTCGACGGCGTGCTGATCGAGAGCGAATATGCCGGCAACCGGCAGATCGCCGAATGGCTGACGGCGGCGGGGCACCCGACCAGCCCCGAACAGTCGATGGCGAACTTCATGGGACTGGCCGGCGGCGACTTCATTGCGGCGGTGGAGCGGTGGATCGGGCGGACCCTGCCGCCCGACTTCCACGACGCCCGTGCGGCCGAGGATGCGCGGGTGATGCAGGCGGGCATCGACGCCGTTGCGGGGGCCGTGGCGTTCGTCCGCGGGTTGCCCGCCGACCTGCCCAAGGCAATCGTGTCGTCGAGCACCACGCGCTGGATCGCGCGTCACCTGGATCACATCGGCCTACGCGATGCGTTCGGCGAGCACCTTTATTCGGGGCGCGAGCATGTGGCGCGCGGGAAGCCGGCGCCCGACCTCTACCTCTACGGCGCCGAGCAATTGGGCGTGGCCATCGAGCGCTGTGCGATTCTGGAGGATTCGCCGGTCGGCGCCACCGGAGCGGTAGCGTCGGGCGGCTATGTGATTGGCCTGGTCGCCGGCACGCATTGCGGGCCCGATCACCGCGACCGCCTGGCGGCGCTTGGTGTCGCGGCGGTGGCGGAGAGCTTCGACGACGTGGCGGCGCTGATGCGCTAGAACAATCTTCCGGGCATCCACGTCTCCCCAGTCGTTCGTGCTGAGCTTGTCGAAGCACGTAACCGGAACACGCCCTTCGACAGGCTCAGGGCGAACGGATCCGAGATGATCGGAACCCCCCTTAGCGGCGCCGATCTTTCAAGGTGGCGCCCAGCCCCGCGACCAAGTCGTAGGGGATCGCTGCGGCCTCGCGGACACGCTGCTTGAGGAGCAGGCGGCGGGGCCCGCGGGTGGGCAGGGGGATCGGCCGGCAGCCGACCCCGTACAGGCGAAACAACATCCGCACGCGCGGCTGGTGATAGCCATCGGTGCACGACAGGCAGCGCTGATAGCCGTGAGCACGCATGTAGCGCACTGCCGCCCGCACGCTTTGCAGCGTGTCGACGCTCTCTTCATCCGCATGGAGGCGGGTCGGCGCGACGCGGCGGGCGAGCAGCCGTACCATCACCGATGCCTCGGACGGGCCAACCCGCCCCGCCGCGCCCGAACAGAAGAGGTCGGTGGCCGGGTCCCATTCGGCAGCGGCGGCGGCATAGCCGATGCGCCGGGCCAGCGCCGGGCTGGGGCTGCCGTCGGCGCGCGCGGCGGCGCCGAAGACCACGATCAACGTGCGGTGTCGCGGCTCACTCACAGCTGGTGGCCGGTGCGGTCGCGCTTGGTGGCCAGGTAATGCTGGTTGTGCGGATTGGCGGGCAGGTGGTGCGGCACGCGCTCCACCACGATGACGCCGTTGGCCTGGAGCCCCGCCACCTTGGCGGGATTGTTGGTGAGCAGCCGGACCCGATCCTGCCCGAGCAGGCGCAGCATCTGCGCCGCGACACCAAAGTCGCGCGAATCGACGGCAAAGCCGAGGCGGGTGTTGGCGTCCACCGTGTCGAATCCCTGGTCCTGCAGCGCATAGGCGCGCAGCTTGTTGATCAGTCCGATACCGCGTCCTTCCTGGCGGAGATATACTAGGATCCCCCAGCCGCTCGCCTGGATCGCGCGAATCGCGGCGTGGAGCTGCGGGCCGCAGTCGCATTTCAGGCTGCCCAGCACGTCGCCGGTCAGGCATTCGCTATGCAGGCGGACCAGCGGCGGTGCGCCGTTGGGCCGCCCGATCAGCAGCGCGACATGCTCTTCCGCGCTTTCCGGCGAGCGGAAGGCGGCGATCTCCGCATCCTCCGCCCCCGCGACCGGCAGGCGCGCGCGGGTGGCAAGGCGCAGGCGGGCGGCATCCTCGTGCGCGTCGATATCGGCGGGGGTGACGATGACCTCCGCCCCCGTGCCGCCGACGAAGAAGGCGGGGAGCAGGCCGGCGATGCGCGCGAGCCGTAGCGCGGCCCGGCCGGCATCCTCGTCCTGGAGCGGCTTGGCGCGGAACGGACCTTTCAATGGGGTGGCGAGGTCCAGCTGCGGGTCGGCGAGCGCGGTCGCGCCGGCAAGGTCGAGCCATGGCGCGCGGTCGACCAGCACCGGGCCATCGGGCGTCGCGGCGGCGAGCTGGTTCACCAGCTTCAGCGTGGCGGCGCGGCCGGCGGAGATCAGCACGTCGGCGTTCCGGCCCGGGTCGAAGGCGGCGAGCCGTCCGGCATCGGCGGTTTCGACCGCTAGCAGCGTCAGGCGATCGATCGCGATGGGCCAGCCGCGCCGCAGCGCATCGATCGCGCGCGCCGCCTGCCGCGCATCGGCCGGGGCTGCGGGACCGGTCACGCGCTTGGTCCGGCCAGCGCGAACTCGGTCATGATCGGCACGTGATCGGACGGCTTCAGCCAGCTGCGGCAGTCCTCGAACACGTGGTGCGACGTCGCGGTGGCGGCGACATCGGCTGTCGCCCACATGTGGTCGAGACGGCGGCCGCGATCGTTCTTGGTCCAGTCGGCCGACCGATAGCTCCACCAGGTATGCAACCGCGCCGGCGCGGGGTGGAAGTGGCGGCCGAGATCGACCCAGCGCCCGGCCGCCTGCAACCGGTCGAGCGCCTCGACCTCTACGGCCGTGTGGCTGACGGTGCCGAGCAGCTGCTTGTGGCCCCATACGTCGCAGGGGAGCGGCGCGATGTTGAAGTCGCCGGTGAGGATGGTCGGGCATTCCAGCGTTTCCGACCAGCGGGTCATGCGCTCGACGAAGTCGAGTTTCTGGCCGAACTTGGGATTCTCCTCGCGATCGGGCACGTCGCCGCCGGCCGGCACGTAGACGTTCTCCAGCCGCACCCCGTTCGGGAGCCGGACGCCGACGTGCCGCGCCTCGCGATTGGCTTGCCAGTCGAGGCGGTCATCCTCCTCGATCGGTACGCGGCTGAGAATCGCGACCCCGTGGTGCATGCGCTGGCCGTGCAGGACGATGTGCCGGTAGCCGAGCGCACGGAACGCTTCGAGCGGAAAGTCGTCGTCGACCACCTTGGTTTCCTGAAGGCACAGGATGTCCGGTTCGACCTCGCGCAGAAAACGCTCCACGATGGCGATGCGGAAACGGACCGAGTTGATGTTCCAGGAGACGATCTTCACGGGGGGCGACTTAGGGGTTCTGGTGGAAATCGTCACCCCTTGCAGCGCCGCGGCGCCGATCGCGGCTGGGCCGCATCGTCGATCGCGGCTTCGCCGCGTCGGCCGTGCTTGGGCGAGTCTTGCAGCGGCACGCCGCAAGACGCCTTACGCAGAAAGGCCCCCGCTCCGGGGGCATGGAGCGAGGGCCGACCTGGCGTTCGTCACGCAGGCGGGAATGAGATACGCTCGGGCAACAGGGGGAGAATCCCGACCGCCTCACGCCGCGAGGACGTCTTTAGGACAGCAAACCTGTCGCCTGCATGAATGGGGTCAAGGTCGCCCGCCAGTGCGACGGCGTGGGTCGTTCCAGGAGAACGCTCCGTCGCTGACCGGAATGTTGAACCGCTGGTCGGAAAGGCGGATGGTGGTGCGGTTGTTCTGGCTGTCGAGCGCCACCCAGCCTTGCAGCGTCAGGCCCGCCGGCCCCGACCCGCCCCGCGCGAAGACCAGGGTAATGCGGCCATATTCGGGATGCTTGGGATCGTTCGCCTCCACCGACAGGATGCGCAGATCGGTGCCGGGCACCACGCGGGCATAGCGGCTGATGTCGCGATCGGGATCGAGAAGCACGCCGAGTGGCGAGTTCTTGATCGGCCAGCGCTGTTTCTGCCCAACGGAATAGTCGAGGAACCACAAGGAACCGCCGGTGGCGACGATCAGGATCGGCACGCCCTTCTGATATTGAAAGCGGATCTTGCCGGGCTTCTTGAGCGTCAGCGTGCCGGTGAGCACCCGGCCGTTGCGATCGGTTTGCGTGAAGCTGGCCGTCATGGTGTTGAGCGCCTGGAGATGGTGCTGCACGGCGGCGAGGTCGCCCGTCGCCTGGGCGGCAAGCGGCGCGATCGGCGCTGCAGCGACCAGGGCCGCCATGGGCAGGAACAACGACTTCACAAGGATCTCCCGGTTGGATGAGGTGGGTAACGCACCCGGCTTGAACGCGTTCTGAATAGGCGTGACGGCGCGCGTTCAGGCTGGTTCGAACAGGTCAGGCCGACGAATACGCAGTGCCTGGAGCAGCAGGAGCAGCTTGGCGTCGGTCGTCGCGCCGCTTTCCACCTCGGCCCACAAGGCAGAAAGGGCTTCCTCTCGAACGTCGAGTTGCTCGTTCTCGTCCGGGGCGCCGCCGCCTTCCGACACCCGGTCGCCCTGAGCATATTCGGCGAGAAACAGGTGCACGCATTCGGTGCTGCTGCTGGGCGTCATCCACGCCAACCCGACCTTCTCGACCTCGCGGAGGCGGACGCCGACTTCCTCCTCGGCTTCGCGCCGCGCGGTGTCGGCAGCGCTTTCATCCTCCGCAACGCCCGCCACCGGCTCGGCGAGGCAGGGATGGTCGAGCATCAGGACGGGGGTGCGCGTCTGGCGCACGGTCAGCGCGACGCGGCGGGCGGGATCGTAGACCAGCACCGCCGAGCCCGACGGATGCTCGATCACCGGCCGGTCCTCCTCCCGGCCGCCGAGATGCACGCGCAGCAGGAGGAGGTTGAGCCAGCCGGTGAACAGGCGGCGGGAGGAAAGGATGGAATCGGCCATTGGTGGGTCAACGCGCCGCGACGCGATTAGATCGCATGCCCTTCCGCATCGCGCAGCACTTCGCGCCGGCCGACGTGATCGGGCCGCCCGACGATGCCGTCCTTTTCCATCCGTTCGATCAGGCGGGCGGCCGAGTTGTAGCCGATCCTGAGTTGCCGCTGGAGCCAGGAGGTGGACGCCTTTTGCGATTCGCACACCAGCTGGATGGCGGCACGATATTGCTGGTCCTCGGGCGAGTCCTCGCCGGTCGGCGCGCCGTCGAGCGCGAAGCTTTCCTCCGGCTCCTCGGTGACCGAGGAGATGTAGTCGGGCTGCCCCTGCGTGCGCCAGTGATCGGCGACGGCGCGCACCTCGTCGTCGCTGACAAAGGGGCCGTGAACGCGGACGATGCCCTTGCCGCCGGGCATGTACAGCATGTCGCCGCGCCCCAGCAGCTGCTCCGCGCCCTGTTCGCCGAGAATGGTGCGCGAATCGATCTTCGAGGTGACGTGAAAGGAGATGCGCGTCGGCAGGTTCGCCTTGATGACGCCGGTGATGACGTCCACCGACGGCCGCTGCGTCGCCATGATCAGGTGGATGCCCGCCGCGCGCGCTTTCTGCGCGAGCCGCTGGATCAGGAACTCGACCTCCTTGCCCGCCGTCATCATCAGGTCGGCAAGCTCGTCGACGATCACCACAATCTGCGGCAGCACGTCGTATTCGAGCTTTTCCTCCTCATACATCGGCTGGCCGGTTTCGGGGTGGTAGCCGGTCTGGACGCGGCGGCCCAATGGCTGGCCCTTGGCCTTGGCCGCCTTCACCTTGTCGTTGAAGCTGGCGAGGCTGCGGACGCCGACCGACGACATCTGGCGGTAGCGGTCCTCCATCTGCTCCACCGCCCATTTCAGCGCGCGGACGGCCTTGGCGGGATCGGTGACGACCGGCGACAGCAGGTGCGGGATGTCGTCGTACATGCTCAGTTCGAGCATCTTGGGGTCGATCATGATCATCCGGCACTGGTCGGGCGTCAGCTTGTAGAGCAGCGACAGGATCATGGAGTTGAGCCCCACCGACTTGCCCGAGCCGGTGGTGCCCGCGACCAGCAGGTGCGGCATCGGCGCGAGATCGGTGATGACGGGATCGCCGGCGATGTTCTTGCCAAGGATGATGGGAAGCTGCGCGTTCTGGTCCTCGAAGGTCTCGCTGCCGACCAGTTCGTGGAGCGACACCGATTCGCGCTTGGCATTGGGCAGTTCGATGCCGATGACGTTGCGGCCCGGGATCACCGCCACGCGCGCCGAGATGGCGCTCATGTTGCGGGCGATATCGTCGGCCAGCGCGACCACGCGGCTCGCCTTGATGCCGGGCGCAGGCTCCAGCTCGTACATGGTGACGACGGGACCGGGGCGGACCTCGGTGATCGCGCCCTGCACCTTGAAGTCGTCGAGCACGCTTTCGAGCAGGCGGGCGTTGCGCTCCAGCGACTGCTTGTCGACCGTCGCCTTGGGTGCCGGCGGCGCGGGCGTGAGCAGGTCGAGCGCGGGCAGCACGTAATTGTGGTCGAGCGCGGCCTGCGACTGCTTGGGCCTGGCCTTGGCGACGGCGGGGGCCAGCGTGCGATCGGCGATCACCGGCGCGGGTCGCGCTTCTGGCTCCGCCGCTCCCATCCCCACGCGTGGCGGCACCGCCTTGCGCGTCAGCGTCAGCGGTTCCTCCAGGTCGTCGTCGTCAAAGCCGTGGTCGATTCCCGCGGCACGACCGCGCCGCCAGCGCGGCTCGCCCCACTCCAGCTCCAGGCTGCGCGCCCAGACGATGACGCCGGTGATCGCCGCGACGAGGCCGAGCACCCGGCCGCCCCACAGTTCCACCGTCGGCTCGCCGATGAAGCCGAGGCCCCAGCGCGCGGCGTTGGCGAGGGCAAGGCCCACCGCTCCGCCCCAGCCCGCCGGCAGGGCGAGCACAGACCGCCCCGAGGTGAAGGCCAGCGCCGTCGCCATCAGTGCAACGCCGATGGACGCATTCCGCAGCATCCGCACCCAGCGACCCGGCGGCTGGTCGCGCCACAGCCGCATGGCGATGATCGGCCCCACCGGCAGCAGCAGCGCCACGATCGGTCCGAACAACGTCAGCGCGATGTCGGCGAACCAGGCGCCGGGAACGCCCACCAGGTTCTGCGGCGGCGCCCCGGAGGCGGTGTTGAGCGCGGCGTCACCGGCATGGTAGCTCGCCAGCGATAGCGCCAGCAGCAGGCAGGCGGCGAACACCACCACTGCGGTGATCAGCGCGCCGCTGCGCACGGCGCCCGCCTTCACCGTTTCGCGCCACAGCGCCGGCTGCGCACGGCTGGCCATGTTCCCGTTCCCCAATGTCGAAAAGTGCCCCGAAACATCGCACCTGCGGCCCTTCGACGTCAAGGCAGCGGCGTTGGCAGCGGTGGATTGCGGGGGTAGGGAGGCAGCATGGACACAGATGTCATTATCCTCGGCGGAGGCCTCGTCGGTGCGACGCTGGCCGTGGCGCTCGATGCCCATCACTTGTCGTCGGTCGTGGTCGATCCCGCCGATCCGGCGGTGACGCTGGCGCCGGGCTTTGACGGCCGCGCCTCGGCGGTGGCGAGTGCGAGCGGGCGGCTGCTCGACGCGATCGGCGTGGGGGCGCGATTGCAGGGGCAAGGATGCGCGATCGGGCAGATCCGGGTCAGCGACGGGCTGGAGCCGGGGGCGCTCGACTTCATTCCCGATGCCAACGACGGCGCGCTGGGCGTGATGTACGAGAACAAGCTGCTGCGCCGGGCGCTGTTCGATGCGGCAAGCGAGGCAAACGGCGTCGACCTGCGCATGAACACGCGAGCGATCCACGTGGAACGTGGGGACGCGGGCGTGGTGGCGACTCTCTCGACGGGCGAAACAGTGCGCGCGCCGCTGCTGATCGCTGCGGAAGGGCGCAATTCGCCGACTCGCGCGGCGGCGGGGATCACCGTGGCGTCGTGGCGGTACGACCATCAGGCGATCATCGGTGCGTTCCATCACGAACGCAGCCATGAGGATGTGGCGTTCGAGATCTTCTATCCCTCAGGACCGTTCGCGCTGTTGCCGCTGCCCGACGACGAGATCGGCCATCGTTCGGCGATCGTCTGGTCGGTGAAGGCGAAGGACGGGCCGGCGATGCTGAAGCTTGGCGATCGCGCGTTCCTGGCCGAAGCGGAGAAGCGGATGGGCGGCTTCCTGGGCGCGCTATCGCACGCGTCGCCGCGGGCGAGCTATCCGCTCGGCTTCCATCATGCGGCGCGTGTCACGGCAGAGCGGCTGGTGCTGGTGGGCGACGCGGCGCACGGCATCCACCCGATTGCGGGGCAGGGATTGAACCTCGGCTTTCGCGATGTCGCGACGCTGGCGCAGGTGCTGGTGGAGGGCAAGAGGCTGGGCATGGACCTGGGTGACGCCCAGCTGCTCGCGCGCTATCAGCGCTGGCGGGGTCTCGACACGTTCGCGGTGGCGGCAGCGACCGACGGGCTGACGCGATTGTTCGGGGTGCCGGGCCGGACCGCGAGCGCGGTGCGGCGCTTCGGCATCTCGGCGGTGAACGCGATCCCGCCGCTGAAGGCCCGGTTCATGGCCGAGGCGCGGGGCGAAGCGGGGGACCTGCCGAAGTTGCTGCAGGGGTTGAGGGTCTAGGCGGCTTGGGCGACAGTACGCCGCCCAGACCGATACCGATCGTCAACGCTCGCTCGGTATATAGGCCGGGTGAACGCAATCACGCCTTCCCTGAAGCCCGCGCTTCCACTCGAGCTGTTCAACGAGGCGATCGCCCGTGTGAACGAGTGGCGCGGCCGCTGCCTTGACGGGTTTGCCCGCGCCGAGATGGCCGTGGCCGAATGCCTGGCGGCGATGTCCGAGGCCGGCGACAAGGCGCCCCGCGTCGGCCCGCCGCAGTTGGTGGGGCAGCGATATGAAGTGCTGGCCGCTGCCATTGCGGCCGGTGGGCCCTTTGCCGCCCAGGCCGGCGGTGTCGCGTCGGTGCTGGAGCGGTTTCGCGCGCATCACGATCTCCGCAACATGCTGGCGCACGGCGTGGGCAGGGTGACGCTTGATCGCAGCGGCCGCTGGACGGTGGTCCTGAAGGTGATGACGTCGCGCGGCGGGCGGGCCTGCCATGACGCGATGGCGCTCACCGAGCGGGAAGCCGAGGAGATCGGCACCGAAGTCGGTCGTCTGTCCCAAGTGTTGTGCTCGCAACTGGGGCAGCTGAGGAGCCGGATCGGGCGGTAACGGTCAGCCTTCAGGCGCGAGCGTTCGCGCTTCCTCCACCAGCATCACGGGAACGCCTTCGCGGATGGGGTAGGCGAGGCCGGCGGCGTCGGAGATCAGCTCCCCCGCCGCCTCATCATAGCGCAGCGGCATGCGCGTCAGCGGGCAGACCAGCCGTTCGAGGAGCCAGGGATCGAGTGTCGGCATGTCAGCGCCTCCCGTCGGGCGGGGCTGCGGCGGCTCGGGTGGTGCGCGCCTGATCACTGCCGATGCGTTTCTGCGTCTCGACGTGTTCAATGGCGGCAGCCTTTTTGGGGTCGAACAGGTTGGCAAAGAATAGCCACACCATCATCGCCGCGCCGCGGCGTCGCCCCTTCGCGGGCCGCGTCACTGCAACGTCACCTGTTCCTCGCCGTCGTGACGGCCGAAGAACTGCATCAGCTGGATGATCAGCTCCGCGCGGGTCTCGATGTCGGGGGCTTCGAGCAGCGCCTGCTTGGCGGCGGCGTCGAAGGGGGCGATCTGGGCGATGCCGTTGACCAGGCTTTCGTCGTCGAGCCGCGCCACCGCGTCCCAGTCGACGGCATAGCCCTGGAGGTCGGCAAAGCGGCGCGATTCCATCTCAAGGGACGAGCGGCGGCCGAGCGACAGCTGATCGTCCTTGGCGACGGGCAGCAGCTCGGCCTCGACCTGGCGAAAGGCGGTGGTGACGTCGAGCTCGCGCACCACGCGGAACAGCGACAGGCCTTCGAGCACGATGTTGTAGCGCCCGTCCTCCAGCGCCTCCACCTCGGCGATGCGGCCGACGCAGCCGAGATCGAAGAGCGCCGGCGGCTCGCCCTCGCGCGCCTGCTGGCCCCTGGTGTCCTGGCCGTTGGGCTGGATCATGCCGATCCGGCGGTCGCGCGCCATCGCGTCCGACACCATCGCCCGGTAGCGCGGCTCGAAGATGTGGAGCGGCAGGTGCATGCCGGGGAACAGGAGCGCCCCCGGCAGCGGAAAGATCGACAGCCGCGTGGTGCTGGCGGCGGTGGTCATCCGAAGAGAACCGCGGACAGCCGCCGCCGCTGCGCCGACACCCAGGGATCCATGGTGCCGACCACCTCGAACAGCTTCAGCAGCTGCGTCCGGGCGGCGCCATCATTCCATTCGCGGTCGGCGGCGATGATGTAGAGGAGGTTATCGGCGGCGGCATCGCGCTCGCCGGCGGCCATTTGCGCGTTGGCCAGCGCGAAGCGGCGCTCGTGGTCGTCGGGGTTGTTGACCACCTCTGCCTCGAGACCGGCATGGTCCTCCACCGGCCGGGCGGTGCGCGCGAGATCGAGCGCGGCGCGGGCGCGGTCGATGCCGGCGTCCTTTGTGCCGGGAGGGAGGGCGTCGATCGCTTGCTGCGCGTCGTCATGCCGGCCGACGGCGACCAGCGCGCGGATGCGGCCGGACAGCACGGCGGCATGCTCGGGTGCCATGTCGAACAGCTGGTCGAAGATCCCGACGGCCCGCTCGGCATCGCCGCTCGCGAGCACGTCCTCGCCCATCGCGATCAGCGGTTCGAGATCGGCATCCGCGCTCGCGTCCCCCGCTTCAATCGGCAACTGCTTGAGCAGCTGGTCGAGGATCACGCGCAGCTGCGATTCGGTGCGGGCGCTGGTCAGGTCGGCGACCAGCTGCCCCTGGAACATGGCGTACACGGTGGGGATCGACTTGATCTGGAATTGGGCGGCGATGAACTGGTTCTTGTCGGTGTCGATCTTGGCCAGCACCACGCCCTTGTCGGCATAAGCGGCGGCGACCTTCTCCAGCGTCGGGCCAAGCGCCTTGCACGGCCCGCACCATTCCGCCCAGAAATCGATGATCACCAGGCTGGTCATCGACGGTTCGACGACGTCGCGGCGGAAGGTTTCGACGGCTTCCTTCTCGGCGGGGGACATGCCTAACGTGGCCACGCGGTGCTCCTGTTGTTTGCCGCTATGTGGGGTGGCAGGCGGCGCGCGCCAAGCGGTTTCGTGGGGCGCGGAAGGTCGCAAAGGTCACACCCTCATCGCGGACGCGCGGGGGTGCGGCGGGATGCGGATGTCGAGGAAGTTGTAGCGCTCGCGGGTGACGGTGGGGGCTGCCACTTCCCCTCTCGGGGAAAGCGGCCTGCCTGACACGGGAGGGTGGCTGGCACAAAGGTGTCACACGGAAGCTCCAGGCGGGTGCATGCGCAAGGCGGAAGGGTGGCATGGCCCGGCCGTGTAGGACAGCGGCGGGTGCGCGCCGGGCGGCCGTTCACGCCGTTCGCGCTTTTCCCGTTTCTCCATGTCCGACAGGGCGTTTCGAGAAAACTCAACCGGGAACAGATTGCGGGAACACGTCTCCGTCAGGGGGGGCGGGCAGCCGCACCAAGTCCGGCCATCCCGCTGGACGTTCCCAATCGGGAACGCCGAGCCGTCCCCGTTGATCCTTGGCTTTCGGGAAGGCGGGACCGGTTGACACACGCGGACCCATGCTGACAGGTTGCTTGCCGGTAGATGCTGCCGGCCGCTCGCGTCCCTTGGGATATGGTGAAGGCATCGAGGTTTGATCGTCATCGGATAGTCCGCCCGGCGATGGATCGGCAATGCGAGCCCCGATGACCTATTGCCGGCGCGAGGAACTATCATGCCGACTATCGATCAAGCGAAAGCAATGGCTAAGCGGCTGCGATCCGCTCTAGCATCGAATACTATAGAGGTGACGCACGGCACAAGCTTGGAGCTTGTTGCCGCGCAGCTTGGGCATCGTGATTGGAATACTGCCGCTGCGACGTTGCCACCCGATCAATCAGGCCACATTTCATTTGAGCAGGCGATTCCTATATTCCGCATCTTCGACGTGGCGAAGGCGCGGGAGTTCTATTGTGACTTCTTGGGTTTCAGCGTCACCATGGAGCATCGGCAGGAGCCCGGCTTGCCGCTGTATATGGCGATCGAGCGTGCCGGGTTCGAGCTGCACCTGAGCGAACATCATGGCGATGCCAGTCCGGGATCGACCACCTTCGTCTGGATGAAGGGCGTGCGGGCCTTCCATGCCGAGTTGACGGAGAAGAACTATGGTTACGGCCGCCCTGGCATCGAGCAGTTGCCGTGGGGCGACCAGCTACAGGTGCATGATCCTTTTGGAAACCGCGTGAGGTTCTGCGAGCGGCACAAGTAGCAGGGTGGCGGCCGGCGTTCGTTCGCGCCGGCCGCTATCGCCAGCATCCGGCCTTCCCGATATTCGATCGTTTGTGAGAAGGCAAACATGCCGGGCGGCAGCTGTTGCGCGGCGCAGGCGATCCGTGCCTTGCCCGCTCAATGAAAGTCGCGCGAAGGCGGCATCACGCGCACGTTTCGGGGGTGGGCGTGGCGCGGGTCGGTGCCCTTGGCGGCGGCGTGGCGGGCGCGGCCGTCATAGCCGTCGCCCGCCGCCGGCTCCAGCGCCGGCACGTGATCGGCGGACAGGCGACGCAGCTCGTCGGTGCGGTCGTGGGCGCGGGTGGCCATCAGGTGGATCACGCCTTCCTCGCTGCGCTGGATCACGCCTTCCAGCACCAGCAGGCGCGCGGCCATCACGGCACGGCGGTGCTTTTCGAAATCGCGCGCCCACAGCAGGCCGTTGGTGATGCCGGTTTCGTCCTCGATCGTGACAAAGATGGCATTGCCCTTGCCGGGGCGCTGGCGGACCAGGACGACGCCGGCGACGCGTGCGCGCTGGCCGTCGCGGGCGCGGTTGGCCTGTTCGCTTGAGATGATGCCCTCCGCTGCGAAGAAGGATCGCAGAAAGGTCATGGGGTGATTTTTCAGCGACAGGCGCGTGGTCTGGTAATCGGCGGCGACATGTTCCGACAGCGGCATGGCGGGAAGGCGGGCGTCGGGTTCGCGGCCCAGCTCGGGCGCGTCGGCGGCGGCGAACAGCGCAAGCTGCCGCGGCGGGGTGCGGCGCACCTCCCACGATGCCTCGCGCCGGTCCTTGGCGATGGAGCGAAAGGCGTCGGCGTCGGCAAGGAGGTGGAGCGCGCGGGGCGGCAGGGATGCGCGGCGGGCGAGGTCCTCGATGCTGAGGAATGGGGTGGCGCCAGAGGCGTCACCGGCGCGCGCGGCTTCGATCTGCTCGGCCCAGGAGGCGCGAAAGCCGTCGATCTGGCGGAAACCGAGGCGGAGGGCGAGGGGATCGGGTGGCGCTTCAACAACACCGCAGTCCCCCCGGCCTTCGCCGGGGAGGTCGCTTGTTGTCGGATCGCCGACTTCGAAGGACTCCAGCCGGTTGTCCCAGCTGCTGGCATTGACGTCGATCGCGCGCACGTCGACGCCGTGCTCGCGCGCGTCGCGGACGAGCTGTGCGGGGGCATAGAAGCCCATCGGCTGCGAATTGAGAATCGCGCAGCCGAAGATCGCGGGGTGAAAGCATTTGATCCACGACGATACATAGACCAGCCGCGCAAAGGACAGCGCGTGGCTTTCGGGAAAGCCGTAGGAGCCGAAGCCCTCGATCTGCTTGTAGCAGCGCTCGGCGAACTCCGCCGAATAGCCGCGCCGGGTCATGCCGCCGACCAGCTTGGCGTGGAAATTGTCCATGCCGCCGACGTGGCGGAACGTCGCCATCGCCTTGCGCAGCTGGTTGGCCTCCTCCGGCGTGAAGCGGGCGGCGACCATGGCGAGCTTCATGGCCTGTTCCTGGAACAAGGGCACGCCATAGGTTTCGCCCAGCAGGTCCCGTAATTCATCCTTGTGGCCGTGGCGCGGGTCGGGCGCGGGAAAGTCCGTCGCTTCCTTGCCCGATCGGCGGCGCAGGTAGGGGTGGACCATGTCGCCCTCGATCGGGCCGGGGCGCACGATCGCGACCTGGACGACGAGGTCGTAGAGTTTGCGGGGTTTGAGGCGCGGCAGCATGTTGATCTGGGCGCGGCTTTCCACCTGGAACACGCCAATGCTGTCGCCCTTGCACAGCATGTCGTAGACCGCCGGATGCTCGTCCACCGCCACCGTGTCGAGTTCGGGATCGCCCAGCCCGTGCTTGCGCATCAGGTCGAATGCCTTGCGGATGCAGGTCAGCATGCCGAGCGCGAGGATGTCGACCTTCATCAGACCGAGGCAGTCGATGTCGTCCTTGTCCCATTCGATAAAGGTGCGGTCGGCCATGGCGCCGTTGTGGATGGGCACCATCTCGTCCAGTCTTCCCTGCGTCAGCACGAAGCCGCCGACATGCTGCGACAGATGACGCGGGAATTCGAGCAGCCGGCCGACCATGTCGCGCAGCCGGGCGATCGCGGGGTTGTCGGTGCTGAAGCCGGTTTCGTGCAGCCGATCCTCCTCGAACCGGCCGGAAAAGCTGCCCCACACGGTGCTGGTCAGCCGCTGCGTCACGTCCTCGGTCAGGCCGAGCGCCTTGCCGACCTCGCGCACCGTGCTGCGCGGGCGGTAGTGGATCACCGTTGCGGCAATGGCGGCCCGCTCGCGGCCATAGCGGCGATAGATGTACTGCATCACCTCCTCGCGCCGTTCATGTTCGAAATCGACGTCGATGTCGGGCGGCTCGTCGCGCTCGGCCGACACGAAGCGCGAGAACAGGAGGTCGTACTTCATCGGATCCACCGAAGTGACGCCGAGCAGGAAGCAGACGGCCGAATTGGCCGCCGAGCCGCGGCCCTGGCACAGGATCGGCGGGTCAACCGAGCGGGCGTACCGCACCACGTCGTGGACGGTGAGGAAGTAACAGGCGTATTGACGGGCACGGATCAGCTGGAACTCCTCGTAAAGAAGCCGCAGCATCCTGTCGGGGACGCGGCCGTCATACCGGTCCAGCGCGGTTTGCCAGACGAGGTGCTCCAGCCACTCCTGCGCGCTCCAGCCGGCGGGCACCGGTTCATGCGGGTATTCGTAAGCCAGCTCGTCGAGGCTGAAGGTGATGCGGTCCAGCAGCGTGCGGGCGTTGGCGACCGCATCGGGACGGTCGCGGAACAGCCGCGCCATTTCCTGCCCGTCCTTGAGGTGACGTTCGCCGTTGGCGGCGAGGCGGCGGCCGGCGGCCTGCACCGTCAGCCCTTCGCGGATGCAGCACACCACATCGTGGAGGTCGCGCTCGTCAGCGTGCGCGTAGAGCGCGTCGGCGGTGGCCAGCAGCGGCACGCCCGCCGCGTCCGCGATGCGGGCAAGGCGCGCCAGCCGCCGCCGGTCTGCCCCTGCGCGCGGCATGGTGACGCCAAGCCAGATGTTGCACGGCGCAACTTGGCCGAGGAGCGCGAGCGTGGCGGCAAGGATCGACGGGGAGCCAGCGTCGGCGCTGAGATCGGCGCGGGGCGGCGGCAGATCGGCATCGGGGGCTGGGGTGGCGGCACGCGCGCTGCTGGCAGGGAGCACGATCAGCAGCAGATCGTGAGCGTGATCCACAAGGTCGCCGAGCCCGAGAATGCAGCCGCCCTTCTCGGCCCGGCGGTTGCCCACCGTCAGCAGCCGGGTGAGGCGGCCCCAGCCGGTGCGGGTGGCAGGATAGGCGACGATGTCGGGCGTGCCGTCCGCGAACACCAGCCGCGCGCCGACCACCAGCTTGAAATCCAGCGGGGGCAGGTGAAGGCCGACCAGCCCGGCGCGTGCCTTCTTGAGCGCATGGTGGGCGCGCACCACGCCCGCCACGGTGTTGCGGTCGGCGATGCCAAGGCCGGTGAGGCCAAGCGCGACGGCGCGGCCGACCATGTCGCCCGGGTGGCTGGCGCCATCGAGAAACGAGAAGTTGGTCGCGGCGACCAGCTCGGCAAAGTCCGTGTTCGGTGGATCGTTCACGCCGCCACCCGATGCGCGGTCATGCGAACAGCCCATGGACGTACCAGCGCGGATCGTCGGTTTCGGCATACAGGCCGTGGCGAAAGATCCAGAAGCGGCGGCCGCGGCGGTCTTCCACCCGGAAATAGTCGCGGGTGGGAATGGCGGCGTCATGGCGTCGCCACCATTCGCCGGCGATGCGTTCGGGCCCTTCGGCACGGGCGACGTCGTGCAGGGTGCGACGCCAGCGGAAGCGGCGCGGCGGGCCATCGGGCACTTCGGCCATCACCGCTTCGATCGGCTGTGGCGGATCGAACAGGTAGATGGGGCGCAGCGGTGGTTCGCCCGGCTGCTGCGCCGGCCAGGCGCTGGCGGCAGCGGCAGCGGCGGCGGGCCGGGCGGCGGTGGCCGGGAGCATCAGCTCGCCTTGTTCGGGGATGTGGCTGTCGCGCGGCAGGAAACGGCGCACGCGGGTTCGGCCGAGGCGGGTGGAAAGCTGGTCCACCAGCGTGCCCACCTGCGCCTGCTCGTTGCGGCCGCCCTCCAGCTTGAGCTGCGTGGCGTCGAGCCGCTCGGCAAGCACCACGTCGAGGCGCAGGAGGTCATAGCCGAAGCCGGGATCGAGCGGGTCGGCAAGGCCGTCGATGCGTTCGCGAAACAGGCGCATCAGCGCGGCCACGTCGCGGGTCGGCTGGCCGGTCTCGACCCGCAGGACCTGGACCTGGCCATCGCTGCGGAACAGCCGCGCCTGCCAGCGGCGGCCACCCTGGTGACGTTGTTCCAGCTCGTTCACCGCTTCGGCGGCAAGCTCGCCCAGCACCTCCAGCGCGTAATCGGTGCGGGCGATCGGCTCGGCGAAGCGGCGTTCGGCGGCGATCGGCACCTCGCGTCGGCGTGGGCGAACCGGTGCCTTGAGATCGCCGCTGAGCCGTCGCACGGCATTGGCCGCTTCCTTGCCGAAGCGCGCGGCAACCGCGCTGAGCGGGCGCGCCATCACGTCGCCCACCGTTTTCAGGCCGGCGCGGGTCAGCGCCACCGTGTGATCGGCGTCAAGCTCCAGCGCCGCCACCGGCAGCCGCTTCACCGCGCGTGTTTCGTCGGGGGCGGGGGCGCCGGCGAAGCGGGCAAGCGCGCGCGCCACGTCGGGCGTGTCGCCAAAGGCATGGCGCACCGCCACGCCCCGCCGCGCCATGCGCCGTTCCACATCGGCGGCGAGCGGGCGTTCCCCCTCGAACTGGTGGGTGCAGCCGGCGATGTCGAGCACCAGCCCATCGGGCGGGTCGAGCGCCACGCTGGGGCTGTAGCGGGCGCAGCCGTCCGCCAGCGCTTCCAGCCACAACAGGTCGGCGTGGGGATCGTGCTCAAACGTTTCCAGCTCGGGCACCTGCGCGCGTGCGTCGGCGAGCGTCAGCCCGACCTGCAGGCCGATCCGCGCCGCCTCCAGGTCGAGCGCGGCAAGCCGCACCGCGTTGCCGCTGGTCCGGGTAAAGGCGATCGGCGCATCACCCCGCCCGACGAACAGGTGCGGGCGGGTGCTGCGCAGCCGCTCGATCGGCAACCAGGGGAAGACCAGCGCCAGATAGCGGCGCGGCACGGTGGACGGGGTCAACAGGGGTGAAGTTCTTGCCATCGCGATTCCATTCCACGCACCAGCGCGCGCCGGCGGCGCCACCGCGCCGGCGCAACAGTTCAACCTGAAAGGCAGGGCCACCCGGCGCCTCCCACTCCAACGGCGCCGATGGCGCGGCCGCCACCGACCAGCGCGTGAAAGCGGCGCTGGGCACCGGCTGGGCACCGACACGCACGCTCAGCACCGTCACGCCCGACGCTTCGGCCGCCAGCATCAGCCGCCGCGTGGCGGTAAGATCGAACCCCGGCGCTCGCCCCCAGCTTTCGATCAGCACCGCGCCCAGCCCGGCACAGCGGGCGGCGTCGGCGGCGGTGCGCAGCAACGCCCCTTCGTCGGCGACCACGGCGAGCAGCAGCGAATCGGCAGGGAGGCCGAGCTCCAGAAGACCCGTGGCGTGCAGCCGCCCGCCCTGCCGCTCGGCCGCTTCGGTGCGAATCCACAGCAAGGGCGTGGTGCCGGCGGCCAGCGTCATCGCCAGGGCAAAGCCGGTGGCACTGGCAGCGTCCACCGCCTCGGTCGCGAACACCTCGTGCAATCGGGCGGGGGCAAGCCCTTGCGCCAGCCAGGCTTCGGGGTCCGGCGAATCGGCTGGCGTGACGCTGCCAATGGCGGCACGGCGCAACTGGGCGATTAGGGCGGACGACTCGTTCACGTCTGTTCTTGTAATGTTCTTATGTGCGGCTCGCCAACCCTGAATCTCGCAATCGGGGTTGCGCGGGTCGCAACCCGCTGCTAGTGGCCGCGCCTCACCCGCCCGGTGGCTTCATCGGGCAAACGCCGAGCGGGCGTAGCTCAGGGGTAGAGCACGACCTTGCCAAGGTCGGGGTCGAGGGTTCGAATCCCTTCGCCCGCTCCAGCGATCCA
>Ga0210040_10000757_pt1 | contig 51867 bp, 7 predicted proteins | sample CryGeyCG12114_NA_FD_185462 | JGI IMG/M metagenome (GOLD analysis project Ga0210040, IMG submission 185462) | Groundwater microbial communities from aquifer - Crystal Geyser CG19_WC_8/21/14_NA (SPAdes) (version 2) | ecosystem: Environmental > Aquatic > Deep subsurface > Groundwater | place: USA...
TAATAGTAAAGCTAGAAGAAAGTTTCTTCCTTATACTTAACACTTCTTAAGGTAGCTCTTTATCTAATAATTACTAATAATTAATAAGCTAAAGGTTATTATAAAGTAGAGGAGGGTAGCTTTATAGAAGTAGTAGATACTATTATCTTAGACTAGGGGCTAAAGATAGATAAGAAGTTAGATTTATCTTTACGCCTTAATGTGCTATCCTAGGTACGTACATTATCTCCTTCTTCTATAAGTAAGAGTAAAGGGCCTTTATAGTCTAGAGGATAAGGGAAGTAATAGTACTAAAGTAGTATATAAGATAATAACTACTTCTACTTTATATATTATTATTACATTACTTTATACTTAAGAGGGAAGAGGCTTAAATCCGCAATAGGTACGTAGAGTATAAGTATATTATATAGTAAGAGTAATTAGTAATAACATATTACACTACTAGCCTTTCCTATACCTATCTACCTTACTACTAAGTATCTCCCTTATATACACTTGCACTACACTCTATAAACTTCTTCTTACTATAATACGTCACTATAATAAGCTTAATAATACTCTTTAAGAATCTCTAACATTAAGCGTATAAAAGGTAGCCTTAATTTACGCTTTCTCTATCTTATTATAGCTTACTAGCAGTTTATAGTAGGCAGTACTAGGAATTAAGTAGATAATGCCGTAGATCTATAGCTTAATAATAAGCCTAAAGAGGGCTATAAATAAACCTAGTGATAGGTATACTCTAGTCCTAAGCTTATAATAGCTAATACAGTTAGCTATTAGGTCTAGAAGCTAGATATATTAGGAGATTTAAGAGAGGATCTTACTTAGCTAGTTCAATAACCTTTATACAGCTATAGAAGACCTAAGTAGTAGGTATAAGGAGAGGCTTTACAGTAGTATAAGAGAGCGTAGCTAGAATCTAGTATCTAAGTTCCTTATAAAGGTAGTAGAGATACTTTCTATTATTAATATACGTTATAAGTATACTATAGATATGCTCTTACTATACAGGAGAAAAGGTAGTAGTAATATTACTTTGTACCTAATCTTTCGTAAGAGTACGTACATACCCTACTATACCTATATCTAGCACACTCTTTACAGTAGCGTTAGCGTGTTTACGTTTCTTAAAGGCCCTCTTATTTTTAGATACGTAGCTAGCCTAAGTATTTCTAATATAAAGAGCTAGCACGCAGTATTTATTTATAGTATATACTATTTTACTATAAAGTTCTAGAGCAGCGTGTGTAAGGGATTAGAACTGCAATTACTCTGCAGCTAATATCTTAGTATCTTCTAGATACTACCTCTAGAAGTCGTATTATAAGATATCTACACCCTAGGACTAGAACGCAAACTCTAGCAATATGCATTATATAACTAACTATAGTATACGACTAGCTTATTTTAGGTTACTGTATACAGTCGCTAGGCTACTTACTTTGTATAGGGCTAAAGTATCTAGCTAGGGATAGAGAGCCTTAATATTACGCTTAAGCTTCTATATTATATTAGCGTTAGGCTAAGTAATAAGTTATAGAGAGTATAGTAATTTACTAAGACTTATAACGCGTTATTAAAGTAGTGTTACTAGTACTAGGTTATTATTAACGTTGCCTACTTCCTACTCTTACTCTTACTCTTACTCCTACGCTTTTTACTCTTATTCTTACCCCTTATCTTCTTAGGTCTCTTCTTCGCTCTTATCCTTAGCCTCTTCCTTAGCCTCTTCTTTAGCCTCTTCCTTAGCCTCTTCCTTAGCTTCTTCCTTAGCCTCTTCCTTAGCCTCTTCCTTAGTCTCTTTTTTAGTTCCTCTCTTAGTCTCTACTTTAATAGTATTTAGAGCCTAATAGCTAGTAGCCTATTATTAGTATAGGTCTTAAATCTAGAGTATTAGAAGTTATTACATACACTTATATTATAGAGATAGAGGTAATACTTCTATAGTAGAGGGCAGCTTAGTCTTAGAGCTAGAGAGGTAATATTTAAGTACTAGCTAATTATATAGGAACTATAGTATACTAGTCTATACTATATATTAGTACTATACTTTATATATATTATAAGTAGGGTAGGAGCGGTATATACCTTACCTAATATACCATCTAGTACTAAACCTTAAAGTACCCTAATTAGGTCTAGATCTACGCAAAGACTACTTAACTCTAACTCTACTTTAGTAGAGACGCAATACTATATCCTTAGCTCTCCTCCTAATTATCTCTTAAGAAGTATAAATCTAACGTTATTATCTTTATAAAGAAGGATAAGACTACGTAAGCTACCTATCTCTAACGCCTCTTTAGATAACTTAAACTATTTAAGGTAGTTACTAAGCTTAGAGAGTAACTAATACTTATAGGCGGTACTCTTAGCTATAAGTTATAGCATACCTATATAGAATTTAGAAGTAAACTCTCCTTCTTCTTAGAGACTAGCAAAAGCCTCTAGGTTAGAGTAATTACTAGGTATCTACTATAGTGTAAACATATTATAAATAAGAATCTAGTATTTAAGGCATTCTTAGAAGGTTCCTTAAGGTAGTAGAGTAGGATAGAAGCTTAGATAAGAAGTAGGTTTACTAGTAGATCGTGTTGCGACACGCTTAGAGCGTATAGGCGTCTTTTTTACTCTAGGTTTTACTTATAGTTTATACTTACCCTCTAGAGCAGAATAAATCTTAGGATTACTACTACACTAAGAAGTACACTAGTAATAGGTAGGTAGGAGCCTAGACGCGCCTATTACTTTAAAGTTAATAGTAACAGTAGCGTTAGGACCTTAGTTAAGAACTTAGTAGTATGAGTTTAGCAAGGTAATAATTATATTACCTACTATTTACTATATAATAGTAAAAGAGATCTTATATTGCTTAAGGATACTAGGAGAGAGTACTACGCTAATATAACAGATGCTCTAGCTATATAATAGCTTACACTATAGATATAAGCGCTAGAGCATCTCCTTAAAACGGTACTAAGCTATTAGTAGGACTAAGATCTACACTTTAGGTACTCTAGTAAGCAGGATATTTATAGAGCCTAGGCTAGTATCCTTAATATAAAGTAGTATAGGGGTAGTATCGTTATTACTATAGTAGAGATAGGGCGTAGTAATTCTAGGAATATCAGAGGTATTAGAGGGAGTAATCGCAGTACCTATAGGCTATAGCAGCGTGTAGACCTACTTAAGGTAGTCTAATATAGGTAATTCTAGCTTATTAATATAGTATTAAAGAGTACACCTTAGCTCTTGCAAGAATACTGCCTATACCTTTAAGTCTAAGATAGTCTTATTCTACTATACTATTAGGTCTTGTACTGTCTAGCCTCTAAATAATCTAGTTAATACTAGCTTATTAGTAAAAGAGAGCTTATATACTCTACTAGCATTAGACGCATAGATAGCTCTATTTAGTATAGAGTTATAACTAGCTTTCTTAGTACTAATCTTAAATCTATAGAAGTGTATAGACTAGTTAGCTATCTTATTATTAATAGCTTATAGCACCTCTATAGTAGTAGCGTTAGACTATGTAAGAAGACCTTTAATAGGTATAATATATCTTCTATAGATCTTAGCTAGTTAAGAGTCCTTTGTCTAGTCTATAATAAGTTAAGGAAGATTATTATATAATTTAGATACTATACTTAGCTGTACAGTAGGAAGTATAATAGGGTAGCTATTATCTATCTCTTTATCTACTTCTTAGCTAGTATCTTTATCCCCCTTATTAATAGTATTATCTCTAGTTCTACGCACTTATAGCTAATATCGCCTATAATCTATCTCTTCTTCTACCTCTAACTACGCTATAGGCGACGCATTATCCGCCTCTTCTACTACTGCCTCTAATAATAGTCTTAATAGTAAAGTACCTAGCGGTAGGGTTTACGCTGTAGGCGGCATATTATCTACCTCTTCTACTGCTACCTCTAATAATAGTCTTAATAGTGAAGTATATAGCAGTAGAGTTTACGCTGTAAGCAGTACATCGTCCGCCTCTTCTTCTGCTGCCTTTAATAATAGTGCTAATTACGCTATGCGTAGCAGTAGGTTTTACGCTGTAGGTAGTGTATTATCTATCTCTTACAATTACTAGGTTATAGGAGTACTAGAAGTAGATAGCTAGTAGGGCTCTAGCGTACTAATAGTTATAGTAGAGCTATTACAAAGATTAGAAATAACTATCTAGAGCTTTTAGAAGTGTTTAAAATCGCGTTTAAGTATTATTTCTATATGCGATAGCTAGCTCTCTACAGAGCGAGTTAATATATATTATAGTAAAGAGGCCTTACTAGACTTACTACTACGTAGGCTAGTAGATAGAGCGTTTAGAGCATTAGCGCTTAGGAGCTAGTTAAGCTCTTATACTATAGCAGCGCTACTATCCTATAAGGCCTTAAAATAACGCTAAATATTTTAAAGATAAAGGAAGGTAGCTATAGTTGCAGTACGCCCTATATAGTAGAGAGATAATAACTACTTATAATATTTAGCAGCCTATACGCTTTAAGAGAAGTAGATATAATAGGTTAAGAGATAGAGTTATTATAAGGTCTAGTTATGTTAGGGCGGAGAGGGTTACTATATATAGGACTACTTTCGTTTAGTTTCTAGGGAAAAGGAGTTACAAACGCTAAGTAACACTAGCCCTACCTTAGTATAGTGCCCTACACTACGCCGTAAACACTATGCTTACTACTACGCTTATTCTTATAAGTACTCACTACATACGTATCTACTCTTTAATAGTAAAATCCTAAGGCGTAGACAAAAGCCTAAATAAGAGAGATTATAACAGACACTCTAGCAGATTCGCCTTAAAGTAAGCACGCTGTTAGTAATATTAAGTATATAGTAGGGCATTAACTTACCGCCTCTAAAGGTCTTAGATAAATAGATATTTATTAGGAAGTTAATTGCGTATCTACTATCTACTATTTTAGGTTTAAAGGGTAGAAAGGGCTTACTACCTTAAAAGGTTAGTAGTATCTATGCTTACAGTAGGAGGCATTATATTAAAGTTATTAGATAACGTAGTAGACGTAGTTAATAAAGTAGAAGTAGTAATTATTTCTATACGTATAAAGGACGTATCTACTACTACTAGTAATAGTGTATACTAGTAGCTTAACAGTAACATAGAGTAGTTCTTATTAACTAATATAGATAGCGTAGCAGCTAGCAAAGAGAATAGTTCTTTAATAATCTACTGTTTAATACGTAGATTCTCCTCTATTTTAATAGAAGGCAGGATTGTATCTCTATCTTTATAAGTATCGCTTCTATTTTTGTAGTCTAACTAACGGTTAGCACTTTCTCTATAAACTAGAGTAATTATAATAGAACGTACTTTGTCGTCACGCGCGTTTAGTATTATATATTCTCCTTACTCCTCTTTCGTTTCTATAATTATGCGCGTCTAGTACTGTGTAGTCTCTTTGCCTATCTTTCATATGCGTAATTATACACCTTTAGTGTAGTGTAGTCTCTTTACTCCCCTTTCGTACGCGTATATTACATATTAATACTACTTTATAGTCCCCTTACTCCTCTTTTATATATATAATTATACGTATTTAATACTGTATATTCTCTCTACTCTTCTATCGCCTACGTAATTACGCGCAGATAGTACTTTATAGTCCTCTTACTCCTTTTTTATATATATAACTGCGCGTTTAGTGCTACGTAATCTCCTTACTTTTCTTTTACCTACGTAATTATAGACAGAGCTAAGGCTTTCTTAAGGCTATGAGAAATCTCGTATTTAGGACGTTTAGGAGCGTTAGTCAGCTCAGTAGGGAGGTCGTCAGCTAGTAGAATTTGTAAATTCCTACTTAATTAATATACTCCTATTCTAAATTAATAATCTCGTCTTATAAGATATATTCATTACCTTACCTACTAACTTCCTTAAGGCGTTTAGTATACTTACGATAAGACTATTTATATACTATAGCTTTCTTAAGGCTACGTAAGATCTCCTACTTTAGGCGCTTAGGCTTTTACTCTAGTTAAGCGTACTAGTCCTTAGGCTCGTTTAGGCGTTTAATTGCTATATTTAGGATGTTAGCTAGAGACTACTAGTACTTTCTTAGTACTTCTTCCGCAGCTTAAGCTTATTAGGCGTAAGCTTCTTCTAGGACTTTTTAAGATCGTTTATTAGCTACGCGCTGCTTTTTAGCGTATTATACCTATTATTCTATTTTAGCTTAAGTAGTTGCTTCAGCCTTTATCTTTAGCCTATATAGCTCTAATCGTTCATTCTAGTCTTAGTCTTTACTTCTTCACTTATTACTATTATAAGCGTAAGGCCGCTAAGGATAAGGATAGCAAAGACAGTAAGGAGTCCCTTAAGAAGCGAGGCCGTCCTAAGAAGAATACAGTTACTAAGCTAATAACTAAGCCTATTACTATAAGTAAGCCTAAGGGTAATCCTTTATGCGTAGTAAGTTAATACTCTTAAAGTTTCTATTCTTTAGTGTTTAGAGTAGTTTCTTATTCTTTTCCTAACTCTTAAAGATAATAGTTTCTAGCTTTTTCCTATTATCTCTTTAGATCTTCTTTATAGCGTTTCTTTTACTCTTAGCGTCTTACTTTATCTTTACGCTTTTATCTTTAAGCTACTTTATAATCCTACCTTTACTTCTAAACTATTATATCTAGTCGTTATTATTAATAATAGGTAGTACTATAAACATATAGGCTGTAGTAGCTTAATTATATATAGTATACCTAAAAGCTAATATTCTAATAGTATATATTTAGGGTAGTCGCCTTATATCGCTAAAGACTAAATATATCTTAAGCTAATTGAACTTAACGCTTTTAAGGGCGTGTACAGTAGGAGTAATACGCTATAATCTTAGCGCCTTACTGCGTTCTAATAATAAAAGTATTTATTACATCTTATTTATAGTGTATATGCAAGTCTAAAGCCTCTGCAAAAGCCCTTACAATCCTACTATTTGTATAGACATTAAATATAATAATAGCAGTGTTAACTAACTACTCGTTAACTATACGCTGTGTATAGTCTTAGATATAGTGTAGGTTAGCTGTAGCACTATCTAGCCTAAATAGTCTTACTATATAGCCTATTGCTTTTATAGTAGAGGTGTTTAGCACGATATTACCTATACGAAGAGCTAAGATAACTATAGAAGTCTTACTAGTGCTATTCTTAAAATAGTAGAGCTATAGTAGAGTCGTAATATCCTAGTCTATATTGTATAAGTCTAGAAGCTAGGAAAGAAGTAAGACGTATAAGATTGCTGCTCACAGTAGAGTACTAAATACTAAGTACTCTAGGCATAATTAGCACAGAAACTATATTAGAGGAGAAGTACTTACTATATATTCTACGATAGCGAGCCTACTAGGCGCTACTACGACGTTTTAGTCCTTATAGTACATCTTTTACATATAAAGTTTTATTAGGCTTAACTAAGGTAGAGTAGTTAAGTACTCTATAAATATAGTTAGCTAGGGTTATCCTTATATCTTAACTACTTATATAAGAGCTATTTACAGTCGCGTTATACTAGAGGCATACGTAAGGGCCTAGACTAAGCTAGTTATAACTAATACATATACTAATTTACCGCCTATTATAAGCACACTATTAGTACTTATATTATATCTAAAGGTAGAGTATTAACTTACCTTCCTTTAATAAGTATATATTTATAAGAAAGTCTTAAGCCTATTAGCTATCCTTTATATTAGGGTTAAATAGTAGTATAGGCTCCCTACGCTACAATATATATACTTTACTTATAAACCCTATTTCTATATATCTTATTTATAAGTCTAAGTCCTAGACTCTAAAGCCTAGGTTAGGTTTATTATATAAAGGTAGTAATCCTAGGCCTATAGGTTATATCTTAGGGCTAGAGAGTAATTCTACGTCAACGTAGATTTCAGACATATCAAACGTAACATCTATACTTAGGGCAATACTACCTAGAGGTTGCGTTTATATAGAACTCGTCGCGACTATCTATATTTACACAACTCTAGCCCTTTCTTCTTAAGATGCCCTTAGGACTAGGCTCTAGAAATAGGTATAGGTTAACTTAGCTTTCTAAGCTCCTTTAGTTAGAGAGGTTACTTCTTATTTAAGTCTACTTAAGTTAATGTCTAAAGACAACGCAGTAGCTTTAATAATACAGTAAACGTTATTATACACGCGTTTAGGGTCCTTAAATAGGATAGACATAGTATCCTTATATACTAGAAAGGCTTAAGGTCTGTAAAGCCTATACATATAAGAGTATAAGGTTAGTATCTATTTTATATATAGTCTATCTATATTTAACTTACCTAATATAGTTCTTATACTAGTCCTAAATCTTTAATATACTTAAGCTAAGTCTAAAAGCCGCGTTAAAAATCTTTATAAAACTAAGAACATCTTATCTATACTAGCGCTACATTACACATAAAAATTTGCGTTATATTTCTATCTAGCAACTATATCTTAGTAAGTACTCTAGGAGTCTTATCTTTATTACGTTCTTAACCTTACTAGAGATCTTCACTATTAATAAGGCACTAAAATTAAGTCTCTATTATATAGGGTTTTTTTTCTTTATTATTATTAAAGGAGAGAAAGAGTAGCTTATACGTCCTATCTATTAGCTTAAAGTCTTTAATTACTTTTATAGATAAGGTAATAGCTATATTATAAGGAAGTTAGTACGGTCTAAGTCGTACTTAATATTCTCTTTACTCCTCTTTCGTCTCTGTAATTATACGCGTCTAGTGCTATATAGTCTCCTTACTTATCTTTTATATGCGTAATTATACGCCTTTAGTATAGTATAGTCTCCTTACTCTTCTTTCGCACGCGTATATTACGTATTAATACTACTTTATAGTCCCCTCGCTCCTCTTTTATATACATAATTATACGTATTTAATACTGTGTATTCTCCCTACTCTTCTATCGCCTATATAATTACGCGTAGATAGTGCTTTATAGTCCTCTTGCTCCTTTTTCACATACGTAACTACGCGTTTAGTACTGCGTAATCTCCTCGCTTCTCTTTTATCTACGTAATTAATAGAGATCTTTACTGTTAATAAGGTACTAAAATTAAGTCTCTATTATATAGGGTTCTTTTTCTTTATTATTATTAAAGGAAGGAAGAAGTAGCTTATACGTCCTATCTATTAGCTTAAAGTCTTTAATTAACTTTTATAGATAAGGTGATAGCTGTATTATAAAGAAGTTAGTATAGTCTAAGTTATAGTTAATAGTAGTAGTATTAGTGCTTACAGTAGGAGGCGTTATATTAAAGTTATTAGATAACGTAGTAACTGTAGTTAATAAAGTAGAAGTAGCAATCATCTCTATGCGTGTAAAGGACGTATCTACTACTACTAGTAATAGTATATACTAGTAGCTTAATAGTGACGTAGAGTAGTTTTTATTAACTAATATAGACAGCGTAGTAGCTAGTAAAGGGAATAGTTCTTTAATAATCTGCTATTTAATACGCAGATTCTCTTCTATTTCAATAGAAGGCAGGATCGTATCATTATCTTTATAAGCATCGCTTCTATTTTTATAGTCTAACTAATAGTTAGTACCTTCTCTATAAACTTAAGTAATCGTAATAGAACGTCTTACCTAATGTAGTGTGCCTACTTAAGCTTAGCCTTAAGGACAACTCTTAAGTCTTAGCTAAGTTAGTTTTTATTATAGGTGCGAATAGTATAACGCCTAATCTAACGTCCTACTAATTACCTATCGTAACAGTAAGGAAATAAGATAATAATAGAATTAAAAGTACTAGATATAAGCGCTACTATAACACTCTAAAAAAGAGCACTAGTTGTAGTAGTAGTAGTATAGTAGAGAAGCGTTTAAAAGACGACGAGGTAAACGAGCGCAACGCGTTAAGTAATATAATTAGACGCGTTATAGAGATTAGGTATTAGAGTTAGAGAATTAATTAGTAGGGTTAGTAGATAGGGGAAGTAAAGTTATACCTATAGTTAAGGAAGAGAGAGGAGCTAAGAGCAAGACGTAGAGATATAAGGATAAGCGTAAGTAGGTTAATAGCAAGGTTTAGAGTTATAGAGCTAGGTTAACGTAGTAGGCAGTAGAAGATATAGCTACAACTAGTAAGATAACTAAACATTTAGGAGCTAAGCAGAGTAATAGTAACGTGCTAGAGTAGCTGCTATACGTGCAGAATGCAAATTAACCTTTTTTAAACTATTTCTAAGTATACTAATACTATTAGATACCTATCCTAATATCCTACTAAATAAACTATTTATAATACCTACAAGTGCTCATTACATATAGGTCTACTCTTTAGCAGTAAAGAAGTAGAGTATAATACAAGAAACCTACTCCTTCTAAGAACTTTTTATATCTAACGCTAACTTTTCCTTTATAAAACATATTCTAAACTGTTATATTTAGTTATTATTATTAATAATATATAGTGTATAATAAACAAGCTGTAGTATCCTAATCGTGTATAATATACTAGAGAATTTAATCTCTTAAGGGCTAAGTCCTACGCGTGCTCTAAGTTATATCTATAGAGTTAACTTATACGTCTTATACTAATTAAACACAACGCGCTTAAGGACGTCTATAGTAAGAATAGTATACTATCGTCTTAGCGCCTTACTACGTACTAGGCATAAATATATCTATAACACTTTATTACTAGTGTATATACGAGTTTAGGGTCTTCGTAAAAGCAGTTGCAATCTTACTATTAATATTAACGTTAGACACAGTAGAAGTGTTAATTAATAACCTATTAAGATAGTAATGTGTAGGAGTAGCAGCTATAAGTGTAGAATGTAATCTAATCTTTTTACACTATTACTAAGTATACTAACACTAGTAGATACGTATCCTAATATCCTTCTGCGTTAAATACTCCTAATACTTGCAAGTACTTATTGTATAGGCGTCCGCCCTTTGCGGTGAAGAAGTAAAGTATAATATAAGAAACCTACTCCTTCTAAGAACTTTTTATATCTAATACTAACTTTTCCTTTATAAAAAACTATTATATCTAGTCGTTATCGTTAACAATATATAGTGCTTAGACATATAAGCTATAGGAACTCTATAGCGTCTAGTATACTAGAAAGGTTATTCTCCTAGTAGCTAACTCTTATGCGAGGTTTAAGTTGTATTACTAAAGACTAAATATATTTTAAGCTAATTAACCTTAACGCGTTTAGGGACGTCCTTAATAGGAGTAATATACTATTGTCTTAGCGCCTTACTGTACTCCTTAGATAAAAGTGTTTATTACGTCTTATTAATAGTACTTATATAAGTTAAGAGTCTTTGCAAAAGCTATAGTGAGCCTACTATTAGTATAGATATTAGATATAGGAGTAATTTTAACTAACTACCTATCTACAATTTAAGCGGCGACGTTCTTAATATAGCCTAGATTAGCTGCAGAACTATTAAGTCTGAATAGATTCCTTATGCAGCCTATAGCTTTTATAGTTAATATATTTAGTACAATGTTTTTCGCGTAAAGAGCTAAGACAATAAAGGAGGTTTTATTATTACTATTTTAAAACTAGTAAAGCTGTAGTAGATTCGTAACATCCTAATCTTAGTCGTATAAGTCTAGTAACTAAGAAAGTAGTAGTACCTAAATTATAGCTGCACTTAGTAGGGTGCCCTATACTATATATTCTAATATAGTTAGTATAGAACTCGTATTATAAAGGGATGTCCTTACTATAGATACTACGATAATAAGCCTACTAGGCGCTACTACAAGCCTTTAAGTCTTACAAGACGTTCTTTACATATAAGACCTTATTAGGTTCTTTTAAAACTAGGTAATTGAGCGCTCTATAGACATCTATAGATAGTTAGCTAGGGTTATTATTATCTCTCTATTACCTTATATAATAGCGATGTAAGGACGCGTTATACTAGAAGCATACGCTAGCGCCTACTACGAAAGGTAGAGGTACAAAGTTAGTGTTTATCTTATATGCACTTCGTGTATATATACTTATAATAAGGCTAGTTATAACTAATATAAAAGCTAATTTGCCGCCTATTATAGGCATAATGTTAGCACTAATATTATGCATAATAGTAGAACATTAACTTACCTTCCTTTAATAAGTAGATATTAGTAAAGAAGGTAGGCGAAGTGGCTTCTTCGTTAAGCTTATGCAGCTTTATACTTAGTAACTACGCTACAGTCTTAATCTTAAGACAGATATTACTATATACGTCTTTAGGATTATTAAAGGGCATAGAAACGACTTCTCTGTATACTAGGAACGCTTTAGGGCCATACAGCCTTAAGTAATTCTTATACTAAGCCTAGATCTTACGTATACTTAAGGTAAGATTAAAGGTAGCATTAAACCCTATTGTAAATGCAGGTATATTTCGTCTAAACTATCACTAGAGTATATAAAGAAAGCATTACTTATTAGTACTCTAGGAATGCGCTAGGGAGTACTCTAAGAGTACTATCTTTATTAACTTCGCTTTAGCAGCAGATATAGTGTTAAATATTAGCTTCTATCTAATAGGCAGCCTTTTATTTATTACTAGTAAGGTATTAAAGAAGTAACTTATAAGCCTATTTCGTTAGCTTAGAGTCTTTAATTATCTTCCTAGATAAGGTAATAGTAATGTACTTAGGAAGTCTATTCTATCTAAGTTATAATTATAAATAGTAGTACTAGTAGTATAAGAAGGGAGCGAGACGTTAAAGTTATTAGAGTATGCAGTAGTTAATTAAGATGTTACAGAAGTAGCAATTATGCTAGTGTAGGTAAAGGACGTATCTACTATAGTTAGTAATAGTAGACGCTTATAGTGCGTAGGAGATATAGAGGAATTATCCTCCTATCGTCTTAGCACCTTACTTTATACCTATAATAAACGCTTTTTTAACGTCTAGTTAGTAGTACTTACATAAATTAAGCGTTCTTATAAAGGTTATAGTAATGCTGCTATAGGATTAAGCCTTAGGTGTGATAGTAGTAATAAAAAACCTATTAACTATATAAGCTATAAGATCCTAAATATGCTAAAGGTTAGTTATATTACTATCTAGTCTAAATAGTTTCGCTATATATGCTATAGCTTTTACAGTTAAGCTATTTAGCATAATATTACCTACTTTAAGAGCGTTTACAATAGCTAAGGTCTTACTACTACTATTTTGGAAATAATAGAGCTATAGTAGAGTTATAATATCCTAGTCTGCATCGTATAAGTCTAGCAGCTAAGAAAGTAGCAGTACCTAAATTATAGCTACACTTAGTAGGGTGTCCTACACTATATACTCTATATATAATTAGTATACTAAGAACTTGCATTAGAAGAGAAGCACTCGCTATAGATACTACGATAACAAGCCTACTAAGCTCTACTACGAGACTTAAAGTCCTATAATACGTCCTTCGTATATAAAGTCTTATTAGGCTTAGTTAAAGTAGGGTAGTTAAGCGCTCTATAAACATAGTTAGCTAGGGTTATCTTTATCTCTTAATTACCTTACATAATAGTAATATAAGGTTTTATTATGCTAGAGGCATACGTAAGAGCCTATATACAAGATATTGTAACTAATATAAAGGCTAATTTACTACCTATTGTAGGCATAATGTTAGCACTAATATTATATATAATAGCAGAATATTAACTTACCTTCCTTTAATAAGTAGATATTAGTAAGGAAGGCCTAAGCCCTACGGCTATCCTTTGTATTTAGAAATAGTATTACTATGTAGTCGCCGTCCTATAATAGGTGTGCTTCTAATTTAAACCTTATTTCTATGTATTTAGTTTAGAAGTTAGAGTCCTAGACTCTAAAAGCTAACTTAGGCTTTTCAATTAAAAGGGGTAATAAGAGCACTATTAGATAGATAATAGCGTTAGAGAGGTCTTTTACGTTAGAGAGAGATTTGAATATATTAAAGTTAACATCTATATAAAGCGTAAAACTACCTAGTAGCTACGCTTATATAGATACCTTGTTAATAGTAGGCATCTAAACAGCTCTAGCCTTTTCTTCCTAAGATGCCTATTACACTAAGCTCTTATACAGCATTTATATCTTTCTTAACTTAGTATTTCACGCTCTACCTAATAGCGATACTATCTCTTCCTTAAGTTTCTATATATTAGTATCTAGTAAGAATACTATAGCTATAATATTACAGCAGATCTCGTTATATACGCCTTCTAAATCCTTAAATAGTATAGCTATTACACCCTTATAGATAAAGAAGGCCTTAGGTCTATAGAGGCGAAGATAGCTCTTATATTAGTCCTAAATTACAGATATACTTAGGCTAAGTTAAAAAGTTGCGTTAAAAACCTTCACGAAACTAGGAATGTCTCGTCTAAACTATCTCTACATAATATATAGAAACTCTTACTCTTCTTAGTTCTATTAGTATACTAGGGAATATTTAGGTGCTATTATCTTAATTAAGTCCTAGACCTTACTAGTAACCTTCATTTTTAAGACAGTACTAAAGTCTAGCCTCTGCTATACAGACGGCTGTTTCTTCGCTATTATTAGAGTAGTAAAGAAGTAACTTATACAACCTATCTACTAGTATAAGGTGCTTACTTATTTTCTAGGATACAGTAATAGCTATGTAAACTAAGATTAGTCTTTTACCTACGTATCTGTAGACAGATAGTACTTTATAGTCTCTTCGCTCTACTCTTATATATATAACTACGTATGTTTAGTGTAGTATTATCTCCTTACTCTTATTTTATGTATGTATCTATAGACAGATAGTGCTTTATAGTCTCCCTACTCCTCTCTTATACGTATAACTACGCGCGTTTAGTATAGTGTTATCTCCTTACTCCTCTATTTCTTACTTTTCTCTTTAAGGTCCCTAAGCCTTTACTTAGCCACTTAAACGTTCACTACCTACGCTTTAAGCGCTTATTCTCAATTTCTCTTCTTAGTTTATCTTATCTAAACTATCTCTATATAATACATAGGTAACTTACATTATATACTCTCTTTTACCTTAGATCTTTAACAACCTATAACTATAACGCCTAATTGCTATCTTCTCTTAAATCTCATTCGCGCTATCCTACGGCTTATACGCTTTCTAAGAGTTCGTTACTAAAGTCTATAGTAGTGCAACATAGCCTCTAATTACAAGACTATTACTATTACGCAGCTAGCTTCTATACTACAGTAAGCAAAGCTGAAAGACAAACGTATATACATAAATATTAAGGTTTAGGTTAAACCTTTAGAAAGTAATTTCGCTTAATCTTATGCCGCTAATTAGGTTCTATCTATACCTATTACGCTAGAGCACACAGTGCTTAAGCACCTTAAGGTATAGTTATTATTTAATATGCTTTCTTTTAATAGATATACTAACTGCGATTAGGCTAAGTAGAAGAGTTATCTAGGAGCTATACTAACCTACGATAGGTACACTATAATAAGACAGATATTAATTGTAGACGCTTATAACTTTAAAATCTACTAGTCGCCTAACGCAGGATATAAAGTACAAAGATTAACTACGTATATTTAGTGTAGTGTTATCTCCTTACTCTTGTTTTGTGTGCGTATCTATAGACAGATAGTGCTTTATAGTCTCCCTACTCCTCTCTTATATATATAACTACGCATATTTAGTGTAGTATTATCTCCTTACTCCTCTATTTCTCGCTTTTCTCTTTAAGGTCTCTAAGCCTTTACTTAGCTACTACGTTCACTACCTACGCTTTAAGCGCTTATTCTTAATTTCTCTTCTTAGTTTATCTCGTCTGAACTATCTCTACATAATATATAGAAACTCTTACTCTTCTTAGTTCTATTAGTGTGCTAGGGAATATTTAGGTGCTATTATCTTAATTAAGTCCTAGACCTTACTAGTAACCTTCGTTTTTAAGATAGTACTAAAGTCTAGCCTCTACTATACAGATAGCCGTTTCTTTACTATTATTAGGGCAGTAAAGAAGTAACTTATACGACCTATCTACTAGTATAAGGTGCTTACTTATTTCTCTAGATAAGGTAATAGCTACGTAATAAGGAAGTTAGTCTAGTCTAAGTTATAATCGTACGTAGTAGTATTAGAAGTAGCAGTTAGAGGCGTCGTGTTAAAGAAGTCGTTAGAAGGTTTAACAGAAAAAGAAGCTAACGTAGAAGAAATAGCAGAAGGTCTAGCGTGTAACGTACCTACTACTACTAGTAATAGTGTCTAGTTATAGGTTAAAGGAGACGTAGAAAGGTTCTTATTAACTATTTTAGGCTGCGTAGCAGCTAGGGAAAGAAAGAGTCTATAGAAGATCTGCTGTTTAACCTAAAGATTCTCTTTAACTTTAACGCAAGGTAGGATTGTAGCTCTATCTTTAGACTTATTACTTCTATTTTTATAGTCTAGTTAGTAATTAGCACCTTCTCTATACGTTTAAGTAGTTGTAGACTAGAAGGTTATACCTAATATAATATCTCTGCTAACGCTTAGCTTAGTAAGCGACTCTTAGGTCCTATTTACGTCTAGTCCTGTAGCAGGCGTAAATAGCATTACGCCTAATCTAGCGTCCTACTAATTACTTATTATACTAGTTTAAAGCAAGATAACTTATATATAAAAAGGCTAATAAAGCTAATAAGATAAAATATAAGCGCTGCTATAATACTTATAAGAAATAAGTATAAGTTGTAGTAGTATAGTGTAGTAGTAGATAAGGAGGAAGCGTCTAAAAGAAGGCAAGGTAAACGTTAAGTAATATAACTAGACGCATTATAGAAGCTAGTATTATACTAGTAACGCGTAGAGGTCGCTTCTTATTTAAGTCTACTTAAGACCTTACCTAAAATTTTCGCTTTTAATATAGTGCTAAATTCTAACCTTCGTTAAATAGAGTAATTTATCTTAGTAACTAATAAGGTATTAAAATAATAGCTTATAAGGCCTATCTAACGCTAAGAGATCTTATATTACTTTATTAAATAAGGTATCTCTACTATATCTAGAAAGTCTGTCTAGTCTAAGTTATACTCATTACATTTAACGCTTATCTTAGTACTAGTAATAGTAGGCGTCTCTCTAAACGTAAAGACTATATATATATAAGGCAGATCTAGATTGTATATAAGTCTAAGTAGCTAAAATGTAGAGAAATGCTTACATATGCGCGTTAAATCGTGCTAGTCCTATAAATTCACACGCTTTACTATTACTCTATATCGTTACCTTACTTTCCTATTCTTTTCTCTCCTATACCCTATTCTTCATTACCTTACTTATTTTCCTACTTACGTATACACTAAACATCCTTCTCCTTTACTTTATCGCGCCCTTACGCACTAAAGGTACTTAAGCGATTTAAATATAGCTTATACATAAGCAGCCCTCTATCTAGACACCTCTATATCCTATTAAGCTTTAAATTCTTCCTTATGTAGTAGAATTCGCACGTCCTAACTTAGTTAATATACTCTTATTCTAAGTTAATAATTTCATCGCGGAGGACGTGTTCATTACCTTACCTACCTACTTCCTTAAGGCGCTTAGTATGCTTCTAGTATAACTATTTACAGGCTATAGCTTTCTTTAGGCTACGCGAGAGCTTATGCTTTAGGCGCTTAGAAGCATTGTTTAGCTGAGCGTGTTAGTCTTTAGGCTTATTTAGCTACTTAAGCGCATTATTTAAGATATTAGCTAGAGATCGCTACTTCTTTTTAAGTAGCTCTTTAGCAGCGTAAGTGTAACGCGCTCTAGCTTCTTCTATAACCTTAGCCTCCTATTCTTTAGCTGCGCAACGCTTTTCAGCGAGGCGCGCTTAACGCTCTTTTTCTTATTAGAGTATAGTCTTAGTCTTAGTTTTTAGGCTATATGCAGGAGGTAACTCTATATGTTCTTCTAGCCTATACGTGTTATCTCTCTTCTCTTACTCGTTAGCCTTAGCCTTAGTAGCTATAGCTTTTTATTATTTACTCTTCTCTTTTAGGTCCTTAAGCCTCTATTTAGCTACTTATACATTCACTACTTATACTTTGTATACTTAGTCTTTTAATTACTATTTAGCAGCTAGCTATTTTTCTCTAAAAGGATCTTCTTAGTCGTCGCTATAACTTTATCCTTTATTACAAACTTAGTAATTAGCTTATTACTTAAGGCACTCTGCCTCAGTCTTAGCCTTATACTATTAGTGCCTAAGAACTTCTTAGCGACGCTTTTCTTACTCCTTACGCTTGATCTTAGCCTTATATTATTGCTATTAAGCTGCTTCATTTTCCTTCTTCTTTCTAGCTTACTCCTCTCGTTAATAAACTTACGCTACATTCTACTCTTAAAGTCGTTGCTAGAGTCCTAAACTAGTATAGTAGTTGTTCTATTTAGATAGAATTCGCAGATACTACTTCTTAAGCAGCTCTTTAGCTATACAAGTATATTAAGCGTAAGCTTCTTTAGCAGCTCTTTAGCTGTATAAGTATATTAAGCGCGAGCTTCTTCTATTACTCTAGCTTCTTATTCTAAGGCTATACGCTGCTTTTTAGCTACACGTACTTAACGTTTATTTTCTTATTAAAGAATAGTATTAGCCTTAGTTTCTAGGCCGTATGTAGGAGGTAACTCTATATATTCCTCTATCTCCTATATATTATCCTTATTCTTCTTCTACTAGTTAGTCTTAGCCTTAGCCTTAGCAGCTGTAGCCTTCTATTTCTCGCTTTTCTCTTTAAGGTCCTTAAGCCTCTACTTAGCCGCTTTATAGTCTCTCTACTCCTCTCTTATACGTATAACTACGTATATCTAGTATAGTGTTATCTCTTTACTCTTATTTTATGTGCGTATCTACAGACAGATAGTGCTTTATAGTCTCTCTACTCTTCTTTTATATATATAACTACGCATATTTAGTATAGTATTGTCTCCTTACTCTTATTTTGTGTGCGTATCTACAGATAGATAGTGCTTTATAGTCTTCTTACTCCTCTCTTATACGTATAACTACGTATATCTAGTATAGTATTGTCTTCTTACTCCTCTATTTCTCACTTTTCTCTTTAAGGTCCTTAAGCCTTTACTTAGCTGCTTAAACGTTCACTACCTACGCTTTAAGCGCTTATTCTTAGTTTCTCTTCTTAGTTTCTAACTAGCGTTATCTAAAGAAGTCTTCCTTAGTTAGTAGCGATAAGCTATTCTTAGTAGTAATACCTTATAGTTAGCGATCCTCTTATACTCTGCGCTCTACTTTAGCGCGCTTATAGGCTTCTTATTCTATACGCTCTTCTAGTTATTTAGCTACTTCTACTTATTATTACTATTATATCTACTCCTACCGCTCTCTCTATTACTATGCTGTAAACGTCCTATATCGCCCCCTTCTTTTCTTGTTCTTATCGCCCTTACTACTATTCCTTATCATCTTGTTTATCTCTACTCCTACGCTAAACGTACTTAAGTAATTTAAATACAGCTTACACATAAGCAGCCCTCTATCTAGATACCTCTACATCTTATTAAGCTTTAAATTCTTCTTTATGTAATAGAATTCGCACGTTCCTACTTAATCTAGGTACTCTTATTCTAAGTTAATAATTTCATCGCAGAGAACGTATTTATTTCCTTTACTACTAACTTCTTCAAAACACTTAGCGTACTTTCTATACAACTACTTATAGGCCTTTGCCTTCTTTAGGCTACGCGATTCTTTGTATTTTAGCTATTTAGGAGTTTGCTTAGTCTAAGCGTAATAGTCTTTAGTACTATTTAGGCGCTTAAGCGCAGTATTTAGGATGTTAGCTAGAGACTATTACTGCTTTTTTAGTAGCTTTTCTACTATACGCTATATAAGCGTACTAAGCGTAAGCTTCTTCTAGGACTTTATATAACCGTTTGTCTACTACACACTGCTTTTTAGCTAAACGTGTTTATTATTTAAGCTCTACCTAAGCTTTAGCTCTAGTGTTAGGGTCTAGTATCAGCTCTATATTAGCCTATGTTTATACTTAGGTCTATATTCATTTCTAGTGTAGTGCATCGCCTGTATTATTCTTTCTCTTCTCTATCTCTTCTATAGCTATACATCGTCATTCTCTTTCTAGCTTCTCTTAAGCTTTCCTTAAGTATTCTTCTATAGCTTTAATATAAGCTTTTTACGCTTTTCTTACTTAGTTACAGTTACGCTTCTCTATGTCCAGCTAGCGCTGTCTAAGTAGGTCTTCTTAGGTTAGTAGCAATAAGCCGTTATTAGCGTTAACTTCTTATATTCAGCGATCCTTTTAAGCCCTAAGCTTAGCTTTAGTACGCCTTTAAGCTTCTTATTCTATGCGCTGTTTTTCCTATACTTCGTCTTATTATCTTACTGCTTCTACTTACTCTTACTTCTATGCTTAGTCCTGCCGCTCCTAGGCCTTTTATCTAGGTAGCTGCCTAGTCTTATTACTGTTGCTATGCTGCGAATATAGCGCGGTAACTCTTCTACTCGCTAACAATCTGCAGATACTATATATTGTATTTTTATCTTATCTAGGGACTGCTAATAATACTATATACTACGCTAACCTATAAGCGTTAGTCTTAAGCTCTAAACTAAGAGGTTTCTATGCGTCTAGTTACCTTTTTAAACTTCTCTTCGTCTAGCTATACTCTAGCTAGCCTACTATTAGGATAGTACCTAATACGCAGACGATAAACTGCTTACTATATTTGCTTCTAGGTAGTATACTAATCTAGCTCTATTATAGCGTAGTAGTCTAGCTATTCTAGCCTTTTAGGTAGCTAGTCTATTATAGAAGGTTTATGTTATAGGTGTTAATAGGGATTAATAAGGTAATTACTTAGAGATATAAATAGCAATAGCTTATAGAGGTCTAGATAATTAAGGTAACTATACTAAAGCTTAAAGAGTTTATTATATTAAAGAGAGAGAGGGAGGTGCTTAGAGGCTTTTATAGACATACACTAGTAAGGGACGCCTCTAGGAGTAGTATAGCTTAATAGTAAGAGGGTGTTAACTAGTTTATAGGGCATAGCTAGTAATATATATATACACACTAGTCCTAACCTAATAGTAAATTATAATAAGGCTTCTATTTAGGGACGATGTAGGACCTTACGCTTTATAGCCTTTCCTTACTATAGGCCTTAGCTGCGATAACGCTATATACTTACTATTTATCTATTTTAATAATTTAGTAGTCTACTAATCTACAGTTATGCTAGGCTACGTCTAGCTCATTCTCTATCGCCTAAGCTAGTTAATCTTTCCTACTTCCTATTTATACTCTTACTTACTATTCTGTGTTAGGATAGATAAGTTATAGCGTAGGGCTTAGGTAGCGTGCTAATATTATGTTATTATCTATCTACTATAGTAGCTTATCTTCGTCCTTACTATCTATCGCATTATCTTCTTCTACGCTATTATCTATCTCTATAGCCGTATTACTATATATAAGAAGCGTATGCTATTTAAATTAAACTGCTTATTTAAGAATATGCCTATACGTAAATAAAGCTTCTACTTAGCTAGGTAGAGGCGCGCTATTTTTTCCTTTTCTCCCCTTTAGAGCTGCCGCCTTATAGTACACTAGTAGCCCTCCCTTATAGTAGTAGATCTACTTAAAGAACTCTAAATATGTAGCTTTACTACACGCCTTATAGAGCTAATGCTTATCTACCTATATGCGTAGTAACATATTATACTCTATAGCATTATAGACGTTAGGATTAGTAGTAGCAGTATATAGGCTAGTTTACTCTAGTTCTATTTACCTAGCTTAGTTCTTTAGCAGCCGCTGTAATACGGCTAGTAAGGAAAAGTTGTACTGTAGTATAGTAAACATGCAGCTAGCAGCTGTTTTATAGAGAAAATGTCTCTACTTCTCCTTACTAATAATTGCTATAGTGTTATCTGTAACCTAGTGCTTACGTAGTACTCTTATAATAATAGTACTAAACTTCTATATAAGCGTAATAAAAGGCAAAGTAGCTTTTGTAAACTAGCTATCTTTAGGAAAGAATAAGGTTTAAATGCGCTTACTCTACGTACTAGACTTATACGTCTTAAACCTACTTATCTACGCGCTTAGTTAGATAGATACTAGAGGTATGTCTACTACTATACTAAAGACGCCCTAGATCTGCCTATAGCCTACACTAATAAGACTATCTAGGAGATCCTTAGTACTGCTATACTCTACGATAAAGGCCTAGAAATACGAAGGCGTTATCTTAATATTAGACCTTATAGCCTTAGCTTTTATATGCTACATAAAGCGCTGCTAGAGTATACTCTACATCTACTACTAGTAGGCCTAGATATAGACCTACGCTGCTGCATAGTATATAGGGACTTGCGCTTCCTAGGTAGAGAGACTGCTAACCTCTTACGTAGCTGTCTCTAGTAGCGAGCCTAGTGTAGTAAGTTAGCTATTTAGGCGAGTAGCACTATTAAGCGTAATGTCCTTCTTCTTAAATAGGCGGTAAAGGCCTGTTTCGCTAATTACTAACGTTACGTATAGTAATTACTAGATGTGCGGAGGTAATATCTAGTCTTTAAGTAGCTTCTAGCCTACTATATTAGCTAAGAGAAACTACATTATCCTATAGGCCTTAGAGATAGCCTTTATATTAAGGCCCTCTTTAAGTAGTAGGCGTTACTCTGCATTAGGCCCTTTTTACCTCCTTTATTATAACTACTCTTACTATATACTTTAATTAGATGCGTAGTAGCCTAGACTTAAGTTAAGTAGGTAGTATATAGCAGAGGCTAGTAGGCTATATTAATCTAGGTCCCTTATTAGGCTGTTGTACTTCTTCTTCCCTACCCTAAAATTAGTAGTTATCTTAATAATAGACTTAAGGTAAGATAGCTATTAGTTTATATCTGCGATCCTAAACTAGTTAAGGGACGCAGTATCTATAATCTAAAAAGGCAGCTAAGGTAGTAGTTTAGGCACGAGGATACTCCCCTCCTACGCTAGCTCTATAGGCCTAGAAAGCTAGCTAATATAGGCCTTAAAGAGAGTAAAAGTAATATAGTATTCTTCTCTTACGCTATAGGAGCTGCTGCTTAAGTTAGTAAAAGTAGCCTACAGCCGCTTCTTCGTTACTTTTAGTATTCTAATAAGGCGCTTAAGCGTTACTCGCTCTTTAGGGGCTATCTTACGGCCTATACCTACCTCGTACTAGTCTCTAAGTCTATCTTTTATATATCTAAGTCTCTCTATACTATAGTTATTAAATAGGCTATAGTTCTTAATAGGCACGGCAAGCTACTCTTTATTTACATTATACGCCTTAACGTTAACTAGTCTTCTTACAAACAGCGCTAACTTTTAGTATATTTTTATAGTAAGAGCGCCTACATCCTATAGACTAGCTATAAGATATCTTATAATAGAGTTAGCTTTTTATTTAGGCTGCTGAAGCGCTTTCCTAACGCGATGCTCTAGATACTCTCGCTTACCTAGCGCTGTACACTCCTCCTCTTTTAAGATAGTTTCGCGCGTAAAATTAACCTAGTAGTTTTTTTAATTCACGTAGCGCTCTAGGGCTATATAGAATATACAGTTTATGTTTATGTAGAACTTCTTATACATCTCTTATTATATAGGGCTATAAGTAAGTAAAAGCTTTATATTATATGCCTATACGATAAGGATAAAGTTATGAAATACACAGCCTTAAGACGTGTAGGGGCCTTATAAAGTAGTATAGCGTGCTATAATATCTATCTATATATCCTTTAGGTCGTCGTGCAGAATTTGCGCTATTAGTCTAATACTAGTACTATTACTACCTCCTTATCTAATTTTAGAATTAGCGTATACTTTTGTATAGGCGTCTTAGAAGCTAATAGGTATATATTAGGTAATGTAGGTAACGCACTTATATTTTATTATAGGGAAAATAGCAGCGTTATAGAGCACCTTAAGAGACTTGTAGTTAAGATAGCTAATAACTTTCTTCTTTCTACGCGCCCTTATTATAGGATAGTATAGAAAGACTATATAGGTTGTAAAGTTAATGCTAGAAGAGTAGTAGCTAGATCCTAGTGTAATATATTTTATCTAATAGAGAGGCGTAGTAAGGCCCTAGACGTTAATCTTTTAGTCTTACTAGATAGACTAGAGGAAGTTAGGAGTAAGGAATAGCTTAAACGAGCCTTAATAGACAGCAAGGCTTATTACCTTAAATATAACGCTATTAATGTTAAAGGAGACGCTAAGACTAGCTTTACTGCTGTTAAGCCTAGATTAAGTAGTAGAGTCTCTCTCTATCTTAGCTAGGCTTAGCATAGGAGGCTCCTAGCCTAGGCTAAGCGTACTACGCCTAGTAAGGAGTTTTAACTAGTTAATATCTTTTAAGAGTCTTAGTAGTAAAAAGAGTATAGATTAAATACTCCTATTACTTAGTAGGAAGCCTCTTAGTGCGATAATAGGCGTACTACCTAGCGTAGTGCACTCTATTACTAGGATATTTAACTTAATATACTAGCTAATCTTATCTATCGTATACTAGCCCTCTACGTCTACTACCTTATTATAGTTATAAGTACTTTAGGAGCGTATTAACAGCTAGTAGTAAAAAGGGCGTAAATATACTTACTACTATTATAGGATATTGTAGAGAACATAGCATTTAGGACGTGTATAGCCTTTTCTTACGCGTTAAGTAGCTCTATATCTATAGTCTACTCTACTACGTCTTCTATCTTATCCTCGTTAGGTAGAAGTTTAGGCAGTAAAGAGCTTACTTCTATAGTACTTACCTATGCCCCTACGTATAGCTACTACTACTCTTCTACTAAAGGTAATAGACTTACGTCTTACCTTCTACTTAGTAGAGAAGATAACTTATAAGTTAGCATTACCTAGCCTAGTTCTAGCTCTTCGTTTACTAGGCTAGGTAATAACTTATATATAAAGCTAAATTCTAAGGTACCTATATCCTTAGGCTTATCTATGTCTAGGCTAGGGAGGTAGTATAGAGATGCTAGAGTATTCTCTACGCGCTCTACCTCTTTAATACGCGCGTCCTTATATATATATAATCTAGTAAGTGTAAATGCTAGCTGCTAGGGGATTTATAGTAGTATTATTAGAGGTGTTAGTAACTACTAAGCTAGTTACTAAGGCAGTATCTATAGCTAAAAGGTATATTCTCCCTTTTGCTTTCTTTAGCGTGCTGCATTTTAGTTTATTTAATACTACTTATTTCTTACGTTAACGTCTATATTAATAGCGTCTGCTTTTCACTTTAGGAGCGCTATTATATAAGGAATAAGTATAGAGGGGCGTAGAGGGCATACTAAATATAGGCTTAACGGCGTAGACTAGTAAGAGAGAGAGAAGAACATAAGATTTATATGTATTCCTAAACTATATAGGCTACACTATCTTATATAAGTAGCTATCTACTAACTATATTAGGCTAGTATCCTAATCTATCTACGCAGGTAATTATTACCTTAGGCTTACCTTTATAGTAATAACTATAGTAGTAAATCGCGATTATGTAAAAGTATAGTAAGGGGTGCTAGAGTAGCGCATAATCGTGTAATAGCTTAGAGACTTAGAGGTGCATAGAAATATGTAAATAGAGTAAAGTATATAATGCTAAAATATATAGTATAGACGTAAATAGATAGTATACTGTCGTACTAATACTAGTTAACCTTAAACTGTACGCCTTTATTATTAGCTACCTCTATAAACGTATGCGTATATGCCTTAGAGCGCGCTTTACTTAGTATATTTCTAAATATAAAGGTAGTCTTTATATTACTATTACTAAGTAAGTATCCTTTAAGAGGCGCTTATAGAAGAGCTGTAGGTCTACGTAACGCTAGGCAGATTACTAATAGCTATAACTCTTTATCTTCTTTCTAATGTTAGAGGAAGCTTCGTATATCTCTATACACTATAGACTACGCGCTCTTAACGGTAAGCGCAACTATAAATAGCTTAGTTCTATTTAACGTTAGCTTATACTATATAGCTGCCTACCTATAATCTCTCTCTATATCCTTTCTTATCTACTTAGCGCTAATTAACTCCTCTACCTCTTATACCTACTTATATCGTTATTTTATAAGAAGGTTAAATACGTTTACTTTAGCTATATAGCCTCTCTTATTTAGCTTAGGGCTCTTCTTAATAAGCTTAGTAAGCTTTAGATAGTTACTATACTGCTTAATAAGTTAGAGTTACTCCTATAACTTATTCTAGTTACTACTAGCTTAACCTAACTAAGCGTATATCTCTCTGTAGTAGTAGCTTATAACTAGACCTAGAATTACTTTAATACGCCCTAACGTGTCCTTAAGCTCTTATAAATCTACTAACTCCTAGTTAACTATTTCTCTTAGCTCTACATATCCTAGTGCCTATTAGTGTATTACCTTAATATTAAGAAAGGCTTATAGCGTAAACTACTTTAAGAACTACTTATTAGCACTTAGTCCTTAAGGCTTAGCAGTACTATCCTTAGTTACTCTACTAGGTAACAAGAGACTTTCTAAATTATAGGACTCTATTAAGGCTAACGTTAAGCGTTATCTTTTCTTAGAATATCCTAAATAGGCTTAATCGCTATACTCTAGTAGGTGCTACTTTTTGCTAGTTTAGGCTAGCGCTACCTTACCTACCTAACTTACTGCTCTTAGACTAGCGCTAGCGCTTACTACCTCTATATCCTTACTACTAGCCCTACTCTCTATAATCTCTTTATCTACTTCTATACTACTACTATCTTACTCTTTACTACTTAGCTCTACTTCTCTAGCTTCTTTTCTAGGTACTTTACGTACTTTCCCCTAGTCTAGTATACTATCTCTAGCCTCTTTCCTACCTTTAGCGCCCTTAACACCCTTAGCGTCTTTAGCATCTTTAGCGCCTTTAATAACCTTAGTATCTTTAGTAACTTTAACACTTTTATTATCTTCAGTAACTTTAATACTCTTAGCATCTTAAGTACTCTTAGCATCTTTAGTACCTTTTATAGCTTTAACACCCTTAGCGTCTCTAGTACCTTCTTCTTTAACACCTTCTCCTTTAACGCCTTCTTCCTTAATACCTTCTCCTTTAACGCCTTCTTCTTTAATACCTTCTCTTTTAACGCCTTCTCCTTTAATACCTACTACTTTAATACCTTCTTCCTTAATACTTTCTCTTTTAATACCTACTACTTTAATACCTTCTACTTTAACGCCTTCTCCTTTAATACCTTCTCTTTTAACGCCTTCTCCTTTAACACCTACTACTTTAATACCTTCTTCTTTAACACCTTCTCTTTTAATACCTACTACTTTAATACCTTCTACTTTAACGCCTTCTCCTTTAACACCTTCTACTTTAACGCCTTCTTCTTTAATACCTACTACTTTAATACCTTCTTCCTTAATACCTTCTCCTTTAATACCTTCTCCTTTAACACCTACTACTTTAATACCTTCTCCTTTAACACCTTCTTCCTTAGCACCTTCTCTTTTAAAACTATACTTACTAACCTTCTTAGCCCTTTTTACTCTTTTACCTCTATTAGCCTCCTTAATTAGTCTATTAGCTTCCTCTCTAAGTGCGTTTACGTCTTTAAGTCTATTAGCTACGTTTCTAGATGCGTTTACGTCTTTAAGTCTATTAGCTTCTCTAGGTACGTTTACGTCTTTAAGTCTATTAGCTTCTCTAGGTGCGTTCACGTCTTTAAGTCTATTACCTTCTTTAGGTGCGTTTACGTCTTTAAGTCTATTAGCTTCTCTAAGGCTATTAGCTTTAGTATATCTACTAACTTCTTCTACTATAACACATCCTTCTCTTTCTTCCTAGTTAATTAGAGTTAATAGTATAGAGGGATAGTATAGAGATAGCGACGTAGAACTATAGCTAGAATCGTTAATAGGGAACTTAGCTGCCTTTACAGTATTAGGAGTGTTACTTATAGATAGCTAAACGCTAGTGTTTTAGCAGCAAAGGCAAGGTATATATACTAAGAGCGTCTTGTATATATCCTTAGGGTTAACGTTCTAGTAGATCTATTTAAGCGCTTAGCTAGAGCTTTATATAAAGAAGATTTCGTTATTTTAGAAAGGCCCTATAGGGAGATCATCATCTTTATTAGGCTTATAGAACCTAAACTAGTAGGGCGTAGGTTTAGAGTTAGAGGCCTTAACCTATAGCTTATTAATATAAGATAGGACATAAGAAAGATTGCGATAATAAAACCTTAGGGCTTTAGTAGCTAGAGTTTACGAGGATAGAAAGTCTTATTCTATTATAGTTAAGGCTAAGTTTTAATAACGTAGAGAGAGTAGAGTAGCCTAAGCGTTTAAGATGTAAAAAGATAATATAGATACACGTAATAATAGGGGGACGCGCTGTTTTTATATTTTCTCACTACATAGTAACGCATTATGCGTTTCTAGCACGCTATTAGCGTGTTCTTTTACGTTTTAAAAAGTCTTTACTTTACTAGTAATCTATATAATATTATCTATAAGTGCTTACTAGATGGATAAGATAACGATTTTATTCTTATCTAGTCCTAAGAGAAGTATTAAGACTAAGGCTATAGTAGCTAGGGTATCTACTCCTATATGTAATTATACTATTCCCTACTCCTTATAATACACAAAACGCAACTAACCTCTTCTACTAAGAATAACCTCTTACCTACTATTTCTATAGCGCCCTTAAAATGCTTTATCTTAGCCTACTCTACCTAAGTACTTAATTAATCATTAGGTAGAGCTAGAAGCTTTATAAAGTACTTCTCTAGCTAAATAAGGACGCTCTTCTTAACCCTTTTAGGCTACTATAAGCCCCTTAGGTGCATATACTTCTAGAGAATATCTTGGACTTTAAATACGGCTTATACTTAGTAAGTATACGTAATACGTTTAAGCTAAAAACAAACTCTCTAAAGTCTATCTAGTTAGTTTTTCTAATATAATCTAGTATAACTGTTAACAGCTTACTAGGTAGCTAATTACTAACAGATCTAGGCTAAGCCTTATTTAGATAATTTAGTTAGTTAAGCTTTAATTACAGTAATTAGCTGCTAAAGCTTTAGACTGCGCTCACACTAAGATTCTTCCTCTAATAAGAAGATAGTTATCTGTAGTTCTTTAACCTAGTCTTTAACTTTTAGCTTTACGCTATACTATACTTATTATACTTAGATACATATCTAGTAGGCATCTTAGTGCTCCTAGTCTTAGTTTTCAACATTATCCTATTTTGCACTGCGAAAGTAGTCCACTCTAAAGCAGTTAAGAGTAAAGAGTAAGTCTTAAAGTATAGGTAGAAGGCACTACTATGTTATTATAGTAGGCCCTTCTTAATAAATATCTATAAAGGTAGAATAGATAGCTGCGTTGCTGCACTAGGCGTAGATTATAAGTTAAAGTAGGTAGGTAACAATTCTTGCGTTATATAGAATACTGCAGTTATTATAATAAGGCTTATAGTAGCTAATATTCTTATAGATAACAGTCCTAAGTAAGTTATTGCTAGTAGTAAACGCCTAAGTTAAGCCTTAGCTAGCTTACTTATAGAGAGCGCAGAGAATAGTATTAATCTTCTCCTTATTGCTCTTAGCTAACGCACGAAGGAGTACGCGTCTCTAACCTCCTAATAGAGCTATATTATTTACATAATAGGGCTTTACTAGACGATGTAGTTATATAAAGTTTATATAAATAGCAGCTACTTATAAGTACTATACAGCTAGTAGGGCCTACGCAGCTTTATTAATTACTGTTTCTATAGCTGTAGTTATCTCCTATATATATATATATTAGTACTTTCTTTTATACTAAGTCCTATATTAACTTACATGTATGTATTCTACTACTATTATACTATTCTACTCTTTACTATTATAAGGCTAAGGACTTAAGGCCCTTTAAGTAGGGCTTAGTAAAGCATCCTCCTCTTTACTATCGTAATACTAAGGACTTAAAGCTCTTTAAGTATCCCTCTCTTCTAAGACTACTAATATCTATCTAGAGCTAGACTATATACTTAGCAGTTAGGAACTATAAAAAGAAGGCCCTTTAAGAGTATCTTAAGTATCTACTACTAGCGCACTCCTACTTCTTATAGCTCTTTCTTACTAAGAGTTACTCTGTACTTCTACGTACTCTATAAATTTCCTCTTTAATAATAAGTTAATAGTAGCGTTAGAGAATCTTATTATAGCATTTCTTAAAGACGTAGAGCTTATAGGTATTGCTCTTATCCTTACCTATACAGGTAGAGTTAATTCGTTAATAGCAGCGTTTAGGAATCTTACTATAGTATCTCTTAAAGACGTAGAGCTTATTAATATTGCCCTTATCCTTAACTGCGTAAGTAGAGAGGATAGGTTAAATCTTAAAGAGATTTATATTATAGTAGCGCCTTTCTAGATAGTAGATAGGGATAAAAGTTGCTTAGCACTTCTAGTAGCTAGCGTTAGTAGACTTCTCTATCTTTGCTTTAAAGTATTATCTTAGAAAGACTACTACCTACTAGGATATACGTCTTAAGTAAGTACTTAATACAGCTACTATAATTGCTAGATTACCTCTTCTGTATGTACACAGTAAGTTACTTCCTTCTCTTTACTAATCTTAAGCTCCTACCTTATCTTAGATAAAGGTAATAAACCTATAAGATTAAGGTCCTTAGGATCATTTAACTCTAGATTTACTAAGGCTACTAGTAAAGATTAAGGCGACTTATTATTACTATAACTACTAGATAAATCTTTATTAAAAGAATCCGCATCTATACTTTCTTCTCTATTAACACATAGGTCTAGTTACTAAGATTGCTATAGTAGATTAGTAACTATAAAACTTTATAATATTAGGTCTAAGAACTTACCTTCTCTACTAGTAGAGAAGATAAGAGCTTTAAGATTTTATAACTAGCCCTAAAGTTACTAGGATTTTCAATTAACGTTATAACGATCTAAGAAGGTATAGCTAGTAATAAGCGCACTTAATTTAGAGGTGTAGTAGGTCTATAAAAGAACGTTACAATTAAAGCAGATCTACGCTTTGGAGTTACTGTTTGCTAATGCGCTATAACTTTAATATAGTAGTATGTTAGTAGCTAGAAATAAAAAAATAGTAAAAGGAAGTAAAAGTGTACTCTATACGAGATAGCATTATATATTCTATTAGTATTAGTTATTAAGCTGAACTTTAAAGCGGGCGTAGATACTCCTTTCTATATACTACTTAAATATATGTAATGCATTAAGCTTAATATATACCTTAAAGTATTAGTTTATTAATAAATCTTTATAAAGGCAGTATCGTAGACCCTACGATATTAGGCAGTTACTATAGTCTATGCGTATTATAATAGTTAACCTCTGCTTTACTCTATATAGACTACTAACTATATAGCACCTATAATAGTGTTTAACTACTAAACTACTTTATTAACGCCTAGCTTAACTTCTATATATAGGATAAATAGCTATAGGCTACTTAGAAGAAGGCTTAAAAAGTTTTTAGAAGGGTTATACGTTAATATCCTTATAAAGTATTTTTATAAATTGTTTAATGCTTTTAATATGTTTATAAATTAATTTTATACTTTTAGACCTATTAGATATACCCTACTTATTATTATATAGATGCTATTTATACTACTACTATCTAAGAGGTAGTTATATATAGGTAGAGGGAGTTACCATACACTAAACTACTTTTATTCTAGTTTTGCATTAAAGTAGTTAAAAACACTAAGTAGGGCCTCTTTTACTTACCTAGGGCTAGGAGCTATACTATTTTACTACAATCTTAACTATAACTATAATAGGACGAGACTTATTAGTAGGAGACTCCCCTTGCCTAGTATTGTAGTGCTATTAACCTTACTCTATAGTTCTTGTAGTCTATGCGTATTATAATAGTTAACCTCTACTTTGCTCTACACAGACTACTAACTATACAGCACCTATAATAGTGTTTAACTACTAAACTACTTTATTAACGTCTAGCTTAACTTCTATATATAAGATAAATAGCTATAGGCTACTTAGAAGAAGGCTTAAAAAGTTTTTAGAAGGGTTATACGTTAATATCCTTATAAAGTATTTTTACAAATTATTTAATGCTTTTAATATATTTATAAATTAATTTTATACTTTTAGACCTATTAGACACACCCTACTCATTATTATATAGATGCTATTTATACTACTACTATCTAAGAGGTAGTTATATATAGGTAGAGGGAGTCGCTGTACACTAAACTACTTTTATTCTAGTTTTATATTAAAGTAGTTAAAAATACTAAGTAAGGCCTCTTTTACTCACCTAGGGCTAGGAGCTATACTATTTTACTACGATCTTAACTATAACTATAATAGGATGAGACTTATTAGTAGGAGACTCTTCTTACCTAGTATTATAGTGCTATTAACCTTACTCTATAGTTGCTATAGTCTGTGCGTATTATAATAGTTAACTTCTGCTTTGCTCTGCATAGACTACTAACTATACAGCACCTATAATAGTGTTTAACTACTAAACTATTTTATTAACGCCTAGCTTAACTTCTATATATAGGATAAATAGCTATAGGCTACTTAGAAGAAGGCTTAAAAAGTTTTTAGAAGGGTTATACGTTAATATCCTTATAAAATATTTTTACAAATTGTTTAATACTTTTAATATGTTTATAAATTAATTTTATACTTTTAGACCTATTAGATACACCTTACTTATTATTATACAGATACTATTTATACTACTACTATCTAAGAGGTAGTTATATGTAGGTAGAGAGAGTCGCTATATACTAAACTACTTTTATTCTAGTTTCGTATTAAAGTAGTTAAAAACACTAAGTAGAGCCTCTTTTACTTACCTAGGGCTAGGAGCTATACTATTTTACTATAATCTTAACTACAACTATAATAGGACGAGGCTTATTAGTAAGAGACTCTCCTTACCTAGTGTCGTAGTGCTATTAACCTTACCTTACGGTTCTTATAGTCTATGCGTATTATAATAGTTAACCTCTACTTTGCTCTACATAGACTACTAACTATACAGCACCTATAATAGTGTTTAACTACTAAATTATTATATTTACATCTAGCTTCGCTTATATATTTATAATATATATAGCTTTATCTATTACTACTCTTAGAGCTAGTTATACACAGTAGAGAGAGTCGCTATACACTTAACTACTTTTATCCTAGTTTCGCATTAAAGTAGTTAAAAATACTAGGCAAGCCTCTTTCACTCACCTAGAGTTAGTAAATAATAGCTTATTACTATAAGCTTAACTGTAACTATAATAAAAGAGTACTAATCTTAAGGGTATTTATCTTATTATAATAAGGTGCTATTATTAAGCTATAAAGAGGGCTAGCTGCTATTTTCCTATATATATAATATAGGCTCGTAATAAGAGCAGGAACCTTACTCTCTATTTCGTAGATTAATATTACTACTACCTAGTTATAGAGTAATAGGCGGACTTTTAATACTCTAAAGATCTAATTCTTTCTAGCGCATAGCTTAGACTTTACCTTTACTCTTATACTTAGTTAAACTTAGCAATTCTAAGACGATAGTAAGGTGCTAATAGGTTAGGGTTAGCAATTCTAAGGCGATAGCAAAGGCACTAATAGGTTAGAGTTAGTAACTTAGTAACTCTAAGGCGATAGTAAAGGCGCTAAGAGGTTAGGGTTAGCAACTCTAAAGCAATAGTAAAGGTGCTAGTAGGTTAGTCTTAGCAACTCTAAGGCGATAGTAAAAGTACTAGTAGGTTAGTCTTAGTAACTCTAAGGCGATAGTAAAGGTGCTAAGAGGTTAGGGTTAGTAACTCTAAGGCAACAGTAAAGGCGCTAAGAGGTTAGGGTTAGTAACTCTAAGGCAATAGCAAAGGTGCTAATAAGTTAGAGTTAGTAACTCTAAGGCGACAGCAAAGGCGCTAAGAGGTTAAGGTTAGTAACTTAGTAATTCTAAAGCAACAGCAAAGGCGCTAAGAGGTTAGGGTTAGTAACTCTAAGGCGATAGCAAAGGTGCTAATAAGTTAGAGTTAGCAACTCTAAGGCGACAGTAAAGGCGCTAAGAGGTTAAGGTTAGTAACTTAGCAATTCTAAGGCGATAGTAAAGGCGCTAAGAGGTTAGAGTTAGCAACTCTAAGGTAATAGTAAAGGTGCTAATAGGTTAGAGTTAGTAACTCTAAGGCAATAGTAAAGACGCTAAGAGGTTAGGGTTAGTAACTCTAAGGCAATAGTAAAGGTGCTAATAGGTTAGGGTTAGCAACTCTAAGGCGATAGTAAGGTGCTAAGAGTTAGGGTTAGCAGCTCACTACTACCCCTCCTTAAGACATATAGCTTAAAATTACTCTTTTAAGTTAGTCTATAGCTTAAAGTTTCCTCTTTTAGAAGTGCTTAAGATTTTATAATATTAGTAATAGTATCTTAGCAACAGTAAGGTATACTTATATAAGAATAATATATTAGATATAAAGTATATATACGTACGTCTTCATAGTAGTGTAGCTATTTAATTATTAGTATTAACGTTGCTGTGCTGTTATTTGTAAGATTAGTCTACATTTTGATTTTCGCTATATCCCCGCATTTTCACCTAACCTTAACCCTTCCTTAGGGTATAATAGTTATAAGAACTAATAGGTACTAAGTAGAAGGTAAAAAGAGGCCTATATTAGTTAGTATATAGCGTAGAATTAGCTATTATAAAGAGTAGTAAAGGCTAAAGGTACTTATTAAATACTATAATATTACTAGAAAAGAGCTTATAGAAGAGTCTAGTAGCTTATAGTAGTAGTTAAAGTAGAAAGTAGATATAAGAGAAAGGAAAGTTAAAGAGATAGAGTAAATATAAGAAGAGTACTAAGTTAACGTAATATAAGGTCTAGATTTATAGTACTACGTAATAAGTATATAGCTATATAACTATATATAACTATAAAGAAGAAGTAGCTAAATATAAGAATAGAGAACTTAAATATAAGTAGGTATATATAGTAATAGATATAATATCCCTTACTATTTCTAAAGAATAGAAATATAATACGTAGTTAGTATATAATATAGACTTATTAGCGTATATAAAAGCTTAGCTATATAAGTTATATAAAATTAGTTAGCTTCTACTCTTCTCTAAAAAGTTTAGGTTCTCTATAATCTAGTATAAAGTCTAAACTTTCTAAGAGAATAGAGCTACCTAATTATAGAATTATATACTAAAACTTAGTAATTAGTAGAAGTAAATACTCTATTCTTTATTTATATCTAGCTAAAGGTTATATTTATATAAGAAGGATATAGTATATAAGGTACTATAGCCTCTAATTATATTAACTCTTTCTACCTATTTCTCTACTTAACCTAAGCTACTATAATATAATATACTTAACTTAAAGAAAGGCTCTATTAATACTAAGTAGGTAATCTTTATACTACTTATTCTATATCTATTCTTATATTCTTTTAAGAAATAAGTACTAGTAAAGCTTATAGACTAATAGTCTTATCTATAGAATCTACTCCTATTTATAGAATATTAGTAAAAGATAAAATATACTATAAAAGTATAGCTTACTTAAAGTTAAAGCTACTACTAAGGTAATTACTAGTAGTACTAGATAGTAAGCCTCCTAAGCGCTAATACTAGGCTACCTTTCTTACGCCTTCTTCTACTATAAACTATATAGGCTCTCTTATTATATTATCCTAGATTAAGCTCTATTAATTATAGTATACTAAAAGGCTTAATAAAGAGGCCTCTTTACGTATAGGTAAAATAATAGTAACTAGTTTTAGTAGCTTACTAATAATCTTCTTATCTATTAACTTTTTTACTTTATTCTTTAACTAGTATTTACTAAAACTACTAGGCTTAGAACTAAGCTACTTATTAGTAAAGGAATAGGTAATAAGAATAGACTTTAGTAGAAGAGAGGACTTATCCTTACTTACTTTACTAGTAATAGAAAATATATATACTTTTTTTATTTAACCTAGAAGAGCTAGAAGTAACTAGGCTTTATACTTTAGTCTATTATTAGAGTACTCTATATATATAGTTATATAATCTTTAGAGTATATTTTATATATAGATTATAGTAGGTACTAGGCTAGATTACTAGACTTAAATTTATAGATATAATTAATAGTTAAATTACTATAGATAACCTTAGAGCTAGGACCTAGACTAGTAAAACTCTTAGTACTAGTCTTTACTTTTAAAGATATAAGGTTTAGAGAAAAAGGTATAGTTAACTACTTATAGCTAAGGTTATTAAGAATATTTTTATATAGTACTATTATTAGCTATATAGACTTAGGTAGCCTAATAGTTATATTCTTTATTTTATTCTTATTCTTCTTTAACTTAGGCTTTATAGGTATTTCTATACTATTAAGAGGTACTTTACTAGTATAAGTAAGTTTAGTAGTAATATTCTTACGTTATATCTAACTCTTATAAGCTACTTTAATAGTAGAGATCTTAGTACTATTACTTCTATTATACTCTATTATATTATCTTTATTACCTTATTCTATATAAAGAAATATATTAGTATTACCTATTTACTTATAAGTATCCTTAGTAACTATTTTTAGCTTAAATACCTTTATTATTTAATTACTATATATAGCTAAGTTCTTTATTAGTATAACCTATAATAACTTTAGGTATTAAATAAAAGTAGTAGTATAGGCTATAGTAATATTGCTACCCTTCTTATCTATTTCTATCTTCTATTTAGTATAAGTAGAACTTTAGAAGATATATAATAGTAGCTTATCTAGTATTAGTATTAATATTAGTATTTATTATAAGGATAGTATATCTTCTTAAAAAGTTTAGGTTTTATAGTTACTATATAACCTAAACTTTTATAGAGAAGCTACTAAGGTATTAATATTATAGAAAAGAGTTAGTACTTACGTATATCTATATTATACTTATAATTTTTAAAGAAGTTAGTAGCGCTACAATATATAGGTATACTATTAATTATAATATACTTTTCTAGCTACTAGAGACTAATAATACTACTATCTATATTATCTTCTCTATTCTCTAGCTAAACTTTACTAAGAAGTTAAAGTAGTATAGATATATTAATAGTTATACCTATAGTAGTAATAGCGTTTTAGGTATTCTTTAAAGTAACTATAGTATTAAATGTATTTAGATTATATAACTCTATAATAAAATAGTTATACTTCTAGCTAATATAGATAATATATCTATAATATTATAACTATATAGCGTAGTTTATAGTAAGGCTAGTAATAATTATATAATAATATAAATACTATAAATTTAGGCTAGTATTTTAATATATTAAAATATAGAGTATATTAACCTTATCTTCTTTATCCTTAGGAGATTAGATAGTATTATAAGGTATAATAGGCTAGTTAAATATATCTACTATAGCTTTTTTATTATTACTTAAGTATTATAATAAATATACTTTTAACTTAATACTAGTAAGATTTAGTATATAGTTAAGAATTTCCTACTCTTATAGATTTTAGTAGAATATAATTATCTTCTAGTTATTAAAGGTATACTAGTTAGCTATTAACGTAAAGATTATATATAGACGCTTAGAATAGAGGATAAAGTAATTTAGTATACTAGTAGTCTTCTTAAGTACTAGATTATTACCTAGGAGAATATTATAGCCTTCTACTATTAATACTTAGTAGATATTACTTAGTAGGCTTTAGAGATAGCACTTATAGTTACTATAGTTATATAGGTTACTATATTATTAGATATTAAAGTTACTTTCTACCTAGTTAATATTAGTTATAAAGAGAAATAAAGAGTATAAGTAACCTAATATAAGGTTATAAATAGCTACTCTATTAAACTAGCTACTACTACTAGAATTAGTATTTAGTAGAATAAATAGTTTACCTATAAGCTTATAGGCTTTAAGATTATAGATATTCTAAGTCTAGGTTTTATTCTTAATAGTTAGGCGTATAGAAGTTATATTTAGTAATATATTTATAAGTATATAGATATCTCTACTAGGGTATATAATGTAAGTTAAGTTATATATTTACTAGATTATAACCTACTTAAAGACTATTCTAAAAATCTTAGCCTACTAAGTAAGACTTAGTAACTTAGTAAGAAAATAGGAGAATATAGATATTATTACGTAGTACTAGTAGAGTTTCTTAAGTATATTTCTACTATATAGATTAGGAAAGTTCTTCTAGTAGAGTAAACCCTCTATATCTAGGTTAATATCTAAGTTTTTAAAGAAAGCTAAAAGCTTAACTAATCTAGATAGTAGCTAGAGAACTAGTATAGTAGTAAAGAGAATATAGGATACTATATATAGCTTACGTAGTACGCTTATAATATAGGTAGTAGAGTTATAGATAGCCTATACTTTATTAATAACTATAATTATAATATACTCTAAGATATTAAATAAGTAATCCTTAGAATAGCTATTATATTTAATCTAGACTAATATATTACGCTTAGTCTAACCTCTATTATTTACTAGCTAGGTAGCTATAGTAAGTAAACTATACTTACTTATTAAAGTATTCTATAATATAATAAATATAATATAATTAGTTATAATATTATTAGAATTAAAGAGAGGATTATTTTAAGTAAAGTAGTCTTAATATATAGTTATACTAGAGGAGGCTAGCCTCTCTACTTTATAGTTACTAGTATAGAAGTAAATATTAAACTATTTAGAGAAGCGTATAAGGTTCTTAGTAGTTTATTTAGTTAGATAGGCTAGTATAACCTAAAAATAGGCTTTAGTAGTACTATATAGTAACTTCTAAAGACTAGTCTAGTTATTTATAGTATAGAGCTCTATAAAGTTAAAGTTTAACTTATTAATATACTAAAACTAGTTAGTACCTACTCTAAATAGCTAGGTATAGGCTCTATCTAGAAAATTTAGGTTTTTACTAAAGTTAGTATAATAAACCTATACTTTCTATAATAATAGCTAGTCTAGATAAGTATTTATATTAAGAATTATTACTACCTCTACTAGCGTCTTCTCTATTCTAGTATTATTACTATTTATAAGACTCTTTACGCCTTTACTCTTTACTAGTTATTTCTAGACTACTTTATAGGCTTTAGCTATAAATATTATTTAATTCTATATAAGTAAACTATTACTCTAACTAAAAAGAATAGGTTTTAAGTAATATATAATATAAAAGTTACTTAAAGAGTATCTATATACGCACTTTAAGGTCTTATTATAAGTAGTATAACTTAAAAACTTATACTACTATATATAGAACTTAGAATTATTTAGATCTACTAAGAGTATAGACTTAGGAGTATTACGCTTTAGGTTACTAGACTTTATATTATAGTAGTTAATAGTTACTATACTATCTACCTAGAGCTTATTAGTAATTTTAAATAAGCTATCTATAATAACTCTACTTTTTTATAAGATATTCTAACTTAACTTATTATAGTAGCTATAGAGACTTATAAAGAGATACTAGTACTTATAGGCTATATTATTTCTTTTTTTATACTCTACCTCTATTAAGGTTATATTTATAAGTATAAGTAAAGAAATACTTAGCTTTACTTTATTAGACTTAGAAACTAGCTTTAAAAAGTTAAGGTATATTAGCTTCTTTAACTAAGATTAGTAACTAACTCTTAAAAGAGGTAGTAGAGTCTCTATATATACTATAGGCTTTCTAGTAAAGTTTATAGTAGGTCTTATAGTAAGTACCTCTATACTAATAGTAATAGTTTTATCTATTACTATAGGCTTATTATCTTCTAGCTAGTTAATAGTATTAATATCTATACTAATTAGTAACTCTAGTATAGAAGAAGAATAATTTTTATAATTATACTCTAGGTTATCTTTAAAGTTTACTTTTCTATAGTAGTCTATACTAATAAGGTATCTAGCTCTAATTAGCTAAGTCTTTTCTCTATTCTAAATAAACTAGTATTTTAGTAGGTTAAAATCTATATTATTACTTTTTAGCTTTTACTAATAGGCTATAATTACTTCTTTAGAGATTTTACTATCCTTTAGGTAGAGTAGCTAATTACATTTAAGCTACTTAATTAAAGTAGTATTTAATATAGGCTTTAGCTTCTAAGTATTAAGAATTTCTTTATATATCTTTATCTTTAGTATATTTAGTTTAGCTTTTAAAGTAGTAAAACCTAGCGTAGGTAAAGCTTAAAGTTCTAGTCTACTAAGTAAAAAGATATTATAAGGATTTAGCCTATTAGATAAAGAACTATATTTATCTTTATTATATATAAGTTCTTCTAATAGGGCGCTTCTATCTTTTTTAACTACTTTTAGCTTCTTCTTTAGTATAGCCTTTATACTTTCTATACTAAGAGCGCTTATCTTCTTTATAGTATATTTCTTAGTACCTATTTAGAGTTTTATAAAAGTTATATATAGAGTAAACGTATAGTTATTTTATATAGAAGGTAGTATACCTAAATCTTTAAACTTTATATCTTTATCCTTAAATAACCTATTATAGAAATTATTTATAAACTAAGTAATAAATATTATACTTATTTATAAAGATATATCTAAGCTATAATAATATATCTAGGAAGCGTTCTACTTCTTCTACTCTATTATTAGGATACTATAGATAGAGGCTTAGTTAGACTTAGTAGTCTCTAAGATAGTATTTATAAAGTTTACTTATAGCTTTATAAAAAGTAATAGTAAAGTAGTATAATAGAACTTAGTAAAGTTAGCTTTAGAGTAGCTAAAAAACTTATATACTTTACTAATACTACTAAATAGCCTATTAAGAGCGCTTATTATAGGTATTAAGTTAAGTAGATTAGTTAGCCTAAACGCCTTTTTACTAGCCTTTTTATTCTTACTCTTTTTACTTTTCTTACTTTTCTTATATAAAGAAAAGAAAGAGCTAGATACTTAACCTTCTAACTTAAAGCTACTAACTAATAGCTAAAGTTCTAAAGAAGGTAGTAAGTTAAATTATAAGATAAGCTTAATAGATACCTTATTACTAGAGCTAATAGATACTTTATTACTAAAGCTAATAGATATATTATTACTAGAGTCTAATAAGATATTATCTACTACTTTTAGTTAGTAATTCTCTTTACGTAGTTTAGTATCTATATTAGAACTCTAGTTATCTTAATTATTATTATTAGTAGTAAAAATAGAAAGTAACTAAGAGTTAGTAGATAGTATATAGTCTCTATCTATACTATATATATTATATAGTATCTTAAGTTTAATAATTAGTTAGTTATTAAAGAAATTATAAGAGGTATAGCTAATACTACTAGTAGTAGTATCTTTATTACTTAGATCTATATACTCTATATTATAGTTACTATCTTAGACATAGTTATATATATTACTTTTAGTATTATTAGACTAAGAGTTATAGTAAGTCTAGTAGTAAGTATTATACTCTTTAGTTATAATATTTCTAGTTAAGAGTACATCCTCTATATTATTATCTACTATACTCTCTATTACTATAGAAGTCTTATAATAATTAGCTATTCTAGGTAAAGAGGCACCTAAATAGAAGTCTATTAAGAAAGTTTAAGTTTATTACTATAGTAGTTAATAATATACCTTAAGATTAAGGTTATTATAGTAAGGGAAGTAGCTATTACTATAGTATAATAGTAGCTTACTTAGAGAGTAGGAGTATATAAGTAAAGTTATAAAGACTATTATAGTATAGTTATTATCTTACTAGCTTTATAGTATAGCTATATAATAATATTACTAAGTATAAAGCCTAACTAAAAACTATAAGTTTTAGATCTTAAGGTAGCTAAAAACTTATACTTTCCTAGAAAGTAATAGGATAAATCTACTTAATAGCTACTTTTAAGGCTATTATTAGTATTAAATAGAGTTAAACTTACTTATAAAAAGGTTTAAAAAGCTAAAAGTCTAGCGTAAAATCTATTTATAATAAATACTAGTATCTAGTCCTTAAAGGCCTTAAGGCCTATAGTATATAAGTAGGTTATTAATATATAGTAAGTAGGTAGCTAATAGGTTTATTACTAGCATTAGTAAAAGAGTAGTATAGTAGTATTAAAGTAGTAGTATAGTAGTAGAGAGGTAAGACCTAAAGTCTACCTAGAAAGTATAGGTTTTTCTTAATACTTAAGTTCTAAATTACTAAGTTAATTTAAGAAGTTTAAAGTAGAGTAAAAGTTAAAGAAAAGGTTTAAAACTAAGAGAGGAGAAAGAGAAGTATTTATATACTAAAGCTCTAAAGAGCGTTAGTAAAGTATAAACTAATCTACTAAGTAAGCTATATACTTAATAGAATTTAATAAAGTATAAACCTAAACTTTCTAAATAGAGCCTAGGGCCTATTAGATAGATACTAACTAATACTTATTTAGTAATAAGTATTTACTCTCTTATATTATTTTATAACTACTACTAACCTTAAATAGTATATAGTGTCTACTTTAAAACTTATAGTTTTATAAATTATATATTTATAGCCCTAAGTAGTATTAAAATATATATAGATATACTATACCTATACCTTAATATAGAGGTATATTATATATAAGTACGTTTAAAGAATATCTTATTTAAGTATAATAATACTATTATTATTAAGCTTTACCTACTAAAGCTTATACTTATACTAATAAAAGGCCTTTAGTTTACTCTAATAAAATATATATATATAAGCTAGTTTAACTCTAAAATAATTTACTTTACTTTTATATCCTTACTATAGTTAATAATACTCTTAAAGTATTACTTAAAAACCTTTTTATTACTATCCTCTTAGGTTAGTAGGCCCTAGTCCTAAATATAATACTTTTATACAATTTATATAGCGTTATAGTACTCTTATAAATATACCTATATATCTATAATAGCGAATTTATTAATATAGAAAGCTTCTTATTTTAGTTAAGAAAGTACTTATATTATATCTAGTTACGTCTATTTCCTATAATAGTTAGCTAGTATTATATAGGACTAATACTACCTATATCTATACGTTTTATAGAGAAGACTTTTATATTTCTAAGTATTACTCTTAAGATAACTATATAAAAGTAAGTAAAAGTAATTAAAGTCTTATTTATCTATAAAGTAAATAATATAGTAGCTTATCTAATACTACTATATTATAATAAAGCTCTTAAAGAAAAGTTTCTAAACTTATAACTTCTAAGTATCTACTTTATTAACTATATAATTAAGCTTATACTATTACTTTAAAGTAGTAAACTATACTACTTCTATATCTATCCTTTCTAAAGAAAGAGAGCTTATAGAAGATTATAAGATATATACTTACTTCTAGAGTAATATAGATATTAGACTAAATAAAATATTAACGCTTATATAAAGGTATTTCTTAGAGCTTAGAATAAGTAGCGTTAGGCTTTCTTATAAAGGGTACATTATAAGTATATAACTAGTACTTATACTTCTAAATCTTAGTAGCTAGGTAGATAATTAGTATAGAGAAGATAATAGAATAGTAGGTAATTTTAAGATATTATAAAAAGAGTTAGATATTATATATATAGGCGTTTATAGCTCTCTTACTAGAGTTCTAGAAATTACTTATATAGTTCTAGTATAGCTATACGTATAACTAAGAGTATACTAGCTAGATAAAACTAAGGTTAGTACTATATTCTCCTCTACTAATAAGATATAACTAGAGTTTAAAGACGTATAGAAGTAGTCTTTATAAATATTATACTTCTCTTCTATAGCTATATATATACAGCGCCTTATATTACTATTAAAGTACTAGTTAAGTATCTAACGTTAATATAGTAGAATATTAACGCCTTCTTAAATAAATATATTAATAGTTACTTATACGCTTAGCTCTACCTTATTATAGTATTTACTTTAAATAGCTAGACTAAGTATAATATATATAAGTATAGGCTTTCTATTATAGCTAGCGTAGCTAGATTCTTAGCTTTATTAAATAAGGTATATAAAGTAAGTAATATAGAAAATAGCTTATATATTAGGTATATCTATACTAGCTATAAAGGCGCTAGTTATAATTATTATCTTTACTATTACTATAGAGTATATAAACTAATTTAAGCGCTATTTACTTAATAGTAGCTAGCTATAGAACTTCTAGTATTAAAGAGTATCTACTAGCTTATTTACTACCTTAGTAAATTTAATATATACTAAGATTTTACTATAGTATTACGCCTTACTTTTAAAGTATTACGCTATAGCGTTAGTATTAAAAATAGAGTTCTAGAAGTATTAAACTTTATATCTAATATTTAGGTAGACTATAGACTTATAGAATATAATAAGATTACTAGGTATACTTAGTAAATAAAATACTTTACGCTAAGCTTCTTTAGGAATTATTACTAATAGTAGTATTATATAAACTCTATATTAAGTAAAAGACTAGAAGTATAATAGTAATAGTTAATAGCTAGTATCTAGTAGTAAAATATAGTAAAACTTATCTATAATAAGGTATTTAAGATATCTAGCTATACTAAGATATTAGATAAAAAAGATAAAGGAACTATTATTAATACTCTCTAGTATTATAAAGATAATGCTAGTAGCCTTATTATAGTCTCTAGCTTTCTAGATAGTTACTATAATATAAAAACGCTAGTAATATACTATAAAGTTATTTTAAAGGGTAGCTAAAAGTATAATAATAATACTTTATCTATAATTTAGAAAGTAGGCTAGAAGTAAGAAAAGAAAGCTTTTTCCTAATCCTATTTCTATAATATATAGTATAATAGTATCTCCTTTTATAATAGCTTTTAGTATATTTTATTATAAGTTATAGAAGTATATATAATTACTAAAATTTATCCTTAAAAGCTTTAGGAAGTTAGTACTAATATATAACTCTAGCCTCTAGTAGTATTTACGTATTATATAATCTTCTATAGTTAAGTTAAAATTCTAATTAGTTAGTTTAAAGTTAAGTACGTAGTACTAGTCTAATAAGGATTTAAAGTAAGCCTTTACTATATTAAATTTCTAGCTAAATATCTTAGAAATATTAATAGTATATATAGTATATGTAGTCTTTACTAAGTAACTAGCTTATATTTTACGTACTTCTACCTTAGTATTATTAACTAATTTATCTACTTTTTTCTTACTAAGTTCTTTAAGAAGCCTATCTAAGCTACTAATCTTCTAAGTAAATATAATTATAAAGTGCCTTATTATATTAATATTAATTATCTAGCCTATCTAATACTCTATAGTATACTATAGAACCTTTACTAATAGTTATAATATCTTCTACTACTACTTATCTTTACTAGGCTATAGTAAGCTACTAGTAGTCTAGTAATAGTACTACTCCTTAAGTATAAGTAAGGCTTACTATAAGATTAAAGTATAAAATAGTTAAATAATCTATAAGTATTAGGTAAGAAGACTTTCTACTTCTCTTAAGAGGAAGTAGAAAATAGACTTTACTAATTTATTATAGTTATAGCCTTTATAGTACTTAAATATAATAGTAATAAAGCTATTAAAAAGATAGAGGTTCTATATACTATTATTTAATATATTCTCTAATTAAATACTTAGTAGCTCTATTCTATAGGCTAGCTAACTACTTATAAGGTAAATAAAGTAGAAGAAGTACTCTAGAAACTCTTATACTATTTTATAGTACTTTACTACTTATTTTAAGTTACTTAAGTTATTAATAAAGGTATCTATATACGCTTTCTACTATTATTCTTATATAGTAGTAATAAGATACTTCTTAATAAACCTTTTATATTAGTAAAGTAGCTTAGATAAAAAGTTAAATACGCTAAATCTAGTATCTTCCTTCTATAGCTCTTCTAATATATTATTCTAGAGTATATTAGAGAACTTATCTTACTACTAAATAAAGGTAAAACTATATAAAATAGATAAAGTAGCTTTATACTTATTCTATACTACGCTAGTAAACTTAGTAAGTATTATTTTTACTCTACGTATAGTTATAGTATCTCTATTTTACTAGATAAAGGTATTAAGGTTATTACTATAGTAAAAGTAACTAAAAAAGCGTATATTCTAGATAAGCTAGTTTATTAGTATTAGGTACTTAGTAGTAAGGTAATTATATACCTACTCTTTAAAATCTATTACTACTATATAATTCTACTCTTTAATCTTAATATCTTTAGCTATAATTATAGTATCTTACTCTATAATTAGTTAGCTAAGCTCTTTACGTAAGAGTATATACTACGTAGAGTATACTAAAGTAAAAATATTATTCTTATCTAATCCTAGTAGTAAAAAGGTATTCTAGAGATATTATAAGCTTATAAACTATACTATCTTCTTAAAGGTAGAAAGATTAGTAGTAAAGCTATAGACTAAGCTATATTTATTACTCTTTAGTAAGAGTAATAGAAATATAATAGAAGTAAGTACTACTAGTTTAAAGTTATTTTAGTATAACGTCTATTAAAGAAGAGTTAACTAAAACGTATAATAGTAAACTTTAAGTCTAACTAGCTTAGTATAGTTATAGCTATAGTTAATCTTAGTTATTTTACTACTATTATCTTCTAGCGCTTATATAATCTTTTACTAGGTATACTACTATAAGTTATATAAGTATAACTTATTTAGCTTTAGTAATTACTATATAAGTATATAATAAAAGAAAATAAATATCTTTTAAAGAGGTCCTACGTATTTAGTATTAAAGTCTTAGTATAGCTTAAGTAAAAATATTAGAATATTAGTATAATCCTTTTATATTATATAGATTTAAGCGTAGTATAAAGTAGAGGTACTAATATTCTACTAGGTTTAGACTATACTTTTTACTATAGAATATAGTAGAAAGAGCTTTAGTTTAGTCTTTTCTTTTAAGATAGTAATATACTAAAAGGCTTTATTCTAAGTAGAGAACTACTTAAAAATTTTAGTATATTATAAATACGTAACTTAGAGGTTACTCTAAATACTAGGTCTAAGAAAAATAGCTATATTCTAAGATAAGTAATTTTATTCTATAAACTGTTTAGCTTTAAGTATTTAGGCTATAAGTACTACTATAATAGTTTTTAGTTTATAGTTACTTACTTCTCTAAGAGCTATATATATATTATAAGAGTTTATATTAGAAAGTAGTAGGTTTATATTATAAGATAGTAATCTTATTTTAAAGATATTTAAAAGAGTAAAAGAAGTAAATAATATTAAAGTTAGAGCTAAGAGTATTATAGAGCGCTTTACTTTAAAGTAGCTAGTAATTATATTATATTTAGAGATATATAGTACGTTTAAGAAGAATCGCTAGCTAAAAACCCTCTTAATATACTTTAGGTACTATTTATCTCTAGCGTTTTTATATATAAGGAATATATTATATATCTTTAGATATTTCTATATATTATTCTATACGCCTATACTATTTATAACTATATAAGTATAATATAGATATTAATAAGAGTTATAGAAGATAAAGAGCTCTAAGAATAGTTAGTATAGATCTTTTAGGTTTAAGTAATTACTATATACCCTCTTTACTATTAGATAAGCATCTATAAGTTCTTATACTTTAGTAGTAATAGTATATTAAATTTCTAAACTTATAAAGTTATAGTACTAATTAGTAAAGTATAGTTAGACTCTACTAAAAAGAATTATAAACTAATAATACTTATAAGAGAGAATACTAGTACTATACTTAAAGTAGAAGTATTATTTAAAATCTATAGTATTATTAAATTAAGATAATATTAACTTAGAGTTTAGTATATTATATAGTAGTTAAGTTTTACTATAAGCTATAATTTTAGTACCTAACTATAGCTAAAATTAAATAGTAGAGTAGTAGCTTAGAGCTACTAGTACTACTAATAACCTAGGTAGTACGTATAAATATACCTACTATTAATAACTTCTATTATATTTAGCTATAATATTATAAGTAAACTTATATCTATTACCTAAGGCGCTATATTAAATTAAAGATAATAATATACTAATTTAAGATACTTTATACTACTTAGCTTTAACTATACCTATCTTTAGCTTACTAAGAAAAGAGCCTTAGCGTATATAAGTATTTATTACGCCTATACTAGAGCTTATACTGTAATAGATCTATTAAAGAGTAAATAAGTAATAACTATTACGCTTTATAAATAATATATATAATAACCTAATTAATAAAGTTATAGATACTAATATAGAGCTAGACTTAGATAATACTACTACTAGCTATAAAGTACTACTACTAAAGTAAAAATAAGCTAAGAAAGAGATAATAATAAAATAAGTAAATAAGAAACTAAAGGAAAAGTTTAATAGTATTATACTATAAACTATTATAAGTATATAGGACTAGTAGTAAGTAAAGTATAATAATATAATATTAGATAAAGAAAAGTAGTAGTATAAGACGTTTATATAAAAGCTTCTAAGTATAAGTATTAAGCTAGCTATAAATATAGTCGTAAAAGTAGCTATAATTAGTACTATTAAATATCTATAAGACTAGCGTACTATATTAAAGATATAGAGAAAGTAGTATATAGAAAGTAAGTAGCTCTTTTTAAGTATAGAGTAGGACCTACTATTACTATTAGAGTATAAAGATAGTAAACTAGATAATAATAATAATAACTTATTCTATATCTAACTAGATAATTAACTAGTACTCTTATAATATATATAGATAGTAATAAATAAAGTAAACTTAAATAACTTTAAAACTTAAGAGTTTATAGCGCTCTTTAACGCTATATAATATAGCTAAATATCTAAGATTATAAAAGATATATAATATAAGTAGATAATAGTAGTAATATTTAAATAATATAAAGCGTTAGAAATATTAGTATAGAAGCGTTAAAAAAAAAGTATAAGAGGAAGAGGTTTTATAATAGTAGTAAAAGAATACTTTTTTAGAGTATTATATAAAGCTAAAGATAGTACTTTTATAGATATAAAGAAAAACTCTATTAATTTCTAGGAGTTTAGAAGAGAATTAGAGTTTAGTAAAAGATAGTATATACTTAAAGCTAAGTTTAGAATTAAAGTATTTACTTTATTACTACGTAGTATAGTTACTAACTATTTTATTAAGTAAGGTATAAGTATAATAAGGTATACGTAATAGATTAAAATAATAAAGGTATATAATTTATAGATTAAGATAGTTACTTAAGTAATTTAGCTATTATATATTACTTATATAATAAATAAGTTACTACCTAAGTACCTAGTACTTAAGGCTATAAGAAATAATAAGTTCTTTAAGTACAATCTCTATATTACTCTTTTAATAGTAACTACTTTATAATAATCTCTAGTAGAGCTTAGAGGTATAATATTAGTTAAGGCGATATAGTATAGTAATTTATAGTTTAATAATATACGTATATTATAAGGCTCTATTTAGAATATTTAGATTTTATTTATATAAAAATAATTATAGTTATATATACTATAAGGTAGAGCTTATACTAAAAAGTTTAGGTTTTACTAAACCTAAACTTTCTAAGGCGCGCATAGTTATATACTAAATACTAAATAATTTAGCGTTTTAATACTATATAGGTGTTTAAATACTACTAATATATATAAAAATATTAGGTAAATATAAGGAAATATTAAGTATAGATATAAAAATATTAAGTATATATATAAAAATATTAAGTATATACGTAAAAATATTAGGTATATATATAAAAATATTAGGTATATATATAAAAATATTAGGTATATATACAAAAATATTAGGTATATACGTAAAAATATTAGGTACTAGTATTATATGTATATACTAGCTTAGTATAAATATTAATTTAATATTTAGAATCCTAATATATATAGTCTTATTATTATTATTATTATAAAAGCTATCTTTAAAAGAACTAAAGATATAGCTTCCTATAGTAGTTTTATAAAAGTTTATTTATTTCTTACTATAGAATAAAGCTAATAGTTAATATAGCTAGCTATTAAAGCTAAAGATAGTAGTTATTATATAGGAGGCCTAAGGTTCTTATATAAGTATAGCTTAACTAGCTACTATAGTAGTAAGTATTATAGCTAGTATTAGTAGCTAACTTATATTCTATAGAGGCGTAGTCTCTACTAGGTTACTAGTACTAGTAGAGTTCTTATTATCTATATTTAATATAGTAGTAGTATATATATTATTACTAATTAGTTTATCTAAAACTCTTTTAGTAGTATTTATATAATAGTAGTACTTAGTCTATATAAGAGGCGTAATACTCTTAGTAGCTATATAGTCTTTATATTTATATTTATAAGTTAGTTTTAGATTATATTATAGTTTAAAGCCTAGTATAGTAACTAAGTTAAAATTAATAAAAATCTAAAATATAGAGGTAATAGGTATAGAAGGCCCTTATAAAGATAACCTCTATAGAAGTACTAAGAAACGCTAGCTAAGGTGCTAACCTACTAGCGCTATACTAGCTATAGATCTCTATTCTAACTCTTATAAATAGTTCTAGTTTAGCTAGATTAATAGTAGCTATAAGAATCTTTTAAATTAATAAAGTAAGCTAATAACTTATAAGTATCTACTAGTTTAGTCTCTAACTTTTATAATACCTTCTACTACTACCTATCTATTATACTTAATAAACTTAGAAAAGTTTAATTCTATATCTCTTTTAATTATTTAACTACTTTAGTTTAATAACTAATAAAGTATACTAGTATCTACTTCTCTATATCTTTTTTTATACTTAGTAAGTACTTTAGTATTTTTATCTTTTCTTTATTTAGAAAGTTAACCTACTTCTTTACTTACTTAAAGTACTAAATCTCTACTTTTAGCTATCTTTTATAGCTACTACTAGTTACTTTATAAAAATATTAGTATAGAGTATTAAGTTACTTATAGTTACTTATAGTTAATAGTATCTAGCTATATTACTACTATATTAATTATATAGATATACTCTTACTATTTATATAAATCTCTATTAGTAAAATAGTTAAATCTTTAATTAAGTAAGTACTATAGCTTATAGTATTACTCTATCTTTATCTTAGATTATAGAGTAGAAAGAAAGCTATTAACTTATTTCTTTTTAAAGTTTTATACTTAATAGAATAAGTAATAAGTAGAAGTAGAATAAAACTTAATTATAGTCTTTTAAGTATCTATATTAGTTTAAGATTAAAGAAATATATTAGTAAAGAAGATAAAAGATAAGTAAAGAGCTCTTTATAGCTACTCTAATAACTCTAATCTATACTTAAGTAAATACTTATAGTATAGTTTATTATTAGTTATTTTCTTATTAGTTATTTTTAAAAACTTATTAGCCTTTAGAGTATAGTAAATAAAGATTTTAAATATTTCTATAGTTTAATATTAACTAGTATACTAATAAGCTATTATAGCCTAAAGTTATACTAAACTTTCTATACTAAAGTATACTTAAAGTTTAGTAATAAGCTTATATAGAACTAATCTAGAGTATACGCGTTACTTACTTAGTGTTAGGTCTATCGATGCGAAGTAGGGCGTCCTGTGCTAGCTCGATTGGGTAGCGAGAGCGAACCGGCCAATCATGCGTACCGCGAAAAGGGCTCTTCTTTCCCTCTGCGACACCAGCGCACTTTAGGCACCATTATCATGGTCGATATCAGCGCCGATAGGATCCATCAGTCATGCGTGAAGCAGGCGTCGAGGTCGAGGATTGCCAATCGCACTCCTCCAGCCAACGCAATTGCCATGATCCCGTCATCTCCACCTGGGCAGGGCCCAACCGCCTCAACGCCCTTATATACCTCCCAGTCAGCCCTCCCCCTCACTCGATTCGTA
>Ga0210040_10000758_pt1 | contig 51857 bp, 48 predicted proteins | sample CryGeyCG12114_NA_FD_185462 | JGI IMG/M metagenome (GOLD analysis project Ga0210040, IMG submission 185462) | Groundwater microbial communities from aquifer - Crystal Geyser CG19_WC_8/21/14_NA (SPAdes) (version 2) | ecosystem: Environmental > Aquatic > Deep subsurface > Groundwater | place: USA...
GCGCCCGCCTCGCGCGGGTGGTGGCGGGCCGAGGTCCCGCCGGGGCTCGCCTGGCGGGCCTGGGCCCGTGGCTGCTGGCACGGCCCTGGCGCCTCGTGGCCGCGGTGTGCCTGGGGCTCGCCATCGGGACCAAGTGGTCCGGGCTCTACGCCTTCGCCGCCCTGGGCCTCCTGAGCGTGCTCTGGGACGCCGGCGCACGGCGCGCCGCCGGGGTGCGGCACTGGCTCGCGGGCGGCGTCCTGCGCGACGGCGTCCCGGCAGCGGCGGGGATGCTCCTCGTGGCGCTCGGCACCTACCTCGCCTCGTGGGCGGGGTGGTTCGCCAGCACGGGGGCGCACCTGCGCCAGTACGCCGCCGAGCGCCCGGACTACCTGCCCTGGCTGCCCGACGCCCTCGCCTCGCTGTGGCGCTACCACCAGGACATGTACGCCTTCCACGTCGGCCTGAGCAGCTCCCACCCCTACGAGGCGAGCCCCGAGTCCTGGCTGGTGCAGGGGCGCCCGACGTCCTTCTTCTACGAGGCGCCGACCCTGGGCGTGGACGGGTGCGCCGTCAGCGCCTGCTCGCGCGCCATCACCGCGCTCGGCAACCCGGTGGTGTGGTGGGGCGGTGCCCTCGCCGTGGTGCTGCTCGTCGGCGTGTGGGCGCTGCGCCGGGACTGGCGCGCGGGGGCCGTCCTCGCGCCGCTCGCCGGGCTGTACCTGCCGTGGTTCCTCTACCCCGAGCGGACCGTCTACACCTTCTACTCCGTGGCCTTCTCGCCCTACGTCGTCCTGGCGCTGACGATGGTGCTCGGGATGGTGCTGGGCCCGGCGCGCGCCCCCGTGCGACGGCGCCGCTGGGGCGCCGCCGTCGCCGGGACCGTCGTCGTGGCGGCCGTGCTCGCCGCCGCCTTCTTCTGGCCGGTCTGGACGGCGCAGGTCATCCCGACCGAGCACTGGCGCTGGCGGATGTGGTTCCCCAGCTGGATCTGAGGCCCGTCCGCCCCGGGCGACCGCGGCCTCAGGTCGCGGACGTCTCCGGCGCGACGACGCCGCCGTGGTGGCGTCCGAGCGGGACGACCATCGGCGTCCCGCACACCGGGTCCGGCACCACCTGGCACTCCAGGCCGTAGACGGCGCGCACGGTCTCGGGGGTGATGACGTCGGACGGGCGGCCCTCGGCGACGACGGCGCCGTCGCGCATCGCGACGACGTGGTCGGCGTACCGGCAGGCGAGGTTGAGGTCGTGGAGCACCATCACGACCGTGGCGCCGCGGTGGTTGAGGTCGGTGAGCAGGTCGAGGACCTCCACCTGGTGGGCCAGGTCGAGGAAGGTCGTCGGCTCGTCGAGCAGCAGCAGGTCGGTCTCCTGCGCCAGCGCCATCGCGATCCACACCCGCTGGCGCTGCCCCCCGGAGAGCTCGTCGACGGAGCGGTCGGCCAGGTCCTCGGTGCCCGTCCACGCCAGGGCCCGCGCGACGGCCGTCTCGTCCTGATGGGTCCACCGGCGCAGCCAGCCCTGGTGGGGGTAGCGGCCGCGGCCGACCAGGTCCGCCACGCTGATCCCCCCGGGGGCGGCCGGGCTCTGCGGCAGGATGCCGAGCACCTCGGCGACCTCCCGGGTGGGCATCTCGTGGACGGCGCGCCCGTCGAGCAGGACGGCTCCCGACGTGGGCGCGAGCAGGCGGGCGATGCCGCGCAGCAGCGTGGACTTGCCGCACGCGTTGGCACCGACGATCACGGTCACCCGCCCGGGCGGCACCGTGAGCGACAGGTCGTGCACGACCTCGCGGTCGTCGTAGGACAGCGAGAGGCCCTGGACGACGAGGGAGCGCTCGGCGGTCATCTCAGCCCGCCGTGCCGTCTCGGCCGGCGCGCACCAGCAGCCACAGCAGGTAGGGCGCGCCGACGACGCCCGTGACGACGCCGACGGGCAGCTGCGGCAGCAGCGGGGCGTGCTGGGCCACCAGGTCGGAGGCGCTCAGCACCACCGCGCCCACGAGCGCCGAGGCCGCCAGCGCGGTGCGGCCCGGCAGCAGCCGCCGGGCGACGGGCCCCGCCACGAGCGCCACGAAGGCGACCGGGCCCGCAGCCGCCGTCGCCACCGCCGCCAGGCCGACGGCGACGACGACCAGGAGCAGCCTCGAGCGGCCGACCCGCAGCCCCAGGCCCGCTGCGGCGTCGTCGCCCACGCCGAGACCGGACAGCGCGCGGCCCGCGACGAGGCAGGCCGGGAGGAGGACGCCGGCGCCCAGCAGCAGCGGGACGACGGCATCCCAGCCGGTGCCGTTGAGGCTGCCGATGATCCAGACGAGGGCCTGCGCCGCCTCGGTGGCCTGGGCGCGGGTGAGGACGAAGCTGACGACGGCGTTGAGCATCGCGGCGGCACCGATGCCGACGAGGACGAAGCGGTACCCGCTCAGCGCGCCCCGGGTGGCCAGGGCGGCGATGGCGAGGGCCGTCGCCAGCGCGCCCAGCGCCGCGACCCCGGAGACCGGGAGACCCGACAGCCCCAGGCCGAGGATGGCGACGACGGCGGCCGCGCTGGCCCCGGCGGAGATGCCGATGATGTCCGGGCTCGCGAGCGGGTTGCGCAGCAGCGACTGCAGCACGGCCCCGGAGACGCCGAAGCAGGCCCCGGCGACCACCGCCGCGAGGGCCCGGGGCAGCCGCAGCTGCAGGACGACGAGCTGCGCGCCGCCCTCGCCGCGGCCGACCAGCGCGCCCAGGACCTCGGCGGGCGTGAGCGGGAAGTCGCCGACCGAGAGCGCGACGGCCAGGAGACCGAGCACGAGCGCGGCGAGGACGGCGCCGACGCGCGCCTCCCGGCGGCGGTCCGCACGGCGGGACCGGCGCACCGCCTCGCGCGCGGCGGCCACGCGGTCGGCGGCGACGTCCGGGACGCCCCGGACCGGGCCGGGGAACCGCCCTCCCGCCACCGCGGTCACAGCTCCACCGCCCCGCGCCGGCTGCGCACCACGGCCACGAGGACGGGGGCGCCCAGGAACGCCGTCACGATGCCGACCTGCAGCTCGCCGGGTCGGGCGACCACCCGGCCGAGGACGTCGGCGAGCAGGAGGAGGACGGGCGCGACGAGGGCCGACAGCGGCAGCAGCCACCGGTGCGAGGGGCCGGTCAGCGCGCGCACGAGGTGCGGGACGGCGAGGCCGACGAAGGAGATCGGGCCCGCGACGGCCGTCGCCCCCCCGCAGAGCAGCACGACGGCGACCGCCCCCAGCAGCCGCACCAGGCCGGTGCGCTGGCCGAGCCCGCGGGCCACGTCCTCCCCCAGGGACAGGGCGTCGAGCAGGGGCCCGAGCACCAGGGCGAGGACGGCGCCGAGGGCGAGGACGGGCAGCACCGCGAGGACGACGGGCAGGTCGCGCCCGGACAGCGAGCCGACCTGCCAGAAGCGGAACTGGTCGAAGGTCGAGGTGTCCACCACGAGGACGGCCGTGGTCACCGACAGCAGCATCGCGCCGACGGCCGCCCCGGCGAGGGTCAGCTTCACCGGCGTCGCGCCCTCCCGGCCGGTGGCCGCCACGCCGTAGACGACGACGGCCGCCGCCGCGGCGCCGAGCAGCGCGAACCAGACGTAGCCCGCCGGGCTCGTGACGCCCAGGACGCTGATGGCCAGGACGACCGCCGTGGCGGCGCCGGCGTTGACGCCGAGGAGGCCGGGATCGGCGAGCGGGTTGCGGGTGAGGCCCTGCATCACCGCCCCGGCGAGACCGAGGGCGGCGCCGACGACGAGGCCCACGACCGTCCGCGGGAGGCGCAGGTCGAGCACGACGAGGTGGTCGGCCCTGGTGCGGTCCGGTGACACGAGCGCCTCGACGACCGTGCCCAGCGGGACGCTGCGGGAGCCCACGGCCAGGCTGAGCAGGGCCGCTGCCGCCACGGCGAGGACGGCGACCACCAGGGCCGCCGCGAGGACGCCCGTTCGGCGACGGGGCGGCGGCTCGACCGGCGCGTCCGCCCGGCGCCGGGGCGCCGCCGACGACGGGGCCGGCGCGCTCATGCAGGCGAGCCTAACCTCTTGGTCGGTCCCCTCGTCCGCCCGCCGCCGACGTCGGCCGCCCGCCGGGCGGCCGACGACGTCCTCCCGGAGGCGCTCCCCTCGAGGGGCAGGACCCTCCGGGAGGGCGACGGGGTCGCGTCAGCCGGCGGCGAGCCCGTCGACGCGCCGGACCTCGTCCTCGGTGAGGGAGAAGCCGAAGACGTCGGCGTTGGCCGCGATGCGCTCGGGCGTCACCGACTTGGGGATCACCACGACGCCGTGGTCGAGGTGCCAGCGCAGGACCACCTGCTGCGGGCTCACGCCGTGCGCCTCGGCCACCTCGGCGAGCACCGGGTCGGTCAGGTCCGTCTTCTTGAAGGGGCTGTAGCCCTCGACGACGACGTCGCGCTCGCGGCACTCGTCGAGGAAGCGCTGGTCGTGCAGGGCCGGCGCCCACGGCACCTGGTCGACCGCCGGCGCCTCGCCCGAGGAGCGCACGAGCTCGTCCAGCTGCGCGGTGCTGTAGTTGCTGACGCCGACGTCCCGGGCCTGGCGGTCGGCGCGGGCGGCCAGGAAGGACTCCCAGGTCTGCGGGCTCGCCTCGCCCCCGGGCGGCCAGTGGATGAGCCACAGGTCCACGAAGTCGAGCCCCAGCAGCTCCAGCGAGCGGGACAGGACCTCGCGCGCGCGCCCGGACTCGTCGGGCGGCATCTTGGTCGTCACGAAGACCTCGTCGCGCGGGACCCCGGAGTCGGCCAGCGCGCGGCCCACCTGGTCCTCGTTGCCGTAGCCGGTGGCCGTGTCGATGTGGCGGTAGCCCACCTCGAGCGCGGACAGGACCGAGCGGTAGCAGTCGTCGCCCTCGGACTGCCACGTGCCGAGACCGAGCAGGGGCATCGAGCCACCACCGGGCAGGGACGCGGACGGTCCGGGCAGGGACGTCGCCTGTGTCGTCATGCCGCCACTCTGGACGCCGGGAGCCGCAGGCGCACGACGAGGGAGACGGAGTCGCTCGACGACTCGGACCGCACACGAGCCGGTGGACCACCGGTGGAGGTGGAGCTGAGGGGACTCGAACCCCTGACCCCCTCGTTGCGAACGAGGTGCGCTACCAGCTGCGCCACAGCCCCTGGAACGCTGAGAACCCTACCAGCGCTGCCGGGGGAGGCCGCGCACCCGCCCGCTCCGCGGCTCTCGGCGCGGGGCACGACCTCCTCGGCGCGCGAGGCCGTCCGTGCGGCGCTCAGGGCCGCGCGGTGCTCAGGCCGTGCGGCGGCGCGCCCCGGCCGGGGAGGTGCTCCCGCTCGGCGCCGTGCCCGCGGCCTCCACGTCTGCGGACGGCGCCTGGTCCGGCGCCTGCACCTGCACCTGCTCCTGCTCCGAGGCCGGGCCGGTGGGGCCCCGCAGCCCGTCGGCGGCGTCGGCGGCCGCCGCGGCGCGAAGGTCCGCCAGCGGGGTGAGGAGGCCCTCGACGACGCCCGAGCCGCGGGGGGGTGCGGGCTCGTCCTCCCACTCGAGCAGCACGGGTCGCTCGGCGGCGGCGAGCGGGCCGACGGGCTCCGCCGTCGCCCCTGCCGCGGCCGGTGCGCCGAGCACCCGCGCGGTGCGCTGCGCGGCGCGGCAGCGGACGGCCCTGCGGCGCAGCAGCACCACGTCCAGGGCCAGCAGGCCGGGCAGGACGGCCGCGGCGGCGGCCGGCAGGACCCCGAGCACCGCGAGCACGCCGACGGCCGCGCCGGCGAGCGCCAGCGCGGCCAGCCGCGCCAGGTGCAGCGCGCTGCGACGACGCGTCCGCGCCCGGTCGGGTCGCACCACGGCCGTGCTCGTCCCGCGGGGCGCGGGCGCCGTCGCCCGGAGCGGGGCGTCGGGCCCAGCGGAAGCAGGCGCAGCGGCACCAGGCCCAGCGGCACCAGGCCCAGCGGCGGCGGTCCTCGGCGGGGGGACCACCTCGCCGCGGACGACCCGGGCGTCGCCCGGGAGCGGCGCACCCGGGGACGACCCGACCGGGCCGGTCGCGGGGGGCGGGCCGGGCACCGGCGCGGTGATCCGGACGGTCGCCCGGACGACGCCGCCGGGGGCCTGGCCGGCGGGAGCGCCGACGGGGCGGCCGGCGAGCACCGGGCGCGAGCTCGCCCCGGGCGCGCAGCGGGGTCGCGGGAGCGACGAGCGCCGGACGAGGACCCGCGGGCCGGGCGCGGCGCGGCGCAGGCCCGTGCCGACCGGGCGCAGCGCCACGGCGCCGTCGAGGGGCTCCACGCCGTCCGCTCGCTCGCCGGACGACGCCGCCACCGCGGACCCCCGGACGGGGACGACCTGGGAGCCCCGCCCGCCGCCCCGTGCACCGGGTCCGGCAGCCCGCGCGCCACGACCGGCGCCGCGGGCGGGCACCTCGCCGGCGGCGGGCGCGTCCTCCCCGCGACCGGCGGCGTGCCAGGCCGCCAGCTCGGCGCGGCGGCGGGTCATCGACGGCACCCCGACCAGCAGGACGGAGAGGACGAGCAGCGCCGCCATCGCCCCTCCGTCCACGCAGGGGACGCTAGGGGGACGCCGACGCCGGCCCCGGAAGGCGCGCCGCGCGCCCGGCGCGCAGGAGGCGGGCGGGGCGGACGGACGGCCTCAGGACGGCGCGGGGCTCCCGCCGCGGGTGGCCAGCCAGCGCGAGAGGACGCCGTCGCAGGCCTCCTCGGCGGTGAGGGCGAACGTGCGGTGGTCGCGCCAGGCGCCGTCGATGTGCAGGTAGGCCCGGCGGAGCCCCTCGTCGCGGAAGCCGAGCTTCTCGACGACGCGCAGGCTGGCGGCGTTCTCCGGGCGGATGTTGATCTCGACCCGGTGCAGCCCGCCCGACCGGAAGCAGTGGTCGGTCGCCATGGCCACGGCGGTCGGGGTGATGCCCCGCCCCGCGACGCGTCGGTCCACCCAGTACCCGATGGTCCCCGAGCGCAGCGACCCCCAGGCGATGCCGGCGACGGTCAGCTGGCCGACCATGCGGCCCTGGTGCTCGACGACGAAGGGCATCGTCTGGCCGAGGCGGGCCTGCTGGCGCAGCTCGCGCACCATCGCCGAGAAGGACGGCGGCGGCAGCGAGCCCGCGGGCGGCGTCGCCTCCCACGGCGCCAGCCACTGCGCGTTGGCGTCGCGCAGCCGCCCCCACGCGGCGCGGTCGCCGCGGCGCAGCGGGCGCAGCACCACGTCGGTCGAGCGCAGCTCGACGGGCCAGGCGCTCACCGCGGCCCCGCGGAGCGGGCCCTCACGGGCGCGGGTGGTCGCCGCCGGCGACCTGGTCGAGGGCGTGCGGGAGCACGTCGGCGAGGACCTCCAGGGCGTCGCGGCAGGCGCCCGGGGAGCCCGGCAGGTTGACGACGAGCGCGGTGCCGCAGGTGCCCGCGAGCCCGCGCGAGAGCGACGACGTCGGCACGCCCTTCTCCCGCCCGCGGGCGCGCAGCGCCTCGGCCAGGCCCGGGAGCTCGCGGTCCAGCAGCGGCGCCGTCTGCTCGGGGGTGAGGTCCCGCGGCGTGAGCCCGGTGCCCCCGGTGCTCAGCACGACGGCGGCACCGGCCTCCAGCGCGGTGCGCAGCGCTCGCCCGACGTCCTCGCCGTCCTCGACGACGACCGGCTGACCGACCGCCAGGCCGAGGGCTCGCAGCCCCTCGGCGAGCAGCGGCCCCGTCTCGTCCTCGCAGGCGCCGCGCGCGGCGCGCGTGGAGGCCACCACGACGGCGCCCGTCCGCGGGCCGGTCGCCGCGACCCCGCCGGAGGCCCCGGGGCCGGGCGCGTCAGCCACGGGTCCAGCTCCCCGAGCGGCCACCGGTCTTCGCGGTCACGCGGACGTCGGTGATCACGGCCTCGCGGTCGAGCGCCTTGACCATGTCGACGAGCGCGAGCCCGGCGACGGCGACGCACGTCAGGGCCTCCATCTCCACGCCCGTGCGGTCGGCGGTGCGCACCGTGGCCGTCAGCTCGACCCCGTCGTCGACGACGAGCGCGTCCACCTCCACGGCGTGGACGGCGACCGGGTGCGCCAGCGGCACCAGCTCCGGCGTGCGCTTGGCCGCCTGGATGCCGGCCAGGCGCGCCACGGCCAGCGCGTCGCCCTTGGGGACGCCGTCGCCGCGCAGCGCGTCGACGACCGCCCGGGAGCAGCGCACGGAGCCCGCCGCGCTGGCCGTGCGCACGGTGACGTCCTTGCCCGAGACGTCCACCATGCGCGCCCGGCCGCGCTCGTCGAGGTGCGTCAGACCGCTCACGACCCGGCTCCTCCGGCCTCGGGCTGGTGCGGGAGGGGAGGTGCGGACGCGGGTCCGCCGCGCTCGAGCAGCATGCACGCCAGCCTGGCACCGGGCTCGACGTCCGTCATCTCCTCCGGCACCACGGCCAGCGCCGTGGCCGTCACGAGGTCGGCGACGAGGTGGCTGCCGGGGCCGCCGATGGCGCCCACGTGGGCGGTGCCCTGCTCGTCGCGCTCCAGGCGCACCCGGTAGAGCTGCCGCTTGCCGGGCACCGAGGTCCACCCCCGGTCGACGACCGCCTCGACGAGCGGCCGGTGCAGCGTCTCCTCGCCGAGCACGCGCCGCAGCAGGGGCCGCACGAAGGCCTCGAAGGACACGTACGCGCTCACCGGGTTGCCCGGCAGCGTCAGCACGCGCACGGCGCGGCCGGTGACGTCGTGCAGCCAGCCGGCGCCCTGCGGACCACCGGGCTGCATCGCGACGCGGACGAAGTCCACCGCGCCGTCGCGCGAGAAGGCCTCCTTGACCACCTCGTAGGCGCCGGCGCTGACACCGCCCGTGGTGAGCACCAGGTCGGCCGCGACGAGCTCGGGGCGCAGGACCGCCAGCAGCCTCTCGGGGTCGTCCTCCACGGCGCGCACCCGGCGCGCGAGCGCGCCCGCCTCCCGGCAGGCGGCGACCAGGGTCGTCGAGTTCGAGTCGTGGATCTGCCCGGGCCCCAGCGGCTCCCCCGGCTCCACGACCTCGCTGCCCGTCGAGAGCACGAGGACGCGCGGCCTCGGGTGCACGAGCACCTCGGCCCGCCCCAGCGACGCGAGCAGCCCCAGGTGCCGCGGAGACAGCCGGTCCCCCGCGCGCAGCACCCGCTCGCCGGCCCCGACGTCCTCGCCGGCGCGGCGGACGTTGCGCCCGGCCCCCACCGGCCGGCGCACGGCCACGCGCGCCGGCGGCGGACCGGTCTGCGCGGCGTCGGTCCACTCCACCTGGACGACCGCGACGTCGGCGGTCGTGGCCGGGTCGTCGCCGACCGGCACCGGGGCACCGGTCATCACGCGCACGGCGGCGCCGCGGCGCAGGCGCGGCACGTCCGACGCCCCGGCCGGGACGTCGCCCGCGACGGCGAGCACGACCGGCGACCGCTCGTCCGCCCCGGCGACGTCGGCCGCCAGGACGGCGTAGCCGTCCATCGACGAGCCGTCGAAGCGGGGCAGCGGGTCGACGGCGACGACGTCCTCGGCCAGGACGAGGTCGTGGGCCTCCAGCAGCGGGAGCCGCTGGGGCGCCAGCGGCCCGGCGCCCTCCAGGACGACGGCGAGGTGGGCCTCGAGGGACCTCACGCCCGCGCCCCCGCCCGGGGCCGCGGGACCGCTGCGGCGCAGCGCCCCCCGGAGCCGCCGAGCACCCGGCTCAGGCGCCCGGGGCGGGGTCGGCCGTGAGCTCGTCCACGCTCGTCCGCAGCCAGTCCCGCAGGTCCGGGCCGAGGTCCTCGCGCTCGCACGCGAGCCGGACCACGGCCTTGATGTAGTCGAGCTTGTCGCCGGTGTCGTAGCGGCGGCCGCGGAAGACGACGCCGTGGACGCCGCCCCCCTCCTCGGCCGGCATGCCCGCGAGGGTCTCCAGCGCGTCGGTGAGCTGGATCTCCCCGCCCTTGCCCGGGGCGGTGCGCTCGAGCACCTCGAAGACGCGGGGGTGCAGGACGTAGCGGCCGATGATGGCGAGGTTGGAGGGCGCGTCCTCGACGGCCGGCTTCTCCACCATGCCGGTGATCGTGACGACGTCCTCCTCGAGGCCGTCGGAGGCGGCCGCGTCGAGGCTGGCGCACCCGTACAGGTAGACCTGGTCCTCGGGGACCTCCATGAGCGCGACGACGCTGCCGCCCAGGCGCTCCTGCACCGCCGTCATGGTCGTCAGCAGGGGGTCGCGGGGGTCGATGAGGTCGTCGCCCAGCAGCACGGCGAAGGCCTCCTCACCCACGTGGGCCTTCGCGACGAGCACGGCGTGCCCGAGGCCCCTGGGGTCGCCCTGGCGGACGTAGTGCACCTGCGCCAGGTCGGTGGAGGAGCGCACCTTGTCGAGCTTGGAGTCGTCACCCTTGGCCTCGAGGCCGGCCTCGAGCTCGACGTTGCGGTCGAAGTGGTCCTCCAGCGCCCGCTTGCCGCGCCCGGTGATCATCAGCACGTCCTCCAGGCCCGCGGCCACGGCCTCGCGCACGACGTACTCGATGGCCGGCACGTCCACCACCGGCAGCATCTCCTTCGGCGACGCCTTCGTCGCCGGGAGGAAGCGGGTGCCCTGCCCCGCCGCGGGGATGACGGCCTTGTTGATGCTCATGCGGCGCAGGCTAGCGGCGGGCGCCGATCAGGGCCGCACGCCGGTGGCGGGGCCGCCCGTCCGGACCCGCGCCCCGGCCCCGCCCGGCGCGCCGATCAGGTGCCGGGGCGGGCTGGCGAGCCGCGGTGGTGCGCTCGCACACTCGTGCACGTGGACGTGGACGTGGAGGGGGCGGGCGGCGGCAGCGCGGCCGCCGGGGGCCCGGCGACGACCTCGGAGGCGGCGAAGGCGGACCTGCGTCGGGCCGTGCTCGCGCGACGCCGCGCGCGGGGGCCGGCCGAACGGCTCGACCTGGCCGCCCGGCTGCGCGACGTCGTCCTCGGGACGGGCCTGCTCCCCGTCGAGGGAGGCACGGTGGCCTGCTACGCCTCCCGGGGCACCGAGCCGGGGACCCCGGCGCTCGTGCGCGCCCTGGCCTCCCGCGGCACCACCGTGCTCCTGCCGCACACCCACGACGGCTCCGACGGCGGCGGCACCCGGCTGGGGTGGGGGCGCGCCTCGCTCGAGCCGGCCTCCCCCGGGGCGGGCGGCGCCGTGCTCCTGCGCGCAGGAGCGGACCTGGGGCCGGGAGCCCTGGCCCGCGCCGACGTCGTCCTCGTGCCCGCGCTCGCGGTGGACACCGCCGGCCACCGGCTCGGGCGGGGCGGCGGCTACTACGACCGCGCGCTGGGCGAGCTGCGCGCGCGGCGCGGCTGGCTGCCGCCCGTCGTCGCGCTCGTCCACGACGACGAGCTGCTCGACGCGGGCGTCGAGCCCGTCCCGGCCGAGGCGCACGACGTGCGCGCCAGCCACGTGGCCACCCCGCGCCGCTGGATGCGCGCGGACCGCTGAGGAGCCCGGCAGCCGAGGAGTGGACGGCGCGGGAGCCGGGGGGGGGCTCTCAGCCCTCGACGGCCGCCCGCGGCACCAGCACGAGCTCGTCCTGCGCGGCCTCCTCGACGGCGCCGGGCGTGAACGGCCAGGGGAAGGCGCCCCCCTCGGCCCAGGTGCCCAGCTGGTCGGTCGCGTGGCCGCTCCAGGGGTGCTCGCTCGTGCCCGCGAGGTCCACCCACCGCGAGGCGTCGAGGTCCCCCAGGTCGACGACCATCCGCATCGACGGGACCGCTGTCACCTCGTAGCCCTCGCGCGCGTCCCACGAGGTCGCGTCGACCAGGGAGGTGCCGCCGCCGAGCTCGACCGGGCCGGCGGTCCACAGCTCGCGCACCGGCGCCGGCGTCGAGTCGCCGCCGAGGACCTCCTGGCGGAGCTCGAGGCGGTGCAGGCGACCCCACTCCCAGTCCTGCGGGTCGGCGCCCAGGCTGGCGGTCAGCTCCAGCCGGGCGTCGAGCAGCGCCCGCCCGAGCACCTGGTCGCGGGTCTCGACGACGGTGGTCGTCGTGGCGTCGTCCCACCAGGGGCTGTCCGGGTCGTCGAGGAGCTGCTCCACCACCGAGAACCAGCGGCTGCCGCCCCGGGGCTGGGCGACCTCGGGCAGCTGGTCGGCGAAGGTGAGGCGGAGCAGGTTCGCCCAGACGGCGTTGTAGTAGGCGGCCGGCGCGGAGTCGGCCGTCGTCGTGCCGTCCCACCCGCGCAGCAGCGCCACCGCCTCGCGCGTGAAGGCCCGGCGCTCGGGGCTCGCGCCCGGGTCCTCGGGCAGCGGCGCGGCGAGCAGGTGCGGCACGAGGACCGGGGCGAAGGGGTCGCGCTCGTCCGCCTGCAGCGCGAGCACGTCCTCGGCCGTGAGGCGGCGCCCCTGGGCCACCTGCTCCTCGAGGACGGCGCGGATGCGCGCGGCGCGGTGGCCCTGGTCGAAGTCCGCCGTGAGGAACGGGTACGCGGCGTCCGTGACCTCCTGGTTCGCGGAGACCACGAGACCGTCCGGCGGCCCCAGATCCGACGGCATGTCCTCGAAGGGCACCGTGCCGGCCCAGTCGTAGGCGGGGTCCCAGCCGAGCCGCGGCCACGTGCCGTCGGCCTGCCCGAGGCCCCCGCCGGGCTGGCGCAGCGGCACCGCGCCGGAGGACTGGTAGCCCACCTGGCCGCCGGTGTCGGCGTAGACCAGGTTCTGCCCCGGCACGGCGAACAGCGACGCGGCCTGCCGGAAGTCCTCCCAGCCGGAGGCGGCGTCCAGGGCGAAGACGGCGTCCATGGTCCGGCCCGGCGTCAGCGCCGTCCAGGACAGCGCGACGGCGTAGCCGCCGAGACCGGCGCTGGGGGCGTCCTCCGGCACGGGCGCGGCCCGCCCCGCGGCCGCCAGCTCGGGGACGACGTCGGACAGCAGCGGACCGTGCTCGGTGCTGCGGACGGTGATGGCGACGGGGTCCGCCCCGGCCACGCGGATCGTCTCGGTGCGCGTGGTCAGCGGCACCTCCTCGCCCGCGCGGACGGCGGAGTCGCCGCGGACCTGCTCCAGGAAGAGGTCGGTCACGTCGGCGCCCAGGTTGGTGAAGCCCCAGGCGACGTCGCCGTTGTGGCCGATGACGACGCCGGGCATGCCCGCGAAGGAGAAGCCGGCCACGTCGAAGGGGCAGGCCTCGTCGACCTCGGTGCAGTGCAGACCGATCTGGGACCAGACGCCGGGGAGCTCGGCGGCGAGGTGCGGGTCGTTCGCCAGCAGCGGGGCGCCCGTGGCGGTGTGCTCGCCGGAGACGGCCCAGGCGTTGGAGCCGATGCCGCTGCCGGCCGCGCCCGCGCCGTCGCCGAGGAGGTCGGGGACGGCGGCCAGCGCGCGGTCGGCGGTGCCCACCGGGTCCGAGGGGTCGGCCAGCACGGCGTCCAGCGCGAGGGCGACCTCGCCCACCACGGCGGCGTCCGCGTCCGCGTCGGCAGCGTCGCCCGCGGGCGCCTCGGCCGCGGGGTCCGGCTCCGGGGCAGCCGCCCCGCCGGTCGTCGCCGCGGCGGGCTCGACCGCGTCCGGCGTCGAGACGACGGGCTCCGCACCGCCCGCCGACGGCGCCGGGAAGAGCTGCTCCACGAGCTCGACGTCGCCCACGGCGCCGTAGGCGGCGGCGCGGCCGAGCTCGTCGCCGTAGTTGGCGCGCAGCGACCAGGCCATGGCCTTCAGCCACGCGAGGGAGTCGACGGGCGTCCACTCCTCGACGGGCGCGAGGTCGACCTGGGTCCCGAGCGCGGTGTAGGCGGCCGACAGCTCGCTGGGCGAGCGGCCGCCGGCGTAGGCGTTGACACCGGCGGCGTAGGCCTCCAGGTGGGCGCGCGTCTCCGGCGCGAGGAGGGGCAGCTCGGCCTCGGCGACGCGCCGCCACCCCAGGGTCCGCACCACCGCGTCGGCCTCGACCGCCCCCGGCGCGTCGCCGACCAGCTCCGCCAGCCGCCCCGCCGTCACGTGCCGCCGCAGGTCCATCTGGAAGAAGCGGTCCTGGGCGTGGACGTAGCCCTGCGCGAAGAAGAGGTCGTCGGCGCCGTCGGCGTAGACCTGCGGGACGCCGCGCTCGTCGCGCAGCACGCGCACGTCGGCGCTGAGGCCGGGCACGGCCACCTCGCCGGAGACGTCGGGCAGGGGACGGCGCAGGAGGACGACCGCTGCGGTCACGGCCACCAGCGCCGTGACCAGCACGACGGCGAGGGCGACGACGCCGGCGGAGCGGGGGCGTGGCACCCGGCGAGGGTAGCCGCCGCCCGCCCCGCCCCCCGGCGCCGCGCAGGCGGGGGCGCAGCTCCGCGGTGCCGCCCGAGGGCGCGCCGACGGCTCCGCGGTCGGGGTAGCCTTGGCACTCGCGGCGGCCGAGTGCCAGCCGCTGGCGGCCCGAGGCCGCCCGCTCGTGCTCCGCTCCCCCGCCGCTCGTCGGCGCGTCCCCGTGGAGGCCCCGTGCCCGTCTACGCCTACCGCTGCACCGAGTGCGACACCCCGCTGGAGGTGCAGCAGTCGTTCAGCGACCCCAGCCTCACCGAGTGCCCCGTCTGCTCCGGGCGCCTCCGGAAGGTCTTCAGCACCGTGGGCATCGTCTTCAAGGGGTCCGGCTTCTACCGCAACGACTCCCGCGCCGGAGGGGGCAAGGGCGGCGGGTCCGGGGCCCCGGCGGACACCTCGTCGTCGGGCGGATCGTCCACCGGCGGATCGTCCACCGGCGGCTCGGGCAGCGGCTCCGGGGACGCCTCGAGCTCCTCGAGCTCCTCGGGGTCCTCGTCCTCGGCTCCGTCGTCCGGCTCCGCGCCGAGGTCCGGGTCGGGCTCGTCGGGCGGCGGCTCCGGCTCCTCCGGCTCCTCCAGCGGCTCGGCCGCCTGAGCCCCACCTCCTCGACGGCCGGCGCGAGCGCCGGCTCGGGGCGCGGAGACCGCCGTCGTCCACAGGCCTCGCGCCGGCTCGGCGCAGCCCGGCGGTGGCGCCACTAGCGTCCCGGCCGTGCCCGAGCCCGAGCCCTGGTCCGCTTTGCGGTCGCGACGCGGTGCGCCGGGGAGGTCGCCTCGCCTCGCCGGACCCGCTGAGCTCGCGCGGTCCCTCTGGCGGCGCGTGCCGCGTCGCCTGCTCGCCGCCGTGCTGGCCGCCGCGGCCGCCGGCACCGCGGTGGAGGCCCTGCAGCCGGCGCCTGCGGAGCGCGGCGCCGAGGTCGTCGCCGTGGCGGCCGACCTGCCCGCCGGCCACGTCGTGCGGGCCGACGACCTGGTGCCGCTCGACGTGCCCGCCGACGTGGTGCCCGACGGCGCCCTGAGCGCGCGGGACGCCGTCGTGGGACGCCGGCTGGTCGCCGCCGTCCGTGCGGGGGAGCTCGTCACCGACGCGCGGCTCGGCGGCAGCGGGCTGCTCGTCGGAGCCCCGCCGGGCGCCGTCGCCGTGGGCGTGCCCCTGCCCGCGGCCTCCACCGGGCTCGTCGCTCCCGGCGACGCGGTGCTCGTGCTGGCCGCCCCGTCGGACCCCCTGCTGGCCGCCTCCGCCCCGGCGGGCTCCGACGGCGCCCCGGGGGCCGACGTCCTGGCGCCGCGAGCCGTGGTGCTCGACCTCCCCGGCGCCCCGCAGGAGGCCGGGCTCGGCGCGCTCGGGGGTGGTGCCCCCGGGGACGGCGTCGTCGTGCTCGCGGTGTCGCGGGAGGAGGCGCGGTCGGTCGCCGCGGCCGTGACGGGCGGCGCCGGCGTCTCCCTCGCGCTGCTCCCCTGACCACCGGTGCGCCCCCGACCACCGCGGCGCCGCCGACCACCGCGGCGTCCCCGCCGCCGCTCCGCCGCTGCTCCCCCACCACGGGACCTGCGAGGTCGCGGGTGCCCGCGGGTGCACCGCTCCGAGGGCGACGCCCGCCGCAGGAGCGCGGTGGCTCTAGGGTCCCTGGCGGCCCGCCCGCCGCGGGCCGGCCACGCGCCGCCCGGTGAACCCGGACGCCCGGCGCGGGCCGCGCGACCACCTGGGAGGGCATCCGTGCTCAGCGGGTTCAGAGACTTCGTCTTGCGCGGCAACGTCATCGACCTGGCCATCGCGGTGGTCATCGGGTCGGCGTTCACCGCCATCGTCACCGCCCTCAGCACCGACGTCTTCGGCAACCTCATCGCGGCGCTCTTCGACGCCGAGCAGGTCGACACCCTCGGCGTGGACATCCCGAGCGCCACGCGCGAGCAGGGCACGACGATCGTCTTCGGGACGACCGTCGCCGCGGTGATCAACTTCGTCATCGTCGCGGCCGTCCTGTACTTCCTCGTCGTGGTGCCGATGAACCGGCTGCTGGCCCTGCACGCGCAGGGCCAGGAGCCGGACGTCGCCTCGCCGAGCGAGGACGTGCTGCTGCTGCAGGAGATCCGCGACCTGCTCCGCGAGCAGCGGGCCGCGCAGCACCCCGGCGACCCGGCGGACCCGACCGACCGCTCGTAGCCGCGGAGCGGGGGGACGCCCCGCCGCCGCCCAGGTCACCAGTGCGGGGGGCGGTCCCGCAGGTAGCGCTCGTCGTCATCCTCCTCGCGCTCGCCCCAGGCCTCGGGGCGGTCCTCCGCCGCGCGGTCGGGGAGCACGGGGTCGGGGAGCACGGGGTCCTCGCGCCGCGGGCGCGGGTCGCCCCGGTCCTCCGCGCGCCCCGGGCCCCCGGACGCGCCGGCCGACCCCGACGACGTCCGCCGCTCGCTCACGCGCCCTCCCCCGCGGACGCCGCGAGGCCGGCGTCCCGCTCGTCCGCTGACGCCGCACCGCCGGCGTCGCGCTCGCCGGGGGCGTCCCCTTCGACGGGGCTCCACGGGCTGCGGGCCGCCGCGAGGACGCGCGCCACCTCGCGCGCCGGGTCCACGAGCAGGCCGTACGACGGCACGTGGACCACCGCCCAGCCCTGGCGGCGGAGCGAGCTCTCCTCCTGCGCGCGCAGGACCGGGTCCGCGGCCGACGGACCGGCTTCCGGCCCGGGCGGTCGGACGTCGGGGAGCACGGCGACGGACCGGCCGTCGGCCAGGCGCACCGACAGGTCGGGGTCCCCCGGGACGCGCCCCCGCCGCACCTGCGCCCCCGCCGCGACGAGCCGCTGCACCAGGGCGTCGACGAGCGGGTCGCCGCCGGCCCCGTCCCCGGGAGCCCCGTCGCCGTGGTCCCCGTCCCCACCGGCCTCGACGGCGAGCTCCGCGGAGGCGAGCGCGTGGGCGCCCAGCGCCCGGGCGGCGTCGTCGCCCGGCGGCAGCAGGTCACCCGGCGCGACGTCGGGCGGGGAGGCGTCGACGCTCCCCGAGCCCGAGCCCGAGCCCGCGCCGGGGACGCGGCCCGCGCCGGGGTCGTCCCCCGCGCCCGGGTCGGGCCGCCGGGCGTCCGCGGCCTCGGCGGCCACCAGCAGGCCGCGCAGCGCGCGGGCGCCGGGGGTGCGCAGGCGGTCGGGGACGAGCCCCTCGGAGTCGAGGCAGGTCACGACGACGAGGCGCCGACGCGCTCCGGCGGCGGCGTCCGCGAGCGCGGCCGCACCGCCGGCGGCGTCCAGGGGGCCGAACGAGCTGGGCACGCGGCCGCGCTCGGTGGGGGCGAAGGCGGTCGCCAGCACGACGACGTCGCGCACGCAGCCGCGGGCCCGCCCGAGGTCGGTGACCAGAAGCGGCTCGTCGGCGCGCGGGGCGCGGGCGAGCGCTGCGGCGACCTCGACGTCGGCGGCGACGGCGCTCCGCAGCGCGTCCGCGACCCGACGCGCGTGCCCGCGCGTCACCGCGACCACGGCCAGGGAGCGCTGCGGGTCCTCCCGCAGGTGCCCCAGGGCCGTCTCGACGACGGCGTCCACCTCGACGTCGAGCGAGTGCACGACGCCCTCCTCGGACGCCTGGCCGCGCCCCGCGGTGCGGCGCAGGACGACCGGCCGCGCCCCGGGCGGCGCCGGCACGGCCCGAAGGTCCGGGAGCGCCGCGGCGACCCCGCCCGCGCCGCCGTCGGCACGGACGGGCTCGGGGAGCCCCTGCGCGTCGGAGGGGTCGAGCGCCTCCGCCCGGACGGCGTCGAGCACGGGCACGAGCTGGCGCGGCACGCGGTGCAGGCCTCGCAGGGCCCGCTCCTCGAGCAGGCCCGCGGTGGCGGCCCACAGGCTCGTCGGCGCGGGCGCCCCCGGGTGCTCGGGCGACGGTGCGCCGGCCACGGCCGCGGACGGCACCGGGCCCGCCGGGTCGCCGACCACCAGCACCTGCGACCCGCGGGCGAGCGCCAGCGCTGCCTCCGGCACCCCTGCTGCGGAGGCGTCGAGGACGACGACGAGGTCAGCCCGGGCGTCCCGCCCGCCCACGGCCAGCGCGCCGAGGCGGGTGGGCAGCGCGAGCAGGCTGGCGCACCGCACCGCCGGCCCCCTCCGGGCCGCCGCCAGGGACTCGGCCGACCTGCGCCGCCGGGCGGCCACCCCGGCGGCGAGCCGCGCCCGGGCGCCGGCGGCGCGACCGGGCAGCAGGTCGTCCAGGACGCCGCGGCGGCGCGCCTCGGCGAGGGCGGACGCCCGCACGACGAGCTCCGCCTCCCGGCCGGCCGCCTCCTCGTCCAGCGCCCCCCCGGCGCCGGCGGCCCGCAGGTCGGCGAGGAGGTCGCCCAGCCCGAGCGAGGCCAGGTGCACGAGGACGTCGACGCGGTGCGGCAGGTCGCCGCGCGCGTCGGCGTCCTCGGCGAGGTCGCGCAGGCGCACCTCGAGCGCCGCGAGGTCGACGTCCCGCAGCCCGGCGCCGGCGCCGGTGCCGCGCAGCACCGGCTCGAGGCGGTCCAGCTCCGCGACGACGTCCGCGAGCGCGCGCTGGGCCTCGGCGATGCCGTGGGGCACGCGCGGCCGGCCCCCGTCGGCCGAGGCCGCCGACCACGCGCGCCGCTCCGCGTCGGCCCGGCGCAGCGAGACCCGCAGGTCGCCCGGGCGCGCGCCGGGGCGCACGACCTCCGTGACGACCTTCTGCGCGGTCCGCCGGGTGCGCCAGGAGGCGTCCTGCCCGAGCGCCCGCACCAGCTCCCCCAGCGGCCGCTCGTAGACGCCGGGCGTGAAGTCCTCGAGCGTCCCGCGCACGTCGACCAGCAGCCGGAGCCGGAGCTCGACCTCCGCGGCTGTCCGTGGCGGCCGCAGGCCGGTCCGCTCGCCCAGGGCGCTCAGGTGGTCGGCCAGGTGCGGGAGCCGGACGTCCGCGAGCTCCTGGGCGCGCCGGCGCGCCGTGCGCGCCTCCTCGGCCGAGCCGAGCGCCGCTCCCTCCCAGGGGCCCTGCGCGAGCTCGGGCCGGAAGGCGCCGAGCCGGGCCGCCGCGCGGACGCCCGCGACGACCCGGGGCAGCCCCTCGGCCGACGTGGCGGAGACGGCGGCGGAGTCCAGCCGGACGGCGCTGCGCGGCGGGCGGGGCAGGCGCGCGAGCCGCGCCAGGGCGTGCGCGGTGGCCAGGACGCCCGTGTCCAGCCCCTCGCCCGCCGGGACGTCGAGCGCCCGGGCGCCGGCCCTCAGGCGGGCCACCGCCTCCTCCGGCGCGCCAGCCTCGTCCCCGGCCGCGCCCGCGGCCGCGGCCGCGGGCGCCGGAGCCGCCTCCCGGGGCGCGGGCCGGTCGGCGGGGTCGACCAGCGCCCCCAGGCCCGCCTCCTGCAGGCGGGCGGCGACGTCCGCGGCCTCTGCGAGGGAGGGGGCGACGACGAGGCAGCGGCGACCGGCGCCCGCCGCGGAGGCGACCACCTGGGCGGCGAGCTGCGTCGCACCGGTGCCCGGCTCGGCCAGCACGCGCAGGGAGCGCCCACCGGCCACCGCGTCGTGGACGGCGAGCTGGTCGTCGTCGAGGTCGAGCACGCGCGAGCGCGCGACATCACCCCAGCCGGGCCCCGCGGGGCCCGGGGGGGCGGACGGCTCCACGGGGCCTGCCGCGGCGACCTCGGCCAGTCCCGTCAGCAGACCGCCGAGGGGCCGTCCGGAGGTGCTCGGCCCGGCGGCGGAGGCCGCGACGAGGGCCTCGACGTCGGCGACCAGGGGGCCGGCCAGCTGGGGGTAGACGCCGACGAGCGTGCGCTCGCCGAGGTCGAGGCCGGGCACGTCCGCGAGCTGGTCGCCCAGCTCGCGCAGCGCTCGTCGGTGGGCGTCCCCCCGCCCGTCGGCGAAGGGCGCCAGGACCGCGCCGACGTCGAGGGGATGGCCGCGCCGGGCGAGCAGCTGCACGAGCTCGGGGTTGACCCGGACCTCCGGCCGCAGGTCCAGCTCCTCGTCGAGGGCGCCCGCCCCGCGCGGGCGGATCTCGAGGTGCTGCAGCAGCGCCGGCGCGTGGACGTCGGCGTGGGCGTGGGCGGCCGCGGCGTCGTCGGCGGCCGAGGCGCTGCCGGGCACCCGGTCCCCCGCCGGCGCGGGCCACCGCACCAGGCCGACGGCGAGCGCGCACGCCGCCGCGCCGTGCTGGTCGGCGACCTCCTGGGCGGCCGCGCGCAGCAGGCGGACCCGCTCCCGCGCCACCTCGTGCGCACCGCGCTCGCGGAACAGGCTGGACAGGCGGGTGGGCCTGCCGGCCCAGAACGCCGCGAGGCCGGAGGGGTGCGCGCCTCCGACGTCGAGCGGGGCGACGAGGACCGACGGCGCGGTCCGGTCGTCGACGAGGACCCCCCGACCGCCCGAGCGCGCGAGCTCCTCGCCCCACCCGCGGAGCACGTCCGCGAGCGGCGTGCGCGGGACCGGCGGCGCGGCGGGCTCGACCGGCAGCGGGGACGGGGCGGGCTCCTCGGTGCTGGGGGCCGTCGCCGCCTCCGGCACGGGGGCGGCGGGGTCCGGCGCCGGGTCGCGCCGCAGCAGCGCGCCCAGGCGGGAGGGGTGCCAGCGGGACCGGGAGGCGCGGGTCGGCTCGGGCACCCGCGCACGCTAGCCGAGCGGCCGGCGGCGACCCGACGTGCGGCGCCCGGCACGGCGCACGCACGGGGCTCCGACGCACGCGCGCCCCGGGCCGCTCGAGAGCGGTCCGGGGCGCGAGAGCCAGGTGGAGGCAGTGCGCACCGCGCAGGGGGGGCCAGCGGTGCGCACTGCGCGGCCAAGCATGCTGACGGCCAGTTCAAGGGTCAACTTGCGCCGTCGCGGACGGCGTGTCGTCCCAAGACGTCCGAGGTGTCCACCGGGCCGGGCCGGGAGGCGCCGGCCGGGCGCCGTGGATCCGGCCCGTACCAGCCCGTGGATCCAGCCCCCTCGACCGGCTCCCGGCTCGGCCGGCTCAGGCGCCGACGTCGCGCAGGCGCTCGCTGTCACCGGTCATCGTGGGGGCGCCACCGCCGGGAGTGCCCTGGTCCGACCACCGCAGGATGGCCCCCACGCCGTCGGCCAGGTCCAGCTCGTCGGTCTCGTCCTGCCGAGCCCCGGGCACGAGCACCAGGCCGGCCGCACCGCCCACGGCCGCGCGCACCAGGGCGGCGTCCGCCCGGACCTCGACCGGCTCCTGCACCCCCATCTCGAGCAGGTCCTCGCGGCTGCTCGCGAGCTGCATGGCGTCGGGCCCGACCCACAGGGTCCAGGTGGAGCTGGGGTCGTCCCGCAGGAGCACGTCCTGCACCTGGCCGCGCTGGAGCATCTGCACGACGGCGTCCAGGCCGTCCGCGCCGTCCGCGTCCTTGCCGCGGGCCTGCTCGTAGCTGTCCATCACCTCGCGCAGCCGCTGCTCCTGCACCCCGGCCAGCACCTCCCCGAGAGCGCGCGCGAAGGCCTCGTCCCGGATGCCGTCGGCGCGCCCGCCGCCGTGGACGACCTGGGCCAGGGCCGCTGCAGCGCCGCCGAGGCGCTCGCGCACCAGCGAGACGGCGTTCTCGTCACCGGTGAGCAGCACCACGTGCGGCTTGTGGTGACCCACGAGGTCGTCGACGTCCTTGGCGACGGCGGCGGCGTCGCGCTGCCAGGAGTCCTCGACGCGCCGCTCGCGCGTGTACTCGCCGGTCCCCCCGACGGGCACCTTGTGGAGGATGTCGTCGTCCGCGCCGGAGGACCTCGACGCCTCGACCGCGTCCACCGAGGAGCCCACGACCGCGTCGCCGCCCTCGGGGCGCGCCGTCGTGACGCCCGAGCCCACCGCGACGGTGAGGTCGGCCCCGGCGTGGTCGGTCGCCACGAGCAGGTAGCGGGTGGCGCCCGCCGCGGCCCGCACGGCCGGCAGCACGTGCGGCAGCGGACCCCAGGACGCCTCGTCCTGCGAGGGCGCCGCGGGCAGCACCAGGTCGAGGACGACCCCCCCGGCGCCGGCCACGACCGTGCGCCCGGACCCGTCGCCCGTGTCGGCGCGACCGCTCGGCGCGGTGGCGCGCTCGGCGAGGACGTCGAGGACGTCCTCGGGCGCACCCTGCTCCTCCAGGCGCCGGCGCAGCTCGCGCCAGCGCAGCTCCACCTCGTGCTCGCCGGACGCGTCCGCGCGCGAGACGTCGAGCGTCACGCTCGCGAAGGGCCCCTCGGCCTCGAACGCCGGTGCCAGCCACTGCAGGTCCATCGGTCCTCCTCAGATCGCGGGTGCTCCGCGCGCGGCCGTCGGGCAGGGCCCTCGGCCGGTGGCGCGCGGCGGCCCCTCGGCCGCGACGCACGCCCTGCGCCACCCCTCCACCCTGGCCGCTGCTCGCGCTCCCGGCGAGCCGGGAGGGGACGGCGCGCAGCGGCGGCCGGTAGGCTCGCCGCACCCTGGCCCCCGTAGCTCAGGGGATAGAGCATCGGTTTCCTAAACCGTGTGTCGGAGGTTCGAATCCTCTCGGGGGCACTCGCGGCGCCGCCCCGAGCTCACCCGCCGGCTCGATCGGGTCCTGCGCCCGCCGAGCAGCCGGCCCGCCTCGTCACGGGCCCCGTCACGCAGGGCCCCCGCCCGGCCCGTCGCCGTCCGGCGCCCAGCGCGACAGCCACACGGACACCAGCAGGCTCGCGCCCGTCGCCGCGAAGACGACGCTCGCTCCCCCGGAGGCGGACAGCCCGGCGACGGCGAGCGGGATGGCCGTCTGCCCCGTCCGGTTGCCGACCAGCCGCAGCGACGCGGCGACCCCGCGCTGCTGTCGCGGCGTGAGCAGCGTCACCCAGGACATGGTGAGCGGCTGGACGGTGCCGGCGGCGAACCCGTAGGCGGCCATGGCCACCAGGAGCACGACCACCGGCACCGGCAGGGCGAGCGCGGTGAGCCCGAGGGCGGAGAGCGCTCCCCCGACGACGAGCACCCGTCGACGGCCGTGCCGGGAGGTGAGCCTGCCCAGCGCGAGCCGCGAGGCCATCGTCGCCAGGCCCCGCGCCACCAGGAGCGCGGGGACCCAGACGGGCGCCAGGCCGCGCTCGCGCACGAGGAGCGGCAGGTAGGCCAGAGCGATGTCCAGGGAGGACAGGACCAGGCTGCTCATCACCAGCGCCGGCACCACCCCCCGAGTCCGGAGCAGTCGCAGCGCGACCGGGACGGTGCGCTCGGCGACCAGCTCCTGCTCGCCCTGCAGCAGACGGGGGGTGCGCCGGACGGCCACCGACAGCACCAGGCACGACACCGAGGCCGCGGCAGCCGACCAGGCGACCGCCCCGAGAGGCGGCGAGACCGCCTGCCCCCCGGGCAGGGCCAGCAGCAGCGGACCGGCCATCTGCCCGCTCGAGGTGGCGAACGTGTAGAGGCCGAAGGCCGCGTCGAGCCGACCCGCCGGGGCGCCGCGCATGACCCAGGCCTGCTCCCCGAGCACGGACCACAGCACCCCGAGCCCCAGGAGCACGGTCGCCACGAGCAGTCCCGCGAGGGAGTGGCGCCACACGAGGACGACCGTCGAGGCTCCCGTGAGGGCGCAGGCGCCGAGGACGAGGGTGAGGCGCTCGCCCAGGCGGTCGACGAGACGCCCGGAGGGGACCGCGAGCAGGAGCGGGGGCACGGCGAAGGCGGCCGTCGCCACGCCGAGCCACGCAGCGCTGAGCTCGAGGTCCAGGATGGCGTAGGAGACGAGCGGCCGGACGGCGTAGCTCACGACCTGCACGAGCACGGCGTGGCCGAGCAGCACCGCGAGCGGCAGCGAGCGGCCGTGCCTCACGGCCGGCCAGGCCGGTCGTGACCGCGGGAGCGCGTGCGGCCGTCACCGGCCCTCACTCCGCGAGGCCGCTCGAGGTGGCGTCGCGCGCGTCCTGCATCGCCGTGATGACGCTGTCAAGGTGCGCCGTCATCGCCCGCTCCGCGGCGTCGCGCTCGCGAGCGCAGACCGCTTCGATGATCGCCACGTGCTCCCTGACGGAGACGCCCGGGCGGCCCGGTCTCAGCGCCAGCCGGAACTGCTGGCGGACGCTCTGCCCGCGCAGCCGGCTGATGAGCGCCAGCGCCGTCTCCTGACGGGAGATCTGGTGCACCCTCGCGTGCAGCTGCTGGTTCAGCGCCGAGTAGTGGCCCACGTCGCCCGAGCCGACGGCGGCTTCCATGGCCCGACCGAGCCGGCGCAGGTCGTCGACCTGCTCGTCGGTGATGACCTCGGCCGCCTTGCCCGCGCACAGGCTCTCGAGCGCGCGACGCGCCTCGGCGATCTCGATCGCCTCGCGGAAGGAGATGGCGCGCACCCGCGCGCCCCGGTTCTGCACGCGCTCCACGAGCCCTTCCCCGGCCAGCTCGATGAGCGCCTCCCGGATGGCAGCGCGAGAGGCACCGAACTGGGCGGAGAGGTCCGCCTCGACGAGCCGCTGGTTCGGCACGAGCTCTCCAGCGACGATGAGGCCCTTGATCTGCCTCGCGACGCTCACCGCTCCCCCTCTCGCCCGAGTCCCCGGGTCGCCCGGGACTCGGGCGGTGCGGGTGCCCGCACCGCCCGTCCCGCCCTCAGCCGGTGTAGCCGAAGATCTGCATCCACAGCTCGGCGTCGGGCTGCAGGTGCTCCAGCGAGTCCTCGAGGCTGGCGCGGAAGAGGAACCCGCTGTCGGCCGCCGGCAGCTCGACGTCCCCGATCGTGGGGTTCGGCATGCCCTCTCGCACCGGGTAGTCCCCGATCGACGCGGCGAGCTCCTGGCCGGCCGACGACATGTTCCAGTTGATGAACACCGTCGCCGCGTCCGACCGCTCCGTCGAGGACGACTGGCCGAGGTAGAACGGGTAGGCGGCCGCACCCTCCTCCGGCGTCGCGATCGTGATCGGCGCGCCCTCCAGCGAGGCGGAGTAGGCCGTCGCGATCGGGATGGTCCCGACGGAGACCTCCCCGCGCGCGAGCCCGTCCGTCAGCGCCGCCGACGAGTCGTAGATGCGCGGGTCGAGCGCGGCGTAGTCGGTCAGCCAGTCCTCGCCCAGCACCTCCAGCTGCATGCGGGTCAGCGCCGCCGTGCTGCCGCCCGCCCCCACCTGCACGATGGCGCTCTTGCCCCGCCACTCCTCGTCCAGGAGGTCGGACCAGTTCTGCGGCGCGTCCGCCTCCGAGACCAGCTGGTTGTTGTAGCCGAAGCTGTAGACGCGGTCGAAGCTGTTGTAGTAGAGGCCGTCCTCGTACGTCGCCTCGGGGATGAGCGCCCCTGAGACCTCCTCGGTGAGCTCTGTCGGCTGGAACACGTCGGCGTCCGCCAAGCCGGTGATGAGGTCCTCACCCGAGGTGCGGATGACGTCCGCCCCGAGCTTGCCGGCGGCCGCCTCCGACAGGATGCGCTCGTTGAGCTTGTTCGGCGGCAGCCGGACGATCTCCACGTCGATGCCCGTCGCGTCGGTGAACGCCTCGGCGACCTGCCCCTCCGACTGCTCGCTGCCTCCCGTGTAGAAGACGATCGACCCCTCCTCCTGCGCCGCCTCGTAGACGTCGCTGGTGGCGATGAGCTCACCGCCGACGACGAGGTCGCCGTTGTCGTCCTGGTTCTCGCTCGAGGCGCTGTCGCCGGACCCACCTCCGCAACCGGTGAGCACGAGGCCGAGCGCGGTGGCGCCGGCGAACACGACTGTCAGCGTCTTGGTGTGCATGATCGCTCCCTCGTTGGATCGGATCAGGGTCGGGTCGGGCTCGTGGACCGAGGACGCGGGAGCCGCTTCTTCGGCTCGGCGCCGACGCGGCGCGCGAGGTACGCCATGACGAGGATCACCAGGCAGTACAGGAGGCTGGTGGCAGCGCTCCGCTGGAGGATCCCGTTCTCGAGGTCGTCGAAGATGACGATCGAGAGCAGGCGCGTGTCGGTGGTGAAGAGGAACAGGGCGACCGTGAGCTCACGCATCGACAGCATGAGCAGCAGCAGGAAGGTCGACGTGAGGGGCACGCGCAGCAGCGGCGCGGTCACGCGCCACACCGCCCGCACGCGGTTCGCGCCGTGCATCACCGCGCTGTCCTCGAGGTCCTGGTGGATCTGCAGGATCGACGAGCTCGCACCCTGGTAGCCCTGCGGCATCTGGGCCGCCAGGAAGGCGATGACCATCACCAGAAGCGTCCCGTAGACCGGCACCGGGAGCAGGAGCCAGGTCCACAGGAGCCCGAGACCGAGCACGATCGCCGGCACCGCCAGCGGCAGCATGCTGATGTAGCCGAGCCCCTCGCGCCCCGGCAGCTTCGTCCGGTTGACGACGTAGGAGACGACGAAGGCGAGCAGCGTCCCCAGGAGCGCGGCCGCGACGGCGACGACGACCGAGTTGACGGTCGCGCGGTGCACCACGTCCGAGGTCACGACGTCCCGGACCGCGTCCAGGTTGAGCCGTCCCGCGGAGAAGGCGTCCAGGACGCTGCTGACGTAGGGCGAGTCGTGGAGCGTCACGAAGGACAGGGCGAGCAGCGGCAGCACGGTCGAGAGGACGAAGTAGACGATGCCCAGGAGGAGCGCGGGCAGCCGGAACCAGCCGAGGTCCACGACGCTGAGCCGCAGGCCCTTGCCGGCGACGGTGGTGAAGCTCCGGCGCGAGACGACGCGCCGCTGCACGACGGTGATGACGAGCACGACGGCGACCAGGGTGATCGCGACCGCTGCGGCCTCGTTGCCGCGCGCGGGTGCGGCGTTCATGAGGCGGTAGATGTACGTCGGCAGCGTCTCAAGCCCGCCGGGGCTGCCGATGATCTGCGCCACGGGGAAGTTCTCGATCGTCAGCACCAGCACGAGGACCCCCGCACCGAGGAAGGCGGGCGTCGTCAGCGGGAAGGTCACCCTGCGCAGCACCGTGGCGGGGGTGGCGCCGTGGACGCGCGCCGCCTCCTCCAGGTCGGGGTTCATCAGGCTCAAGGACGCGTGCACGAGCAGGAACGCGTACGGGGCGTAGTAGATCGCGAGGACGAACACCAGCCCGAACGCGTTGAGCACGTCCACCACGGCGGGCAGTCCCAGATCGCGCGCCAGGATGTTGAGCAGACCCGCGTTGGGGCCGCCCAGGAGGGACCACGCCAGCGCGCCGACGTAGGACGGCAGCAGCATCGGCAGGAGCCCGACGAAGTAGAGGAACCGACGACCGCGCACGTTCGTGCGCGCGGTGATGAAGGCGAGGAAGCCACCGATCGCGAGGGCGAGGGCCGAGGACGCGACCCCGACCAGCAGCGAGTTCAGCTCGGCCTGGCGCGCGCCGGCCGACGTGATCGCCCGGAAGTTCTCCAGCGTCAGCCCGCTGAGCCCGATGCTGCCCGGACGCGGGGTCGTCGTCGTGAACGCCGACAGCACGACGAGCCCGACGGGCAGGAGGATGAGGATCGCCAGCAGGACGTAGAGGACCGCGGGCAGGAGCGCTCGGCGCGCACCCGACGACGCCCGGGAAGAGGTCGGGGTCGACGCCCCGCGCGGAGTCCGCACCAGGGTCGGCGCCGACATCAGGCGACCACCCGGTCGTGGTCGTGGGACTCGCGCGGCAGGTCCTGCGGGGCCTGGTCGCCGGGGTGCACCACGTCCACGGGCAGCACCTGGACCGCCTCGACGGGGACGCCGACCCGGACGGCGTCACCCGGCCGGCCCTGCAGCTGGCGGTGCTTGCCGCCCATCACCTGGAGCTCGACGCCCTCGCCGATGGCGATGCGGTAGGTGGCGGTGGCACCGAGGAACTCGCGCGCGAGCAGCCGACCCTCGACGGTCTGCATGCCCGGCGCGACGTCGTCGCCGAGCGCCATGTCCTCGGAGCGGATGCAGGCGCGCAGCTCCCGGTCGCGCGCGTACTCGGGGACTCGGAGCGTCACCGCGGTCCCCGCGACGCGCACCCCCGTCGCGTCGACGGGCTCGACGGGGAGGATGTTGCCCACCCCGAGGAAGTCCGCGACCGAGGCGCTGACCGGCCGGGCGTAGATCTCGTCCGGAGCGCTGATCTGGACGATCCGCCCCTGCTGCATCATCGCGATCCGGTCGGCGAGGGCGAGCGCTTCCTCCTGGTCGTGCGTCACGTACACGGAGGTCAGGCCGAGCCTGGTCTGCAGCTCGCGCAGGTCGCCGCGGAGCCGGTGCCGCAGGCGCGCGTCGAGGTTCGAGAGCGGCTCGTCGAGGAGCATGACCGAGGGCTGCATGGCGAGGCTGCGCGCGAGGGCGACCCGCTGCATCTGGCCACCGGAGAGCTGGCTGGCGCCGCGGTCGGCGAAGTCGCCCAGACCGACCAGCTCGAGCGTCTCGACCGCACGCCGCTTGACGTCGCTCTTGCTGACGCGCTGCATCGTGAGCGGGAAGGCGACGTTCTCGAGCACCGTCATGTGGGGCCAGATGGCGTAGGACTGGAAGACCATGCCGATGTTCCGCTTGTGCGGGGGGCGGTTCACGCCCTTCGCGGCGTCGAAGAGGACCTCGTCGCCGATGCGGATCCGGCCGGCGGACGGCGTCTCGAGGCCGGCGATGCAGCGCATCGTGCTCGTCTTGCCGCACCCGGACTGGCCGAGCAGGACGACCGACTCGCCCTCGCTGATCGTCAGGCTCAGCTCGCGCACGGCGACGGAGTCGCCGTAGCGGAGTGTGAGGCCATCGACGCTGATGTCCATGCTGGAGCCCTCTCATCGATCACGTCGCAGCAGCTGCTGGTCGTCCGGGACGCCCCCGGGGCGCCACCGCGCCAGGGCACGGCTCACCTCGGAGAGCACGACCCCGCTGGACGGGCCGCGGCGAGGACAGGGGTGGAGCACCCCCCGGAACGGGGCGCCGCAGACCTTACGCACGCCGCGACAATCAGATCAAGGATTTTGTTGAAGATCTTGTAGACGTCTTCGCCGACCGCTCGCTCGACGGGGCGCGGCACCGGACCAGCGCTCGCGGACGCGGGGCGGTGGTGCGCACCGGCGGACGTCGAGGGTGGACGACAGAAGTGTTGACAATATTGTTGTCCGACCCTACGGTCCTGGCGAGCGACGGGGCTCGGCGACCGCGCGGCGGGCCGTCACGTGAGGAGCGACGAGTGATCATCGATTGCCACGGGCACTACACCACCGCGCCCGCTGCGCACAGCGCGTGGCGCCAGGAGCAGCGGACCGCGTTCGACACCGGAGCGCGGGCCGCGACCTACCCCGACATCCCCGACGACGACATCCGCGAGTCGGTCGAGGGCAGCCAGCTGCGCCTGATGGCCGAGCGCGGCATCGACCTGACGATCTTCTCCCCCCGCGCCTCCGCGATGGGCCACCACATCGGCGACGAGCAGGTCAGCGCCCGCTGGACCGAGGCGAGCAACGACCTCGTCGCCCGAGTGGTCGACCTGTACCCGCAGGACTTCATCGGCGTCTGCCAGCTGCCGCAGTCCCCCGGCGCGCCCATCGAGGGCTCCGTCGCCGAGCTGCGCCGCTGCGTGGAGGAGCTCGGCTTCGTCGGCTGCAACCTCAACCCGGACCCCAGCGGCGGGCACTGGACCTCCGCCCCGCTGACCGACCGCAGCTGGTACCCCCTCTACGAGGCCATGGTCGAGCTGGACGTGCCCGCCATGGTGCACGTCTCCGCGGTGACCAACCCCAGCTTCCACGCGACCGGCTCGCACTACCTCAACGCCGACACCACCGCCTTCATGCAGCTCCTGCAGGCGGACCTGTTCGAGGACTTCCCCGGGCTGAGGTTCGTCATCCCCCACGGCGGCGGGGCCGTGCCGTACCACTGGGGCCGCTTCCGCGGGCTGGCCGACATGCTCGACCGCCCGCCGGTCGAGGACGCGCTGATGCGCAACGTCTTCTTCGACACCTGCGTCTACCACCAGCCCGGCATCGACCTGCTCTTCGACGTCATCGACGTCGAGAACATCCTCTTCGGCTCGGAGATGGTCGGCGCGGTGCGCGGCGTCGACGTGCGCACCGGTCACCACTTCGACGACACGCGCCGCTACGTCGACGCCCTCGGCCTCGACGCCGAGGACCTGGAGAAGGTCTACGAGCGCAACGCCAGACGCGTGTACCCCCGGCTCGACGCCGCGCTGAGCCGGAGAGCGACCACGAGCGCGACCGCACCGACCGAAGGGGCTCTGGCATGAGGAACGTCGTCGTCACCGGCCCGCCGCGCGCGGACCTGGCCGCCGCCACCGCGCTGGGCGAGCTCGGTGTCGCCACCGTGCACGAGGGGCAGGGGCGCACCGGCTACCTCGGGCCGACCCTCCGACCCGCCTGGCCCGGTGCCCGCATCGGCGGCACCGCCGTGACGGCCCTGTGCTGGCCCGGCGACAACCTCATGATCCACGTCGCGATCGAGCAGTGCCGCGAGGGCGACGTCCTCGTCGTGGCGACGAACTCCCCCTCCACGGACGGGCTGTTCGGGGACCTGTTCGCGACCGCCCTCGCCCAGCGGGGCGTCCGCGGCGTCGTGCTGGGCACCGGCGTCCGCGACGTCGCGGACCTGCGCGAGATGGGCTTCCCCGCCTGGTCCACCGCGGTGAGCGCGCAGGGCACCGTCAAGGCCACCGCCGGCGCGGTCAACGTCCCCGTCACCCTGGGAGGGCAGGTCGTCCGTCCCGGCGACGTCGTCGTCGCCGACGACGACGGGGTGGTGCGCGTCCGGCGCGAGGAGGTCGACGCCGTCCTGGCGGCCGCGCGGGCGCGCGCGCAGAAGGAGGCCGTGAACCGCGAGGCGTTCGCCGGCGGCGAGCTCGGCCTGGACCGCTACGGGATGCGCGGCCGGCTCGCCGACCTCGGCATCGAGTACGTGCCCTACGAGGAGCACGCCGAGGACCGGCCGTGAGCCCTCCCGACTCCAGCCGGCTGCTCCCGGGCGAGGGCCCGGAGGAGCCCCGCGACGAGACCACCGGCGTGCGCTCCACCATGATGCGGGGCGGGACCTCGCGCGGGCTCTTCTTCGAGCACCGCGACCTGCCGGTCGAGGCCGGGGAGCGCGACGACCTCCTCCTGCGCCTGATGGGGAGCCCCGACCCCCGGCAGATCGACGGCCTCGGAGGGGCCACGTCACTGACGAGCAAGGTCGCCGTGGTGGGTCCCTCGGAGCACCCCGACGCCGACGTCGACTACCTGTTCCTGCAGCTCGGGGTCGACGAGGCGCTCGTCAGCGACGCGCAGAACTGCGGCAACATCCTCGCCGGCGTGGGTCCGTTCGCCGTCGAGCGGGGCCTGGTCCCCGCCGGCGAGCACGAGACCAGCGTGCGCATCCGGATGGTCAACTCCGACAGCCTCTCGGTCGCGACCTTCCCCACCCCGCACGGACGGGTCGAGTACCGCGGCGACGTCGCCATCGCGGGAGTCCCCGGCACGGCGGCGCCCGTGGTGCTCGCCTTCAGCGACACCGAGGGCTCCAGCACCGGCGCCCTGCTGCCCACCGGCCGCGAGCGCGACCGCGTCGACGGCGTGGACGTCACGTGCGTCGACAACGGCATGCCCGTGGTCGTGGCGATGGCCTCCTCTCTCGGCCTGACGGGGTACGAGAGCCACGAGCAGCTCGCCTCCGACGCCGCGCTGCTCGAGCGCGTCGACGCCCTGCGCATCGCGGCCGGCGCCCTGATGGGCCTGGGGGACGTGAGCAGCTCCTCGGTGCCCAAGACAGCGCTGCTGGCGCCCGCGCGTGACGGCGGGCAGGTCTGCACCCGCTCCTTCATCCCGGTGCGCCCGCACAGCTCCATCGGCGTCCTGGCCGCCGTCAGCGTGGTCACCGGCATGCTGGTGCCCGGGGCGGTCGGCCACGACCTGGCTCGCCAGTGGCGCCGCGAGGGCTCGACGGTGGACGTCGAGCACCCCACCGGCCACCTCCTGGTCGACGTCACCGTCGACACCACGGCCACGCCGCCGCGCGTCGTGCGCTCCGGCGTGGTGCGCACGGCCCGCAAGCTCTTCGACGGCACCGCCTACCCGCGCGCGTGACCCCCGGCCACCTCCTGCCGACACCGCTCCTGGAGACGACCATGCAGCAGCAGCACCCGCCCACCCACCCGTCTCGCGTCGAGCTCACCGCACGCGCCGCCTCCGGGGCCGGGCGCTCCTGCATGCGCGTCGCCCGCCCGGCTGCCCCCCCTCCGCTCGGAGGACGGGCACCGGGGAGCGCGTCACGGCGAGCAGCGACCTCCTCGGGCGGGGCGCGATGAGCGGGCAGGGCGCGGTCGGCGGCCACCCCGCGGGCTCGCGCATCGCCGTCCTCGGGCTCGGCGAGGCCGGTTCCGCCATCGCGGCCGACCTCGTCGCGGCAGGCGCCGACGTGCGCGGCTACGACCCGCTGGCGCGGTCCGTCGAGGGGGTCGCCCCCCGGACCGACGAGGCGGACGCGGCGCGCGACGCCGACCTCGTCCTGAGCGTCAACAGCTCCCACGACGCGTTGGACGCCCTGCGCAACGCGCTGCCGGGGCTGCGTCCCGGCACGGTCTGGGCAGACCTGAACACCGCCTCCCCGGGCCTGAAGCAGGCTCTGGCGCAGGCGGCCCCACCGCACGTCCCGGTCGTGGACGTGGCGCTCATGGCGCCCGTGCCCGGCAAGGGCCTGCGCACCCCGATGCTCGTCTCGGGGGAGGGCGCCGACCGCTGCGCGCAGCTGCTGACCGGTCTCGGGGCGCAGGTCACCGTCCAGCCGGGTCCGGCCGGAGCGGCCATCTCCCGCAAGCTCCTGCGCAGCGTCTTCTACAAGGGCCTGGCCGCTGCGGTGGTCGAGGCCCTCGAGGGAGCAGAGGCGGCCGACTGCCCCGACTGGCTGCTGGAGAACATCCGCGCCGAGCTGGCCGGCTTCGACGAGCGCACCGTCGACCGGCTCGTGGACGGCACCCACCGCCACGCCCGCCGGCGCGCCGACGAGATGACGGCCGCCGCGCAGCAGCTGGAGGAGCTCGGGGTCCCGGCCCGCGTCAGCTCCGCGGCCCGCGACCTCCTGGTGGACCTGCGCGACCGGCGGACGCCGCGCTGACCTGGCGCGGCGTGCGCTGCGCCGCCGCCCCAGCAGGGCGCGACGGCAGCTCCCGGGTGGTCACGCGTCGGTGCTCCGGAGCGCCTCGATGACGCTGGCCAGATGGGCGCGGACGGCCTCCTCGGCTCGTCGGGGATCGCGCCCGGTGATGGCCTCGATGATGGCCAGGTGCTCGGGCAGGGAGACCTGCGGGCGGCCGGCGCGCAGGGAGAGCCGGAACTGGTGGCGGACCATCTGCCCGTTGAGCCGGTCCAGCAGCTCAGAGGCCGTGGGCTGCGCCGCGAGCTCGCGCACGAGCCGGTGCAGGTCGCGGTTCAGCGACGAGTACCTCACGGGGTCCCCGCTGGCGACGGAGCGCTGCAGCTGCTCGCCGAGGTCGTCCAGCACGGCGATCTGCTCGTCGGTGACCTTCTCGGCCGCCTTGGCTGCGCACAGGCCCTCCAGGACCATGCGGCACTCGGTGATGGTGACCGCCTCGTCCACGGAGATGATCCGCACCCTGGCGCCGCGGTTCGGGATGCGCTCGATCAGCCCCTCGGCCGCCAGGTCCAGCAGGGCCGCGCGCACGCTGGCCCGGTTGACCCCGAAGGTGGAGGCGAGGTCTGCTTCGACCAGCCGCTGGCCCGGTGCCAGGTCGCCGTCGAGCAGGGCCGCACGCACGCCCTCGGTCGCCAGCCGCGTCGCCGCAGCCCCGTCACGCCGCATCCCGCTCACGTGCTCCTCCTCGTCCGCGCCGCTCTCCTGAGGGTCTCGTCGCTCGCCCCGTGCCGCGCCCAGTCTGGGCGAGCTCGTCCCGATGCGCTCACGGTGCCCCGCGGCGCGCACGTGGTCGTCGGGGACCTCGTGGGGCTGTTCGACGTCCCGGAGGCGGCGGTGCGCTGGGGCGTCCCTCCGCCTCGTCGACCTCTCCCGCGAGCGCGCCCGGGCTCCTCCCCGCCGAGAGCCCCGGGCGCCGCCGGGCGACCGTCGGGGGGCGGCGCTAGCGTCCGCGCCATGGAGCTCACGACCATGGAGGCCAGGCGCCTCGGGCGCACCGGGGCGGACGTCGGCGTCATCGGCCTCGGCACGTGGCAGCTGGGCGGCGACTGGGGCGACGTCAGCGAGGACGACGCGCTCGCGCTGCTCCGGACGGCGCTGGACGAGGGCGTCACGCTCCTGGACACGGCCGACGTCTACGGCGACGGGCGCAGCGAGCAGATCATCGGGCGCTTCCTCGCCGGCCTCCCCGCGGGCGACCGGCCCTTCGTGGCCACGAAGGCCGGCCGCCGGGCCGACCCCTTCGAGGCGGGCCAGTACACGTACGCGAACCTGCGCGCGTGGGTGCAGCGGAGCCTGCAGAACCTGGGGGTCGAGCGCCTGGACCTCGTGCAGCTGCACTGCCCGCCGACGCCGGTCTACTCCGACGACGCCGTCTTCGAGGCCCTGGACTCGCTCGTCGACGAGGGCCTGCTGGCGGCCTACGGCGTCTCGGTCGAGACCGTCGACGAGGCGATGACGGCGCTCACGCGGCCCCACCTGGCCTCGCTGCAGATCATCTTCAACGCCTTCCGGCGCAAGCCGCTGGACCAGGTGCTGCCGGCCGCCGCCGAGGCGGGCGTCGGGGTCCTGGCGCGCGTGCCGCTCGCGAGCGGCCTGCTCACCGGCACGTACGACGAGAGCACCGTCTTCGCCGAGACCGACCACCGCAGCTACAACCGCCACGGCGAGGCCTTCGACATCGGCGAGACGTTCTCCGGGGTGCCCTACGACCTCGGGCTGCGGGCGGCCGCGGAGGTCGGGGAGGTCGCCGCCGCCCGGGGCGTCCCCACCGCGGCCCTCGCGCTGCGCTGGATCCTCGACCAGCCCGGCGTGACGACCGCCATCCCGGGCGCGCGCAACCCCGAGCAGGCGCGCGCCAACGCCGCGGCGGCGACGCTGGACCCGCTGACCGCCGACGAGCTGGCTGCCGTCGAGCGCGTCTACGACACCCACCTGCGCGAGGTCGTGCACGCCCGCTGGTGACGTGCGTCGTCCTGTCGGGGGCACCGGTGGAGCGGGCCCCGACAGGACGAGCTCGCGCGTCCGGGCGCAGGGTGGGGGCATGAGCGAGCGACCCGGGCAGGAACCGCTGGAGCCGCGCTACGGCATCGGCGGCGCCGCGCCCGCGCGCAGCGCCCTGACGCTGCGCGCGGTCCTGGCTGTCTTCGGCCTCCTGCTGTGCGCCGGCGGGGCGGCCTGGGCCGTCGCGGTCGACGCCCCGGCGTGGCTCGTCGTGGTGCTGGCCCTGCTGGCCGTGGTGGCGGTCGTGGACCTGGTCGTCATCGGGTGCCGCAAGGCGCGGGGCGAGCCCGGGTAGGGCCGCGCCTCCCGGGGTCCCCCTCACCGCCGAGCCGGTCGCTCGTCGACGTGCGGCCCCGGTCGACGTGCGGCCCCGGTCGACGTGCAACCCCGGTCGACGAGTGCCCCGGGCGACGACCTAGGGTCCGGGCGTGGCTCTGCGCGGCGTCCTGCTCGACACGACGCCGCTGCGCATCCCCGCCTACCGGCGGCTCGTGACGTCGAGCGCCGTCTCCGCCGTCGGGAGCCAGCTGACGGCGGTGGCGGTGCCCTTCGAGGTCTTCCGCATCACCGGGTCCTCCACCTGGGTCGGGGTGTCGTCGGCCGCCGGGCTGGTCCCCCTGGTGCTCTTCTCGCTCTGGGGCGGCAGCGTCGCCGACGTCGTCGACCGCCGCCGCCTCATGGCCGTCAGCGTCGGCGGCATCGCGGCGACCTCCGCCGCCCTGTTCGCGCACGCGGCGTCCGGGCGCGAGTCGCTGGGCGCCCTCATCGTCCTCGTGGTGGTGCAGCAGGCCTTCTTCGGGCTGTACGCGCCGGCGCGGGGCGCCGCCGTGCCCCGACTCGTGCCCGCGGCCCAGCTGCCCGCGGCGATGGCGCTGTCCACGACGGTGTTCGGCGTCGGCGCCGTCGCGGGCCCCCTGCTCGCGGGGTCCCTCATCCCGCTGCTGGGCCTGCCGGTCCTGTACCTCGTCGACGCCCTGGGCCTCCTGGCGGCCATGCTGCTCGTCCTCCGGCTGCCCGCGATGCCGGTCTCCGGGGCGCCGGGACGCCGCGCCGGGCCTGGCAGCGTCCTGGAGGGGTTCCGCTACATCGGGGTGCAGCAGGTCCTGCTCGTCTCCTTCCTCGCCGACGTCCTGGCCATGGTGCTCGGCATGCCGCGGGCGCTGTTCCCGGAGATGGCCCGCGAGGTCTACGGCGGACCTGCGGGGGGCGGGCTGGCGCTCGGCGTCCTCTACGCGGCCATCCCCGTCGGGTCGCTGCTGGGCGGGCTCTTCTCCGGTCGGGTGGTGAGGATGCGCCAGCACGGCATCCTCGTGCTCGTCAGCGTCGCCGTCTGGGGCGCAGCCGTCGCGGCCGTCGCGCTGACGACGTCCCTGTGGGTGGCCGCCGTCCTGCTCGCCGTCGCGGGAGCCGCTGACCTGGCGAGCATGGTCTTCCGCGGCGCGATCCTCCAGACCGCGGCCACCGACGAGATGCGCGGCCGGATGCAGGGCGTCTTCACGGTCGTCGTGGTCGGCGGTCCCCGGCTGGCGGACCTCGTGCACGGGCTGGCCGGCGACCTCGTCGGCGCCCGCGCGGCGGTCGGGCTCGGCGGCGTGCTCGTCGTCGTCGCCACGGCTCTGCTCGCCGTGCGCGCACGCGAGTTCCGCCGGTACCAGGCACCCGCCTGACGCCATCCGCGAAGCAGACGCCGACTTCCCACCCCGAGGCACCCCACTCGCGAAGCAGGCGCCAACTTCACATCCCGAGGCACCCCACCCGCGAAGCAGACGCCAACTTCACATCCCGAGGCGGCCCCTGGCGCGTCAGCCCAGCGGCGTGTGCGCGGGGTCGACCTCCTCGCCCGGCGCCACCGGCCCGGGCGCGGTGCCCTCCCCGAAGGGGCTGCCGCCGAGCGCCTCGCGGCCGTGGGGGGTGAGCCAGCCGGACAGGTCCGGGCCCTTCGGGACGATGCGCGTCGGGTTGAGGTCCTCGTGCACCACGTAGTAGTGCGCCTTGATGTGCGCGAAGTCCGTCGTGTCGCCGAAACCGGGCGTCTGGAACAGGTCCCGCGCGTAGGCCCACAGCACCGGCATCTCGCTGAGCTTGCTGCGGTTGCACTTGAAGTGGCCGTGGTAGACGGCGTCGAAGCGCACCAGCGTCGTGAACAGCCGCACGTCGGCCTCGGTGATGCTGCCGCCCATGAGGAAGCGGCGGTCGGCGAGCCGCTCCTCCAGCCAGTCCAGCGCCGTGAACAGCCGGTCGTAGGCCGTCTCGTACGCCTCCTGCGAGCCGGCGAAGCCGCAGCGGTACACCCCGTTGTTGACCTCGGTGTAGATGCGGCGCATCACCGCGTCCATCTCCTCGCGCAGCGCCTGCGGGTAGAGCTCCGGGGCGCCGTCGCGGTGGTGCTCGCGCCACTCGCCCGACATGTCGAGGGTGATCTGCGGGAAGTCGTTGGTGACGACCTGGCCGGTGCGCTCGTCCACCACCGCGGGCACGGTGATGCCCTTGGGGTAGTCGGGGAAGCGGGCGAAGTAGGCCTGCTGGAGGCGCTCGTACCCGAGCACCGGGTCGACGCCGCCCGGGTCCAGGTCGAACGTCCAGCTGCGGGCGTCGTGGGTCGGGCCCGTGATGCCCTGCGAGATGGCGCCCTCGAGGCCCAGCAGGCGGCGCACGATGATCGACCGCTGCGCCCAGGGGCACGCGCGCGCCGCGACGAGGCGGTAGCGGCCCGGCTCGACCGGGTAGCCGTCGCGCCCGTCCCGCGTGATGCGCGTCTCGATGTAGGCGGTGTCCCGCTGGAAGTCCTGCCCGGCGGTGACGTAGGCACCCTTCGTGCTCTGGTCGCCGGTGCTCTGGTCGCGAGCGCCCTGCTCCGACGCCTCGTCCGTGCGTTCGCTCGTGGTGCTCATGCGCTCCTCCTCGGCTCCTGCGGGTCACCCCGGCTGCGGTCGTCGACGGCGACGCGCACGCGGACCGGCGGTGATCGCGCCCTCGACGAGTATGCCCCGGCAGCACGCCGGCACCCGACCGGACGAGGAGCGACGAGCGGGTCCGGCGCGCAGGCCCGCACCGTGCTGGCACGGCGCATGCCGGAGCGGGCGCAGACCCGCCGCCGGACCGGTCAGCGCCCGCCGAAGGCCGACGACGGCAGGTCGCGCTCGTCGTCGACGACGGCGCGCAGGATGCGGTCGACGACGTCCTGCGGCGGCCGGCCCGTCGGCATCTGCGGTGCCGCGCCGGCGACGGGGCGCTCCGACAGACCCGTCTCGGTGTGCGGTGGGCGGACGTCGAGGACGCGGACCCGGTCCCGGCGCAGCTCCTTCGCGGTGGCGGCGTCGAAGGCGGTGAGCGCCGCCTTGGCCGCCGAGTAGGCCGCCATGCCCGCCAGGGGCTGCTCGGCGACGATCGCGCTGAGCATCACGGCCACCGACCCCCCGCGCTCGCGGGCCGACGAGCGCAGGTGCGGGACGGCGGCGCGCAGCAGTCGGAGCGGGGCCAGGTAGTGCAGCAGCAGGAGCTCGTCGACCAGGTCGTCGTCGACCTCGGCGGCCGGGCCGAAGGCGACGACGCCGGCCGCGTGCACGAGGACGTCGAGCCCGCCGAGGACCTCGACGGCGGCCCCGACGAGCGCCTCCGGCGCATCCGGCTGCCGCAGGTCGGCTGGGAGGTGCGCCGCGGCGTCGACGTCGAGCGCGCGCAGGCGCTGCTCGTCGCGCCCGGAGACCGCCACGGCCGCGCCCCGGGCCGCCATCCCGGCGGCCAGGAGGGACCCCAGGCCGCCGCTCGCCCCGGTCACCAGCACGCGCGCGCCCTCGAGCTCCGTCATGGCGCCACGCTAGGTGCGCCGCACCACCCCGGCGCGGCGTCCCGGTGGTGCGGACGGCGGGAGATCCGGCCCGGCGGCGCCCTCGAGCCCCGCCCGCGTGGGACGCAGATCACCGGCGGCGGTGGCCCCGGAGCGGCTGGTGCCGACGGCGGTGCTGCGGCACCGTGGAGCATGGGCCGCAGCGAGGGGACCGAGCGGGCGCGAGCCAGGGGGGCGCGGGCGCCGGCGCGCCGGACCGCCGCCGCTCGTCCAGCCTGCGCGCCGCAGCCGCCCGAGCCGCCGGACGACTACGGAGCGGGGGTGACGGACCGCGGGCGCACGAGGGCCCGGCGAATCAGCCGCCCCGGACGGCCTGGTAGCGGTCCAGGGCCACCTGGCGCTCGGCGGCGTGGTCCACCACGCGCTCGGGGTACCCCGCGGGGACCCCGCCGGGCCGCAGCCACGGCTCGTGCACGGCGGCGCCGTCGACGCCGCGCAGCTCGGGCACCCACCGCCGCACGTAGTCCCCGTGCGGGTCGAACTTCTTGCCCTGCAGCACCGGGTTGAACACGCGGAAGTAGGGCGAGGCGTCCGTGCCGGACCCGGCCACCCACTGCCACCCGTGGTTGTTCGAGGCGAGGTCGCCGTCCACGAGGTGCTGGAGGAAGAAGCGGGAGCCGGGCTGCCAGCGCTGGTGCAGGTCCTTGACGTAGAAGGAGGCGACGAGCATCCGCATGCGGTTGTGCATCCAGCCCTGCCCGAGCAGCTGGCGCATGGCCGCGTCGACGATCGGGTACCCGGTGCGGCCCTCCTCCCAGGCCCGCACCCGCTCCCGGGCCTCGTCGCCGGTGTCGTGCTCCATGTCGACCAGGTCGGGCTTGTACGCCTCGCGCGCCGAGTCGGGCCGGTGCCACAGGACGTCGGCGTAGAAGTCGCGGAAGCAGAGCTCGCGCACGTACGCCTCCGCGCCGGCTCCCCCGCGCTCCGTCGCGTCCGCGACGAGCGTGCGCGGGTGCACCAGGCCGAGGTGCAGGTAGGCCGACATGCGGCTGGTCGAGTCCAGGTCCGGCCGGTCCCGCTCGTCGGCGTAGCGGTCCAGCCGCTCGTCGCGGAAGGTGCGCCAGGCGGCCCGGGCGGCGGCCTCCCCCGGCTCGAGGAGGTCGGCGGCCACGGGGGGCGCCTCCGGCAGGTCGTCCGGGCCGTCCAACCGCACCCAGGGCACCGCCGCCGGCGTCGGCGCCGGGGCCGGGATGCCGTGGGCCCGCCAGGCCCGCGAGAAGGGCGTGAAGACCTGGAACGGCGTCCCGTCGTCCTTGAGCACCCTTCCGGGCCCGATCACGTAGCTGGTCCCGTCCTCGACGAGCGCCACCCCCGCGCCGTCCTCGCCGGCAAGGTCCGCGAGCGCCTCGCGGACCGCGGCGTCGCGGCGCCTGCCGTAGGGCCCGACGTCCCGCGCGACGTGCACCGAGCCCGCGCCGACCTCGCGGACCACGGCCGGGACGACCGTGCGGGGGTCGCCGCGGCGCACCACCAGCGCACCGTCCGTGGCCTCCCGCAGAGCTCGCAGGCACCCGACGAGGAAGCGGCGCCGCGGACCGCCCGACGGGTCCCAGACCGCGGGGTCCAGCACGAACAGGGGCAGGACGCCGTCGTCCCCGCCGTGCTCGGCCGCGGCGAGCAGCGCCGGGTTGTCACCGAGGCGCAGGTCGCGCCGGAACCACACCACGGCTGCACTCACCGGCTGAGCGTGCGCGAGGGCCCCCGCAGGTGCCAGTCGAGCCAGCACCCTCGGGGGCCCTCGTCCCCGCCGTCCGCTCGGTCAGCCGGCGGACGCCGCCGTCGGTCGGCGATCAGGCCTCGCGCTCCGCACCGGGGGGCGAGGTGTCCTCGTCGAGGACGATGTCGAGCGCCTCGCGCACCGACTGCCGGGTGGCGAGCCGCACCGAGGCCGCGTGCTGGAGCTCCGCCGTCTTGGCCTCGCCGATGCGCTCGCGCTCCTTCTTCTCGGCCTCGAGCGCGAAGTCGCGAGCCTTGCGGATCCTGTCCCAGATGTCTGCGTCAGCCATGCGGCACAGCACAGCACGGAGTGGACCCGGGCGCGCGTCCGCGGCGGCGGCCGCGCACGGCAGCGCGCACGTCGTCGTTATCGGACCGTGTCGTCGACGGGCGCGTGTTCCGCGTGCGGCACCCGTCGGCCTGCACCACCCTCGACTGCGCGGGTCGAACCCGCGGCGGCCGGGGCGAGTGGACGCGCCGGTCGTGGTCGCCGCACGGAAGCGCGCTCATGGCCTACCTCGCTTTGCTGCTCCCCGTCCTCGTCCTGCCCGTCATGCTCGCCATGGCGGCCTTCGAGGCCAGGTGCAGCGACCGCACCCCGCTGCTGCGCCGTCGGGTCCCGCCCGGTGCCGCTGACGTCGCCGCGCCCCCGGTGCCCGCCTCTCCGGAGCCCCGCTCCTAGCTCCGCGCCGACCCGCCCCGTCGGACCTGCCCCGGTCAGAGCTGCCCCGCCTCCCGCAGCAGCGCGGCCAGGCCGGCGCCGTCGGGCGCCGAGACCCAGGCGTGCTCGCCCTCCTCGCGCGCCGGGGCTCCCTGCGGTGCGGGGAGCCCCTGGGCCAGCATCGACTCCGCGGGCGACAGGTGCCGGATGGCGACGGCGGCCACGTTCTCCGGGTGCTCGCGGGCGAAGGCCTCGTAGATCGCCTCGTCGTGCTGGCCGTCGTCTCCCACGAGCAGCCAGCGCACGTGCGGGAACTCCTCCGCCAGCTGGCGGAGCGTCCTCTCCTTGTGCAGGCGCCCGCTGCGGAACCAGCGGTCGGGGGTCGGTCCCCAGTCGGTCAGCAGCAGCGGCCCCCGCGGGTACAGGTGCCGGTGCAGGAAGCGCGTCAGCGTCGGGGCGACGTTCCACGCCCCGGTCGAGAGGTAGAGGACCGGGGCGTCGCGGTGGGCGCGCGTGATGCGCTCGTACAGCACGGCCATGCCGGGGACGGGGTTCCGGGCGTGCTCGTCGAGGACGAAGGTGTTCCACGCCGCCAGGAAAGGGCGGGGCAGCGCCGTCACCATGACCGTGTCGTCGACGTCGCTGAGGAGCCCGACCTCGACGTCGTCACCGATGATGCGCACCGGCGCCGGCGTGGCCTCGGCGCCCTCGGCGCGCAGGACGACCTGCTGCCACCCGGGCTCGAGGTCCGCCGGCAGGACCACGTCGATGAAGCCGCCGCGGTCGGTGAGGACGCGGTGCTCCTGCCCGCCGACCTCGACGACCACCGGCGAGTCGCGCACCGGCACGGTGAGGAAGCTGCGCCAGCCGCGCACCACCTCGGGGCGTCCGGTGGGGTCGCGGTGGTCCGGGGCCGTGAGCAGCAGGCGGCCGAGCACGCGCACGCGCCGCGGGGAGCCGTAGCCGGCGTAGACGCTGAGGGCCGGCTGCCAGCCCTGGTCGAGGGCCCGCCGGTTGGCGCGCCGGTGCAGCACGTCGCTCAGGGCGACCGTGCGGGCGTGCAGGGGCCGCAGTGCGGGCGGGGCGGCGTCCTCGGTGGTGGCCACGGCAGGCACCCTGCCACAGCCCTCCGACGGCGGTCCGGGAGAGCCGGCTACGCCGACTTCTTGCGCGTCCGGCGCGCCGGCTTCGACGCCTCCTCGGCGGCGGGCTCGTCGGTCTTCGACCGGCTCCGCGAGGAGGACGCCCTCCCGGAGGAGGACCTCTCCGACGACGTGGCGGTCGTCGACGCGGACCTCGAGCGCGCCCCGCTCCTCGCGCGGCCGCCCGTCGAGCGCGGCGCCGGGTCCTCCTCGTCGCCGCCGGTGGAGGCCGCCTCCTCGGCAGACTTCGTCCGAGAGGTCCCCGACGACGAGCGGCGACGGCGCGGGACCTCCTGCTCCTCGCCGGCCGACCCCCCGTCCGACTCCCCGGCCGACTCCCCGGCTGACTCCCCGGCTGGCTCCTGGGCGGGCTCCTCGGCGGGCGCGGACCGGCGGCGCGAGCGCTTCGGGGCGGGCGCCGGCTCCTCCTCGACCTCCTCGCCCCGGTCGCGCCGGGCCCGGTCGACGCTGCGCTGCAGCGCGGAGAGCAGGTCCACGACCTGGGCACCCTCGCCGTCGCCCTCGGCCCCGTCCTCGCTGGGCGGACGGCGCACCTCGCCCGCGCTGATCTTGGCCTCGACGAGCTCGGTGACCGCGGCCGCGTAGCCGTCGGTGAAGGCGTCCGGGTCGAAGTCCCCCGCGAGGGACTCGACCAGCGAGGCCGCCATCTTCGTCTCCTGGGGCCGCAGCTCGACGTCGGCGGACAGGACGTCGAAGGAGGCCTCGCGCACCTCGTCGGGCCACAGCAGCGTCTGCAGGCAGATGACGTCGTCGCGCACCCTCAGCAGGGCGAGCGACTCCCGCTGCCGCAGCGCGACCTTCACCACCGCGACCCGGTCGGTCGCCGCGAGCGCCTCGCGCAGCAGCGTGTAGGGCTTCAGCGCCGTCCGCTCGGGCTCGAGGTAGTACGCCTTGTTGAACAGGACGGTGTCGACCTGGTCGCTGGGCACGAACTCGACGACGTCGATCTCGCGGCTGGTCGACAGCGGCAGCTCGGAGAGGTCCTCGTCGGTGAGGACCACCTGCTCGCCGTCCGCGGTCTCGTAGGCCTTGGCGATCTCGGGGTAGGGCACCTCCTCCCCGTCGACGCTGCAGACGCGCTTGTACCGGATGCGCCCGCCGTCGTTCTCGTGCACCTGGTGGAAGCGGACGTCGTTCGTCCCGGTGGCGGCGTAGACCTTGACCGGCACCGAGACGAGCCCGAAGGACACGGCGCCCTTCCAGATGGCTCTCACGACGGACCCCTCCCCGGCGGGAGCCGGCACCGGGGCGGCTCGCCCGGCGCTCGTCCGCCCGTACCGCCATGATCGTCCGGTGCGCCCCATGCTCGCCACCCCCACGCGCACGCCGGGAGCGCTCCCGGGGGACGCGCGCACCTGGGCGTACGAGGTCAAGTGGGACGGCATGCGCCTGCTGGCCGACTCCAGCGGGGGTCGCACCCGCCTCGTCAGCCGCACCGAGCGCGACGTCACGGGCGCCTTCCCCGATCTCGCGGGCCTGGCCGCGGCGGCGGACGGCACCGGGGACGACCTGCTCCTGGACGGCGAGGTCGTGGCCCTGGACGCCGCGGGACGCCCCTCCTTCGGCGTCCTGGCGCCGCGGCTCGGCCTCTCCGGGGCCCGGGCCGCGGCCGCCGCGCGGACGGTGCCCGTGGTCTACGTCCTCTTCGACGTCCTGCGCGCCGGCGGCGAGAGCCTGCTCGAGGCGCCCCTGCGGGCGCGCCGCGCCGTCCTGGAGCCCCTCGTCGAGGGCTGGGCGGGTCTCGACGTCGGCGGCGCGGCGCTGCAGCTCTCGCCCGTCTTCGACGACGGCGCCGACGTCCTCGCCGCCACGCGCGCCCAGGGGCTCGAGGGCGGCGTCGCCAAGCGGTGGGACTCCCGCTACCGGCCCGGTGAGCGAAGCCCCGCGTGGGTGAAGGCGGCCCACCGCGCTGCGCGGACCGTCGTCGTCGGCGGCTGGCGTCCCCAGGAGGGCACGCGCGACCGGGTCGGCGCCCTGCTCGTCGGAGCCCCCGACGCCGACGGGCGCCTGGTCTACCTGGGTCGGGTGGGCAGCGGCATCGGCCCTCGGGCGGGTGCGCTGCTCGCGCCGCAGCTGGCTCCCCTGCGACGGGGATCGTCGCCCTTCTCGACGGACGTGCCCGCCGTCGACGCCCGCGGCGCCGTCTGGGTGGAGCCGGCGCTGCGCGCCGAGGTCCGCTCGCTCGGCTCGACCACGGGCGGGCGACTGCGGCAGCCGTCCTTCGTCGGCCTGCGCGAGGACGCCGAGCCGGACGTCGCCGACGCCGCGGTGGCCGCCGCCGGCTCCGAGCCGCGCGGGCCCGGCGGGTGGCGTCGGTGACCCCCCAGCACGTGGCCACGGAGCAGCTCGTGGACGTCGGCGGGCGCCGGCTGCGGCTGACCTCGCTGGAGAAGGTGCTCTACCCGGCCACGGGCACGACGAAGGCGGAGGTCCTCGACTACGTCGCACGCGCCGCCGAGCCGCTGCTGCGCCAGCTGCGCGACCGCCCGGTGACGCGGGTCCGGTGGCCCCACGGGGTCGGCGACGAGTCCTTCTTCGAGAAGAACGCCCCCGCCGGCGCACCCGCGTGGGTGCGCACCGCGCGCGTCCCGCTCCGCTCCTCCGACCGCCGCCGGGGCGCCGGGGGCCAGGACGAGACCACGGCCGAGGTCGTCGTCTTCCCGCTCCTCGACGACGTGGCGGGTCTCGTGTGGGCCGCGAACCTGTCGGCGATCGAGCTCCACACGCCCCAGTGGCGGGTCCTGCCCGAGGACGGGTCCGGGAGCGGCCGCAGCCGCCGCCCCGTGCCGACCGCCCACCCGGACCGGCTGGTCATCGACCTCGACCCGGGCCCGGGCACGGGGCTCGCCGAGTGCGCGGCGCTGGCGCACGTCGTCGCCGACCGCCTCGAGGGCGACGGCCTCGACCCCCGGCCGGTCACGAGCGGGAGCAAGGGCCTGCAGCTGTACGCCGCCGTCTCCGGGGAGCAGGACGCCGACGTCGTCCGCGACTACGTGCGCCGCCTCGCCGAGGGGCTCGCCCGCGACCGGCCCCGTGAGGTCGTGGCGACCATGACGAAGGCCCGGCGGCAGGGGAAGGTCCTGCTCGACTGGTCGCAGAACACGTGGTCCAAGACGACGGTCACGCCGTACTCGCTGCGCGGCCGCGAGCAGCCCCGGGTGGCGGCGCCGCGCACGTGGGACGAGCTGGACGACGACCTCGCCCAGCTCTCCCCCGCGCAGGTGCTGCAGCGCCTCGAGGTCGACGGCGACCTGCTCGACGACATCACCGGGCCGGGCCCGCGCCTGCCCGAGCGCTGAGGCGTCGGCGTGGCCCTCCGCGGCGCGTCACCGCAGGCCCACGACCTGCGGTGACGCGAGGCGGCCGAGAGGTTCGCCCGTTCGCCGTCGGAGACAGGCGGGGGCGTCCGAAGCTGAGTCGAAGTGCACCGCAGCAAGACATCGGTGAACTGCGAGGCCGCGAGGGTGCCGATGCCGAGGCGGCCGATGCTCCTGCTGGAGGGGCCGCTGTCATCGGCCGCGAGCGTGTCGATGGAGACGCGCCCGTGAGAGCAGAGCCCGAGCTCGTGGTGGCCAGTGGACCGCACCTGGTGCGTGGCGACGGACGTCGACCTCTTGAGCACCGACATCGGCGGCAGCCGCGCCTGCATCGAGGCGGTGCTGGCTGCGCCCGACCTGGAGGCGTGGGAGGTGACCGATCAGCAGAGGGTGACGTACGACAGCGACAGCCTGAACCCCGTCCCGCCTCCGCCTACCTGACCGGTCGCCCATCCCCTGCTGGCGAGCTCTCAGGCCCGACCGTCGACCGGCCATCAGCCGGTGGGGGCCGCTACTCCGCGCCGTACTCGTGCGCGGCGCCGAGTATGCAGAACTGGTTGCCCTCGGGGTCGGCCAGGACGACCCAGCCGGTGCCGGGGCCGCGGATGCCGCGGTGGTCGGCCACCTCGGTCGCGCCCAGGCCCAGGAGCACCTCGAGCTCCTCGTCGCGCGTGCGCTCGACCGGTCGCAGGTCCAGGTATCCGCTTGGGCGTGGAGGTGTCGACGCCGGGCACCTCGATGAAGAGCAGCTGCTCGCCCATCGTCGTGGAGACGATCATGCACTCCTCGTCGCTGGGGCCGTTGGGGTCGCCCTCGACGTCGACATGGCCGAGTACCTGCTTCCACCACTGCGAGAAAGCTCGTAGGCGTCGACGCAGTCGACGCTCGTGTGCGAGATGCGGGCCGTGACGGGCGCACCTCGGTACGGGCCGCAGCAGGTCGACCAGCGACTTCGGGCGGGCCTCCGCCCTCTTGAGCGATCGCCTTGAGCGTCCGCAGACGATCGACCACCGGTCACTGGCCCAGGGAGTACCGCAGGTTCGCGTTGATGAGCTGGTTGAGTCGCTGGCGCAGGTGGCCGAGCAGCGGCGCCTCCGGCTCGGGCTCGTCGACGAGCAGGACCCACCGCAGGCGCGAGCCGGCACCGGCCGCAGTCAGCTCGAGGCGCACGCGCGCATCAGGCCGCGCGGTCCACAGCGACGACCACACCAGCAGGTGGGGCGCCGACGCCTCGACGACGACCGGCTCGACCTCGTCGTCGAGGAGCTCCAGCCACGGTCGCGAGGGGTCTCGGTGCGGCTGGTCAAGGGCCTCGAAGAGCACCCTCGGCGGCGCAGGCTGCGTCGTCGCGCGGGCGCCCACCTCCAACATGTGCGCCAGCCTGGCAGGTCACGACCGCCGCACCTGGCTGGTGTCCGCAGCGGATCGTCGACTGGCACGCACCGCCACGGGCTGGCTTCCGGACCGCGGCCTCCACACGGGAACCGAGGCCAGTCGGTGGGCCGTCTGAGTGCCATGAACGGTCACCGCCCCTCTCCCTGGTCTTCGAGGCAGGCGCACGTCATGCACTCCGCCCGTCGCGCCGCCGTTCTCGTCGTCGCGGCAGGCCTCGCCAGCTGCGGCGACCTCGCCCCGCGCGACGACGGCCTGGCCGTCGCCACCTACGAGGTCACGGGCACCGGCGGAGACGGTGGTCTGCTCACTGGCGTCGCCCGGGACCTCGACGGCTGCCTCGTCGTGCAGCCGGACGACGTCGAAGGAGAAGCGCCCTACGTGCCGGTGTTCGCTTCCGACGACGAGACAGCGCGCGAGGTGATCGGGGGCAGCACCGTCGAGCTCAGAGGCGGAGACCCACGCCAGTTCGACGAGCGCTGGAACTACCCCAGGACCTGCCCAGCGAGCGGCCCCTTCTGGGTAGTCGCCCAGCCCGAGCAGGACAGGGGACGCATCCGCAGCGGATGGTCATCCGGATAGCTCGGCTGCGCGCTCCTACCCCTGCAGGACGTCCAGCACGCGAAGGGCGACGAAGGTGCCCACCCCCACACCAGCCCCCAGAGCCAGGCGGCGCCACCACGCCCGACTCCCCACCGGGCGGAGCTCGGGCTCCTCGACGAGCCCCCACCGCTCAGCCACCCGCCACGCGCGAGATCGCTGCCGCTCCATCCCGGCACGCTAGCCGCCGGCGATCTCGTGGAGCCGTCCGCGGCGACTGCTGGCACTATCCGGCCCCTCTCCTAGAGCCGAGCCGCCATAGTCGCCGGGAGGCAGTCGTGAGGAGAAGATGCCCCATGACCGCTTCCATGGGCGCCGTCGTCATCAGCACTCCGGACCCGCGAGAGCTGTCCGCTTTCTACGCCGAGCTCCTCGGCTGGCGGGTCGTCACCTCGGACCCGGACTGGGTCCGGCTGGCCGACCCCGAGCGGGAGCGACCCGGCTTGAGCTTCCAGCGCGAGCCCCGGGACGCCCCGCCCACCTGGCCGGCGCACGAAGACGGCGTGCAGATGCAGGCCCACCTGGACTTGCTCGTCGACGACCTGGACACCGAGCAGGCGCGAGCAGCGTCCTTGGGTGCGAGCGTCGAGACGCACCAGCCGGCGCCGAGCGTACGGGTCATGCGGGACCCTCACGGACACGTCTTCTGCTTGTTCCTACCTGGCTCCTGATCTCACTCGGGAACGGCTACCGGGCAGCGTGAGCCGGGCGTCAGGTCCCGCGGACCTGCGGCCGGCACACGGCGTGGAGGAGTGAGCGCCGTCGGCTGGTGCCTCGACGCATGACAGCGCTCCTCCCGAGGGAGTGGACACTTCGCCCGTGACAGGAGCAGCGGACATGGACACCTCGGTCGGTGACGACGACAGCAGCGGGGAGAGCCTCGGTGAGGCGCTGCTGGGGACGTTGGTCGACCGGGCCCACACCACCCCGCCGTCGCTGGTGGCCCCGCTGGTCGCCCGGGAGGTCGTCGAGCTCGGCGGCCGGGACGTGACGATCTGGCTGCAGGACTTCGACCAGGTCGAGCTCCGCCCCCTGCCCGGGCGAGACCTCCTGATGGAGGGTCCCGTGCCCATCGACGGCAGCGCACCGGGTCGGGCCTTCACCACCGACGAGGTCGTCGTCGAGGACCTGACGTCCGGTCACCGGGTGCACCTGCCGATGCTCGACGGCAGCGACCGGGTCGGGGTCATGTCGGTGACCGTCGAGGAGCTCGACGAGGCGGCCCTGCGGCTGGGACGGCGCCTCGCGGGCCTGGTCGCGGACCTGGTGGTGACCAAGGGCGCCTACACCGACCAGTTCTTCCTCGCCCGGCGGAGCAAGCCGATGACCCTGTCCGCGCAGGTGCAGTGGCACCTGCTCCCGCCGCTGACGATGATCACCCCCCAGCTCGCCGTCGGCGCGGTCCTGGAGCCCGCCTACGACGTCGGCGGTGACAGCTTCGACTACGCCCTCAACGACACCGGCGAGGGCCAGCTGCTGCATCTGGCCGTGCTGGACGCGATGGGCCACGGGATGGCCGCCGCCGTGATGGCCACCGTCGCCGTGCACGCCTACCGCCACGCCCGCCGCGCCGGCGCCGGCCTCGTCGAGCAGTACACCGCGATGGACGAGGCCGTCCGGGCCCACTACGGCGACAAGGGGTTGGTCACCGCCCAGCTGGCCGAGCTCGACCCCGCCACCGGTCTCCTGCGGTGGGTCAACGCCGGCCACCCCCTGCCGCTGCTGGTCCGCGAGGGCGGCGTGGCCCGCGCCCTGACCTGCCCCCCGACGATGCCTGCCGGCGTCGGCGGGCGCCCACCGCAGATCGCCACCGTCCAGCTCCAGCCCGGTGACCGGGTGCTGTTCTCCACCGACGGGGTCGTGGAGGAGCGCATGGAACCCGGCCGGCCGGAGCGCTTCGGCCAGCAACGCTTCCTCGACGTCGTCGAGGAGGTCCTGACCCCGGGCCTCAGCGTCCAGGAGAGCGTCCGGCGCCTGTCCCACGCCCTGATGGCCGCCCGCGGCGGACGCACCAGCGACGACACCAGCCTGGTGCTGGTCGAGTGGACCACCCCCGACCCCGGTGCACCGGAGGACCTGCTCACCCCTCCGTGAGCCAGCGCGGCCACCCCGCTGGGGATCCTCAGCGGGGGACGTCGGGCCCAGTCGACCGGGTGCAGACTCGACCGAAGTCGGTCGGCATGGTCGCCCCCGCCCCCGCGGGCAGCAGGATGACGCGCGTGGCCAGCCCTCCAGCGACACCGGCGCTCGTGCTGCAGTACCCCCTGCGCGGCAGCTTCCGTGCCCGCAACAGCCCAGCCCGACGCGTCCCCAGCCACGGCACGCACCTGATGGGCACCACCTACGCCATCGACCTGATCCCCGTCGACGCCCACGGACGCTCCGCTCCCCCGAGCTGGCGAAGCGTGCTCGCCACCGAGGCACCGCAGGCCTTCGTCGGGTTCGGCGCCCCCGTGCTGGCCCCCACCGCTGGGACCGTCGTCATCACCCACGACGGAGAAGAGGACCACCCAGCACGACGCTCCCAGCTGAGCCTGCTGCCCTACGCCCTCAGCCAGGGCAGCCGCCTGCGCGCCGGACCGGCGGCGATCGCCGGCAACCACGTCGTCATCGCCGTCGGCGACCACGGCCCCTACGTCCTGCTGGCCCACCTGCGCTCGGGCTCGATCCGCGTCCAGACAGATGACCAGGTCGATGCCGGCGAGGTGCTCGCCCACTGCGGCAACTCCGGCAACAGCACCCAGCCCCACGTGCACCTGCAGGCGACGGACAGCACGCGCTGGTCCAGCGCCCGCGGCTTGCCCATCGCGTTCGACGGCCGCGACGGACCCACGCTCCCGGAGGAGTCAGAGATCGTGCGGGCATCCGGACCAGGCGCACCCTCCGGGTGAGCGACCGCCCACGGCGCCCGGTCGGCCGCTGACGACGTCGTCAGAGACAGCGCTGGTCATCCCGCAGCCGATCGCCTGTCGGCCACCCGGGTCAGGCGAAGTCGTCGGCACCCTCGAGGCGCGTCGCCCGCCGCATCAGCGCGGTGACGAGGACCCACGCGACCGCGCCGGCGAGGATGCCGGACAAGAGCCACAGCCCCGGGTGGAGCGACGCCGGCACCGTGATCCCGACGAGCGTGACCGTCCTGTCGATGCACTCACCGGCGGTCACCGCCCCGACGGCGCAGCCGCTCCAGCCACCGGCGGGAGCCAGCAGGACGAGAAGCACCAGCGCGAAGGCCCCGGCGATCCACGGCCTCCGAGCACGTGCATCGCTGCTGCTCCAACTCACCGATCCAGCATGATCCTCGGAAGCGGCAGCGTCAGCAGGTCTGACCCGAGTCGTGCCCCGCCCGCGGGCCGCCTCCCGGCGCCCTTGCCGGCCCCTCGCGACCTCGGCTCTGACGGTGCGGGACCGTCCCGCAGTCGATCGCTGACCGGAACGTCCAGCGGCTGTGCGCTGGGGCTCAGCGGGTCGGGGGATCGAGCACACGTCAGACCGGGGGCGGTGGCACCGGGTTGAGCGTGTCGCTGTCGAAGCTGACGCGCTGATCGTCGGGTACCTCCCACACCTCGAGCCCGGGCGCGGCCAGCACCGCGTCGATGCAGGCCTGGCTGCCCCCGACGTAGGTGCTCATGAGGTCCACGTCCGTGGCCACGCACCAGGCACGGTCAGCCGGCCACCACAGGCTGGGACTCTGCTCCCAGGGAGGGCTCTCCATCGACACCCGTGCTGCCTGCCACAGCGGCCCTGTCGCCAGCAGCATCGGCCGGTGCGGCATCTGGACCCTCGAGGCGGTCGCGTCGTCCAGCGCCGAGGCGCCGAAGCCGTCCCACACCGCGTAGAAGCAGTCGGCGGCGGCGCTGGTGAAGCCGGCGAGCACCGTCGCCAGCGCCTCGGCCTGCGCGGCGGGCAGGCTGCCCTCGTCCGGCTCGGTGTCCCAGACCTCGGCCTGGACCTGGCCATGGAGGAACGCCCAGGAGCCGGTGATGCCGACCCATCCCATGCTCCGGTGGGCCTGCCGCCCGTTCGCGGCAGCGACCTGCGTCCAGGTGACCTCGACGTCGTCCCG
>Ga0210040_10000759_pt1 | contig 51841 bp, 75 predicted proteins | sample CryGeyCG12114_NA_FD_185462 | JGI IMG/M metagenome (GOLD analysis project Ga0210040, IMG submission 185462) | Groundwater microbial communities from aquifer - Crystal Geyser CG19_WC_8/21/14_NA (SPAdes) (version 2) | ecosystem: Environmental > Aquatic > Deep subsurface > Groundwater | place: USA...
AGCAGCATGGCCCAGGTCGAAGGCTCCGGGATGCTGCCAACCTCACCCGGCACACTAGGCACCACCGGCATCTCCTGCGGAACCTGCGGGCTCCAATCACCATCATCACCGGACAGCGCGACAGCAACCAGACCAAGCCCAATCAGCCCAGCAGCCGGAAGCAGCCAGTCCACGCCATCCCCCGCTACCGGAGCAACCGCAGGCGAGACCGTGGCAAACACCGGGGCTGGTGGAGCAAAGACAGGCACGCCGCCGAACAGCACTGGCGAGGCAGGCAGATCGATCCGCTGAACATCCGCCACTGTCGCAACGGCAGCATCGGCAGCAGACCATGCATCAGGCTCTTGTACGTTGGCGCAGCCTGCTACCTTGCAATCGAGCGATGTTGCAGAAAGCGCCGGGGTGGCGCTGGATGCCAGCGCCAAGGCGAGAGTGAGTTTTCTAATCATGTGTCGTTCCTTCAAGTGGGTTCAGCCCCATGTCGCTTAGTGCCACACTCTTTTGTGGTGGTAAAGCGGAAATATTATCCATCCACCCCGATAATCGCAGCCTCAATCGCCCTGCTGGCATCCCTGTGCAGGATCGCCATGGCGCGTCCGTCCTGATGACGCTTGCTGAATTTGAGTGGAAACAGCCGGGCCTCTTGCCTAGCCGCATCTGCCATGGCGCTGCTCATGGGCGGCAGGCGCAGGTGCGAGCACGGCAGGCCCAAGCGAAATGTCGTCCACCATGTGATGCGATACTTCTCCATGGCCAGCGTCATATCGATGCTGGCGGTGAGGCGAGCTTGCAGGTCGCTCATTCCGTAGGTTCCTTATCCGTGCCCTCTTGGGGCTTCGCGTTGACCGATGGCCGGCGAAAGGTGGCAAGCGGCGCGATGAATTGCTTGTGGCCTGGGCGATGGTTGCGAATGTAGGCGCTCATACTGTACCTCGCGCTTTGGCGATTGCTGGGGCGCACATATTGTCAGCGATCTTCGGGTAGCCGAGACCAGCAAGCGTATTCGACGCCTTCTCCAGCGCCTCTAGCAAGTCTGGCGCGGCGGCGATCAGGCGGGCGTTGGCTTCCTCATTGCCGCGGGTGCGGGCTTCGGTATGGTCGCCAATTCCATGCGTTATCGAAGCCCCGTAATATTCTCCGATATATGGGCTGGTTTCAGGGTTCTCGCCGTCGCGATATGTGCGGACTTCCCAACCCGTCCCACCTGTGGTCGCCCACCAAGGCCCCGGCGTGTGCTGAGCGCCCATCATACCAACTCCCCAATCACTTCGTTGAAGAGCGCAGGCGAAATGCCGTGATGCGAAAGCATGTAGAGCCGCAGCATCTGCCTGGCGTCGTCGCGGGCGTTGGTGAACGCGTCGTCGGCGGCTTCAAAGCTGCTGCCGTCCCGTGCGTCCACGATCCGCTCTACGTCGCGCTTGGTCTTTGCCAGCGTTGTGAGGGCCCGGTGGAGATCGGTGCGCGGGGCTAACTGCTCTACGCTGTCGATGAAGGCTTGGCGAAGGTCGTTCATGCCTCCGCACTCCGGCTCTCAGCCCAAGTCAGCGCGGCGCTGTACTTCCGCATGTTCCAGCGGGCCTTGCGGACCAGCCACGCGCCGAAATCGTCGTGCTCGCGCTTCTGGGAGTCGCCACCGACCCAGCCCTGAAATTCGTTCCAAGCAGCTTCACGGGCCAGCATGTGCTCGAGCTCGTCGAAGTCGTCGCTATCGAGCGCGTAGTCAGCCGAAGCTTGCCAATCCGCCGTTTCGTAAAGCTCGTGGTCTACGATCGGCAGGGCTTTGAGATCGCCATTGCGGATAGCCTCGGCCATCTCTTGCAGCGGCGAGGTCGCGGTGATGGGGGCGAAGGCATTCATGCCTCACCTGCAACGGCAACCAGCTTGCCGCCTTTTGCCATAACCCAAGTGTCAGCCGGAAAGTCCGTGCCAGCGATACCGGTAGCGAAGCCTATCGGCTTGCCATCTTTACCGTATTCACAGATCGCAACCGGAGTACCTGCCACTACCTTCGCGTGCGATCCTGGCCCCACAGCGGCGGCGGCGCTATTGCCCCCGATGACCTCCAGCTTCGAGGAGTAGCCCGACGCGGCCAGCTGCGAGTGGTCGCCCGACGCGGCCAGCTGCGAGTAGTCGCCCGACGCGGCCAGCTTCGAGGAGTAGCCCGACGCGGCCAGCTGCGAGGAGTAGCCCGACGCGGCCAGCTGCGAGTGGTCGCCCGACGCGGCCAGCTGCGAGGAGTAGCCCGACGCGGCCAGCTGCGAGGAGTAGCCCGACGCGGCCAGCTGCGAGTAGTCGCCCGACGCGGCCAGCTGCGAGTAGTCGCCCGACGCGGCTTGGATCTTCTCGTCTTTGCCACCCTTGCAAGCTTCGATGAGCCACTTGATGCTGGCACCGATCCACTCAGGGAGTGAAAGCTCGGCCTCTACGGTGATGCTGGCGCCACAAAGTTTGCTGTCGCCATTCTGGCGATCAACTGCGCCAGTAATCGTCACGCGAGCGAACTTGCTGTTGCACAGATCGTAGTAGTTCAGAACATCAAGCGGATTTTCGCAGGCATGAAAGCCGTGCTCACAGATGACCGGCTTGCCTTCGACCGTATAGGTCTGGCCGACCTCGAACTGATGATCGCGGCAGGTGAAATCGGCGTTCAACGCCTTGTATGCTGTGATGCCTTGATCTTTGGGGCTGGATTTCTTCGCCACGGTGGCGGCTCCTCATCAGCGCCGGGCGGGATCGCCTCGGCATTTGCATTGTGTGCCACATTATTATGTGCGGGTAAAGCCTAAATCGTGAATCGGCATCCGTTCGTGCATGTGGCCATTCGTGGCGTACCGGCATGGTCGCGCAGTGGTGATGTAGCGATCCAGCCAAGGCTCTGGCCCTACGGAGGCGAGGTGGACCTCACACTTGAAGTTCTTGGCATATCGTCCGGATCGCTTCCTCGCAGCGTTCACATGAGGGCGTTTCTCGCAGAACGATAGGAACGGGTTCGCGCCCTTGGCTGGATCGACCAAGCAAAACTCAAACCACATCGGATTGTCCCTCTTCCGCGCGTTTGGGCCGCTCATCCTGAATGTTAGAACTTTCTCCCAACTGTTGGGCTAATGCCCAATAAGCCTCTATCGTCTCCCGTGTCCGGTAAACCAGTCGGTCTCCGGGTAGCTGGATCAGGTAATGGCAACTTAGCCCATGGTCTTTGACGGCGTCTGGCAAGGCATCGATTTCATTCATAGGAAACATCCGCTCCCGTAGTTTGAGGCACAGCAGGGCGAAGTCATCTTGGCGCTTTTCACGGACAAGGCGCTGTGCCCTAACGTGCATGGCGCGCTCTGGAGCAAGATATTCCTTGGCGATGGCGAGTAGGTCGGCAGGAGCAGGCATCCACCTCAATTCCCTTTCGGCCCTTGCCACAGCGTATCTGAGCGATGCGAGCGGCATGTGCTCAAACAAGCGCTTGAACGAGCTTAGTTTGAGCTTGCCGCCTTCCAGACTGTCCCGTTGGTGCAAGAGCACGCCGGAGAGGCCTCCGATCAGGTTGCGAATGTCGTCATTGCTGGGGGTGGGCAGCGTCGGGACTGGCGCATCGGCAAAGGCCTCGACCAAGGGAAAGTTTTCGGATGGGATGTCCTCAATCGTCCGGGCCGTTTCGAGCATCCTCAACACATGCCTCAAGGAGCCCGTTTCCAGATCCGTTGCCTGCCGGTTTGCGACTTGTGTTTCCATAGCTCCTGCCTCCGTCAAAATCATTGAGGACCCATGTGGTCCATGTGCGCTGCCAGTCGGTGTGGCGATTGCCCTTGCCTTGGTGGTGGGCGATGAACTTCTCGATCTGCGTGACAAGGTGATCCGGGGGCCACTTAGCCATACGCTCTGCCGTCTTTGATCCTTCTGATGGTGCCGGTTTAAAATCATCAGGGCAGGCGGTCTTTCGCGCGGGCGCGCGTCCCTCTCCGTTAGGAGAGGTCTGGTTCTGGTTCTGGTTCTGGTTCTGTCGAGCCCCCATGGCATCCTTCTCTCCATGGGGCTTGGCAGGGGGCTTGCCATCCACCTTTGCATCCCCCTTGCTTCTGGCATGTTTTCCGCCTGCGGACATGCCAGCCCACGCGCGATAAGCCTTCTCGGCCTCATGCAACGCCTTGTCATTGACGACCCCGCCATTGGGCTCCTTGGCGAGCTTTCCAATGGCGATTAGGTCATCAACGATCTGCATCCCGTTGGGAACATCGGCCACGATTAGGCGAAGTTCGCGATCTGGCACGGGCACGGCGGTATCCCATATGTAGCAGCACACATCGAAATAGACGGAGCGGTGCATACGGGGCAGGCGCGCAGTCCCTGCAATCCAGTCGGATGGGTAAAATGCAACAAAGCTATGTCGGCCATTGGCCATGTTTTTGCCTTTCTGGCGGGGCCACCTTGCCTTTTTCCGCCACTTTGCTAAAGAGCACTTGCTCTGGTTCCTCGGAGTGCAGATTCAGCTCCTGCGAGGCCCGGCCCTGCCAGTCAGGTGTCGGGCCTTATTCTGCCGGTTATGCGCTTACGTCGAACAATCCGGTCTGCATCTTTTTGACCGTAGCGATATTCTTCCTCGCTTGCGCGAAATATGATGGCTTCAATTCGATGCCGATCCCGCGTCGGCCCATCTCGACTGCGGCGTAAACCTCGCTTCCGATGCCGAGAAATGGCGTAAGAACGAAGTCGCCGGGGTTGCTCCACAAATCGATGCAACGCTCGATCACGTCGAGCTGCAACGGGCTTATGTGCTGCTCGTCCTTTTCGTCGCGGCCGCCGCGATATTGCAGGGTTCTCGTCTGGTTGATGTCCATCCAAACCGGCGAAGCGTACCGCTGCCAGACTTCGATCGAGTACCAGTTCCGCCCATCGGACGGGTTGGTGTATTTGCTGCGGTCGGGCTCGTCGGTGCCCACATAGCGGCCGAAGCACCCTGAGACCGGCTCGGGGTTGTCTCCCGGCTTGCGGAAGCTGACGATGTAGTCCGCCAGCCCTTGGCCACTGATGGTGCTGTCCTTGACAATCTGCTTATGCAGGAGGCGGATGGATTTGGTGCGCTGTTGGGCCACGACGGGGTCTTTCCAGATGCAAACTTCGCTGTGGAAAATCCAGCCCGCGTCCTCGTATGCCCGGATCACTTCGCCGCGAAAGTCGCGCATCCCGATGTGGCCGTCTCTGATCTTGCTCGTCGGCAACTGCATGACGTGGACCGCATGGATGCGCCCCGGCATGGTCACGCGGAACAATTCCTGGATCAGATAGGCGTAGTGCTGCCAGAAGTCCGCCCCTTCATTGTTGGAGATGTCGCGGTCATAGGCGCTGAACTTATAGAGCCCCTCGAACGGCGGCGAGTGGACGCCGAAGTGGATGCTGTCTCCGGGGATGGCGCGGATTACGTCGCAGCTATCGCCTTGATAGATCGCGTAATCGTCTGTCACCGTCTGGTCCATGCACTTGACATCTTCGATCATTTTTCAGCTCCTAGAAATGCCGGAAGGTGGACCGGCTGGGTTGGATTGTAGAGAGGGGTTTCGCGCGAGCTGCCCGAAATGGCGGCGCTTGACAGGGCCGACATATGCCGGACCATGGCGGCGGCCATCCGATCGGCATCGTGCTCCTTGCGCTTGATGTTGGCGACTGTCGCGCCCTCCGTTTTTGCGGCGATGATGTGGCAGTTGACGGGCTTATCCTGACCGAACCGCCAGAAACGGCGCACAGCCTGGTAGAATTGCTCCCAGCTGTCGTTCAGCCCCACGAACCCGGTATCGGCGCAATGCTGCCAGTTCATCCCGAACCCGGCGAGCGATGCCTTGGTGACAAGGTGGCGGATGCGCCCCTCGCTAAAGTCGATCAGGATGCGCTCTTTCTCATCGTCCTTTAGCGATCCATGGAGATTGACGGCCCCCGGAATGCCGGCCGCGATTTTCTCGGCCTCGGCGTTCAGGTTGCACCACCAGACGAATGGCCGGTCGAGCGGCGTCACCTCGACGGCTTGGGCAACTCGGGCGCCCACGCTATCCCGACGCGCGGCGATCCGCTCAGAAAGCGATTGCGCCTCCGATGGGAACATGCCCAACTCAGGCGAAGGCGCAAAGTCAATCTCCACTTGGTGCATGATGTATTCCAGCGGAGGCAGGTCATAGCCATCGTTCGGATAGCCTAGATCAGACGGCTTGCGGAGCATCACGCCCCAGCTCGCCATCCACTTCCAGAATTCGTTTTCAGCGTGCCCCTTTAGCCGCCAATTTTGCGTGGAGCCGCCATCGTGAACGAAGAACGTGGCGAGCATGTCGGTGTAGGACATGATCCCAAGGAACTCGGCATGGTTGCCCAACTCCATGAAGTCGTTGGGTGCCGGCGTAGCGGTCGCGGCGAGGCGAAACGGGATATTCGCACAGCATTCGATCAGGCGGGTGCGGTATTTGCCATCCACGTTCTTGAGGATGGAGCTTTCGTCCAGCACCACCCCGCCAAATGCGCCCATGTCGAAATGGGCCAACTTCTGGTAATTGGTGATGTTGACGCCGCCGCGCCGAACCTCGGATTGATCGGCCACCAGCGCGGCGTCGATCCCGAACTTGGAAGCCTCGCGCAGCATCTGGTTTGACACCGCGAGCGGAGCAAACAGCATCACGGCATCGCCGGTCGCTTCGGCCACGGCGGAAGCCCATGCAAGCTCCATGAGGCTCTTGCCGAGCCCAGTGCCCGCAAAGAGCGCCGAACGCCCCCTGCGAAGCGCCCACTTGGCAATATCGGCCTGAAATCCGAACATCACTTCCGGCAGATCGGGCAGGGTTTGTAGTCCTGTGGGGGTGTCCACTATCGCCTTTGCAGCGAGAAAATCCTCGTAGTTCATCGGGTCAGCTCCCTTTGTCATTTCGTGATCCGCAATTCGTATTCAGGGAAGCAAGCGCGGAAAAGGGCGGAGCGAAGGCGGAAAGCCTCTGTCACCTCCGCCCCCTTCACATCCTCGGCAACCCGCTTGCCTTTTTCGATATAGGTGAAATCGGGGCGATATTGCGCGAGGCGGCCGTTTTGCATCGTGATCGGCACGCCGCCGGGGGTGAATGTGAACGTGGGCTCCACCACAAGCTCGGTGATTTCACCGGCCTGCGCCAGAGCGTGAAGCTGCCAGCAGCGCAGGGCCTCCCGCTTTGATGGGTGGGAATGGCCCTGCGCGCAGGTGGTCCGCTTGGCACCGTATTTATGGCGCTTCATTCGCAAAGCCCATATTCGCTGTCACAGGCCAAGGGTGATGCAGCGTCAATGGCGGCCATGAGGTCAAATTGCGCACCGCCCCTATTGGTGGCGGACCATTCCACCACCTTATCAATCGACGCGCGCCCCCAATCGTCCGAGTCTCCGGGCACCTTGTCGGCAGCGAAAAAGGTTGCCCACCCGCCGTCACCATCGGCATCCCGCCGGCTAACCATGGAAACACGGCGCTCCCATTCTCGCATCTGGTCGATTTTTTCGGGCGTATGCCGGGCGACTAGCGCCACCTCTTTCTTGCGGCAATTGATGCAAGGCCAGCACCCCACGCGACTCGCCCCCATCAAATAAAGCGGGTTCGGCTTAATGCCGTGGCGGCGCGCAATGGCGAACACATCGTCCGCACTCCACTTGTGGATGGGGCGCGAAGTCACCCTCACCCCTTTGGGTAGGCGTTCCCATTCGAGTTCCGGCTTTTTCGCGCGTCCGGGGCTTTCCTCGGCCCGCTCGCCCACCCAATCCACGGTGCACCCGCCGGCCTCCCAAATGGGCCGGCGGGTGAGCATTAGCGGCTCCATCTTTAAATCGCCTGTGCAGAATTTGGCCTGCTTTGATGGAAAACGCCCGTGGATCAGGCACAAATCAAGGAAGGCGTTGCCGCTTGGCTCCAGCGCGGCAATGGCCTGCTGGATGCCCCCATCTGATATTGGCGGCGAGATAATGGTGGGGCACTCATCCTTGCACAACCTGGCCCATTCCACCAAGGCCGCCTTACGCGCCGGGGAGTGCCGGCACCCTCTGGCGGCAACGGGTAGCGCCTCCTTGCGCGCCTTGCAGGCCGTGGAGTGCCTTTTCTCCCGGCGCTCAACTGGCCAGTTTTTAGCGATTGCCTCGCGCTTCCGGGCGAATGCCTCCGCATCGATGAGGCCCGGCACATCGTATGCCGAAAGGCGCTCAATGGTCACGCCAAGGGCATTCTCTAAATAATCGATGTGCTCCAAGGTGATGGGGTTTTCGTTCTCCACATCGCAGAACTGGAACCGGGGCCGGAAATCCGGCCTCCGCTCCATTCGCTCCTTGGCTTTGCAGGCAACGGCAGTGCTATCCTTTCCGCCGCTGATGCTCACAAAGTGAGTAACCCTATTCACAGCGGGAGAGGGTTTTGCAGGCCGAGGGCGCTGGCGTATGTGTCGAGCACTGCCGCCATTTCGGCCCGATCGTCGGGCCTCATCTTGCGTAGGCGGATGATCTTGCGGAGGATCGTTGGATCGTAGCCCACGCCCTTGGCCTCATGATAAACGTCGCGAATGTCGTCGGAGAGGCCCTTTTTCTCCTCCTCCAGCCGCTCGATCCGCTCCACCAGCAGTTTGAGCCGCTGGTCGCTGTTGTGACCTGCATCAGCCATTTGCGTTCTCCTTCGCCTTGAGGCTGTAGCGCCCCTGTTGCACCATTTCTTGAGCCTTCGGCCCGAGTTCCTCGCTTATGCGGTCAAGGTGGATTTCCGCCTCCTGCCTGTCACCGCGCCGGATCGCGGCGGCGAGTTCAAAAAGCCGCCGCCCTCGGCCATTTAGGAGGTGTAGAGTGTCGGCGGCCGCACTTTCGGCCGCACTCTCCTCTCCCTCATCGTGGCCCTCGGCGTGCGCCTCCTCGACCTTGCGGCGGATTTCATCCGCCAGCGCCGGCACATCGACCATTGAGAACTCAACATCCCTGCCGCATTCGCAGCGGACTTGATATTTCCTTGCCATCGGGTTTCTCCTCAAATTCGCATCGGCATGATCACCGCGACCATACCGTCTTCGACCACGCGCTCGACGCGCGCGACATCACCCGGCCCTGACATTTGCAGCCGAACGGTATCCCCGCCCACCTGCTGCATGGCTTGAGCAATATAGTTCCCGTTGAACGCCGTGGTAAAATCCGCCGAGCATTCCGCAGGCACTTCCTCACGCGCCATTCCTTCGCCGCTGTTGGCTGTCATGACGATCTTGTCTGGCGCAAAAGTGAGCACGATGCGGCTGTCCCGGTCATGCATTAGCTGCACCCGCTTCACCGACCGCCGCATGGCGTCCCCATCGAATACCGCAGTCGCTGTGCCCTGCCGTCCAGGCACGATCCTGCGATAGTCCACGTATTCCTGATCAACCACCTTGCCGATGATACGCCAGCTTCCGCCATCTGCCGCAATCCGGTTGTCCGTCCATCCAATCGGGATCTCCCCGGCATCATCGCTTGACAAAGCGCCTAGCGAGTTGATGAACTTGGGCAGAATTATGATGCCGCGCGACCCTTCCGGCCAAGGCGTATTTGTGTGCGCCACAGCCAGCCTGTTCCCATCACTTGCGGCCAAACCGATTGTCCCATCGCAATCATGCATGAAAACGCCCCCGAGAGATGGGCGCGCAGCCGCAGCCTTGTCGGTGAGCACGCTCCCGATAACCCGATCGATTGCGGCCCTGAATTCCGGCCCAGCGACCGGGCATGTGTTATCGGGCTTGAAGTCGATCGAAGGAAAGTCGCCCACATCGATCATCGGAAGTTGCCACCGGCTGCGGCCGGACTTGACCTCCAACCGATCGGCATCCACTTCGGACAGCGTGATCCGCGCGCCGGGGTCGAGCGACTGCGCCATATCGTGCAGCCGCTTGGCATTGACCGTCGTCGTCATGTTTCCGCCGCGCGTCAGGGACACGATCCTCGTCAACTCGACATCCATGTCGCTGGACGTGAGTTGCAGCACGTCGCCCTTGGCCTCAATGCGGACGTTGGAGAGGATGGGAAGGGTGGAAGGCCGGACGATGCTGGCGATATGCCGCATCGCGCCGGCGAGCACCTGAGCCTCAATTTCGAGACCATCAGTTTTCTTGGCCATTTTCAGCTCCTCGCCGTCACTTGCTGGCGTTATCGTGTGCGCTGATCAGCCGATCGGCCGCGCTGCACAGAGCCACCAAGGTCTTCCATCGCGGCGACCAATCGGGCGAGTCGATGTTGCGCAGCGTGTTCTCATGGATGCCGGCCTCACGCGCTAACTGGGCGCGACTGGAAATTCCGGGATGGTCGAGCGCGGCCCGCACATCGTCGGGCGAAGGGGGATATTTGCTATCGGACATTGCGATCTCCTTGCTGTCGATTTCTCACCCCTAAGGCACATTTTGTTGTTGTGCAAGCCATTATTCTGTGCCACATAACAGGAGCGACGAAACGCAATGGAGCTGAACCGATGCAAACAAAACTATGGCAGGCCACGCAGCGCACCTTGGAAGGCACGACGCTGCGCCGCGAGACCTTCGAACTTCCCGCCGATTACACGGAGGGCAATGTGCGCATGGCTCTGTGGATGCGCCGTCACTGGTGCCGGGGTGGCCATGCTTTCTCGGCTTATGTGAAGCTTGACCAGATCGCCCCCGAGGACCGCCAGCCCGATATTGAGACCGAAGAGTTCCGGGGCGATATGTCCGCGAGCGCCACCTTTTATGGGGTGGCCCGATGATCGTTGATTCTATCAATGACCGCCTCTCGGAAGTGGTCGGAATGCTAGGGGCTCTGGATGACTACCGCGCCCGCTGGCACAAGGCTCACCGTTTCGGCCTAGACCGCTCTGAACTGCGAATTGCGCCCATGAGTGCCGCTATGGCGGACGCCGCGCGGCAGGACGCGCGGGACCATTACTACGGTCCGGGCCGCACCGCCGATTTGACCGTGGGCAAGCTGCTGCGGAGTGAGGCGCTGGCGGCGATTGATGCTGCCGTGATTGGGGGTGGACAGTGAGAAAGGCGCTAAAATGCACGATTGGTGGTTGTGGCAAAACCTTTAGCAACAGGTGGGCGAAAGATCAGCACCGCCGGGACTCCCACGGGAAGCCCGACAAGACCCGCTTTTTGCGTGCCTCTAGGCACCCCATGAGCGCTGGCGATGCCTATGATTTTGTGGACAGCTTGGACCTTCCCGATGGTGCCCATTGGGCAATGGTCGAGGAACTTTCTGGTGCAGAGCCGGGGGACTTCGCGTGAGCGGCTTCCTGATCGCCATGCTTATAGCAACCGCGTGCATCGCGGCCTTGGTGTGCATCGGGTGGGCAATTCGCCATGCCGTGCGCCGGGCAAATCAACTTCTGAAGGAATTGGAGATCGAGCAATGAATATTCCGCAGTATGATGCAAACGAAGTGGCCGCTCATATCGAGGGCCTGGATGAGTGCGAGTGCGCCATCGTTTCCGAGCTGGTCAATCACGCTCTGAACGAGCTGGACCAAAAGCTTGACCGCATGAGCCTATTTGAAAGCGGCCTGATCCTAGTCGCCAGCATGGCCATGCTGGGAATCGCGTCCAAGGACTGCATGGAGGCGGCGGATATGATTGCTGAAGGGCTGGAGAACCGCCAAGATGGATGACGGCATCTATTTTGCCATGCCAGAGGCTGAGTATCTGGCGCTGCCCCGACTATCCAAGTCGGGCATCAAAAAGCTGCGGATCAGTGCGGCGGATTTTTGGGCAAGCAGTTGGCTAAACCCCAACCAGCGGGTGATGACGCCAGAACAAGAGCGCAAGCGGCAAATGGCAATGGTTATCGGGCGGGCGTACCATTGCGCCCGTCTGGAGCCCGAGCGCTTCGCCGCAGAATACGTGCGCGAGCTTTCACAATCGGACTTCGCGGGCGTGGAAGGCTTCCTAACCACTGGCGAGGAGATGGGCGAGGCGTTGGAGCGAATGGGCCTCAAAAAGGCTGGCAAGGTGTTCGATCAGGCGCAAAGGCTTGTGGTCAACGGCTACCCCGCCCCGGTGTGGCACTATGAACTTGAACAATGGCGCGAGGGTTTAGCGGATGGCCAAACAATCATGCCAGCGGCGACTTACGACGAGATCGTTGCAGACATGCACACCATGCGCTTGGTGCCCGAGGTGGACGATTTGCTATCCGGCGGCTTTGCCGAGGTGACGGTGCTGTGGACGTGCCCTGACACGGGCATCCCCATGAAATCGCGCTTTGACTACATGAAGGCCAAGGCATGGGGCGAGGTCAAAACCTTTGCCAACAAGAATGGCAAATCGCTCAATCAGGCGCTGTTAGATGCGGTGAAGTTCAACCGCTATTACATCGACGCGGCGGTCTATCTGGACGCTGCTGAGATGATCCGGGGCGGAACGCTTCCTCGCCACGGCTGGCCCTTCGGTGATCCCAAGGAAGAGGCGTGCGCGATGCTGGATGAGATTGTCGCGCGCTCGCAGCCACTCGACTGCCACTTCGTCTTCCAGCAGACGGGCGGTGTGCCCAATATTCTGGAGCGCAAGTTTGAACTGTTCGCGCCCTCGCATTCGGAGGATGCCATAGCGGCACTTGGGGCCGATGGGGCTACGGGCGAGCGCATGGAGCGCGCCGAGGCGTTCCGCGCTAGATCCATGACGCAGCCTGCGCGAACAGCGATACACATAAAGGCCCGGCTAGAGATCGCTGCCGCCAAGCGCGAGTTCCTGCGCTACAGCGAGATTTACGAGCCGGGCGAACCGTGGCGGCCATGGAACCCCAGCGGCTCAATCACCGACGACGATTTCTCATCCCACTTTCTGGAGGATTTGACATGATGATCGTGTTTTCAGTTGGCCTACTGATCTTGGCCATGGTCCTCGCCTTGGCCGCGACCGCCAATCTCGAAACGGGCGCGCCGTTCTATCCAACCAAGGATGACAGGGCCAAGTGCACGCTTGCTGCCGTCGCGCTGGCCATCGCTTTCTGCGCGGGGAGTATCGTGTCGTGAGCGAGGGCAAGGATATCGCCGTGGCCGATGGTCGCGAAATGGCTAACGGTATCACGGCATCACAGCGCCTCACGCTTATTCGCGAGGCGTTGACCAACCCGGATGTGTCGCCTGAGAAGGCAGGGCAGATGCTGGACCTAATGGCCAAGATGGAGGATCGCCAAGCGCGCGCCGACTTCATTGCAGCCAAGGTGGCGGCTATTTCCGACATGCCGCACATCGGCAAGGATGGTGAGAACACCCACACCGGGGTCCGCTACGCCACGTGGGAGCGGATGCAGCCGGCGATAACACCCGTACTCATGCGTCATGGCCTAATCCTTACCTTCAAGGTTGGGCATGAGGGCAATCGCGTGGCGATAACTCCCATCCTTTCCGGCCATGGCTGGCAAGAGGAGGGTGGGGCCGTCATTCTGCCATCTGATGAAGGCAAGGGGCGGAGTAATGTCCAGGCGGTGGGAAGCTCTATTTCCTACGGGAAGCGTTACGCGGCCATGGCCATGCTCAACCTCATCCAAAAGGGGCTTGTGGAGGACGATGATGGGCGCGCGGCCGGGGGCGAGACGCCGGAGCGCAAGCTTACACCCGACCAACAGGCGCTGGTGGAGGCGGGAAGGTCGGCCGCCATGAACGGCACAGCCACTTATGATGAGTGGTTTAAGGGCCTGCCCACCGCCCAAAAGGGATGGCTCATTGTTGAGGACCACCACGCAAAGAACAAGCAAACGGCTGAGAAGGTCGGCTAGTCCGCGCCGGGCGGTTCCCCGGCAACCCGAGGAGTAAAATCGAATGGCAATTTTCAAAGTCACCCGCGCAGATGCCGCCGAAGGCGAAAAGCCCCGGATGATTGAGGCCGCCAATGCCGGCAAGGCGATTTCGTTTGCCGCCGCTTCCACGTTCTCCGCTGAGAAGGTGACCACCAAGGAGGCGCTTTCGCTGTCGCAGGATGGCGTGAAGCTGGAGGACGCAAGCGCCGCTCCGGAACCGGCAGCAACGCCGGAGACAAGCCCGGAGCCGAACAAGGCCGGCACCAGCAGGCCCACGCCCGCAACCGTCGCCGCAAAGGCGGCGGCGTCGGCAGCAGCCGAGGAGTGAACAAGTGGCGCTTTCGATAGCCGATGCTGATCGGAGGCGCGACCTGATGAATGATCGTCGCCGGTTGCAGGCCAGAGTTGCCCGCAACCGGCGGCTCTCCGAGGAATACAAGGCCATGGCACTGGAGGCCGAATTGGCTCTTGCTGCTGTTGAGGCTGATTTCCAGGCAATGGAAAGGATGCGGCGATGAATAGGGTTTATCGGGATATAGGAGTGGATGGGTTGTGACCGGCGAGAATATGACGCGCAATGCCATTGCTCGCCGCCTGCGGGCGCGTGAGGTGGCGGACGAGATACGGCAATCGCTTGGTATGCCCCCAATGCAGTGGCCCCCGCTGGCGATTAGCGATGCACGGGATGATCGCACATAGCCCTTGTCATTCCCGGCCTTTCCGTTACAAACCCTTTCACGCTAATAGCTGAAAGGCGCACAACATGCCAAAGACCCCAAAAGAAGCCCCACAGGCCCGCATTTGCCCCGGTTGCGGCATCACGTTCCCGGCAGGCGGTAGGGGCACCGGAAAGGTGTTCCACGACGATAAATGCCGCAAGGCCTTTCATGCAGTGCACCGATCAGAAGGCTTTCCTCTCGCGGCTATGGTGAAGGCTTGGCATTCCACTCGGCACGCCAAGGCGGGGACGCGCGAGGCGGCAATATGCACTTTCGCGCGTGGCCAGATCACCAAGATGGCGGGGATCTTTCTGGAGATGGATGAGAAGGCAGATCGCGATGTGGTGGCCTATGTGGGCGGGCTCATGGATAGCGGCGAGCTATACATGGACCGCGCGGGGAGGCGGTAATGTCGCGGGGCTACAATTTCGGGGGAAAGAAAGCGAAGTTGCTCCGGGCTCGCGTCCGATTTCTTGCGGACAATCCAGAGGCCGCCAAGCTATTGGCTAGGGGTATCCGACCGAGGGGCTACCCCGAGGCCATACAGGCCCCGCCCGAAAAGCCCTAGAACACCCCCAGGAACTTGGGGTGGCTATCCTCGATAGCTTCGCGGTCGCGCTCCTCACAACGGCGGACGATGCCTACCGCCGCCGCATAGCGGCCATCAGCCTTTTCCACTTGCGCGGCCTCGGCGGTTCCGAAGCGCGTCCACTCGCGCAACCGATCAAGGTCTGTGTTGCGTGCGGCCGGTGCCGGGGCGTGCCCCACTCCAGCCTCCCACTCGCTAGGGAGAAGGGCTGTGCAGCTATTCTTCGGGGCATAGACCGGCAATGTCACACAACCCGTCACGGCCAGCAGCATCGACGCCAGCACCATCCTCGGCACGATCAATCGCATTTCCCGTCTCCTGCACCTTGGCATCCAGCCCGCGGTCGCTATCGGCTTGGCGGCCCACCGCTCCAACCGCATCGGCCCCGCTCTCAATTGCGGCATCGGCTTGGTTCTCGCCAAGTCTGGCGCGTGTCTTGTCACCTGCCGTCATCAGCTCATAGACGAACACCGCCACCCAGATCAGCACCACAACGATGATGAGCTTGGTGGCCAGCGAAAGGCCCTTGGCCCACCCGATCAACGCTTGAGCCTCATCAACGTGTCAGGAACGGCAGGCTCGACGGTCAGCAATTGTTTCTTGTGGACGTGGCTCTTGTAAATGCCGTAGGCGGTCGGGATGACGATAGTGGCGAAGCCCATAAGGACTTCCAGCCCATCGCTGTCCAGCCATCCCTTGCCGAGAGCGTAGCCGCCAACAGTGGCCACGATGTAGCGCAGCAGCGTGAAGATCTGCCCCGGAACAGTGGAATTGTCGAGAAGGATGGGCGGGGTGGTATCGTTGCTCATTTCATCGCCTCCATAAGTGCGGCACTGATATCAATCATCTTTGCCCCGCGCGGGGCGTAGCTTGGTTTGGCGACAGAGTAGACCGGAACCACGCCGTCACTCGTCCACTTGCCATCAAAGAACAAATCCCGCTCGGCCTTGCGGCGCGAGATGATTTCCGCCGGCTTGCGCCAATCCATAAACTTGGCCTTGGCCTCCTCGGTGCGGCCCGCGTGGACCGATGCTACCCACCCGGCGCGCCCGATGGCCCCGGTGTTCCAATGGAAGCTAAGTGCGGCGGCAAGTTCGTGCTCCGCTAGTGGGTGGCCCTCAAACGCGGCGAGCACGGCGGGCAGGTATTTGGTACGCAGCAACCACACCGTTACGGCGAGGCAGTGGGCGAGTGATTGGGGTTTGTCCTTATAGCGCGGGTGGACTTGGTGCCCGCTCGCGTTCGTGACGCCCAAGCCCCAGGTCCAGACGCCCACGCTGTCCTTGTACGCCTCCAGCACTATACCCTCATGCTCGATAAGCTCCAGCACCATGCGGGGTGTGATATCGGTACATGCGGCCTGCGGCTCCCTGCGTAGGCCCGCTTTCTCAATGATGCCGCGCGCAGTTATCCCGCCCGGAACGCCATCATCAGGGACGCCAGCCCAGCGCTGGATAAGCTTCCAATCATCAACCATCAATTTGCCCCCGCGAGAGAATAGAGCGCACATCCAGCGGTCCATGTCGTGAACGCCAACGCCGTGAGCGTGAGACGCCCCGAAATGGAGATGATGAGCGTCTTGGCCAGAAGCCAAAGGCCCAGCACTGCCCACAACATATAGGCGGTAATTCCAAGCACCACGTCCTTAGCGGCAAATGGGATGGCGGCGAACATGACCAGTGCTCCAGCGCCGTGGATGTAGAGCGCGCCCGAAATACGCAACGCGCGGTTGCGCCACCAAACGGCATCTTGAGCTAGAAACTCAGCCTTAACGATTGGCCAGAGCCCAATGCACATGATGGCCGATGCAATGGCGAGCATACCTGTTAGCCATACGGTCACTGCCGTTTGGCCGGATCAGTGTCCCGCACAATGCGGCGGAATGCCATAATGCCTTCAATCACCGATACGCGATCCTCCAGCGTCGATATTCTCCGACGCACTTCCCGATTTTCATGCCCGCAAATGGCCTCCCACAATTGCCCCCACCAGCTTACTTCGGATCGTTCGTGGACACCTGCGTCCGTGCCACCTCTGTTGCGCGGTCGGCCACACTCAGTGCCTTCATGACCATTTCCTGCTGCGCAAAAAAGCGGTTGAGCAGACGCCATATGACCCCCCATTGCAAAATGATAATCCCGACGAACGGGCCATGCTGTCCCGCCCACGCACCTATCGGCCCCAAATCCATCGCTATGAGTTCCCATGGTGCAGCCTTCCATGCGAGACGGCTCCGTCAATCCGTTGAGCCTTCGGCCAAGGCCCGGCTAGGGCGAACTGCACTATCGCAAGAGCCCACAATACCCACCAGATAACATAAGTGGGCGCAAAATCAAAAGAGCTGGCGATATAGGCTCCCCACATGAGAGGGAAAATGGCTGCGACCGCGAAATCCAGCTTCGTGGTGTGCCAGCGCACTATGGCGCAAAGCACCGCCATATCGGCGGCAACGTACAGCTCCATCGGCAGGCTGTTGCATGAGTAGATGGAATAGAGTTCGGCCACCAGCCAAGCGCCGACAAGAACCCCACTGGCAGGCCTCCAAGGCGAGGCGGCAAGCGCCCACGTCACCCCGAAGTAGATGGCCAGTTGCCACCAATCGGGTCCGTTGGCGCACATCACTTCGGGTTAGGCGGGGGAGGGTCTTGGTTCCCGCCGCCCTGCGCGGCCAAGGTGGGCGGCTCAGGCGCGGGCTGCTGCGCCAACGCCCCAATGCGGTCAACCTCGGAATCGATCAGGCGGCGCACATTGCGCAGCACTGTCACCACATTGCGAACCTGCTGATAGGCCACGCTCTCGGTTGACAGTGTGCGCTGCAAAGCCTCCAGATCCTCCGCCAGAGTGGCTACCTTGCCAGCGCGCAATGCCGCCTGAACCTCCTTGGTGCCGTCGAGCATGATTAAATCACGCTCGCGCTTAAGGGCGGAAATGTCGGTATCCAATTGCTCGATTGTGGGCTTCGCCATGCTGGTTCTCTCTCGGCCGGGGATAAATCTTGGGCTAGCTTTTACCTTTTGCCACCATCCCTTGCAATAGCGCGGCATTTGCCTTGCGCCGACGATCATCCATAAAGCGCAAGGCGGCACAGTCGGCGTGGGAAATCACGCTGTCATAATGGGCGGTGTCCCGCAGCGCCTTTTCGGTCATTGATGGCACAAAACCCACGCTGATAGCGCGAAAGGCCCAGACAGCCTCTATCGTGCCGATGCGCGTTTTTAGCGCCAGCCCGTCAATCTCTATGTCCTCTAGGGGGCCTGCCCACTCAACCGGCGGGCGATCATCAATCCAAATATCGAGCACGCTTCGGCGGTATGTGACCATAACCCTGCCCGGCACATGCTCCGCCATGGGAACGCCAACCGCCGCAGCTATCTCGCGCGCGGCATCGCGGGTGCATATCAAGTCTATATCCCCGACATGGCCATTGCGCCATGGCGGCAGAAAGCCACCAATCTTGGCGGCCATGCTGCCGATCATCACGCAATCATACATTGGTTACGTCTATCAGGATTGTCGGCCCCATTGCCCCGCTTCCATCGTTGTCGCCATATTGCGAAGCGGTGTCGTACATGGCCGCCGTCCACTCGCCGCCCGCCTGCTGCTGCAAGCCGCCGTTCATTGTGTCGATAACGATTTGCCCTGTGGTGTTGCCCAAGCTGTCCACGAGAACATCCACCTGCTGCTGCCAGAACACCCCTTGCCCTACCACAGCCGTCTGCTTGCCTGGAGTTGCCGGGATCACCGTTTTGACAGTGGAGCCGCTAGGGTTGTCGATCAGCGGATTAAGGGAAATAACGCGCATGGGCGGGCGCGAGCTATGGAAAAGAACCCTATCGCCAGCATCGTTCAGGATGCGCAGAACCGGCCTGCCCGGAATTACTGCATAACCTACCGAACCGGCATCATCGAAAATCCACCAGTCTATTCGAAATCCAGTTTCGCCATCGAACACCTCGAAATGATATGTCCATGTATCACCGCTTCGGGTGGTTTTGGTATGTGCGGCATTGCAACCTATCGCGCGCCACGCAATCAACGGCGCAACCCCGGCTGCGTTGGTGTATGTCACACTGCCGATCTGGAATGAACCCTTGTCCATCAGGCACCAAGCGGCAAGGTTGGTGTCGAACTGTAGCTGTCCAGTGGGCGTATAGAAGCGCGCGCTGGCCGGCATCATAGCCACCCATAGTAAAATGCCGTTACTGCACCTGCCGGCGCGCTCACTACCTGAAAGCGGAATTGATTGGCCGCCGGATAATCAATCCACACCTGATATTGCCAGAACTCACCGCTGTTGATGGCGCTCGCATAGGCCCATATGTTGCTGCTTCCTATGTTCGGCGGAAATGGGATTGTTATGATCTCGACACCTGTTGGCCCTGTGCGGTTAAAGAAGCCCGCCACCGTGGCAGTGCGATCGGTAAGGTCCAGTATGACATTTCCCGTCGCATCATGCAGACGCAGTCCAGCAGCCATTATTCGATCCCTAAAAATATCTGTTCTACACTGGATTCGTTGTAAATCCTGATGGCTCCATTGTCATAGGTGAACTTCCGCCCGCCTCCTGGCTTGTTGATCGAGAAGTAGTCAGCATGGATCGCGAAGCTCCCGACCGTCCCATTATTGTTGATCTCCCACCCGATAATGCGTCCATCCACATCCACGCGCACGCCCGCGCGCCCGAACAGGACGGCCACACTCCCGTCCAAGGTGGTGATGGCTGTGCTGTAATTGCTGATCGTCACGCCTTGCGATGACACGGTGCTTTCAAGGCTGGAATAACTGACGCTCAGGCTGCTCAGCGATTGCCCTTGCTGCGTAATGCTGGCGTCGTGCGAAGAAATTGTGGTGGTGTGGCTGGCAGTCGTACTTTCCAATGTGGCGATGGCCGTGGATTGCTGCGTTACGCTCGCTTGAAGCTGGGGGAGCGCCTTCTTGGCATCAATCTCTGCCGTACTCGCTGGACGTAACTCAAAGCGATGCAAACGTGTAATCTTGTCTGCGAGCGCCCCCATGTCAGGGTGATTGTTCATATAGTGAAAAATCAGATCGCAGGAATCGGGATGCGTGAAGTCCAAAAACCAGCTGTATTGCAAAACCCTATCGGGAAATGACTGCCACCCGCCTGAGTAATTCACATTGCCGCTCGCATCGGGGAGAATAGCGAGCCCTAGTTGAACAAGTTGCAGGATGTTGAACGCACCTTTCGGACGGGTGTAGGCAAGTACGCCAGCGCCAGAGAAGTTGCCGGCCTGCAAGGCAATGGCGAGGTCTAGAACATAGTACCCCGGCCCCAACGTAGCGCTCTGCACAATCCCGCCAGCATCCGGTCCAACGCTATGCAGAAAAGCGACATTCCCGCCGTAATTGCTGCCAGTCTCTTTTGCGATGCCGTAAAGGCCGCCCCACACCACCCAAGCCGTTGGAGCAACTTGATCGACAGGCCATGCGGCGAATGTCGGGTTAGCGATGATGGATCGCCCGCTAACAGCGGAGATTTGCACTGAAAGGTTCGCGTAATTGCCCTCAAGTGAGCCTATGGCGGTCGATTGTTGGCTTACGCTTGCGTTAAGCGTGGATACGGTGCTCTCTAATCTGGAGAGGTTGCCTTCAGCATTCGATATAGCAGTCGCTTGGGTAGTGACTTGGGAATCGAGCGCTTCGACGCCCGTTTTTAGCGTGGCAATATCGCCGCCAGCCGCCAGAATATCAGCTTCAACATCGGCCATTGATCCCAGCAATTGCTCGATGTCGGCCTTGGCATCAGCAATCGCTTCGTCGGCGGCAACGGCATCGGAAATGAGATCCGCCAGATTGTCGAAGTCCTCGGTGCCGAAGCGAATGTCGGAAGACAGGACGCTAAGCCACGAAGTCCATTCTGTCGGGCGCTCCGCTTGGTATTTGGCGCGCACCTCGTAGATGGTGGCGGGGAGAATGCCCGCAGAGATGATCGTCTCGCCATCGGTCACAGCGCCCACGGTAACATCAGCAACCAGAACCTCGGCCCCGATCACGCGCACCTGTATTTTTAGGCTTGTGGCGTCAGCCGCGCCGTCTGGTGTCCATGATGCGCGCAATGCGGGCCGACGACCGACCCCGCTGGCATCCTCAACCGCGTAGGGCTCAACAAAGAAACCGGGCACTGCCTGCACGGCAGGCAATTCCCAATAGCCGGGCGACGGCGGATCGGGCACCTCCATTTCCGCCGTCCAGTCGTAATCGCTTGGGTCAACCTCACGCATGGCTGCGGAGCTGATTAGCGTCATGAGGTTGGTTTCGGTTTCTGAAACCTCAAACAGCTTCTCGATGTAGCCATTGCGCGCGCTGGTCCACGAAACCGTGTCCATGGGCTCCAGCACGAACGCATAAGGCCCGAGCGAGGCGCTGTGCCTGCGCCACCGCCGGTCATCGTCCAGCCAAGCGCGCATGAGGCGTTGCACCTGCGAGGGGTAGGGCACGGCAGGAAGGGCAATGTCCGCAATCACCTCAACGCCATTGTCCTGCGCCAGATATTCCTGATTGACGATGCCCGGCGCGTCGTGGCGGTTCCATTCCTCCTGCGGGTGCGGGAAGGTGGCGAATATGCCGTTAAAGGATTCATTCATGCCGGGGAACGGGTCAAAGTCCTGTTCCCGGCTCACAATGAAATCGTCGTCCGTCAGGAATACGGTGGGCAGGGCCGGGCCGCCAGCGCGCATCTTGTAGACGCCCCCCACTTCGGTGATTGCGCCCGAGCACGACTTAACCAATTCCTCGATCACATCGGCGGGCTCATCGCTGGAAACCTGCACTTCATACCCGCATCGATAGCGCGGTTCCGTGCCGCCGCCCGCAACCTGGGCGGCCTCATCACAGACATTCATCGCCGCCACCCAATTGGACAGCGGCAGATCACCAGCCTCACACTCGCCACCCCATCTGGTGCCATCGTAGAAGGTGACGCCGCGCAGAATGTTGTAGTTAATGACCGCGTTATTGCAGGTGAACCCCCATGTGGTCTGGTCGGCCCACCTGTGCGCCCCGCTGCCGCCCACTGTGCTATCCAAGCGCGGATCATAAAGCCGCGCGCCGCGCACCACGAACTTAACGGCAGGCTCACCCTTATAGATGTCGGCATCATACAGCCATGTAAGGATTGCATAGGAAACGCCACGCCCGACATGCGCGCTCGACCACGCCCTGTCAGAACCTCCAAATGCGCTATATCGGTTCACCAGATACGGGTCTGCCGATGCCTGCCTGCCGTCATAGAACCGTATCCACGCCTTGCCCGCATACTTGCCCCCGATGGGTGTGCCGTATTGCGTGTCCGCGCCGCCGAACGGCACTTGTTCGCCATTGACAATCAGCGCATCTAGGCCATCAACCGGAATGTCGCTGATGGCAATCACGTGGGTGAGGAATGCATTGGGCGTCTTGCCGTCCTGCCCATGAGACATAGGTGGGCAAACCAGACTGCCGGCGGTGCAGTAAAGCCCGAACAGGGCGGTGCGGCTGTTCGCGCCTCCGGTAAGCGTGTGCTCAATCGTGATGCCCGGCGCGCGCGGCTTCTTCTGCTTTGCTCGCTGCAAGGCGGAGACGGCAACCGTGGATACTACGGTAAGCGCAATCTTGATTGCCGCCGAAACCTTCAGCGCGCCAATGACAATTGGGACGATGGCCGCCAATGGCCCAGCATGGGCGGGGGCGGGGTCCGCCAGCCAAAACAGCGCGATAAGGAAGGGAAGTAGGCGTGTCATACGCGAAAGGCCCTCTCCGCCCTGGTGAGCGGGGCCATGCCAATGCCTTGCAGCCCCATCATGTAGACGCTCTCTCCCTGCACCACACCAAGCGCAAGATGGCCCTCGTCATCGCGCAGAGCCGCTAAGTCGCCGCGCTGCGCCATTAGGGGGCTGGGCAATTCATCGAACAGGCTTGCTGCGTATTCGACATGGTCGATATGCCCGCGCTTCTGCATTTGCGCGAGACCACCCTTGATTGTCCGATACCGCAGTCCCTTGGTCACGTCGCGCCCCGTCATGGCGCGCACAGCGCCGCCCGCGAAGAGCCCGCAATCAAGTGTGCCGGGGCGGAAGGATTGAGTGCTACACTCACGCAGATATGCTACAAGCCGCCCCTCCCATCCAATAGCTTTCTCAGACATTCTTACTCCCCCAAGGCGTCTGCACGGACCCACTGATGCTTGCGGAGCGGAAGAAGCGGTCGGCAGGATCTCGCCGCTTCTGGTTTTCGTCCGATCTCTTGGCCGGTAGCGTGCGCGTGAGGATGCGCGAATTGCCGACATGGTTGATCTGGATCAGAGATTCGCCATTTTTGGCCCCGGTCTTGATGGGGGCCGTGTTTATCCAGCCCTTAAAAACCAGCGATGGGTTGGCAACCAGCCCATCGGTTTCGGTGTCAAAAAAGGCGAGATGAACTTCCACCGGAGCGCCCTTCGGGTCGTAGAGCCGCATCACATTCAAGAACTCGGGCGAGACCGGATTGGCGTTGGCGGTGAGGCGCTGAATGTTCAGCGTCATGTCCTGCCGCAGCGCGCCGATCTGGAGGAAGCCGCCTCCGCCCACATAGTTGCGAGCCTCGGAGCCGATGACGAACTGGCGCGTATCCTCGCCATTCCATACACCCATCGCCTCTTCCGCCCCGGTTGTTCGGTTCTTGGCCCGTATCCAATAGAGCACGCGCACCTTGTGGCCGTCCCGCTGGTTCAGGATCGTGGCGACTTCCGGGGGAATGCCTGTGCGCAATTGCTACCTCAAGGTTTGAACTAGGGTGAACTTCACCCCATCGGTGAACAGCCGATCCGACTTGCCCGATGATACCGAACCCGGCTTGACCACCATTTTGATCTCGGGCTTTACCAGCTTGACCGCCGTGGGCAAACCATAGCCGCTTCGCACAAACGAACTCACCTCCATGGTGCCCGTCACCCCGTTTCCGTCAGCCTCCCCGCCTCTCGCAAGCTGGTGCAGCGCATATCGAACGGGCATGGAGCCATAACGGAAGCTCAAAAAGTCTCCAGCAGTCAGAATGTACCCCGGAGGAAGGCCGCCGATCTGAATGTCGCGCCGGTTGGCCGCGACCGAAACCAGAGAAGGCGATAGCGCGCCCAGCAGCGCGCCGCCCTCGTCCTCGCGCGGGTAGAACGCATATGGCGGATGCGCAATCAGCGAGCGCCCCGCGTGCCGGAGCACGTCAAGCTTGGCCTTCACCGCCTCGATTTGGTGGAAGTAGTCAATCGCCACCTCACATTCCATTTGCCAAAGCCGGTTGCCAATGTCGGCTGTCAGGATCTCTCCGCCGCCGGTCTCGGCATATTCCAGCGCTTCACCCAAGCCAAACGAGCTGGACGTGATGAGCACGTCCGCAAAAAAGTCGGTGATGGCCATGGGGAAGGTGTAGGCCACTAGCGCATCCTCTCGTCACTGGCGATCTGCTGGAAGCGGTTGGGCAGTTGGGCGTCATACCCCTCCAGACCCGCGCGCGTCACCTGCATCGCCTTGTCTTCCGAGATGGATTCAACGGTGGGCCGGAACATCGGACCTTCTTGCACCCCGACTGTCACATGGACCCGCTGCGCGCCGCCATGTGCGGATACGCCCAGCTTGCCGCCAGGACCGCGCGTCAGGGGCATGATCGCCTCTGGCCCTGCCTCGCCCATCTCGCCCAAGGCACTGCCTTTGGCAAACCGGAATAGCGTCGGCTGCGTGACTACCGAATTGGTGAAAGCCCCTCCATTGGCGAACTTGGTTACGCCATGCGGCCCAAACGCGCCACCCTTGGCGAACCCGAGCGCGGCCATGATGCCACCGCCCGCATTGCTGGGGATGAGGTTGGTTAGGAAGCTGTCCAGTGCCTTGTCCAGTAGGCGGTCGGCAATCTTGTTGAGCGTACCCATTACGGCATCGCCAAAGGACTTGATTACGCCCATGCCGTTGCGCGCACCATCGATCCACGACTTAAAGAAGCCGCCCACGGTTTCGCGCGCGTCCTCAACGCGGGTTTTCTGGTTCTCCAGCCACTCAGTGACGAACTGCCCGGAGCTTTCGGTGACGCGCTTCCACGAGGCCGCCAAACCTTCCACCTCGGCGCGAGTGCGCGCGATAACGTCTCCCTGCTGGTGCAGCACTTCGATTTGCGCGGCGGTCAATTCAATGTCCGCGCGCTTGGCCTCCAATAGCTTCTCTGTGACGTAGCGATACGATTCCAGCGCCGCGCCGGACAGCCCCACCTCGCCGCGCTGCCGGACCAGCAGAGCAAGTTCTTCTTTGGTGTCTTGGATCGTCCCACGATAGAACTCGCGGTTTTTGTTGCTGGTGTCCTGCGCGGCCATGGCAGCAGCGCGGCGCATCAACTCCGCCGTCATCTCGGACGTTAGGTCAATGCCTGCATCCTGAGCCTTGTTGAACAGGTCTTGCTCATAGGTGAGGCGGGTTAGCGCCTCACCATAAACGCCGATCCGGTCGCCAGCCTGCCGCAATGCGCGCATCTGGTTGTCCGCGTCCTTAGTGAGCTTGGCCCATTCCTCAGCCTGCCGCTCCGCCTCGGTTTTCTTCGGCTTGGCCTCGCGCTCCTTCCGGGCCTTCTTTTCCTTGTCCGCCACCTCGCCTACTTGCGAGGCCCAATCACGCAAGTAGCCCGCAGCATCGCTCGCCGCGCCCTTAACGAAAGCAATTCCCTTGCCTACGTAATCGACGCCCTGAGCCGCTTCGAGTGCTGCGTTGGCGATCCCCTCCACCTCGGCTTGCGCGCCCGCGTATGCGTTCTCCAGGCGGCCAAAGCTGGCGTTGCCGAGTTCCATCCCATCGCCAAGGCCGAGGGGCAGTTGCGAGGTGAGGTCGTTGATGAGGCTCACCGCCCCGTTCACCATGCCTTCGATGGCGGCAATGGTCGCGTTCGCGGCGCGCACAGCCATATCGCCAATGGCAGCGGGCAGCTTGCTCCAGATGGCGGTGATGGCGTTGTAGGTGCCCACAAAGCCGCCGACGATCCAGTTCGCCCCCGCCCGCGCGGCCTCGACAATATCAAAGCCCAGAATTTGGCTCAGCTCGTCGCGGAACACATAGGCCGCCGCCAGCACCACACCAATGCCGAGGACAATGGCCGTGAACGGATTGGCGGCAGCGAGTGCCCACAGCGCGACGGCCATGGACTTGAGCATCCCCACGATGCCTACCAATCCCGACCATATGGCGGCGAGGATTTGCGGCGAGAACGCGAGAAGCGTGACGGCTCCGGCGTAAGCGATGGCGACAGAGTATTCTTCTAGGACATCGGCCAAGCCGTTCATGGTCGATTGCGCCAGCGCCGCCCAATCCACCATCTGCATCCCGGCAGCGAGAAGCCCGACCAGCCCAATGGTGAGCATCGCCACGGGGCTCAGGACTTGGGCAATCGATGCCCCCAGAGTGCGGAATGCATTTCCCCCGCTTGCAGCGAACACCGCAGAAAGTTGCGTGCCCTGCTGCAACGCGATCATCATGGGGTTCATGCCCATGGCCGCCGTGACGCCAATATCTTGGAACTGCGCGGCGATGTTGCCGGTGTTGTGCCGCATCGAATTGATGTTATCGTTGGCGGCCGCGCTCACCCTGCCGAGGGACGCAGCAGCATCCGCAGCCGCTGGTCGGGTGGCGCGCAAACTCGCGTTCATACTTTCAACCCGGGCGTCCAGCACCCCCACACCCGACGCTGCACTAGTTGCCGCATCGCCAGTGGTGGAAGTGGCTCTTGCCGCATTGCTGGAGAGGGACGCTAGCGCGGCCATGTGCCCGCCCAATTGGGCATTCGACGCACCCAAAGCAGCGGACGCAGCCTGAGCAGCCTTTTGAGCCGCAGCCGCCTCCTGCGCAGCCTTGGCTGCGCGAGAATAGTCACGGCCCATCTTGGACGTGGATCCACCTGTGCGCTCGGCGGTCTTGCCTGCCCGGTCAGCAGACGCGGCGAAGTTGTCCAGCGCCTTCGCACCAGAAACCACGCCATCGCTGTCTACCGAAAGGCCAAGTGCCGCAATGTCAGCCACGATCAGCCCCCCTTGCCGAAATTCTCGCGGAAGGCGTCACGGGCCGACATTGGCGCTTCTGTCGCGGGCGGCGCGCTGTCACCGGGATTATTGGCATGGCCGAGGTAAACGGCATCCATGGCGCGGATGCACGCCTTGAACATGTCCGCATCGTCATAACGCCATCCAGCGCAGTGGCGAGTGACGCATGACGCAGGGATGGGGCCAACCCCCATTCCGATTTGGCGCTCCGTGGAAAGTTCCCAGAAATCCTCATACCAGCCACCAAATCCATCCATGATCTCCGGCGGCTCTAGTTCCGGAATGAGCACCCCCGCCTTCTTTGCCTCTCGCCACGCATCCGAAGTGGTGAGAGCCCACTGGACGGCTTGGGTTAGTTTCCCTCCGCCGCCTTGGTTTCCTTGGCCAGTTTCTCGGCAACCTGATCGCCAGCCCACTCCACCGCACGCCGGAAGCCCTGGCCAATGCCGTGGTCATCGTCGGCGGTGAGGATGGCAAGCGCTGTCTGCTTGGCATAGGGGACGGCCTTGCCCTTACTCTCGATGCCCTTCCAGTCGAGCAGGATGTGTTCAGCAAGCGGCTTGCCGGCGGCAATCGTGAAGTCCACCAGTCCCTCATCGGTGTTGAGCTGCTTGGTGTTGCGGCGAGCAAGGCCAGCGGTAGCCACGCGGAACGGCTTGTAATTGGTGCTGCGCACCTTCAATTCCACGCCCGGCTGATCGGGAATGTCGCCAATCCAGTGGCCCCCAGTGAGGTCCACCTTCTTATCGATGTTGGAAATGTCCATGCTAGTCTCCGGGGTTTTTCGGGCTTCGGGTTTACGAAGGCGGCGGCCACCCGAACAAGCCGCCGCCCCGGTCTGAGCGCGTGGGGGGTTAGTTCGCGCCTCAAACCTCTACGATATTGGTGTTCACGGCGATGGACCATGTCCGCATCTGCGCGGTGTTCGCCTCGCCGCCAGTGCGCGCGCCCGGCATAACCATGGCAACAAACATATCAGTTTGACCGGCAGGCTGCGCGGTGGCGGTGATGCGCGTGGCAGTGCCAGCGCCCGTCGCAACGATGGGCGCGCCGCCGGGGGTGGCGGCAAGCGAGAACTCCAGCACGGTCGGGTCCACGATGTAATAGGCGGTGTCCGCGCTCAGTCCGGTCGGCAAGGTGCCATCCTCGGGCGTAAACACAACCGGCGAGCCGGGCTCCAGTCCGTGGCCGCCGGGCCAAGTAACGCGGCTATCGGCAGAAATGGTCACATCGCCTTCATCTACGCAGCCCGCGCCCCACTCGATGCGGAAGGCATAGGAGCCGCAACTATCAATGGCTTGCCGCATACGGATCTGGCCAGCGTCGGAAATCATCGGCAGGAAGGTGTTTTCCATGTTGCCGGCGTCGCGCGTGCCCTTCAGCTTCAGGACGCGGCCACGGTTGATGACCGACTGCGAGATGATTTCCTGCGTGTCGCCAAGCGCGCCAGCAGAGGTCCACCCGTTAACTTCGGTCCAGTCGAAGCCAGCGAAGTAGGTGAGGTCGATGTCCTGATCAGGCACAACCACTTTGGGGCCGATGTAGAGCTTGGAACCAGCAACAGAAATCAGATTGGCCATGGAAAAACTCCCGCTGAGCCCCCGCGCTAGGGGTTGTCATGACGGGCGCACAATACCGCTTTTGCGGGCAAAGTGCAATTCAGGCGTTTGCCCACCGCACGCGCACGATAAGCACGCGGTCCACGCCCTCCCTGTATGGCTGGTCTGCGTCCGCGTCTTGCGTCACCCGTAGGCACGTACTGCCGTATTTCATGCGCGTGTCTGCCGGGAAGTGCGCGGCGATCTTGCCAGCCATCTCCACAAGCTGCGTATAGGTGGCGGGGCGCGCAACCGGGTAGTGCAGCGCCAGCATGAGCGTGCCGCTGCGGATGTGCAGCACGCCCCGCACCTTCCCGTTACCACTGATGCCGATGCGCTGATGCTCATTGCGCACATCGCTCACCAGCACGTAAGGCAAGGGGCCGATTTCATCATGGGGCGGTTCAACCGTAACGTCCGGCTCGTACACCTCCCAATCCGCCGGGATGGGGAGTGTATCGATACGGCTCTTGAGCGCCAGCCAAGTCTCGGTTTCAGGAGTCGGCATTGGTGACAATCTCCCGGAGGTACGCAATCAGCCCGCGCACATCATCCGCACTTAGATAGGCGTCCTCCTCGCCAACGCTAAAAAACAGGTCGCCGTCTTTGTCGAACTTTTCCGCGACCAACAAGCGGCCATAATCGTGCCCGAACTCTCCATCCATTTACCTTCTCCCCACTGAGGTTGACGAAACAGCCCCGCCATTCACCCTCATGTCAATTACAACGCGCGTGACGATTTGCGGCCACTTTGCGGCGGCGCGCTCGACAAAGCCGAAGCCGGCTTGATTGTAGGTGCGGCCCAAGCTGTCCTGCCCGACGAAACCGTAATTCATGCGCCGCGCATAGTTCGCTTGGTAGCCGAGAAACAGGGTGTCCCCAGGCTGGAGGCTCAAGAGCACCGGGCCAATGTCGAAGCCCGCGAACCGCACACCGGGCGCGCCCTGCCGTGGCGGAGCGCCCTTCTGGGCCAGCAACGAGCGGGCGAGGTTGCCGGTTTTGACCGGCACGTTGCCACCGTTAGCTCGGGTCCGCGTCATCTCGTTGGCGAGTTCTTGCCCGCTTGCGCGAAACACGGCGAGAAGCCGTTCCTTCGTCTCCCTCGCCCATTGCCCGGGGTCCGTCCCCGTCCATGCCATCTTCGGTCTCCATGGCCCGCAGGCCGGTCATCTCCGCCACGCCTGTGACGGCGTGATTCGCGGCTTGGGCAAGGTGGCCCGCCATGATCGCATCGCGTAGTTTACGGCGGCGATCCTCGCAATTCTTACAAGCCATCAGGGGATCCCCTGCCAGCAAGGCGTCTCAGCTTCTCCGCGCGAGCAAGGAACGCTAGATAGTCCTCGGCATCGATTATGGGCTCACGATTTAGCACCTTATGGATGTGGTCCACCATGCTCTCGACTTGCTCTTCTGGAACAAGGAAATGACCTTCTGGCGTCTCGATGGCCAAGCATCCCACAGAATCGATCTCGCAACCTATAGAGAATGGACCAAACCTTTTAACCATCTCGGTCATCACAGAACTCCTCTGGTGAAGTCGATCTCAAACCGCGTGTCACAGCGGCAATTGATGTTGTGCCTAGCACCCCCGGATGGGTCGTGTGCGTGCTGCATCAATGTGCCATCCGGCAGGCGGAAAGGCGTCTCCAATCCTACCACCTTTTCGCCGTTCATCAACATATGCTGTAGCCGCGCGTCGTCATCGCCCGCGCCGCTATGCACCCAAACCTTTGTGATGGCGTCGGCGGCGAGACCTTCCTTATCGATGGCCTGCCGGTAGCTTTCCGCTCGCGCACCCATCACGCCCTGCGCGGTTTCCGTGCGCGCGATATCTTCGGCGCGGCGGCGCAACAAGCGGTCGGCATATCGCGCGGTCATCTTCTCGACCACCGCGCGCGGGACGGGGCGACCTTCCTCAATCGCCTTGACGATGGCTGTGTCAAACCGCTTGTCCCGCAACGTCATGCCAGCCAACACCTTGCGCATCTGTCTAGGGTCGCCGCTAAGGAGCCTTTCGCGCATGGACTGCACATAGCCCGCCTGCGGGTCCGAAAGGCCCACAATGCCGCCCTGCCGCCGCCATGTGACCCGATCTATGCGCCCAGCTATCTCGACAGCGATGTTCTGCGGCCCGTCGCCGCGCGAATAGCCCTCGCTGATGACGCGGCGCGCGATTTCGGTCTGCTCTTGCGTGTATCCCGCGATGCGATCGCCCGCCAATTCACGGATGCGCCGATCCGCGCGCGGGTTGGCCATGTCGAAACGGAATGTGGATGCAAGCGCCGAAGCCGTGGGGATCATCGAAGCGAACAGTTGCCCCGCTTGCGCAAAGCCGCTGATATGCGCGGTGAGGTAGGTGTTGAACACGGCGGGCTCGATATTGAGTGCGCGGATCGCCGCATCCACATCGCCACGGCTTAGCGCCGCAATGAGGCCCTGCCGGTCTATGCCGTCGCGCAAGTCCTGCATGGCAGCACGGAAGGCGTCCCGAAGCGCGGGCTCCAGCTTGGCAATGAGTTCAGCTAGTGCGCGCGCTTCGGTGGCCATTTAATACCGCTTCCCGCCATCCGCGCGGTTGGCAAGCTTGTGATCCGCGCGCTCGCGGTTGTAGCGGTTCTTTTCGATCAGCGCGCCCGCAACGTCCAGGCCAAGGGCCGCCGCCGTGTCGAGAATACGGATAATGCAATCCGCGAACTCAACCTCTCGGCCGTCGCGGTGCGGCAACTTGTCGTCCTTGAGGCCCTTGCGGTCGGCCTCTAGCGCCTCGGATAGTTCTGAGTGCATGAGGGCCACCACCTCGCCAAAGTTGCGCTCGATGGTCTCGCCGGTTTCCGGGTTGCGATACCACCCCGCCTCGGTGGCGGTCTGGTGGGCGAGCAGCATGGCTTGGAAGATGCCGCGATAAGCGTCGGCTTCCATGCTGTCCATGTTTTCGGGTTTGGGGTTGAATGTGTCGGCCATCGGGTTCCTCCTAAGTGTGGAGCCTCCCCCATGCCACACCAATATGTGCCCCGCAAGGGCTAACCGCGCACGATAAACCGAATTGCGCAAACGGTGCCAACGGGCGGGATGTTGTCCACGCGCAGCACCGTCACCGGCATGCCGTCGATCTCCAACACATCGGTGGGTCGGTACTCGCCGGACCATGGCGCGGACAGCACCTCCTGATCGGTGGTCATCACATGCACGCCGGGCGCGACAGTTGACCCCACCAAGCCAGCAGAGACGCCTCGCGATACGGCATCCAGCACCGTCACGTCACGTTCTGGCGGCTCCGGGGCATCCCATGGATTTGACGCGGCATCCACCACCTCCGCGTAACGGACAAGCTGGATCACCCCCTGACCGAAGCCACCAGCGCTTGCCGGGCGCAGCAGGCGCTTGGTGGTGGCGGCCATGCGGTCATAAATGCTCATCAGATCCACTCGCCCCCGGAAACAGGCTCGATAACCGTGCCAGTCCTCGGCGTGCCGCCCGGCGCGACAAAGGGTGGGCCTTCGGCATAAAGCTTCCATGGAAGCGAGCCACGGTTGACGCCGGCAACGCTGTTGTACTGCGCCGCGTTGCCGACCACGAACACCTCGGGCCTCTTGCCAGTGATGCCGTCGCCAAGGGTGCCCACCCGCAGCGAACCGTTCGGCAGCACTTCGCGGAACAGCTCCGGATTAGTGACGCGCTCGTTGGTGCTCATCCACAGCCCACCCATCTCGCCATTGAATCCGCTACCGAGCCCGATGTTGGAATCCCTGTTCCAGTTCAGCGACACGCCTGGAGCGCCCCTCCATTCGACCGGGCTAGCCTTCTTGCTGGCGAACGCCCCGCCGTTCTCGCTGATGAGGATGTCGTGCCCTGTCCCGGCGCTGGGGTCTTCGATATCCCAGTGGAACAGGATATCCAGCACCTTGGGGCTTGCTGTCGTGCTGACAGGCAACGCACCAGTCCTGATGCGGGCGATCATCGAATTGGTGGCCACATCTCGCAGCGTCATCCGCAGGTGCCCATCCGTGTAGAGGTGGACGGTGAAGCCGTTCAGACTGCCGAACCAGAGAATGTTGGATGAAGGACGCGAAAGGATGCGCAGCTTGGAGATATACAGCGAGCCGCGCGGCGCATTTGGTCCCCAACGCCTGTCCTTGCCGCTGCTAAGCTTGTCTGGGGTAGATCCGTCGAAGCGCACAACCGGATAGGTCGGATTTATGCCCCCGATCTTCTCCGTCAGGTTGGTAGCAGCAAGGTTGCTGAAAGCCGCGACATTGACATGGTGCACCGCGCTCCGCAGCTTGTTCGTGCCAGAGCCGCCCGCGTAGCTGATGGTGGCGGTAGCCTTGGAATCATACTTCTGAGGCAGCTTCAGACCGGCATTCTCGCGGAAAATGCCGTGGATGGCGGTCTTGTCGGTTTGCCTCTGCGGTGGCTTGGACACAGGAGCTGGCGGGATGGTTACAGGGACCACGGTGCCATTCACGCGCACAGTCCAGTTGGATGCCGGAACCGAAACAAGCTCCACCAGTGGCTTGTTGAAAGTCACCCAGATGAAATCATCCTTGATGTAGGCGGCGACCGGAACTGGCGGAGCGGGATCGTTGGGCCAGACAGCCTCGAACATTGCAGCGCGGTAGGTGTTTACGCGCTCGCTTTCTCCCGAGTTGGAGCCCCAACGGATCGTGCCGTCGCCGGGATAGGGGAATGTCTGCCACAACTCGCGGAAAGCGCGGTAATAGCGGAAAAAGCCAGGATGGTTCCACAGCGCTTCCCCACCCTGCGTAGCCATCACCGAAATGACCGCGCCCATGCCATTCACCGCGTTGATGTCGCGATAAGACAGGCTCAGGTTGCTGCCGTAATTCTCGATGGTATAGGCGTCGGCGTTGCCATCGTTGGTCCCGATGAACCATGTAAGATAAGGGTCTTGCGGACGGGGCGGCGGCTGCGTGTCTTGCTGGAAGATGCCCCCGATATCCACCACCTTTTGAGTGACCAAGTGGACCATGATGTCCTCGGGGTAGACCGGATTTTGCCCATAATCGGCAACGGACTTCATCTCCGCAAGCTTGGCCTGCGCGCCCGGCAGGGTGTTCGCGTTATTCAGCGCGCGGCAGCAAAGAACCAATGCGGCATGGCGGTAGGACGCGCCGTTACCGCCGCGCAGGCCGCCACCCGTCCCCTCGCCGGGATAACCGCCCTCCATGGTGCGCTCATGGCTATCAATAGCCACTGCCCATATCGCGTTTAGAAACGCAATCTTCTCCGCCGGCGTATAATTGAAGTGCAGGGCGATGGCGATGTCGCCAAAATTCTGCGCCACCTCACGCGGATAGCCTGAATGCCCATTGTTCCACATGCCCAGCACGGGCGCGTTCAGCGTGTCGGTGCTTTGGATCGGCCAAGGGCTTTGCACCTTCTTGAGGATGGTTTGGGCGCTTTCTGCACCCGGAACCTTCGGCAAGTTCCTGAACACGCTTATGTCCCAATCGTCTTGCGTGAAATAGGATGTCTTGTCGCTTGCGGCCACGCCGGGGCGTAGCGCGCGCGGATGCGGGGCGACATCCACAACGGTTAGGAGCGAGCCCCTTTCGCCGCCGGGACGCAACTGCTCATTAACCCGCTGACGGCCATTGCGACCATCGCGCGAGATGAACTTGAAAACGCTGCCCCGGTCAAGATTGAGCGGCCCGCCCAATGCTCCGGGGTCTTGGTTCAGCGTGTGCGAATAATCAGGGCTATCGAGATTTGTCGTGGGGGGCACACCCATCATGCCCTGAACGGCAATATCCTGATTGCCCGCCCGCGTGCCGCCTCTGTGGCGGCGGTTTCCCGGATCTACTTCGGTGCCATGAACCCACCTGTTCGTATAGGTCCGACCACTGCTATAAGTGCCGCTGTGCTGCTCGCTCACTGGCCCGATGGATGTGATGGAGACAGGCCCTACCACCCATGGTTCGCCGTTTGCATAGGTGCCCGTGGGCTCTGCTTGGGCAAAGGTGAAAGTCGCGTCCTGATGTGCGATGCTGGTGGCGGTGTTCACCACGGCTGGGGCAACCAATGTCTCAAAGACGTAATCGTCGTCTTCTTGGTTGGCGGCATCGACAGCGTAAACATAGCCCGTGACTACGTCGCCTTCAGCCCAGATGGCTGGATCAAGGAATAGCTGAGCGCCCGACAGACCGGGATTGACGATTCTCTCGTTCGCCCCATTCTTTTGCCAGAAGATATAGATGTCCTCCGGTGCCACCGTGCCCGACAGGTCATAGAGCAACGTGATGGTCTCTCCGGGCGCAAAAGTGCCTTCCATCCGCAAGTTGCTGATGACCGGCGGCGGCGGAGGAGGAGGTGGCGGTGTGGGCGTTGCACTGTCGTTGCTGTAAATCCCGCCAAAGCGCGACTGCGTGCCGCTCATTTTGAGCCCGACCGGGTTAAGCATGTCGACGCGGAATTGTTCGTAATCCTCCACCAGCGGGTCATCGACCGCCGTGAAGATGTGGTATTTGGTCGTGGGGCCGCCTACCTCGAACGGGATAACTACGGTGTGCTCGCCACCCACCACATCCTCGGCCTGCATGGGGTTGCTGGAATAAGGCGGGATCGCAATGCGAGTGCTGATCGAAACCGTGCCGTCGCGCGGATCGACCGGGCGGCTGATAGTGAAGCGCGCCCGCGCATGGGAATCGGTGGCAGGGTCTCCATCCGGGCCGCCCTCGCGCATCACCGTATCCACCAGATCATAGGTGACAAGGATTTCAGGCAGAGCGGTCTTGTTCAATCCGGCCAAGCCGGCGAAGGCCGCCAAGCGCTCGCCATTGGCATCCGCCAGAAACGCAGTCCCGGTGGGCGCATGACTGATCGTGAATGCCTCGTCGGCCACCAGTGCCTGCGGAAATTGCAGGTTGATGCCGGTTGGATCGATGCTGAGCGTCAGCCCCGTGGCCGCGATGGGTGCGCCAAGGCGGGCCACTGTCATGGTGAAAGTGGCCGCAACGGCAACGGGATCAGCGGGCAGGATTACCCGCTTGCTTAGCGGGATGGTGACGGTCTGCGCGTTGCCAGTGATAGTGCCCTGCACAACGGGCGGCTGCTTAATAAAGGAAACGCTGGTGGTGACAGGGGCGCTTGTGCCGCCGGGGCCAGTGGCAATGGCCTCGACGTTGATCGCCTGCCCGTGGGAGAGGCCAGTGGGGGTGAACTTGTTGCTGGTGCTTAGGTCGGGACCATCGGTCCACCAGCGATAGGACACTGTGCCCGTGCCGTTAAACTTCGCGACGGCAGTAAGTTCCCGCCCCTCAATTGCAGGGCCGCCCTGGATCTCAATGCTCGTAATCTCGGGCGCAGCCTGAGCTGAGACAATGTCGATCTCGACCACCCATTCAGTGACATTGCCCCAACTGTCAGTGGCGTAGAAAGACCAAGCGCGCGTGGCATCCGCCGCATCGTAAGCGGGGACGGTGTATGAGCCGATGCCAGTGGCAGGATCAAGTGAGCCGCTATAGGAATGCGAAGCGGACCAAGTAACCTGCTCATTCGCAGACAGGTCGAAGTTGATGACAGAGCCCTCGGTGTACGCCGCCGATAGGCTGGGGGTTGTCACTTCTGGGGGCGTGTCATCAACGGGAATTGGATCATAGTCCCCTTCATCGCCGAAAACGCCCGTGCTTACGGTGAGGCCCATGCCGCTGCCGCGCACACTTGCCATGGTGCCGGGCGGAATGACTGCCGCACGGATGCCGAAAAGCCCCATGCTGATAGCGAAGTCGCTCCCCATGCTGAGAAGCCCGGTCCCGCTCGTCACCCGCAGAATGGTCTTGTGCGCTTGGGTTCCGTCCAAAATGACGGTCTCTTCGTTATTTTCGATAACAGTGCGCATTTGTCAGGCCCCTTGGGAATATTCGATCAGAAAACCGAGGCTCACGCTTCGATCCAGCATTCGGCGCAGTTCGCCGGGATCGACACACTCAGCGAGGCTCCGGTGCGCGTACCGGCAATGGGCGCACCTCGTAGGCCCGCGCTGTACCGCTTGCCGCTGTAGGTGCCCGATGATGGCAACCCGATACTGACGGAACGGGTGACCGTGGAGAGGTTCACGATGAATATCCGGAACTTACCCGCAACCTTCGCCCCAACACAGCCCAGACCCGCAGGACCGCCTGTCAGCGAGACTTTATGGATCACCGCGCCAGCAGGAAGGTTGCCGCAGAGAAACTTCGCGGCATTGTAGTTCGGTGCGATAAAGTCGAACTCGCCATAACCGATGGTCGGATCGACATCCCCCGTGGAGCCTGGTGCGATCCCGTAAGGCTCGGGCAGTCGCGCTTTGGTCAAGGCATAGCCGAGCGTTGATGACGCAGAGCCGTTTTGACCTAACGGCTTCACCATGTGGATGATCGGCATTACAGCAGGCGAGCCAAGGAGGTTCAGTTCGTGAACCATCTTCAGTGCAGTGCGAGCGAACCTCTGGGCATCCGTGTAATTGCCGGGAGTGAAATACTCGAACTCGCTGATGATCGTAGGCCTGCCGCGAGCGAGCGTTGCCAGCGAGGCCGCATTTGTCTTGATGTAATCTGGGTCAGCCGAGATCGCGCTGATCTGGTGGATCGACTGAGCCCACAATTCCTGCAAGGCAGTCTTGCCGGTCGATAGCGCTGTTGCGCTATCCCAGAGGGCTGCTGTCGCCGCCAAGCCGTTCCAACTCTCGGCATGAATAAGGACCGAGTTCGGATTCCCCCCGTAGGTTGCAAGAACACTGCTTGCACGGATCTTCGGGACTACCGACTTCCAGACATCCATGTATTCCGTGGCGGAATATATACACGTGCCGTAGTTCTCTTCGATCGTGCTGATGGCTTCATTCTGAAGCGCAAAACCACGTACCGGCCCGACGTTGGCGTGCAGGTATTCAAGATCATTCACGACCGCTGTGGTGAAGGCCTCGATCTGTGCGGCATAAGCTGTCGGCGCACTTGTTCGGATGCTATCCAGCGATGTTGCCCGCGAATAGCCCGTACCTGCCCAGAGCCGCCCGTTGGCATAGGCGCTGGTAGTCTTCCAGTGAGGGGCGGGGCTCCAGTATTCAGCGAGTAATCCACCACCGCCAGGCACTACGTTAGCAAGCAGATCGGCAACCGACTGGTTCTGTCCGGCGTAGCGTTCACCAATGTTGCGCGCGAGGCCACTGGTTCCGTCGATATTGCGCAGCCCCCGATAGGCGAAGCCAAGAGGGAACCGGATATAGCGGTGCATCGTCCCGTCGCCCGGGAACATGGCATCGCGCATTCGGGTCTTTTCTGCTGCTGTGAGCGAATAAGGCAGGCCCCAAAGATCCGTAGTGCTATCAGTAGCCGGAACAGCTGTCGCACCCTGAGCGCCTCCGTTGAAGCTATCGACCTGGACTTCGGTGAAGCCGCCCAAATACGTTTGTGCCGCGGTGGCGGACATCGGCATTTCTATGGTCGAAGTCGTGCCGGCCGGCACCATCGGCGGCGCGCTCTTGTACGGGTGCGCCGGATGCAGAATGCCATCGTCGCCTTCCAACCCAGTGGACCATGCCAGGTATCCCTCAAGCCGTTGTTTGTTAGCGAGCGTCATAGCGTGCGGAACCACGGCGAAGGCGAATACATCGATGATGCCGTTATTGATTTGGCCATTCGATGATCCAAGGAACCATCTCGCGCCGGATGGAAAAGCCGCGCCAGCCTGAGTGCTGCCCCCGCTGTCCAAGCCGCGAATATTGGTGTTCGTCGCCGACGCCGAACGCACCTGCGTAATCGTACGCAAACGATCCGCAGTGCTGACTTCGATGCCAGGCGCCTGGAAGGCGCGCAAGCTGCCTGCCTCGGACGATGATGATTGAATGATGTTGTTGCTCTGAACGCCGACCGATGGCGTGTTATTCGCCAAGATGAACCGGCTTGATGTGCCGGGATCACGCATGCGGGCAAGAACGACAAGTGACCATTCGGTCATTGCAGGGAATGTCGCCGAAGCCATCCCCATGGTGCCATCGAATACAAGTGGGCGCGTTCCGTTGCGGCTCGACGGCGACGGGGTGCCGAGGACAGGCGGAATACCATTGTTGGGGAATGTCGGGGTGGTCGCGTGCACAAGATGTCGGTTGCCGCCCGACTGGTCCCGCCACGTAGCGACGGCCTGACCCTCAGTCGCCACAGCCCCCGAAGCATTGAGCATGGATGCGCCTTGGTTTGCCTCAAACAGCCCATTCACTGAAATCATAGACGGCGTCCAAGCAATTTGCTCCAGAACATCCGTCACCCTCACCGCGACCTTGTGGGTAGCTGTTGCAACCCCGTCAGTCGCGGAAAGAATTACCTCGTAAGTGTCCCTAGAATCCACCCCCTCGAAATCAGGGGCCGTGATAAAGCTTAGCGCGCCGCTAGTTTTTTCTATGGTGAACAGGGCGGCATCCATGCCGCCCGATATGCCATAAGATATGTTGCTCATTTCCGCGTCAATCGCGGTTGCAATATAACCCGTGCTGGTGCTGCCCTCGGGGACACTCACGGTCGTCCCGGAGGTAAATACCGGCGCAGAGTTTATTGGACCCGGAGGCGTGACCGCAGCGCCATAATTACCTGTCGTCCCGCGAACGGTAGCAGAGCCTGCCGACATAGAGGCGGTTTCGCCCGGCGGCAGCACAATGCGACGATCTTCCAGCGCGCCCATCGGGAAGGGAAAGCCTGATTCCGAATATCCGCCCACATAGAGCAGCCCAGAGCCTTCCTGCACACTGATCAGTGTGTAGTCCGTCTGCGTGCCATCAAGGATTTGCTGGGGCGATGAACCCGCTTTGATCGTGAATTTCATATTGTTTCTAGCCCACCGCCCTAAGAAAAACACCGCCCGCATTGCCACAGACAAAAACGCGCATAGCGCCATCAATCTCGCCGTCAATGAACGCCACACTGCCACTACCCGCCGAAGCGCCGCCGTCATTGTGATATGCCACCTCGATAACATCGACCTTCTCGCGCGCGACACGCTGCCCGCTGGTGGCGCTAACCGCCAGAATGCCGGGGTTCATGCCCTCCAGCAGCGCCGCGCGATAGGATGCATATTCCACCGACACGGGCACCAGATCGGACGGCACGGCCCTGGTGCAAGCGATGCGTGCCCCCGTGCGGGGCCATGCGTCCGCCTGCGCAGCCCCGTCAGTGCGATGTCCGGTCCAGATGCCCTCATAGGTGCCGTCTAAGTAGGCAGAGCCCCGTGTGCGCAGGACAGCCAAGCTAGGCGCGCCTTCCGGCAGCGCATAGCCATGGCTGTCGAGCCAAGTCTGGAAGCCGATGTCGGAGCCGTAGGCCACTTACTCGGCCTGTTCTGCCTTGGCCGCATCGATCTTCTCGCGCAGGGTCTCTTCCTTCCAGCGCTTGTCAGCGTGGCCACCCGTCAGTTCGGCATATTCTGCGCGGAGCTGGTCCACGACTTCGCCTTCTGCATCAGGGCCATTCGGGGCCTCGTCCTCCGCAGGTTGATCCTCGCCTTCGGTACTGATCGATGCGGCTAGAGCATCCCGCTCCCGAATAGCATCGTCGCGCTCGCGGATCGCAGTATCGCGCGCATCAACTGCCGCGTCCAACTGCTCCCGTAGCTGGGCCATCTGGAGGGTGGGCGCGCCATCCTCGTTGGTGACGGGCACTGAGCCATCTTCGGCCTCGGGCCTATCGACCTCATACTTACCCTTCCATCCTGCGGGCGGTTGCCCTTTGAGCATGATGGTCTGCCCGACAAGATCTTCACCATTCTTGCCGTAGATGCTGCGGGGGGACGTGACACGGATTTTCATGGAAGGAACCTCGCCAGTTGAGCGTTGCCGCACCATAGCATGAGGCGGCCCGCCAATAAAGCTTTGCCGTTTTCCTATTGCGCGGCACATATTAGTGTGGCACCTAGGGGCAGGAGCTTATTCCGCAGAGAGAAACGAATGAGATGGAAAATGCGAAGCACACGCCGGGGCCTTGGGCTGTTCGTAACGGGTGCAATGTATTCGCGGACGGGGATCATGTTCCGCTTACCAACATGGCCTATATCGCTGTCACAGGCGGATTGTCGGGAGCCGACACCATTGATCGGGATGCTGCCAACGCCCGCCTAATCGCCGCCGCGCCTGATTTGCTGGACGTAGCCATTCAGTGCCGGGCCGTGCTGGTGACGGCGCTTGCTGAAACCTCGGATGACACGGCGAGGCGGGTTATTCAGGCGAAAATAGCGCTCGCCAGCGCAGCTATTGCAAAAGCGCGAGGTGCAGCATGATCCGCGCCAAGGTCCGCACCTATTATGGTCTATTCGGCCCCTATCTGCGTGTAAAGGCTGGAAGCTTGGTCCGTTTGTCATTTGGCGGAGGACGCTGCGATGAGTGGGCCTATGCCACACGCTGAGATGCGCGAGCGCTGGAAGGCTGGCGAAACGCTACAGGACATCGCAGAGAAGGCGCGGCGCAGGAATGGTATGGGCCGCGCAGCCGTTCGGGAAGTGCTTTTTCAGGAGAGGGCGGCTTGTCCATGCGATATCTGAGCGTCTGTTCTGGCATTGAGGCCGCTACCGTCGCATGGCATCCGATCGGATGGACGCCCGCCGCCTTCAGCGAAATCGAGAAGTTCCCGCGCGCCGTGCTGGCGCATCATTATCCGGAGGTGCCGCTGCATGGCGATTTCACGACAATCCAAGGCGACGAATACGGACCAATTGACCTTCTTGTCGGAGGCACCCCTTGCCAGTCATTCAGCATCGCCGGACTCCGAGGAGGATTGGGCGATGATCGTGGCAACCTCGCCCTTGAATTTCTCCGCCTTGCTAATCGAGCACGCCCCCGCTGGTTGGTTTGGGAGAATGTCCCCGGTGTCTTGTCATCAAACGGAGGAAGGGATTTTGGCTCCATCCTCGGGGGCATGGTTGAACTCGGGTATGGGTTCGCCTACCGAGTGCTTGACGCTCAATTTTTCGGAGTTCCACAGCGCCGCCGCCGCGTGTTCGCTGTCGGACATCTTGGAAGCTGGACCCGTGCCGCAGCGGTTCTTTTTGAGCGCCACAGCCTGCAAGGGCATCCTGCGCCGCGCCGCGAAACGGGGGCGCCTGTTGCCGCCCTCGCTGCAAACGGCGTTGGAACATGCGGCGCGGACGATAACCAGGGGCAAGCCGGGCACCTGATCCCGTCCACGGGCGACACTTCCCACTGCCTCAACGCTGGTGGAATGGGACGTCAGGATTACGAAACCGAGAACGCCGCAGCCGGCCCCGATGGAAAGGGCTGGCGCGACGACGGCATGGCCTACACGTTGGAGGCCCGCGCGGTGCCGCAGGCGGTGGCTTTCTCCATCATGCCGATGAACAGCGGCAAGGACTACAAGGCCCGCGAGACTGACGTTGCCCAACCCATCATGGCTGGCGGTCCGGTCGGCGGCAATCAGGGCGGTGACTTCATCTGTCAGTCCGCAGTTCGCCGCCTCACCCCCCGCGAGTGCGAGCGCCTGCAAGGCTTCCCCGACGATTACACCGCGATCCCGTGGCGCGGGAAGCCCGCCGACGAGTGCCCCGATGGGCCGCGCTACAAGGCGCTCGGGAACAGCTTTGCCGTCCCCGTTGTCCGTTGGCTGGGCCAAAGAATCCAGATGGTGGAGGATGCATGTTCGTCTGCAAATCTTGCAGCGTGACGCTTTCTGCGTCCGAATACCGGGTCCACAAGCGGGGCTACCGCATCGGCAAATGCCGTGAGTGCGAGCGGGTGTATCAGCGCGAGTGGTCACAGCGCGACCCCGAGACTTACCGCCGGCGGAAGCGTGAAAGCATGGCGAAGCGGCGAGCAGCCGATCCTGATGCTGCACGCGACTATCAGAGGCGCGACTATTGGGAAAACCGAAGCGCGCGGCTCGCCACGATGAAGGAATACCAGCGGCGTCGGTTCTTCTGGATGCGCGCAGGGAAACTCAAGAGCGATGTTTCCGCTGCTGACCTTGCTCGCCTCTGGAAGCGGCAGCGCGGCCGATGTGCCCTTACTGGCCGCCGACTTACCCGCGAGAACGCGCAACTGGACCACATCACTGCAAAGGCCCGTGGCGGTTCCGACGAGATCGACAACCTTCGCTGGCTCTGCACCGAAGCGAACCTAGCCCTGCGCGAACTGAGTGATGCCGAGTTCGTCGCCCTTTGCTCTGACGTCATGCGCTGGATCGGGGAGCGGATTGCGATGGTGGATGCGCTCAAATGAAAAGGGCGGCCCCGAAGGACCGCCCTCTCATGCCTTGATGCGGGCCAGTACTAGGCTTCGACCGAATAGAACACCCCGGATCGGCCATTGAAGTCGCCACGGATTTCGATGCCCATGGCGTTCCATACCTCAAACTGGTAATTCGCGGTCGGGTAGTTGCGGGGCATGGCGAAGGTCGAGGTCGCCATCGCAACGAGCGGACGGATATATTCCGCGCTCGGCACAAAGCCGAAGAACTCATTTCCTTGCAGCTCAAAGCTGACCGCCACCTTGGCGATCCGGCGGTTGCCCAGGATGCGCGAGAGGATGGTGCCCTCCACGCCCTCTTCAGCCCGGCGATCCCAGTTGCGGGCGATATGGGGAGACACATAGAGGTTGACCGGAGCGGCAACCAAATTGTCATCCATGATCGCACCGAATGCGCCCGTGAAGAATGCGTCAATCGTCGCAAACGGCACGGTTGGATCGGTAAGGTCGATATTCGCGCCAGCCGCACCCAAGTTGATGGACTTGGACAGCGGGGAGGTGCGGATGCCGTATGCGCTGTAACCGCCAATGTTGATCCGGGGATCACCATCAAGCACATAGAGTGAGTTGCGGCGGCGCACCTGCGCGACCGTCGCTTCCTGATCGTCTGCCAGCGCATCGAAATTCTCCGACTGGAGCGTGTTCCATTCCCTCCATTCGCGGCCATAGCCCTTCTGGAAGATCGGAACGGGCGTGCCGCGATAGTCATAGGTGGACTTATCGAGGGGCACCGGCACTTGGCCGGAAATCGACACAACCACTTGGTCGCTGATGTCCGAGGACACGCGAGACAGGTGGACCAGCTTCCCGATGTTCACCGGCTTGGCCAGCGGCATCAGATCGTTCATCCATACCGCGCCCTCATCCGTCCGCATGACGCGGCGGGTGACGGTATCGAGGTCCATCCACGCATCGCGCGGGAGCACCGCCGCTGCGTTCTGCACCTCGGCCAGCTCATCTTCCTTGCGGTGGAAGTATTCGCGCTCGGCGGTCAGTTCCTGCCACCAAGCGCCGTGCTGGCGAGGGTGAGCATTCACCAGTGCTTCGTCAAAATAACGCATCGAAGTGGGCTCCCTTACGCCGGCAGGACGTGACCCTTGGCCGCGCGAACGCGAACAAGCTGGTCTTGCCCAGAGGTGTTATTGTAGGCTTCCTCGGCGTAGCCGATAACGAAATCGCCTGCCGCCGCGACCGCCGCCTTGCCCGAAGCGCCCGTAGAAATCGGGGCATCAAGCGCGACATTCACGCCGCTCGGAAAGCGGAGGTAGAAGAACTGCTCATCAAGCATCTCCATGCCGATGGTAGTTTCATCGGGGCTGTAGGCGTCGTCCACGCCGCCGCCGATCAGATAGTTGTCCTGAGCGACGAACATCTTCCCCGTGGTCGTGTCCGTAGCAAGGGCGAAATTGCCGCCCGTGCGAACGATCAGGCAACCCGGCATGATCGCGGCAGCGGCAGGCGCTTCCTGAACTTGGGGCAGGTTTTCCGAAACGGGGCCGGCATAAATCTTGTTGTAGCGCGCCATGGTCGCTTACTCCGCTGCGGGCAGCTTGAAGCCGCCCTTGGTGGTGGCCGCCGCCTTGGCCTGACCGTTCACAGTGACGGCATGGCCGACAGGGGCCTTGATCTTCGCGGCCAGCGAGTTGAGGACGGCCAAAGAAGCTTCCTTGGCGGCCTCTTCGTCCAGAAGCCCGGCGTTCACCACCTTGGAAGCAACCGCATCGCGCTCGGCGGTTTCTTTGGCCTTGGCTGCTTCGGCATTCGCGGCCATCTGATCCGTCAGCGGCTTGAGCGCGTTCGTGACAGCCCCGCCGATGGTGTCGGCCATGCCGCTAACGGCGGTGGCCAGCGAATCCATCTTGGCGTTGATCGCGTCCACTTGTTCTTGGTTCACGGAGAGGGGCTCCTTTGTTTCCGTTGCTGGAGCATCGAAGCCCCTCACAACATCCTTTATAGCCGTTTTGAGCTTTTCGAGCAAGGGAGCCCGATCCGGCTTCGTGACCCGCGTGACAATGTCGTCCGCGAGCCAACCAATCTGGTCATCGACGCTCTCATCCAGCGATGAATTGATAACCTCGATCTCCTCCTCAGAGCCGCTGGAATTGACGAAGATGCCGACGCCCTTTTCCGGAGTGGCCGCGCCCGCTTCGTCCAGAAGGATGGCGTCGTGGTCGAACACCAGATCGCGCGCGACGTGCTTGTGCGCCAAGCCCTCGCCATTAACCGCCTCCATCTTGGCCAGCAGTCCGGTCGAAGTATGCACCGGAGCCTGCCCCTCCAGCGCATTGAGCACGCGCTTGCCGCCCTCGCTGCGGTTGGCCACCTCGACATCAATCACCTTGTCCAGCAGCACGCGGCCATTCTCGCGGCGCACGTTCTCATTCCATGCGCCGATCCAGCCCACGTTGATGCCCTCAGGATCGCTGGCGGAAACGAACCGCCCGTTGACCATGGGATGCCCAAGCGGGGCGGGTGTTCGCTCCAGATGCCGGAAGCTCTTCTCGATTTCCTCGGCAGGATAGAGCACTGGGCCTGCGCTACCGTTCATCACGATATCGTCTGGCATCGTGGCGCTTGGCACAATCATCACGTCGCGACCGTGGCGCTTCTCGCGCCGGATCTTCGACTTGTTGACCACTGTGGTGACGTTAATGCGAACCTGCTTGTTCATTCTGAAGTCTCCATATCCTCGGGCTCGACCGGCTGCGCGCCATCAGGCTCCACCACATCATCTAGGCCGGGGATTGTGTCATAACCGGCAGCTTCGCGGATCTCATTCGGCAGGAACGGCGGCTCGTCGCCCGCCACAGCCTTGGAATTGATCTCAGACATGCGGTAGGCACGGTCCAGCTTCTCGCCAGCGGTGGCTTCGGTAAGGTCTGCCCATCCAATCGTCCAATCGCGCGCAGGCAGGATGCCCCATGCCACCAAGCGCCCAACGAACTCGCGCAGCACTGGCACGCACAGGTTCACCCGGCGGCTCATGTTCACTTGCGCCCACTCGCGCGCGTCCTCAGTGCTGGCGCGCTCGCCGGTTTCGTTGCCGATCAGCACGCGAACCGGCATTTGAACCGACGCGGCGAAGGACTTCACCGGAATGTCAAAGAACTCTTTTGGCTGGGGCAGGGTGATGTTGAGCGGCTTGGCCGTGAGGCCGCCCAGCATTAGGAGCTTGTCGAACCCGCTATTGAAGCTTTCCACCTGCTCATTCATCACGTCCATGGCGTCTTCGGGTGTGTCAGCGCCCATGCCCTTCATCACGTCCGCCATGGACATGCCATCCGGGGCCTCGATCATGGGGGAGGCGCGCGCCGTCTTCCAGAAGCCCTCGCCACCCGCGCCCTTCACCTTCTCGGCGTCAAGCAAATCGTTATAGCCGGGCTCCAGCATCGATCGACCGTGGATGGTGCCATCCTCCGACCAGATTAGAATGCGGTCAGGATGGATCTTGATCTGACGGTTCTGTCCGCCATTCTCGCCCAGGGCAACCTCATCGTATTGGTACATGGACGGTCGGCCATAGGTGGACGAGCTGATGTCGTCATCCCATTCGGCAACCGTGAGCTGGTTTTCCCAAACAGGAATGATGCCGGCAAGCCCATCGAGTTCGCCGGGCACGCGCGTAACCGGCTGATCCAGCGGCAGGCTGTCGGCAAGCAGAATGATTGCGGCGGAGTAGCGGCCCACCATAGAGCGGCGATCCACGTTCATCATTGCCTGCCACAAGCGCAGAATCTCAAAGCGGCGGCGGATGTCCTCCTCCAAAGGGCTTTCAGCCGGCTCCTCACTTTCCCAGAGCAAGGGGTGCGTTTCCCAGGTCTTGGCCGCGGTCTTATCAACCGCCGCCGTGGCGAGGCCATTGCGCTCATACATGCGCTTGAAGTGCTCGAAGTCGAGCGCTTCGGGCCAGCCAAAGTCCTTGGGGTGGTTATGCTTGGGGGAGCCGCCCCACCAGCCAAGGGGCAGCGCGCGCGCAAGGCCGCGATGGATGCTGTTGCGGACGGCCTGCAAGGTGGTCATGCGCCCTATTTACCGCAAATGGGGGGAATGGGCAATTGCGCGAGAAGCGGGCGGGGGAGGCGGCGTCTTCAACCAGCGCCCCCCGCCCTGCGCCGTTCGGTGCGGCCTAACAACGCACCTCGCGGAATATCGGTGCCGGTCTCTCCCGGCTGTCACGGCGATCAAGGCCTTCCGTCCTCGGCCCCAGCACTCAACTGCCACAAAGTTATGTGCCGCGCAAGCCACATAAAGATGTTGCCTACATTCAAATGTCACGCTACACGGGCTCCAGAAACACTGACCAAGGATCAAGCAAATGCTCATCGCCGCCGCCATCGTTCTCGCCGTTGTGGACGCAGGAACCCCGAAGGCCGATCCGCGCGTGGAAATCACCGAAACCGTTGCAGCCCCCACGCAGTCCGACCATGGGCAAAAGATCATCAGCGCAATCCAAGCGGAAATCCCCGCTGGAACCGATTATCGCATCATGTACGCGTCGGCTTTCGAGGGCAAAGCGGACCGTGGCGGCGGCACCGTTATGGATTGGTCCAAGATGCTACACACGATGGTGAAAGCCAAGCAGGCTGGCGCGACCCACGTTTGCACGGCATTCAGCGGTGATCCCGAAAATTCAAAGATTGCCGCCGACTTCGCCGCGCATCTCGGCCTCACAATTGTCGCTAGCATGGGCAACGAGCCGGACAAGGTGAAAGGCCGCCTGTGGCAGCAGGAAGGCGTTGTGAGCGTTCTCGCCACCGAATACCGCCACGCGCGCCCGGCTGATTTTGTGCGCCAGATTGACCATGAGGTGAGCGGCGTGATTGATGACAAAACGCGGGGCTCCAGCTTTGCATCGGCCCGCATGTGCGCCCGGTTGGCAGTGCAGGCTGGCAGCGCCGCATAAAAAGGGCTGGGAGTGTTCAAGCCCCCAGCCCATCGCTTTTCCTGCCCTTGGCGAGACACAAAGAGAGCGGACGCACCCTCGCGATCAGGACAGGCCCACCATTTCCCTTCTATCCGGCGAGGACAGCGCTGGGAGGAGGCGCGCCGCTATAAGGGGATAGTGCCGAATATCTCGCGCGCGTCAATAACTATCGGACTGCCTGCGCGGATGAGGCGGTTGCGATCCTCATATGGCATATCGCGCATCGCATTTGCAGCCCAGTCTATCGCTTCTTCCGGGTCATGATCCACGCCGTCTTCTCCTCTCCTAGCATCAACTCGCTAAGCGCCCAAACCAGCGCATCCCCCCGGTCTGGAGATCCATCGCCAACGTACCCGGCAGGCGTGAACGCGCACATCTGGTCCTCCAACTCGGGGAAACTGCCAACGTGCGAGACGCGGCCCTGTTCATACAGCGCCGCAATAGGTTCGGCGCGCGCCACCTTGCCCCGGCTTGCCGTCACCTCCTTGTAAGGCGCGTCCCGGTCGGCAGCGCGGATGACCGCCTCGACCATCGCGCCGCCGAAATTGCGCTCTGCAATGATCCGGTCGGCCTTGTGCAACGAAGCCGCCTCGATTGCACGCCTCGCCCATCCCTCGGGGGATAGCTGGCACGAATAGTCCCCCAGCACGTACCCGCGCCCATCGGTCCCTAGGCCAGCCGCCACGATGCCAATATCATCGCCTTCGCCGTCCCCCTTGGTTCCTGAGGGATCGATGGCCACAACCACGCGCTGCATCTCAACCACCTGCCCATTGCGCACGGGAAGGATCGCACCACCAAGCGCACCGCCCTTCTCGCACCGCTCGGCATCGATCATGGCCAGCGTCCACAGCGCGCCCGGCACATCCTCCAGTAACTCTGCCTCAAGCTCCTGCCGGCCTAGCCGGGTGCCGCCGTAGCGCTCATGGATGGACTTGATGAACGATGGCGCGAGGTTGCTGGTATTCTCCATCGTAGAACCAGTGGTAACGGTTGTGTCTGCCGCTTTGATGATCGCACGCAGTGTGGGAATTGGGCGGGGAGTGGTCGTCACCAGTACGCGGGGCCGCTCGCCGCGCCGCATCGTGAATTGCAGCATATCCCACAGGGCGTCTGCCCGCCGATACTTGGCCAACTCGTCCACCCAAGCCGTGTCGAACTCAGGGCCGCGCAACTGGTCAGGAGCCGTGCCGTTGTAGCCAAGAGCTTGGGCTCCATTTGGCCACATCAGGCGCACCGGCTTGTAGCGGACTTCGGGCATGTCATCGGGCGAACTGATGGCGATGATGCGCGCCACCATGACCTCCTCCAGATCCTTCTGGGTCTCAGCCACAAGCGCGATCGATTGCGCGCCGTCCTTAACCCGCTGGCGTATCCATTGCGCGCCACATTCGGTCTTGCCGAAGCCTCGGCCTGCCATGACCAACCAAGTGCGCCAGTCGCCTTCGGGCTCTAACTGGCTGGGCCGCGCCCAGAATGGCCAATGGTAATTGAGAGACGCCCTAAGCTCAGGCGTCATCCTCGCTAGTTCCGCCAGCCTCTGATCCTCGGGAAGCAAGGCGAGTAATTCTGCTGGTGAACTCATTGGCGGCGTTGATGGTTTGCTCAATGGGGCCTCCATCCTTGCCGGTGTGCTCATGGGCGATTGTTTCCTTCATGCCAAACACAGTCGGCAGCACCCAACGCAGCATCCGCCCAGCCTCTTTGAGCATCTCGTTCGGGTCCACCCCGGCGGGCACTTCCTCGCTCATGGCCATGCGGATGGAGCGCTTAACGAGCGCGTGCTTCTGCACCGCAAGCCCCGTATCCAGCTCTTCGCGGTAGTGCCGCTGGAGCGTGTCCACCGAATACCCGCCGCCATGCGCTGCGTTCAGACAATGGCTTATCTCGCTCTGAGAGAGCCCAAAGCCGGACATCTCCGCGACCATCACGGCGATTTCCTCGCTGCGCTGGTGTGGCAGATTGCCCGACATGCCCTCATGCGGCGTACCGTCGCGACGACGCCCTTCGGGCTTTGATTGATCGCCGCGAGGTGCGCCGCGCGTGTCCGGTATGGTAGGATGATCGCCCATAATTATGTTATAGTCCCGATCCGGCGAGGACGCAATTTCCCCGTGTCATCAGCAAAGCACCTTGGCTCGAAACGCATTGCCCACGATTGATCGGTTGTTGGCCGTGATTAGCTCACTGTTGATGCTCCATCCATCCAGCCCGCCATACATGCCGAACCAAGCGTGACGTTCCACATAGGGCAGATCGTCCATCATCTCGGTCGCCTCGTTGAAGAATGCGGCCTGCTGCTTGGCTGAGAAGCGCCCCGGATTGTTGCAGTCTGCCAGCGCCCATTCCGTTACCCAGATCGGCTTGCGGCCTAGCTTGCTCTTGGGATGGGAGGGTGGCGAGATGCGCGTCCACATCATTGACCTTTTGGAAGCGCGTGTGACAGGCTGGGCACCGCTGCGATGGCTCCACCGCCTCGCTCGGGGCGGGCGCTGGCGGGGTGCGGGTGCGCAAGTTATCAACCACCCGTTCGATCTCTGGCAGGTAGGGGTGCCGCTCCAAATCATCCGCCTTTACTGTGCGGATATAGCCTGCATATTGATCCAGAAGATCGGCAGCGTCCTCAACCACCCCGGCAGAAGGCGCGGGTGCAGGAGTGCGGAGGGCGGCTAGGATGGGCGCGAAGTGTTGGCTGAACGCCTCGCGGACTTCTTCGTATCCGTTAATGGCAGCTTCGGACCATCCGGTATCGTCCTCCGAATCCTCGCCATCATCAAAGTGGGAGCAGAGCGTCACCGCGAGATTGTCGTCACGCATGGCGGGTGTGCTGACACACATCAGGCGGTCAACAAGCCGCTCCAACTCATCAGCCAAGCGCTGCGGGTCTGGTGTGCTGTCGGTCATGAGAAAAACCCTCCCCAGTAGAGCAGTGGCAAGGTTAGGAAGACCCAGGCCAAGCCGTACCCCACAAGACTGCGACCGCCGCTCACCGCACCAGAGTAGGCCATGCAGATTAGGTTGAGGCCGAGGTAGATGCCTTCCGGCCAGCCAATCACGATGTTCACGCCATCACCCTCCCCCGCACGCGCCGCCGCAGCATCGCGGCGATTGAAGCGAAGCCGGTCATGATGCGGTCCGATCAATGTTGCCGCGCGCTACCTCAAAGGTCAGCGCGTAAATCCATGGGTTATCCTCCCAGCGCTCGCCGGGCTTGGTGTGCAGGCTGTTCCAGAGGCCACTGAATGCGGTGCTTGCGCGCCTGAACGCATCCTCGCGCTCCACATCATCAAGCCAGTGGAAGCGCCTGCGCGTAGAACCATCGGGATCATCGAACCGATAGCGCATCAGCCCTTCCGCCTCGGCGTCCTCCTCGCTGATCTCCTGCACCCGCTGCACGCGCACGTCGGTGACGGTCAGGGTGAGCCGCGAGGCCCAGCGCGGCATGTGGATGGACGGCCGCCATTTCAGTCCCTGCGCGCAAGCCCACCGCAAGCGGTCGTGAGCCACAGGTCCATCTGTTTTGGGCGGCTCGGTCGCCGGAATATCGGCGCGGTAGACAACTCCTTTGCGCCGTTCTGCGAACCGCACCGCATCCCGCTCAGCGAACGCCTCACGCACATAGAGCCGATCGCCGGGGCGGTGAGGCAACAGGTCGATATTGCCGGGCAGCGAAAGGAACGCCGGCTTAAAGATCGCAAGCGCATCCACCGCGGCGGCCTTCGTAATCAGACGCCGTGTCTGCGTCTTGCGCCCAGCGAGCAGCGCCCGAACCATCGGTGCGGAGAAAATGATGCCGCGATCAGCCACAAGTCACCGCCTTCCGCACGCGACGGCGCACCATGGCACCGATGGAGCCGAACCCGATCAGCAGCATGGCCCAGGTCGAAGGCTCCGGGATGCTGCCAACCTCACCCGGCACACTAGGCACCACCGGCATCTCCTGCGGAACCTGCGGGCTCCAATCACCATCATCACCGGACAGCGCGACAGCAA
>Ga0210040_10000760_pt1 | contig 51808 bp, 44 predicted proteins | sample CryGeyCG12114_NA_FD_185462 | JGI IMG/M metagenome (GOLD analysis project Ga0210040, IMG submission 185462) | Groundwater microbial communities from aquifer - Crystal Geyser CG19_WC_8/21/14_NA (SPAdes) (version 2) | ecosystem: Environmental > Aquatic > Deep subsurface > Groundwater | place: USA...
AATGGGGATAAGATATAGAAAACGCTATAGAAGTTGCTTGTGGTAGGGGAGGTTATGCAAAAAGAACGTCAGTCCGTTATCGTGAGAACGTCATTTCGACCAGCGGGAGAAATCTCGCGTGCTCCGCTAATTTTTTACGGTTGAGATTACTGCTGCACGCGAGATTTCTCCCGCTGGTCGAAATGACGTTCAACCCAGAATGACGTGTCAGCCGCACTGCACTCAGCAACTTCATACTGCCTTTTCCGCGCTACCTTCCTACCTTCGTCTTCCGAAACTATCGACTTGCTATCATGCTCCGTACGCACACCAATGGCGACCTTCGCCTCGAAAATGTTGGCCAAACCGTAACGCTCGTTGGCTGGGTGCAGCGCACCCGCGACAAAGGCGGTATTTTTTGGATTGATTTGCGTGACCGGTATGGCATTACGCAGCTGGCGCTGGAAGAAGGAAAAGAAAGCGAGGAGCTGCGCGCCGCCGCCCGCGAATTGGGTCGGGAGTTCGTGATTCAGGTGACCGGTACGGTAGCCGAGCGCTACTCCAAAAACGACAAGATTCCCACCGGCGCCATCGAAATTCGAGTGGAAAACCTGGAGGTGCTGAACGCGGCCAAACTGCCGCCTTTCCTGATCGAAGACGATACCGATGGCGGCGACGATCTGCGCATGAAGTATCGCTACCTCGACCTGCGCCGCACGCCCGTGCGCCAGAACCTGATGCTGCGCCACCGCATGGCCCAGGCCGTGCGCCGCTACCTCGACGCGCAAAGCTTTATTGAGGTAGAAACGCCCGTGCTCATCAAAAGCACGCCCGAAGGTGCCCGCGATTTTGTGGTGCCCTCGCGCATGAACCCCGGCGAGTTCTACGCCCTACCCCAGTCGCCCCAAACCTTCAAGCAGCTGCTGATGGTGTCGGGCTTCGACCGCTACTTCCAGATTGTGAAGTGCTTTCGCGACGAGGACCTGCGCGCCGACCGCCAGCCGGAGTTCACCCAGATTGACTGCGAAATGGCGTTCGTGGAGCAGGAAGACATTCTGAACACCTTCGAAGGCTTGGTGCAGTACCTATTTAAAGAGGTGAAAGGCCTGGAAATCGGTAAGCTGCCCCGTATGGACTACGCCGATGCCATGCGCTACTACGGCAACGATAAGCCCGACACGCGCTTCGAGATGAAGTTCGTGGAGCTGAACGACGTGGTGAAAGGCCAAGGCTTCCCGGTGTTCGACAACGCCGAGCTGGTGGTCGGCATCAATGCCATGACCTGCGCTGCCTACACCCGCAAGCAGGTCGACGAGCTAACAGAGTTCGTGAAGCGTCCGCAGTTGGGTGCTACTGGCTTGGTGTACGCCCGCGTAGAAGCCGGTGGCCAAGTGAAATCGTCGGTGGATAAGTTCTACTCGCAGGAGGAATTGCAGAAGTGGAAAGCCGCTTTCAACGCCAACGAAGGCGACTTGCTGCTGATCCTGGCCGGCCCCGCCGACAAAACCCGCAAGGCGCTGAGCGAATTGCGCCTGGAAATGGGCCAGCGCCTCGGCCTGCGCGACAAAGACACCTTCTCGGCGCTGTGGGTAGTGGACTTTCCGCTGCTGGAGTGGTTGGAGGAAGAAGGCCGCTACTTTGCCATGCACCACCCCTTCACCTCGCCCAAGCCCGAGGACGTGGCCCTGCTCGACAACCCCGAAACCATCGGCCAGGCCCGCGCCAATGCCTACGATATGGTCATCAACGGCGTGGAGGTAGGGGGTGGCTCCATCCGTATCCACGACCGCGACCTACAGGCGCAAATGTTCTCCCTACTCGGTTTCAGCCCCGAGGAGGCCCAAGCGCAGTTTGGCTTCCTGCTCGACGCCTTCGAGTATGGCGCACCGCCCCACGGCGGCATCGCCTTCGGCTTCGACCGCCTGTGCAGCCTATTCGGCGGCGCCGATTCCATCCGCGACTTCATCGCCTTCCCCAAAAATAACTCGGGTAGGGACGTGATGATTGACTCGCCTTCCGAGATTTCTGGGGCGCAGCTGAAGGAGCTGAGCATCAAGACCGATGTAGTAGCGGGAAAGTAGGATTTGTGAAACTATAAAAAGCAAGAAGCGGCGACTGAAGAATCAGTCGCCGCTTTCGTTTTACAGCTTTATTACTAGCTTGGTGCGTCTGGGTTAGAAGCCCAAGCCCACGGCCATTGCTTGCAAGGGGCGGGGTAGGTCGGCACCTTTAGTGGCGGCGCCGGAGGTCAGGTTGATGGTGTATACGCTAGCGGTGCTACCCACGGTGAGTACGGCGAAGCCGGTGCCGCTGGTGCCGCCAATGTCAAAGCCATTTACGCCGGTAACATTCACGCCCAGTGCGCCCACTGCTACCAAGGTGCCATTGTTGGGTGGATCTTGGCGGTAGAGCTGGTCTGTATTCGAGTCGATATCAAACAGTACGGTGGCAGTAGCGCCAGCGAAGTTGTTGGTGTAGGCGGCAGCCGTTACGCTAGGCGTACCAGGGTTCAGTAGGCCATCCACAGCTGCCACGCCATCAATTGGGTTTACACGCAGGTTGACTCCCGTATTGCTCACAATGCGGATGCGGTCTACGGTGGGGTTAAAGTCGAAGCCAAACTCGGCACCGGTGAGGGGTAGCAGAACAGTGCCTACTACGGCCGCTGCGCCCGACGACATATTGATGGTATACAGACGATTGGTGCTACCCAACCCGTAAAGCTGGCCGTTGGCGGGGCGCATGTCCAAGCCTACAATTCGCTCACCCGTTTGCAAATTCGTAATGGCTTTCGTTACCTGCGTTTGCGGGCTGGCAGGGTTGAAGGTCACAAAGTTGTTGGCATCATCTACCCCGTAGGCTACGGCCTGGGTAGGAATGGCCAGCCCGATGATGTTGTTATCGTCGTCGAAGTTGTCGTAACGCGTAGCGCTTCCCGAGGTTAGGTCAATCTTGTACAGGCCCGAGCGGTTATCTACCGTAAGGGCCGCAAAGGCGTCGTTGGTACCGGCCGCAATGTCAAAACCGCTCATGCCCGTCACATTCACGCCCAGGTCGCCGATGGCTACCAGTGTGCCATTGTTGGGTGGGTCTTGCCGGTACAACCGGTCCGTGGTGGGGTCGATGTCGTAGAGCACCGTTTCGCTGGCGCCCGATACCGAATTGGTGTAGGCTACAGCCGAAATAGCGGCACTCGCTACTCCGTTGATGCTACCATCAGTAGCCGCCACAAGTCCGGTTTCGGGGTTCAGGCGCAGGTTTTGACCGGTGTTCGTTACCAGGCGCAGGCGGTCTACGGTAGGGTTGAAGTCGATGCTGGCCGTGGTGCCGTTGATAGCAGGTGCAAACGGCCCGCTGCCTACCATGCGGGCCGCACCGGTAGTGGGGTTGATGATGTAGAGACGACTGGTGCTGCCCAACCCGTAAAGCTGGCCGGTAGCAGGGCGGTAGTCGATGCTCATGATCTTCTCGCCGCTTTGCAGACCTGTGATGGTAACGGGGGCAGGCGATTCGTCGGCATCATTGGCGTTCAACGACAACAGCTGGTTGTTGTCGGTTAGTGCCTGGAAAGCCAAGTCAACTTTGTTCACGGAAGGGTCGTCTGAGTCGTCGTTGCAGGCAGTGAACATGCCTGATAGACCGAATGCTAAAGCCAGCGTGCCGGCAGTTTTTAGAAAGGAGTGTTTCATTGTACTAGGGTTATTATTATACTACCCCAGCCTTACGACACCCGCTACCGTTCAGATTGAAATGGCTTTATAATATATATAACTATATGATATACAGTCATTAAAAACAAATTAAAGCTAAATTAATATATTTTAATGTCCTTTTTTAGCCGTAAAGAGAAATAGCACTGCCGTATTCCAAGGACGTAGTAAATATCACTAGCGATAAGAAATAGGCAAGCGTATAAGCATGTGCGTTGGCGGCGTCATAGGTAAGTAGAGCAAGCAGTCGGGAAATTTTTTTTTGAAAAGGAACTAGGAATTTTCGCTCTTATTTAGATATTTGTCTAAATATAAAATTAATACTTGAACGCTCTCTTCAAAGCCCTCAACGACCCTACCCGCCGCGCCATCCTGGAATTGCTGCGCGACGGTCCCCGCACGGCCGGCGACATTGCCGAGGCCTTCCACTTCTCCAAGCCTACCATCAGCCACCATCTCGACCTACTCCGCCAAGCCGACCTCGTCACCAGCGATAAGCAAGGCCAGTTTGTAACCTACACGCTGAACATGACGGTGTTTGATGAGATTATCGGCTGGATGATGCAGTTCAAAAATTCTTCCGATACTACTACATGAAGCCTTTATTCTCTATCTGTCAGAAGGTTGTATTGTGCAGCATTGTTGCCTTGCCGCTACTATACATGCTATTCCTACTGGCCAAGCTACCCTCCACGCAGTATCAACATATGCCCTGGGTCTTTTTGTTGCCGGTAACGGTAGCCCTCACGCAGATACTCACTGATTTTAGATTAATGGGTCCGCAACGAGTTCATATAGAGCGCGTTGTTGGCAATCGTAGCCTTCGTAAACTACACGGAGTAATAATAGCATTTCTGAGCCTGCAGTTCTGTTACTACCTGTACGATACCACGCATCCTGATAAGATTTCGCCACAGTGGGTAGCAACTGCCATAGCTGTATTCATGGCATTAGTAGGCAACTATCAGGTAGCGTTAGGCCAGCCAAAATACTTGTTCCTCACGTTCAACACGCCTTTTATGCAGCACTACGGCGACTTGGTGACACACAGCTACCGGCTAGCAGGGCGGCTGTTGTTCGCGAGCGGACTGATGGTAATGCTACCTATATGGATCCTACCGGCTAGCTATGCGTTGTTTCTTGTTGTTAGCTTATTACTAGGAGCTTATCTACTAGTTGTTTTGCTTTTTGGTTAGCAATGCGGGCGGCGTTGGGTGCAGTCAAAAGTGGCTGCGGAAGGACCATTGTAAAAGATTCATCATTCTATCTTCTAGCAGTATGAAAACAAACCTTTCATTTTGGCATTTACTGACGTTAATATTATTGGTATTACCTACTATTTATTTAGCAGGAATATGGGATGAACTACCCGCGCAAATCCCTACCCACTTCGACATTAATGGGCAGCCAAATGGCTATACTGCCAAAGAGTCGATGTGGTGGCTGTGCGTGGTGGCACCGCTTGGCACCTATTTGCTACTAACGTGGTTGCCACGCTTCGATCCCAAACGGCGCGTAGATAGTGCTGCTACCAACTTTCAGAAACTCCGCCTGACGTTGGTGGCTGGTTTGAGCGTATTTGCATGCATGAACTTATATGTAGCGCTTCATCCTGGTACAATGATCGGGAAAGGAGTAGTGCTGGCATTAAGCATTTTCTTCGCGCTACTCGGCAACTATCTCACGACAGTTCGACCCAACTATTTTGTGGGCATCCGGACACCGTGGGCGCTGGAATTTCCCGTGATATGGGAGAAAACCCACCGACTGGGCGGGCGATTGTTCTTCTGGTCAGGGCTGGTGGTAATGGGAGCAGCATTGTTGGTATCTGCCAAGGTCGCTAATACCCTGCTGGTCACGTTGATTCTAACATCGGTGGTCATCACCTACGGGTATTCCTACTTCGTGTACCGTCAACAGGAGAAAGCGCTAGGGTAGTAGAAATTTTGGGGTGTATCAGCCTGAAACTCCTATCTTCGGCAGTACTACCCCCTACCTTATAATTTCTGGCCGGTATGAATGCCCTCCGCCACGTTGAGTTGACGAAAGTTTTTCTGGTTGATATTGAAACGGTTCCCTGCGAGGATTGCCATAGTAAAATGAGTGCCGAGCGGCAGGCCTTGTGGGATAAGTTCTGCGGAAAACGACACCAGCGCGAAATCACAGAAGGTAAGTCAACCAGCGAATTGTTCGGCAACGCGGGGCTATACGCTGAGTTTGGCAAAATTGTGTGCATCTCGGTGGGCTACTTCCGGATGCTGCCCGACGAGACGCTGGAGTTTCGGGTGAAGTCGTTTGCAGATGACGACGAGTGCGTGGTCCTGCGCGGTTTTGCCGATTTGCTGGACCGGCACAAACCCTTCGGCGACTTACGCAGCCGTTTCCCCGGCGCCTCGCCCGATGGCTATTTCCTGTGCGCCCACAACGGCCGCGAGTTCGACTACGCCTACCTGGGGCGTCGCATGGTAATCTGCGGCATCTCCCTACCCCCCATGCTCGACATTGCCGGCTACAAGCCCTGGGACCTGCCCCACCTGCTCGACACAATGGACATGTGGAAGTTTGGCGACAACAAAGGCTATACGTCGCTGGCGCTGCTGGCGGGCGCTTTCAATATTCCGTCGCCTAAGGATGATATTGATGGTTCGCAGGTAGGGGAGGTATACTGGCAGGAAAAGAACTTGGCGCGCATCGTTACCTACTGCCAGAAAGACGTGGAAACCACCGCCCGCGTGCTGCTGCATCTCAGCGGCCAGCGCGACTTATGGTCATCGATACAACTGACGCACATGCCGTGGCCCGATGTGAAGATGCAGGTGGCATAAGATCAACAAAACGAAAGAGCGGCCCATAGGCCGCTCTTTCGTTTTAAAAGCAATTCCTACTGCTTATAGCAACCCGCTCACCAACCCTGGCAGCACGCCCAACAGCACCGTCAGCAAGGCCAGCACCACCAGCATCACTGACTGAAGCGTACCAACGTACACGGGCTCAGCGCCTTCTGGTGCCGGGCGGAGGTAGGCAGCAATAACCGGCCGCAGGTAGTAGTAAATGCTGACCATCGACATCACCAAAGCAAACACAACCAGCCCAATATAGCCATGGCTGACAGCCGCCGAGAACACGAAGAACTTGCCAAAGAAGCCGCCCGTAAGCGGAATCCCCGCCAACGACAGCATCGATACAGTGAGGCAGCCCGCCAGTAGAGGATTGGTGCGGTACAAGCCATTTAGCCCGTCGTAATCTTCACGGCGACGCTGGTCGGCTACGAGCTTCAGCACCGCAAAGGCCGATATCGTTGCTACGGAGTAGGCCAGCGAATAGAAAAAGATGCTGTTGGCCGATAGACTCTGGTCGAATGCTACCAAGGCAATGAACAGGTAGCCGGCGTGCGAGATGCTGGAGTAGGCCAACATACGCTTCACGCTGGTTTGGGCTACGGCACCCAGGTTACCAATTAGCAGCGTAAGGATGGTAATGGCCAGCACTGTAGGCAACCAGAACGACTGTGCACCGCCGAAGCCAATGAGAAGCAACTTGAAGAAAGCGGCAAAACCTGCTGTCTTCACCACCGTGCTCATGTACGCGGTAAAGAAGGTAGGCGTGCCTTCATACACATCGGGCGTCCAGAAGTGGAAGGGCGCCGCGCCTACCTTGAAGCTAATGCCAATGATAATCAGCAGAATACCGATGTAGAGCATCGGCGTGTAGGTAGCGTTGGCGGGGTTCGCTACGGCAGCACCTAGCTCGGAGAGGTAGAAAGTGCCGGTAGCTCCGTAGAGCAATGCCACGCCAAAAAGCAAAATACCCGTGGCAAAGGAGCCCATCAGGAAGTACTTCAGCGCCGCCTCGTTGGAGCGGGCACTGCGCTTGTCGGAGCCAGCCACCACGTACATCGAAATACTCAGAATCTCAATGCCAATGAACAACATGATGATGTTGTTGTAGGCTACCATCATAATGGCTCCTACCAGCGCAAAGAGCAGCAGCGAGTAGTATTCGGGTAAGTTGGCTTCGCCCTCACGCACGTACTTCTCGGAGAAGGGTAGGAGCAGAAAGGTCGTCAGGACTACAATGCCGGTAAACAGTACCGAGTACTGATCTACCACCAGCATATTGCTGAAGAAGGCTTGCGTGCCCTGGCTCCAATCGTAGGCATTGGCTCCAAACACAATGACTAGCACCAGCATAGCCACCGGCATCAGAAACTTGTTTGAGCGCAAAAAGCCCAAAAACAGGTTAATAATACCAAAAACGGAGAGTATAATGAGAGAAGTCATGAGATGAAAAGCGGTTAGCTAGTGGCTGTTGGCTATTGCGTTTGACGCGTACTATTCGTCGTTGCACGTTAGCAGCAGCCAACAGCTAACGGCCAACAGCTAAAAATTCCTGTTATCGTTTCACGATGCTCAGCAGCTGCATCACTGCTGGCTCTGAGATATGCAGGAACGTGTTAGGGAACAGGCCAATCCAGAAAACCAGCACCACCAAGGGCACCATTACCGCCAGCTCGGCGCCACTCAGGTCCTGAAAGGTAGCCGTAAAGCTTGAGTCTGGTCCGAGCATTACGCGCTGGAACATGCGCAGCAGGTACACCGCTGCGAATATAACCGTGAGACCTGCTACCGCACCCAGCCAAGCGTTGTACTCATACACACCAGCCAAAAGGAGGAATTCTCCAATGAAGCCGCTGGTGAGGGGTAGGGCCGCCGAGCCCAGCAGCACTACCAGGAATGTAACGGTGAGTAGCGGTGTGTGGCGGGTGAGGCCACCCAACTCGGCAATGTTGCGGGTACCGGTACGGCGCTCAATTACGTCGGCGGCGAAGAACAGACCAACCACATTTACACCGTGGGCTAGCATCTGAATCACGGCGCCTTGCATACCAATTTGGGTGAGCGAGAATACGCCCGCCGCCATTAGGCCCACGTGCGAAAACGAGGAGTAGGCAATCAGGCGCTTGATATCCTGCTGACGGATGGCGATGATAGCGCCGTATACAATGCCGATAACCGACAGGATCAGCACCAGCGGTTGCCACTGGCTCACGCCGTAAGGCACTACAGGTAGTAGCCAGCGCATCATGCCATACACACCCATTTTCAGCATGATGCCCGAGAGCAGCATAGTTGCCACCGTAGGCGACTCGGTGTACGTATCGGGCTGCCAGGTGTGGAAGGGGAAGATGGGCATCTTCACGGCAAAGGCCGCAAAAATCAGCCAGAACAGCCACGACTGCTCGCTGCTGCTTAGGTTCAGGTTATAGAAAGCCGACAGCTCCGAGCTGTGCTGTGCTAGTCCCGACGCGGCTGGGCCGGTCTGGAAGTAGAGGTATACAAAGCCCGCCAGCATGAACAGCGAGCCGATGATGGTATACAGGAAGAACTTGAACGTGACCTGCACGCGCCGCTCGCCGCCCCACACGCCGGCAATGAAGTAAATCGGAATGAGGGCCACTTCCCAGAAGAAGTAGAACAGAAACGCATCCAGCGACACAAACACGCCTACCAGGCCAGTCTGCATAAACAGCACCAACGCATACAGCGAAGACGGATTTTCGTAGTCGCGGCGGAAGGCGGCCAGTAGAATTACGGGTACCAGAAACGCCGTGAGCAGCACCAGCAGCACGCTTAGGCCATCCATGCCCACGTGGAAGTTGATGCCCGCCGAGGCTACCCATTGGTAGTTGACATCGAACTGCCCGCTGACGTTGCCGCGCGACACGAATGCGGCAAACGCGGCCACTGCTAGTTCAACCAGCGCCGCGCCCAGGGCCACCACGCGGGCCGCGCCCCCTTTAAAGAAGTGCAGCAGTAAAGCAGCCGCCACGGGCCAGAGTAGGAGAAAGACGGTGAGCATTAGCTAATCAGGTTGTTCTTAGAACGCTCGAAAAACAGAGCGGTAAATCAGCAGGTGAAGGTGCTACTACTTGGAAAATGAAGGCTGCGAGGCAACAGGTAGCAAGGTTCTTTAAAGCCTTACAAAGTTTAACGCCAGCACTAGCACAATTCCTACTACCATCAGAATCAGATAGGTTTCGACTGAGCCGGTTTGCACGTAGCGTAGCAGCTGGCTGCCGCCGAGGGTAGCACGGCCGAAGCCATTCACGATGGGGTCGATTATGCTCTGCTCCACGAAGCGGTAGAGGCCGCGCGAGAGCCACATGATGGGGCGCACCAGCAGGGCATTGTACAGCTCGTCGATATAGTATTTGTGGTACACCAGGCTTTCCGGAGCCGAGCGCTGGGCGTCGTCCTCGGCGGGGCGGGCACCGCGGCTCACGTACTGCACGTAGGCTAGCACAATGCCCAGCACTGCCGCCGCTACCGAGAGGCCAATCAGCATCAGCTCGGTGTTGTGGTCGGGCTCCTGGCCGAAGGCAGCTGGGTTCAGGCGTTGCGAGTAGGTGAAGATGGGTGCGAGGTAGTCGGCGAGATAGTGCTTGCCACCGAGCAGCATGGGAGCCCCCATGAAGCCACCCACAGCCGCCAGAATAGCCAATACAACCAGTGGCAGCGTCATGCTTGCCGGCGACTCGTGCAGGTGGTGCTTCTGCTCCTCAGTGCCCCGGAACTCACCGAAGAACGTTAGGAAAAGTAGGCGGAACATGTAGAAGGCCGTTAGGAACGCCGTGAACAAGCCCACCGCGTACAGCACCTTACTGTGCTCGTACACGTGGCTCAGAATCTCATCTTTCGAGAAGAAACCCGAGAAGGGCGGAATGCCCGAAATGGCGAGGCAGCCAATGAGGAAGGTAGCGAAGGTGATGGGTAGGGCCTTGCGCAACCCACCCATGCGGCGAATGTCCTGCTCGTTGCTCATGGCGTGAATCACAGAGCCCGCACCCAGGAACAGCAGCGCCTTGAAAAACGCGTGCGTGAGCACGTGAAACAGCGAAGTAGAATATCCCATCACGCCCAGTGCCAGGAACATATAACCTAGCTGCGACACGGTAGAGTAAGCCAGTACCTTCTTGATATCGTTCTGCGCTAGCCCAATGGTGGCCGCAAACAGCGCTGTAGCTGCTCCAATGACTGCTATAACTTCCAGCGTTTCGGGGGCTAGCGTGAACAGCACGTTGGCGCGCAGCACCATATAGATGCCTGCCGTTACCATCGTCGCGGCGTGAATAAGGGCCGATACGGGGGTAGGGCCGGCCATAGCGTCGGGCAGCCAGGTATACAGCGGAATCTGGGCCGATTTACCGGCCGCGCCCACAAACAGGAGTAGCGTAATGGCAGTTACTACTGCTACCGAGTAGGGACCGAACTGCCCCAAGCTGGCTTTCTGGAATACCTCGGCATACTGCACCGAGTTGAATGTCAGATAAATCAGGAAGATGCCGAGCAAGAAGCCCAGGTCGCCTACCCGGTTGATGATGAAGGCTTTCTTGGCGGCGTTGTTGTTGGCGGTTTCCTTGTTCCAGAAGCCTATGAGCAGGTAGGAGCACAGCCCCACGCCTTCCCAACCCACGAATAGAATCACGAAGTTAGAGCCCAACACCAGCACCAGCATCGAAAACACGAAGAGGTTCAGGAAGGCGAAAAACTTGCCCACGTTCTCGTCGTGGTGCATGTAGCCGATGCTGTACACGTGAATCAGGAAGCCTACCCCCGTCACTAGCAAGAGCATAATCAGGCTCAGCTGATCAACCTGGTAGGAAAACGGAATCTGCATCGAGCCCACCGAAATCCAGTCGAACAGCGGCACTGTGTACTGGTACTCGAAGGAGGCGAACAGGTAGCAGGAAATCAGAAAGGAACCCAGCACCATGAGGCTGCCCAGGGCTCCGGCCATTGTGCCCGATAAGCGCCGGTTCAGCAGACCATTGATCAGAAAACCCAGAAACGGCAGCAGCGGAATCAGCACGTACAGCAGCGTGGTGTGCGGGGCTCCGTGAGCGGGTAGTACAGTTTCTTGCATAGTGTATATGACTGAATGGCTGAAAACCAAATGGATGATTGTTATGCTGGCGCTTGGCCTTGCCTAATCAATCGGCTATCCATTCAGTGTCGAACCATTACACTTAAAACTTTAGTCGGCTGAGCAGGTTGACGTCGGTACTCTGGAAGTTGCGGTAGATCATCACAATGATGCCTAGCCCAACGGATACTTCGGCGGCGGCTACGGCCATGATGAAGAACACGAACACTTGGCCGTTGGCATCGGCGCGGTAGGCCGAAAAGGCCGTCAGCAGAATGTTCACGGCGTTCAGCATCAGCTCAACGCACATGAAAATGATGATGGCATTGCGCCGGATCAGCACGCCCGTCACTCCGATGGCAAACAAAGCCGTGGCGAAAAACACGTAGTACTGGAGCGGTACGGTGCGGATTACTTCCGGAATGGTCTGTTCCATGCAATGGGATTAGCCGGCGGGGGCATACGGTATAGGTGGCAAAGGTATCGGAAAAATGGAAAAGCCCTACGGAAAACACCGTCCTTTATAGCTGGACCGCCGGCCTTCTACCATCGTTCCGCTTAAATTGCTGGTATATTTTCGTTTTCTTGTACTATAGGCCACCATGTTTACGCATCAGCATTTGAAGAACCTCGCTACGACTGCCAGTTTCAGCAAAGGGCGAGCGTACTTTGAGGAAGGACTGGTCGGCCGGGTACGGCGGCGTGGAGACACATTTTCGGCCATGGTGAATGGCTCGGCCGATTACTCCGTGGAACTGACGTTGACCGATGAAGGCCCCAATATTTTCTGTGACTGCCCTTACGATTACGAAGGCATCTGTAAGCATGCAGTAGCATTGGGGCTGGCTGTGCTGGAAGAGCAGGAATGGACCACAGCGTCTCCGGCGCGCCCTACCCCCGCCAAAGTGGGCAAGGCTAGGAACCCAACGCCACCGTCGGCCGCCGCGCTGGAAGCGGCTCTGCGCGACGTATCGAAATCCGTAAAACTGAAGTTTCTGGAGGAGCGCCTGCGGCAGGACGGGGACTTAGTACGGCTCTTCCTGCTCCACGTAAACGGTGCTGACAGTGAGGTCGATGCGCTGGCGTTTGCGGCTGATTTGCCCCCGTTGGCCGAGTTGCGCGACACGCTGCGCCAACAACTCACGCGCATGCGCTTCGACTACGATACCCTAGCCGACAAGCCGGGACAAACAGTCAGCACCAATGCCCTGTACTACAACCCAGAGCCGGTGCTGGACCGCGTGACTACCCTGCTGAACGCGGTGCTGCTCCCTGCCGCCACTGCCCTGCGCGATGCCCTGCAGGCGGGCCGGCTGGCCGAAGGCATCCGCCGCTGGCAGGGTGCGTGGGCCGGTATTCAGGCCGCCATCAAGCCCGCTGCCGACGTGTTTTGGCTGTTCAGCCACGGCCGGTACGCGCCGCTGGTGCTGGAGCGCTGGCTGATGCTATTGACAGATATGGGCGTGCTGACGCTCCTTGGCTCCATGACTGTGGCTCCCGCCGAAGCTGCCCGGTGCATACCGGCCCTCACACAGCACGTGCTGCACCCTTTGCCGGTACGGCAAAGCAGGCGCCTAGCCACGCCAGCCCTGCAACTACCCAACGTGCCCGGCGTCGACGACATGCTGCTGCTCTCCGTGTCGGGCAACCCCAGTCTGGCCCCGGCCCTGACGACTGCTCTGCGCCCGCGCGAAAAGCAGATGACACCCTTGCTGCGCCTGCGCCTAGCCGCTGGCCGCCAGGACTGGGACGCCTGGGAGCGGCTGGCTACGGCCGTAGCCCCCACCGACAGCACTGTGGCGCTGGATTTGCTCCGCTTCTACCAGCAGCGCCACAACCGCCCGGCGCTGCTGCGGGCGGCCACGCAACTGATTAAACCTTTCTTCGAGCAGCTGACGCCCTTTGTGCTGGCTCACGTAACGTCTGCTGAAGACCGCGACCTGTACGTGACGTCCCTCATGTTTCGGTGTGAGGTAGAGCAGCGCTTCGCGGATTTCGAGGAGTTGTGCGGCTTGTGGAAGCCAGCCGAGCGGTTGAGTTTCGTGCAGAAATGCGTGCAAACCCATCGTGCTCGCTTCACGCCTTGGTTTCGGGCGCAGGTGCTGGCGGCCGAGCGGCGCGCTTCCGAAATCCTACCCTTGGCGCTGACCAGCAACTGGCATCCTGCCAAAGCCACCCTTGCCGACCCCGACGTGGTGGCTGACCTGGCCGAGTTGCCCGACGTGCTGGCCCTGGCCGCTCACGCGCAGCCTGAGGCTACCCTCGACGCAGTGATGGAACGCGTAGAACAATACCTCGACAATAAGTCCCGCCGCAGCCCCGAGCTATACCAGCGTATTGGGGCGTGGCTGAGGGCGCTACACGCAGTGCCCGCCCTCAGCAAACAGGTAGTCTTGTTTGCTGAGGGCCTGTATACTACCCATAATCGCCTACAAGGCCTGCGCACGGCCCTACATGAGGTGGAACTGCTTCCCGAAGCAGAAGTCGAGCCACACCGCCTGCCTCCGCCCCGCCGGGGCAAGCGGAAAAGCTCTTCATGAAAGCCTGGCCGGAAAAAAGAAGTGGCTTGGATGGAGGGTATTTATTTTCCGGTTCGCAAAGTATTTCTCCGGGTCGCTCGTCTGCCTTCGTAGAATGGAAACGCTACCCCTCATGCTCGATACCGCCTCTATGGATGCAGGCCACCAGGACCGGCAGATTCAGCAAGCTGTGCGCGAGCAGCGGACCCGGTTATTGGCTTTTATCCGCCGCCGCATCCCCGATGAAGTAGAAGCCGAAGATATTCTGCAGGATGTCTTTGCCGAATTGGTTGAGAGCTATCGGCTCCTGAAGCCTGTGGAGCAGGCGGCCGCTTGGCTATTTCGGGTGGCACGCAACCGCATCACGGACTTGTATCGGCGCAAGAAAACCACCTCGCTGGAAAACGAACTGTACGCTACAGGCGCTGAGGAAGACGGCTCCCTGCTGCTTGCCGACATCCTGCCCGCTCCTGACGACGCTCCGGAAAACAGGTTGCTGCGCGAAACTTTGATGGAAGCCTTAGCGGCTGCCTTGGAAGAATTGCCCGTGGCTCAACGTCAAGTTTTTATCTGGCATGAGCTCGAAGAAAAAAGCTTCCGCGAGATGGAAGAAGAAACTGGTGTCCCGCTCAAAACGCTTATTTCGCGCAAGCACTATGCCGTGCAACACTTGCGCAAGCGCCTGCAAAAGTTGTACACGGAATTATTTACGGATTGATGTCAATTGTCATTTCTGCCATGAATTAGCATGGTAAGCAGAGGCAGTACATCACTACATCACTAGCACATCAAATATGAAACGCTCTTTCTGGCTGCTACGCGGCCTTAAATTCTTACTCTTCGCCGCATTTTTTATTGGGGTAGTCGGCTTTCTCTTCATGCACCTCTGGAACTACCTTGTGCCGGAGCTTTTCAACGGCCCAAGTGTCACATTTTGGCAGGGCTTGGGCTTGCTCTTGCTTTCTCGTATCCTGTTTGGCGGATGGGGTAGGGGTGGGACTGGCTGGGCCCGTCGTCGCAACGCCTGGAAACAGAAGATTGCTGGGCGCATGGCTACCATGAGCCCTGAAGAGCAAGAGAAGTTCCGCCAGAAAATGCGTGGCGCCTGCGGCCCCGCCTGGATGCGGCAGAAGTTTGGTGAGGGAACTGTAGCTACTCCAACTGAAGCATAAAAGCGAAAGCGGCGCCTGAACACTCAGGCGCCGCTTTCGCTTTTAAAGTATAGGTGCTAAAAATTTCGTTCGCCGGTTTCGCGTTTGCCCAACATCACAGCGCCTACCATAGCAGCTAAGAACAGGATGGAAGCTAATTCGAAGGGTAGCAGATATTGGCTGTACAGCACCAACCCCAGCCTGTCTACCATACCAACTTGCGAGTCGAAGGTAGCAGCGTCATAACCCACGGGTTCTACATTGCGCAACGCCGCTACTAGTATCAGCAGCAGCGAGCCACCAGCAATAACAGCTGCTACCTGCGCCAGCAAAGGCTTCCTGGGCTCTGTTTCAGCATTCAGATTCAAGAACATAATCACGAACAGGAACAGTACCATGATGGCACCCGCGTACACAATGATGTTTACGGCGGCCAAAAACTGCGCGTTCAAGATCAGATAGTGCCCCGACAAAGCGAAGAATGTCAGAATCAGGAACAGTACGCTGTGCACGGGGTTTTTGGCGATAACCACGCCCAGCGCGCTCAGCAGCGCCAGAAACGACAGAAAAAGGAAAAGTGGGGACATAGAGCAAAACGATGACTAAAAGCGAGAAACCAGTTCCCCTCTTACAAGGGGGGGTAGGGTAGTATGGTCGTTAGGGAGAGGCTACGCCAACTGGGCGTCCACTTTGGTGCGAAGCTGCTGGGCTTGCTCCTCCGTCAGCTGAATACCGCGCTTGGAGCGGTTATCTGGCGAAACGGGCTCTACCAGACGGTCCTTGCCATAGATAAACTCGTCGCGCTCGAAGCGCGGCGGCGCCATTTTATCGGCTTGCAAATAAACAGCAGCTTTGGGGCAGGCTTCTTCGCAGAGACCACAGAAAATGCACCGCAGCATGTTGATTTCGTAGCTGATAGCATACTTTTCTTCGCGGTATAGGCCTTCTTCGCCTTTCTTCCGCTCGCCGGCTACCATCGTAATGGCTTCGGCGGGGCAGGCTACTGCGCAAAGGCCGCAGGCAGTGCACCGCTCCCTACCCTGCTCGTCGCGCTTGAGCACGTGCAGGCCGCGGAACACCGGCGAGAAAGGCCGCTGCTCCTCGGGGTAGCGAATAGTCGGCTTCTTCTTAAAGAAGTGCCGCATCGTGATGCTCAAACCCTGGAAGATAGCCGGCAGGTAAGCCCGCTCGGCCAGCGTCATGGGCTTTTTCTCTACTTGTTTGGCTCTATTGCTAAGTGATTGCATGAGATTCAGATCAATGGCAGCGTAAGAGACGCTTGTAACGAAGGCAGCTTAGTTCAGCCACCAAGAGGGTACTTCGGAAATAACACCGAAGGTAATGAGGCCACCGGTGAGCAGAATGTTGAAGATAGACAGCGGGATAAGGATAGTCCAACCCAGGCGCATCAGCTGATCGTAGCGGAAGCGGGGTAGGGTCCAGCGTACCCACATGAAGAAGAAGATGAAGGCGAAAATCTTCCCAAAGAACAGCACAGTACCCAAAATAGTAATCAGGTTTTGGGCACCAGCCAGCGTCCAGTCTTGGCTACTCACCAACCAATCGCGCAATTCGTATTGGAATGGGAAGTTGAAACCACCGAAGTACAAAACGCTCATCACAGCTGATGCTACGAAGATGTTCACGTATTCCGAGAACAGGTACAAGCCCAATTTCATCGACGAGTACTCGGTGTGGTAGCCGCCTACTAGCTCTGTTTCGCACTCGGGCAAGTCGAAGGGCGTACGGTTGGTTTCAGCAAAAGCGCACACCAGGAAGATAATAAAGCCCAATGGCTGCTTCACGATGTTCCAGAAGTGCCACTCGCCGGGCATGGATTGCTGCAAGGTGATGTCGCGTAGCGACAGCGTACCCGAAATCATCAGTACTGCAATCAGCGACAGGCCCATAGCCAACTCGTAGCTGATATTCTGCGAAGCCGCCCGAACAGCACCCAGCAGTGAAAATTTGTTGTTGGATGCCCAACCGCCAATCATAATGCCATACACGCCCAGCGATACTACACCGAACACCCATAGCAAGCCGATGTTTACCTCAATGCCTTGCAGAAAGAAGTAGTTGGTGCCAAACGACAGCACGTTGCCAAATGGAATAACCGCCGACGACATCAGCGCCATAATCATGGCCAGGCAAGGGCCAAAGATGAATAACGCGGTATTGGCACCACTAGGGAAAAACTCTTCCTTCGTGAACATCTTTACAGCGTCAGCCAGCGGTTGCGCCAAGCCATACGGTCCGGCACGGTCTGGCCCTACCCGGTCTTGCAGGAAAGCAGCAATTACGCGCTCAGCGTAAGTGCAATACGTGGCAATCAGCAGCGACAGCGCAAAGACCACGAAGATGACAATGGATTGCCAGCCGAGGGCGGGAAGTTCTAGCATGGGTAGGGGCGCGTTGCACGCGCCCGTTTTGATAATAGACAGATAAAGCGTATTGGTAGCATTGTCCGCACGGATGCGTGCAACGCGCCCCTACGACCCTAATTTCAGAGGCGGGTTCTTTTCCAGTTCACGCTGGGTGCTTTCGGGCAAGTCGGCTACTACCGAGTGGTTGAGCACCGGCAATTCGTAGTGGTTGGCCGAAATAACCGAAGAACGGTCGATGTGGGCGGGGCCTTCAATGGTCCAGTCCGAGGTTTCTTTCTTCTCGAAGCGGCACTCGTTGCAGATCCACTCTTTCACCTCGCCGTACTCATCCTTGCGGGCGGTTACGCGCAGTACATCTTTGCCTTTGTACCACAGCAGCACATTGCCTGCGCACTTAGGGCAGTCGCGGTGGGCGTTCACGGGTTTCGTGAACCACACGCGCTGCTTGAAACGCCAGGTTTTGTCGGTGAGGGCGCCTACCGGGCACACGTCGATGACGTTGCCGGAGAAGTCCTGGTCGATAATGTTCTCGATGTAGGTGCCAATTTCGGCGGCGTCGCCGCGGCCCAGCACGCCGTGTACCCGGTCGCCGGCTATTTGGTTGGCCGTATACACGCAACGGTAGCACAGGATGCAGCGCGTCATGTGCAGCTGAATCAGCGGCCCAATGTCAATCTTGTCAAACGTGCGGCGCTCCTCGGTGTAGCGGGTAGTGCTCACACCGTGCTCGAAAGCAAAGTTCTGCAAATCGCACTCACCGGCTTGGTCGCATACGGGGCAATCGAGCGGGTGGTTGATGAGCAGCATCTCCACAATGCCCTTGCGCACGTCCAGCACCTGCTGGTTCACCGTGTTTTCTACCACCATACCGTCCTGTACCGATGTGATGCACGAGGGCACCAGCTTCGGCATAGGGCGCGGGTCCTTTGTAGAGCCGGCTGTTACTTTCACCAGGCAAGCACGGCACTTGCCGCCCGAGCCTTTCAGCGGGGTGTAGTAGCACATGGCCGGGGGCACAATGCTACCGCCCACGGTACGGGCCGCATTCATGATTGTGGTACCGTCCGGAACCTCAATCTCAATGCCGTCGAATGTTATTTTAGCCATTAGATAGTTGAAGTCATTAACTCGGCCTCCTGCACAACGAAGGTCATGCTGAGCTTGCCGAAGCATCTCTACCGAGGGTAATTAAGTAGCATTGCAGCGAAGCGGTAGAGATGCTTCGGCAAGCTCAGCATGACAGATAAACTTAGGCCAGTACCGCTTTGCCAGGGTAGACCGCACCGGGACGGGCGGCTTCCTTGGCGTGCGTTACGTGCCACTCAAACTCGTCGCGGAAGTGGCGCACGGCAGCAGCTACCGGCCACGCGGCGGCTTCGCCGAGCGGGCAGATGGTGTTGCCTTCAATTTGCTTGGCCACGCTCACGAGCAGGTCGATATCTTCGATATGACCGTGGCCGTGCTCCAGGCGGTGCAGCACTTTTTCCATCCAGCCGGTGCCTTCGCGGCAGGGCGAGCATTGGCCGCAGCTTTCGTGGTGGTAGAACCGCGAGAAGCTCCAGGTATTGCGGACGATGCACGTGGTTTCGTCCATGGCGATAAAGCCACCCGAACCCAGCATAGTACCCGTTACAAAACCACCATCGGAGAGGGATTCGTAAGTCATCAGGCGGTTTTCACCGGCTGCGGTTTTCAGAATCAACTCTTTAGGTAGGATTGGAACCGATGAACCGCCGGCTACTACGGCCTTCAACTCGCGGCCTTTCCAAATGCCGCCGCAGTACTCATCCGAATAGATGAACTCTTCGACAGGCACACCCAACTCAATTTCGTAGATGCCGGGCTTGTTGAGGTGGCCGCAAGCTGAGAACAGCTTAGTGCCAGTGCTCTTGCCTACCCCCAACTTGGCGTATTCATCGCCACCATCGTTGATGATGGGTACCACGGCTGCAATCGACTCCACGTTATTCACTACCGTAGGCCGGGCATAAAGGCCCTGCACAGCTGGGAATGGCGGCTTATTGCGCGGGTTGCCCCGCTTGCCTTCCAACGATTCCAACAGTGCTGTTTCCTCACCGCAGATATACGCGCCGCCACCGGGGTGCACGTGTAAATCCAGATCGTAGCCTGAGCCAAGGATGTTCTTGCCCAGAAAGCCGTTGGCGTATGCTTCAGCAATGGCTTTTTCTAGAATCCGCAGCACGTACAACAGCTCGCCGCGAATGTAGATATAGCTGGTGTTGGCGCCCAATGCGTAGCTGCTCGTAATCATGCCCTCAATGAGCAAGTGCGGCAGCTTCGACATCAGTTGGCGGTCCTTGAACGTGCCCGGCTCCGATTCGTCGGCGTTGCACACCAAGTGGCGCGGCACACCCTCCGGCTTCGCCAAGAAACTCCATTTCAAGCCGGTAGGGAAGCCAGCGCCGCCGCGCCCGCGTAGGCCCGACTTCTTCACTTCTTCTACCACCTCATCGGGGGTCATCGTTTTCAGGGCCTTTTCCACCGAGCGGTAACCGCCGTGTTTGCGGTATACCTCAAAGGTATCAATGCCTTCAACGTTAATATGTTCAGTCAGCAGTTTGCGTCCCATGATAGTCTGCGCTAGTAGCTATTCGCCAATCGTCTAATTTCCCTACCCGATTAATTCTGTGCCAGTGCTTCCCAGGGAAGAATGGGGCGATGCACCATGCTACGCAACTCCGTGAGCATAGCATCTACATTTTCGGGCGTATCAAGCTGCTCGTAATACTTCTCGCGTACCTGCACGATGGGAGCAAAGCCGCAAGCAGCCAAGCACTCCACTTCTTTCAGCGTGAACAAGCCATCAGGCGAGGTTTCGCCGCCTACCCTGGCACCAGTCAGGCGCTCCAGGTGGGCCGTTAGCTCATCGGAACCACGCAGCATGCAGGGACCCGTACGGCAAATTTCCAGTACGTGCTTGCCCACCGGCTTCAGGTTGAACATGGTGTAGAACGTGGCTACCTCATACACCTCAATGGGCTTGAGGTCCAGCGTTTCGGCTACCAGGGTTTGCACCTCGGGGCTTACCCAGCCACCAAACTCAGCTTGCGCAATGTGCAGCACCGGCAGCAAGGCCGATTTCTTGCGGTCCTCGGGGTAGTGCGTAATGATGCGCTTGATTTCGTCCTGGGCAGCGGCCGAAAACTGAGGCTTGGCGGGGGCGTTCGTGGGTTCCATATCAGTCAAATTCAGCGGCATACTAAGCGTCCAGTTCGCCGGCAATTACGTTCATCGACGACAGCGTGAGGATGGCATCGGAGAGCGATTGGCCCACCACCATTTCGGGGTAGGCTTGGTAATAGATAAAGCAGGGCCGGCGGAAATGCAGGCGATAAGGCGTGCGCCCTCCGTCCGAAATCAGATAGAAGCCCAACTCACCGTTACCGCCTTCCACGGAGTGATACACCTCGCCCACTGGCGCATCTATCTCGCCCATGATGATTTTGAAGTGGTAAATGAGCGCCTCCATATTCTGGTAAACGGCCTGTTTGGGAGGCAGGTAGTAGTGCGGCGCATCGGCGTGAAAAGGGCCTTCGGGTAGGTTTTCCAAGGCCTGCTCAATGATGCGCAGGCTCTGCCAGATTTCAGCGTTACGCACAAGGTAGCGGTCGTACGTGTCGCCCTTGGTACCCACTGGAATTTCAAAGTCGAAATCCTCGTAGGAAGAATACGGGTTCATGGCCCGCACGTCGTAGTCGACGCCGGCGGCACGCAGGTTGGGCCCGGTGAAGCCGTAGTTCAATGCCTTTTCCGCTGTAATGCCGCCCACTCCAATGGTGCGGTCCATAAAGATGCGGTTGCGGTCAAACAGCTTCTCGAACTCGGCCATCACGGCCGGGAAGGTTTTCAACCACGCTCGTAGCTTCTCTAGGGCCACCGGCGTAAAGTCGCGCTCCATGCCGCCTACCCGGCCCATGTTGGTGGTCAGGCGCGAGCCGCACACTTCCTCGTAAATCTCGTAGACCTTCTCCCGCTCCTGAAACACATACAGGAAGCCCGTGAACGCGCCCGTATCCACACCCAGAATTGAGTTGCAGATGAGGTGGTCGGTGATGCGGGCCAGCTCCATCATAATCACGCGCATGTACTGGGCGCGCTTGGGTACCGTCACACCTAGCAACTTCTCTACCGTCATGTGCCAGCCCATATTATTGATGGGCGACGAGCAGTAGTTCATGCGGTCCGTCAGCGGCGTGATCTGGTAGAACGGACGGCGCTCAGCAATTTTCTCGAAAGCGCGGTGGATGTAGCCGATAGTCGGTACACCGGATATAATCCGCTCACCATCCATTTGCAGGATGTTCTGGAAAATGCCGTGCGTGGCCGGGTGCGTCGGACCCAGGTTCAGGGTCGTCAGCTCCTGGCTGAAGTCGTTGAGCATCGGCACGTTCAGACCAAAGTTCTGGTCACGTGCTTCTTCTACAATCTTATGGGTTCCGGCGAGGGTGTCGTTTACTGCCATATCAAATGGTGTGTCATCCTGAACATGTAGCGAATAAAGCGAGGTCGAACGACCTTTCCCGCCTATACCACAGTGAGATAAATGCTTACTAAACGCTGCCGTGATAAGATGCTTCGTTCCTCAGCATGACAGAATCAAATACTAGCGACCGAAAAACAGGTCGGTTTTGTCTTCGCGGGTACCATCTTCTAGTGGGTACTCCCGCCGCATGGGGTGGTAGTCCATGTCTTCCACATTCAGAATACGAATGAGGTTGGGGTGTCCCTGGAAGATAATGCCGTAAAAATCGTAGGCTTCCCGCTCCATCCAGTTCGCCGTGGCGTACACATCCGTGAGGGTAGGCACCACCGGATCGGCAATGGGGAAGAAGATTTTCAGCCGTAGGCGCACGTTGTTTACCAAGCTGTGCAGATGGTACACCATGCTCAGTTCCTTGCCCTCATCCTCAGGGTAGTGAACCCCACACATGGTGGTCAAGAAGTGTAGCTTCAAGTCCTGCTCACCAGCCAGCGTCTGAATGATATCGTGAATCCGCTCGCGGGTGGTAGTAGCCGTCAGCAAACCATAGGGCTCCTCTACATCCGTAAAGGCTTCTTCGCCGAACAACTCCTGCAGCTTGCTGAGGATCTTCGCGTTGGTTAGCTTGTTCGGATCTTCCTGCGCAACGGCAGTAGCTTGAGCGGCGGCAGATTCTTCGATTGGGTCAGCCATTGGGGCTTTTGGTTTTTGGTTTTTGGTTGATTGTTTCAGGTTGGTTACTCAATTGAACCAAAGCCATAAACAATCAACCTAAAACCAGCCAATTACTTAATATTATACGATGCCAGCAGGGCCTGATACTCAGGAGAGTTGCGGCGGCGAAGCGACTCATTCTTTGCAAGGTCTTGTACGCGCATCAAGCCGTCGAGCACCTGCTCGGGGCGGGGCGGGCAACCGGGCACGTACACGTCAACCGGAATAATGCGGTCGATGCCTTGCAGCACGGAATACGTATCAAAAATACCGCCCGACGAAGCGCAGGCGCCCATGGCCAACACCCAACGGGGCTCGGCCATCTGCTCGTACACTTGCTTTACAATGGGTGCCATTTTCTTGGCGATGGTACCCATCACCATCAGCAGGTCGGCCTGGCGGGGCGAGAAGCTGGGGCGCTCGGAACCGAAGCGGGAGATGTCGTAGTGGGCACCCATGGTCGCCATGAACTCGATGCCGCAGCAGGAGGTAGCGAAGGGTAGGGGCCACAGCGAGTTGGCGCGGGCAATGCCGACTACCTTCTCCAGCGACGTAGCAAAAAAACCAGCACCCTCAACGCCCTCAGGAGCCGGTACGGTTTTGATTTCGGGAACTCTAGTATCCATGCGTGAAAGTCAGTTTGTGAGGGAAATAGACCCAAAAAGCCAACACCAATTATTTACTTATAGTTTGGTTGGGCAACCGGGATTTCGCTCCAGCGCAAGATGCCTTTGCGGATTACGTACCCAAAGCCGGCCATTACCAGCGTCAGGTATACTACCATCTCAATAAAGCCAAAGGTGCCCAGCTTGCGGAAGTTCACCGCCCACGGATACATGAAGATAACCTCCACGTCGAACAGCACGAATAGGATGGCTGTGAGGAAGTACTTCACCGAAATAGGCGTGCGGGCATTGCCCACCGATTCGATACCGCATTCCCAGGAAGCGTCTTTTACCTTACTGTGGCGCTTGGGGCCTACCAAGTGCGACACGATCATGGCAAAAGCCACGAAAGCAATGGCCAAGACAAACTGCACCAGCATCGGCAGATAATCGACCGGCTGGTAGTTGATAGGAGTTACAGCGAGAAACATAGTCGTTGACTGAAATGTAAGCCCATCCGAAAGGGCAGTAGGAAGCAAAGGTAGGGTTTAGTCAGTTTGGAACAAAGATGAATAGGACGAGGTAGGAAAGGGGTATATTTGGAAGCTTTGATACCCTCTATTTCTATGGAACAGCGCCAACCCGTCCCGCATTTCCACTCAGTGGAAGAATATCTCGCCCTAGAAGAGCAATCGGAGACGCGCCACGAATATTACCGTGGGGAAGTGTTTGCAATGGCAGGCGCTTCCTTGTCGCATAACCGAATCATCCGCAACGGAAGCGCAGCGCTCTTGGGAATGCTGAGTACGGATTGCGAGGTATTTATTGACGGTGCCCTGCTAAAAGTCGATTCTTCCTGCTTTCTCTACCCCGACCTCTCGATTTCCTGCCACCCGGATGACCTGATAGCCGACCGGATTCTGGAGCACCCGAGCGTAATTGTGGAGGTGCTCTCACCCAGCAGTGCCGATTACGACCGTACCTATAAGCTGCGACTATACCAGCAAGTGCCGGATCTGCGCCACTATGTGCTGGTGCGGCAAGACTACTGCTGGGTGGAATGCCTCACGCGTCAGGTGGAAAAAAAGGATACAGAAAGCGAGTGGACGCTTCAGGTATATGACAAGCTGACCGACGAGCTGCACCTGTCGGCGTTGGGCATTCGGGTGCCATTGGAGGCGCTGTATGCCCGCGTAAAGTTGGAACAGCCGCCGCAGGTGCCACCACGAGAATACTAGTTCTTCATTGAATTAAAATCAAAAGGCGTGTCATCCTGAACTTGCTCAGGATGACACGCCTTTTTCTATACTGCCAGCGTAAAGCTGCCTTCTGTTTTACAAGCCTTTATCGCGGTTCAGGTCCTCCTGTGGCTCCGAGCCCAGAAAGGGGTAGCGGTAGTCCGTCACGGGCACGAAGGTTTCCTTGATGGCACGCGGCGACACCCAGCGCAGCAGGTTCAGGATGGAGCCGGCCTTGTCGTTGGTGCCGCTGGCGCGGGCGCCGCCGAAGGGCTGCTGGCCCACCACGGCGCCGGTAGGCTTATCGTTGATGTAGAAGTTGCCGGCGGCATTCACCAGCTTCTTCGACGCCAGGTCGATGGCGTAGCGGTCTTGAGAGAAGATGGCGCCAGTGAGAGCGTAGGGCGAGGTCGAGTCCACCAGTTCCAGCGTTTGCTCAAATTGGTCGGCGTCGTAGACGTACACCGTCACCACCGGGCCAAACAGCTCGGTACGCATGGTCACGTACCGCGGGTCTTTGGTTACGATAACGGTAGGCTCGATGAAGTAGCCCTTCGACTTATCGTAGCCGCCGCCAGCCACAATTTCCGCTTCGGCATCGGCCTTGGCGCCGTCGATGTATTTGGCAAGCTTATCAAAGGAGGCCTCGCTGATAACGGCGTTGATGAAGTTGGAGAAATCCTCCACATCGCCCATTTTAAACGAAGCCAGATCTTCCTTCACGTAGCCCAGAATTTCATCGGCCAAGTTGGAGGGTAGGTACACCCGCGACGCGGCCGAGCACTTCTGGCCCTGGTACTCAAACGCCCCGCGCGTAATGGCCGTGGCTACCGCCTTGGCGTGCGACGAGGGGTGGGCCACAATGAAGTCTTTGCCGCCGGTTTCGCCCACAATGCGTGGGAAGCTGCGGTACTTGGGAATGTTCTCGCCAATGGTTTTCCAGATGGTCTGGAACACGCCCGTGGAGCCGGTGAAGTGAATGCCGGCAAAATCGCGGTGGTTGAAAATCACGTCGCCAGCTACGGGACCATCCACGTAAATCAGGTTGATAACACCATCGGGCACGCCGGCTTCCTTGAATAGCTCCATCAGCACCTGGGCCGAGTAGATTTGCGTATAGGCGGGTTTCCACACCACCACGTTGCCCATCATGGCTACTGAGGTAGGGAGGTTGCCAGCAATGGAGGTGAAGTTGAACGGCGTGAGGGCAAATACGAAACCTTCCAGCGCGCGGTGCTCCAAGCGGTTCCACATGCCGGGCGCCGACTCCGGCTGCTGCCGGTACAACTCCTGCATATAGTGCACGTTGAAGCGGAAAAAGTCGATCAGCTCGCACGCCGCGTCGATTTCAGCCTGAAACGCATTCTTGCTCTGGCCCAGCATGGTAGCCGCGTTGATGCGCGCCCGGTAGGGGCCGGCCAGCAAGTCGGCGGCTTTCAGGAAGATGGCGGCGCGCTGCTCCCAGGGTAGGGCGGCCCACTGCTCGCGGGCAGCCAGCGCGGCGTCGATAGCCTGCTGCACGTGCGAGGCATCGCCCTCATGGAAAAAGCCCAGCGTGTGCTGGTGGTCGTGGGGCGGGTTGATGGGTAGGGTTTTGCCGGTGCGCACTTCCTGACCGCCAATGTGCATCGGAATATCGCGCTCCTGCTGCTTCAGCTCCTTCAGCGTCTTCAGCAGCTCGATGCGCTCGGGCGAGTTGGGTGCGTAGCCCTTTACAGGCTCGTTGATGGGGGTAGGAACGGTGAAAAAGGCGTTGGCCATAGCGGGTGGTTTTTCGGTAATGGTTTTCGGTTTTTGGCCGAGGTAGGCTAGGGCAAAGGTAGCCGTTTTGCTTGTAGGGGTGCCTTGCAGGCGCCCATGGCTGGCCGTCGGAGTAGGACTGTTCAATAAAACAGTTTCACGGCGGGATAGGGCCGTTCAACGAAATCGTGCAACGATGGGCGCCTGCGAGGCGCCCCTATAGTATCTCCTTCAGCTCACTCAAACACGCAATTTCAAAAGTAGTTTGAGCAAAATGGCGGCGCTTGCCAGGGTTGAAATACACTTGGTCGAGGCCGGCGTTGGCAGCACCTAACACGTCGCACTCCAAGTTGTCGCCAATCATTAGGCTATCGGCGGCGGTGGTGCCGGCACGGTCTAGGGCGTGCTGATACATGCGGCCGTCGGGCTTCAGGCAGCCGCTGCACTCGGAGGTGATAACCTCCTGGAAATAATCTGTCAGGCGGGCTGCGCTGAGCTTCACGTGTTGAATTTCCCGGAAGCCATTGGTTAGTAAGTGCAGCGTGTAGCCTTTGGCTTGCAGGTAGTCCAGCACCTCGAAGGTATAGGGGAATACGGCCGTTTTGTAGGGTAGGAGAGACGTGTATTGGTCCGACATAATGACGGGTTGCTCGGCTTCGGGCACGCCCAACTTGGTGAGCGTGCGCGCAAACCGGGTGCCGCGCAGTTGTTGCTGCGTGATCTTATTGCCCTGGTAGAGGCGCCACAGCGCGTGGTTCACTTCGCTGTAATACGCCATAAACTGCTCCACTGTGAAGCCGTAGCGGGCCAGCCGGTGGTCATCGTACTGAAACCGAAGTACCTCTTCGGAGTTCGTTTCGAAATCCCAAAGCGTATGGTCGAGGTCGAAAAACAGGTGGCGATACGTTTTCAAGGTGGGGTAGGCAGTTAAGAATGAATAGCAGAAAGTGCGCGTACGAGAGAGAACTACTCCAGCCGCAGGCGCTGCACCGGTCGGCCTTCGCCCAGGTGCTCGGCTACAATGTCGGCGACGTCTTTGGGGTGCACGTCGCCGTACCAGATGTTCTCGGGATAGAACACCACGGCCGCGCCGTTGCCTTTTTTGCAGTGCTTGCACACATCGAGGCAGCCGGTGGTTTGCACGCGGTTTTTGCGTTTTTTACCACCGCTAAGCAGTTTTTTGAGATCCTGCTTTTTCAGTTCTTTTTTGAACGTCTTGGCTACGTCGTCGCCAACGCCGCTTTTCTGGTTGGTGCAAACGAAGATATGATGAGCGTACACGGGACTGGTGAAATGATGAGTGGTGAAGTTGTGAGTTTCAAACGACCAGCACGCCGGATAAGTTGACGTGACGAGTAACGAGGCGAAAACTCACCATTTCACCACTTACCATCTCACTATTTCACCTCTGCTTCGCCTTTCCAGCGGCGGTTTTGCAGCTTGTACGCGGCCAGTTCGCGGTTCGACCACAGGGTTTCGTAAACTTCCTGATCGTGGCGCAGTCGAGTGTCGCGCTCCAGGTAGCCCAACAGTTGCTGCACCACATCGCCCACCTCGTCTTTGAGATAGTAAAACACCCAATTATCGATGCGGCGAAAATTTACCATACCGGCATTTTTGAGGTACAATAATTGGCGCGATGTTTTGGTTTGGGTGAAGTCCAGTACTTGCTCTAGATCGGAAATGCACATTTCCTGATTGCGCCAGAGCAAATGCAGAATGCGGAGCCGGCTTTCATCGCCAAAAGCTTTAAAAATTGGTAACCCCAATGCAACGGTGAAGTGTTTTAGGCGCATCTTTTGTTTGATTGGAAGGAAGGAGGTAGGGAGCGGTATCACAAATTTACGTCAATCCGGGCGCCTACCCTTCAATCTGCCGTATACTTGTAGTCTGTAATACGTTCTATGTCTGTTTATTTCTCTTTTCAGCGGCTATTACTAGCCAGCGGGCTATTGCTGCTCGCACTGCTGGCCGCCCCCACCGCGCGGGCCCAGGGCCAGCGACCCGTGGTACAGTTTTCGGGTATCATTGCTACCGGCGACTCGCTACTGGGAGTACCCGGTGCAGCTGTATTTGTGCCGAAAGCCGGACGCGGTACTCTTACCAACGAGTATGGCTACTTTTCGCTGCCCGTGCTGGCCGGCGACAGCATTGTGGTTCGGGCCCTGGGCTACGGCAATCAGTGGGTGGTTATTCCGCCCGACTACCCGCGGCAGAGCTACTCCGTTATTGTTCAACTCAAGGAAGACGCTACTATTCTGCCGGAAGTACGCATTTTTCCCTACGCCACTGAGCGGGCATTTAAGGAGGCTTTCCTGGCCCTGCGCTTACCCAATGAAAGGGGTTCTTCGGCGGCAGCCAACCTCAGCCCCGAGGCCATGCGCAAGCTGTTTATTGCCCTCCCCGTGTCCAGCATGGCCAACTACCGCCAAACCATGCAGATGCAGCAATACGACCAGCAGCGCCGCATGGGCCAAGGCGCTACGCCCTACACCAACAACCCCCTGCTGAATCCCTTTAGCTGGTTGCAGCTTATCAATCAGGTGAAAAACGGCGAATTCAAGAAGAAAGCTGGCGACGATTATTAGCGTTTAGCTACGCACACAAAAAAGACGCTCCCAATCACAGGAGCGTCTTTTTTGTGTATATACTGAAGGTTGAGTTTGCAATATTTTCGGGCCGAATAACCGCCCAAATGCGCCTGCGTGCGTAGGGCTTAGCGAACTGTCTTCTCTCCAAGCTGCTATTTTCTCTCATGGATACGAATTTACCAACCTCTACGCACCCGCGCGTAGCAATTGTAGGCTGCGGTTTCGGCGGCCTGCGCCTGGCCAAAGAACTGGCCGATCAGCCGGTGCAAGTGGTGGTGGTAGACCGCAATAACTATCACAATTTCCAGCCCTTGCTGTATCAGGTGGCCACGGGGGCTTTGGAGGCCGACAGCATTGCCTACCCCATCCGGAAGATTTTTGCGGGCCAGCACAACTTCTTCTACCGCATGGCCGACGTGCAGCAGGTAGTACCGGAGCGCAATACTATAGTTACCGACATTGGCGAAATCAGCTACGACTACCTAGTGCTGGCTACCGGCTCGGTTACCAATTTTTTTGGTCTCGAAACCATTGAGAAGAATGCCATGCAGATCAAGAGCGTGCCCAACGCCCTGAATCTGCGCAGCTTCCTGTTTCAGAATTTCGAAAAGGTGTTGCTGGAGGATAATCCCGAAAAGCGGCAGGCCCTGCTGAATGTGGTGATTGTGGGCGGCGGCCCCACGGGCGTAGAAATTGCCGGCTCGCTGGCTGAGATGCGCAAAGATGTATTGCCGCAGGACTACCCCGAGCTGGACCTCAAACAGATGGAAATCTACCTCATCGAGGCTGGCGGGGCAGTGCTGGGACCCATGTCGAAGGAGGCGCAGCAAATGGCGCACAAGTATCTGGATGAGATGGGCATTCACATCCGGCTGAACACGTCGGCGAAGCGGTTTGAGGACGGCAAAGCCTACCTTTCCGACACCGATTTCATCCGAACTGAAAACCTCATTTGGGCGGCCGGCGTGAATGGGGCGGCCCTGCCCGGCTTTTCGGAGCAGCAGATTACCCGCAACAAACGCATCAACGTAGACCATCACAACCTGGTGATAGGCACCACCAACATCTACGCCATCGGCGACGTGGCCAATATGGTGACCGACGCCATGCCCAAAGGCTACCCTATGCTGGCGCCCGTAGCCATTCAGCAGGCCGAGCAGTTGGCTGCCAATTTGGGTTGTATTCTGAACGGCGAGCCACCCCAGTCCTTCGAGTATACCAACAAGGGCACAATGGCCATTGTGGGCCGCAACCGAGCCGTGGTAGACTTACCCAAAGACATACATTTCGGCGGTTTCTTTGGATGGCTAACCTGGCTGTTTGTGCACCTGATGACGCTGGTAGGCTTCCGCAATAAGGTGGTGACGTTCATCAGCTGGGCCATCAGCTACTTCAGCTCCGATAAGGCGCTACGCCTCATCATTCGGCCCTACAAGCGGCGCGACTACAAGAAGCACAGCGGACAGTCGGCAGCCGAGCACCGAAATGCCACGCCGCAGTACAACCCTACCCCACCTGCCTTGCAGGAACCAGCAGGCAAGTAACGCTGCTACAGACAATGAAACCTGAAACACGCTGTGGTCAATAGGCTGCGAAGCCTTCTCCTTAAGGGCTATTTGAGTTGATTCTTTGGGCCTATTCAACGACGAGACTCCAACTATTGCGCATCTACCCTATTCCAAATAACTTAAACAACCTCTTATAAGAGAGTCTTCGAGAAAGTTGTACGACTGTTCTAGCGCTGATGCATTCAGAGTAGATTGGGAGCGGCACTAGCACAAGGATTTTTTTTGGATAACACTCCAGCTTTAAGTAAAGTAATGGTCTTCAGAGAAAACTATACGCGGAGTAGGTGGTTGATAATCAACCCCTATTTATTTGTTCTACTATAGAAATTATACTTTTAAGTACATTTAACCCTTCGTTACTTGTTTCGCATCCCTTGGAAGCTGTATTGGACTTTTCGGATATTGCCTGGCTGCGCAAGCTGCGTCACGAAGATGGCCGGGCATTTGACGCGCTGTTTCGGCACTACAGCCCGCGCGTCTACCGATTTGCGTACAGCTACCTCAAGTCGAGGGTAGCCGCTGAGGAAATTGTGCAGGAATGCTTCCTGAAAATATGGGAAAAGCGCCACGAACTGCGCGACGACGTGCCCCTGAAAGGCTACCTGTTCACCACGGCGCATCACATGATTCTCAATCAACTGCGCCACGCCCATCATCAGGATGCCTACCAGGACTTCTTGCGCCACGCTCCGCAAGCCGAAGGCAACACCCAGAAGGAAGTGGAATATGCCGAGTTGGAAAGTGTGTACCTGGCCGCTTTGGATAAGCTACCGCCTAAGCGCCGCCGCATCTTCACGCTCAGCCGGCAGCAGGGTTTGTCATATCCTGAAATTGCCCGCGAGCTGAATATTTCGGTGAAGACCGTGGAAACGCAAATGGCTCAAGCCCTGAAATTTCTGCGGCTGTATTTTAAGCTACATGGCAATGCGCTGATAGTCTTGCCTTTGCTGATTTCGCTGACACTTTTTTAACTTTTTTTCGGGAGGCAATCAGGGTGTTGAGCCGCTGGGGTGTAGTACCTATACCCCCGCCTTAACTCGCCAGCCTATGCTGCCACCTATTACCCAAGAAGTATTCAACCGCTACGTGCACGACCAGGCCACCGCAGTCGAAGCGGTTGCGGTGCGGGCTTGGCTTATTGAACCAGCTAACCAGTTGGTGGCTGAGTGGTGGATGCGCGAGCACTGGCAGACGCTGGAAAATGCGCCTGTCGCCGCGCACGAAGAGCCCGACTACGAAGCTTTGTTGACCACAGTGCACCAGCGCATGGGCCGCCCTACCTCCCGGCGCTGGCAGCCGTGGGCGGCGGCGGCCGTAGTGGGTGGCTTGGCGGTAGGCGGCCTGTGGTGGCAGTATGCTGCCCAGCCCATACCGGCGACGGTAGCCGTTGCCCACACTACCACCACTGGCTACGGTCAGAAGCGCATTCTCCACCTGTCCGACGGTACCGACGTGACGTTGAACGGGCATTCTACCCTGCGCTATCCCAAGGCCTGGGCCAATGGGCAGCCACGCGAGGTATGGCTGGATGGCGAGGCCTATTTCTCGGTGCGCCACCTCCCGCACGACGAGCATTTTATTGTGCACACCACGGATGGTATGCAGGTAGAAGTGCTGGGAACCAAGTTTGCCGTGTACCGCCGTCAGGAGCAGGCCCACGTGATGCTGGTTTCGGGTAAGGTGCGGCTGAAGTTTAGCGCCGCCGCCCACCGCCCCGATGTAGTAATGAGCCCCGGCGAATTGGTGGAGCTGAACAGCCAACAGCCCAAGGCCGTTGTGCGCAAAACCACCGTGGCCGCCGCGCCCTACACCTCCTGGAAAGACGGCAAGCTGGTATTCGACGAAACCACAATTGCCGAGTTGGCTACCCGCCTGCACGACACCTATGGCGTGGAGGTGGATATCACGACACCCAAGTTGCAAGACCGCCGCATTACGGGTACCGTGCCCATTGGCGAGTTGGATGTGCTGTTGCAGGCTCTAGAAGAAACATTTCACTTGACGATTCAGCGTCAGCAGAATCGCCTCATTTTCTCGGATCATAATTCCCCCAAACCTACCTTATGACCCCATTTGCTACCCGACTGTGCGGACGACTCGGCCGCACAGCTTCCGCGACGGCAGTGTGCGCGCTGCTAGTCCCTACTCCGGATGTGCTGGCTGGGCCCACCCAGCTGCTAGCCTCCAACTACTCCACCCAGCGCACGGCCGGCCGCGCCGAAACGGTAGCGCTGAAAGACCTGCTTGGTCGTTGGGAGAAGGAATACAACGTCACCATCTTCTACGAAAGTGAGCTGGTGCGCAACAAGCGCGTGCCTGCCCAGGCCGACGGTTCTACTCTGGATGCCAAGATGGCCGAAGTGCTGCCCCAAGCCGCGTTGACATTCAAGAAGTTGCGCGCCGATTATTACTTGGTCGTTGAAAACAAGAGCGCTGCTTCGGCTACAAAATCTGCAAACGTTTCCGTGGCGGATGTAACCGTTTCCGGCCGCGTAACGCAGGCCAACGGCGAAGGGCTACCCGGCGTGACGGTTGTAGTGAAGGGTACAACCAACGGCGCTTCGACTGATGTTGAGGGTAGGTTTGCTCTATCTGTACCAGAAGGTAGCACGCTGGTATTCAGCTATGTGGGTTACGTGCGGCAGGAAGTGCCCGTGACGGGCGCTACTACAGCTCTCAACGTGACACTCTTGGAGGATACCAAGGCCTTGGGTGAGGTAGTGGTAGTAGGTTATGGCACTTTATCGCGGCAAGAGCTGACAACCTCCGTGTCTTCGGTAGATGCCAAGCAGATTGAACGGCAGAAAGTGGCTGGCTTCGACCAAGCGCTGCAAGGACAGGCGCCCGGCGTGCAGGTAACGGCCCCCACGGGTGCGCCCGGTGCCGGCATCAACGTGCGGGTGCGCGGCAACACGTCGATTACCGGCAACAACTCGCCGCTGTATGTAATTGACGGGGTGCCGGTGCTCCCTACCTACGACCGCGAGCTAAGCGTAGGCAACCAGAAGCCTAATCCACTCAATTCCATTAACCCCGCTGACATTGAGTCGATTGACGTGCTGAAAGACGGCGCGGCAGCGGCTATCTACGGGGTGCGTGCTTCCAACGGCGTGGTGGTTATCACCACCAAACGCGGCCGTTCGGGCAAGCCGCAAGTGAGCTTTAACGCCTATTATGGCGTGCAAAGCCTGCGCAAGAAGCTAAACGTGCTGAACTCCAGCCAATTTGCTGACTATTATAACGAGTCGCAACTGAACGGCGGTGGGGTTATTGGGTATCCGGACATAAATAACCTGCCACCCTACAATACCGACTGGCAGGATCAGGTGTACCGCACAGCAGGCATTCAGAACTACCAGCTGAACGTGAGCGGCGGCACCGATAAAACCCACTACTACGTGGGTGGCGGCTACTTCAAGCAGGATGGTATTATCCTGAACTCGGGCTTCGACCGCTTCAATTTCAAGCTGAATTTTGATCAGAAGGCCGGTGAAAAATTCCGGGTAGGCACCAACCTCAACCTGAGCCGCACAAACACCAACGGTAGCGTACGCTCCGAGCTGGGCTTGGGCAACTCGGGTACGGTGCTGGGCACGCTGGCGCAGATTCCCACTGTTCCTGTGCGTGATGCCAACGGTGCTTACGGACTAAACCCGTTTTCGCTCTCAGACAACCCGGTGGGTAACCTGCTCGAAAGCAGCAACAAAGCGCTTACCTACCAGGTAATCGGCAACGTGTTCGGGGAGTACAACATCCTCAACAACCTGCAATTCCGCACGTCATTGGGTATTGATTATCGGACGCAGCTAGAAAACGAATTTATTACCCGCAACTACCCCGGCACTTCGCGCGCCGATGCCTCTACCCGCGGTAGCGGCCGTACGGGCACCACGTTGCAAACCATCTGGCTGTGGGAAAATACCTTAACCTACAACCCCAAGATAGGCGACGACCACAGCCTGCAAGTGCTGCTCGGGCAGTCGGTGCAGGAGTCAAACCGCTTCACGTCCAACGCCTCCGTGCGGGGCTTTGCCTCGAACGCCGTGCCGTATCTATCGGCGGGTAGCGAACGGATAGGCACCAGCACCTACGAAGAAGAGTGGGGCCTGACCAGCTACTTTGCGCGGGCCATCTACGGCTACAAAGACCGCTACCTGGCTACCGTAAGCCTACGGGCCGACGGCACCAGCCGCTTCGAAAACCATTACGGCTACTTCCCGGCCGTTGCGCTGGGCTGGCGCGTTTCGAAGGAAAACTTCTTCCCGCAAGACACCAAAGTATCCGATCTGAAACTACGCGGTAGCTACGGCGGCAACGGCAACCAGGAGATTTATGTGTACCAGCGTTTCAGTACGTACAGCGCGGGCGCCAACTACACGGGTAATTCCGGTTCGGTGCAGGGTGGTATCTACCCCAACCGGATTGGTAACCGCGACGTGAAGTGGGAAACTTCTTACCAGTACGATCTGGGTCTGGACCTGGGCATGTTCAACGACCGCCTCACGTTCACCTTCGATGCGTATCGGAAGCGCTCCAACAACCTGTTGCTGAGCGTACCGCTGGCTCCCAGCACGGGCGCAGGTGAGCTGAACATCATTCAGAACGTGGGTGAGGTAGAGAACAAAGGCCTGGAGTTTGCGCTGAGCACGGTGAACGTGCAAGCTCAGAACAACGGCTTCAACTGGACAACCAACCTGAACCTGTCGTTCAACCGCAACAAAGTGCTGGACATGGGAACGTTGGTCAACGACCAGAACGAGACCATTGACCGCACGATTATCAACGATTTCAGCATCACGCAGAAAGGACAGCCGCTGGGCGTTTTCTACGGATTTAAGACGCAGGGCATCTTCCAGACAGCCGACGAAATTAGCGCGGCGCCTAGGCAACCAGGTAACCCCCAGCCCGGTGACATCCGTTTCGTAGATGTGAATGGCGATGGAGAAATCACCAACGCCGACCGCACCATCATTGGTAACCCCAATCCGAAAGCGGTGGCTGGCGTAACCAACACCTTCTCCTACAAAGGCATCGACCTGAGCGTATTCTTCCAGGGTAGCTTCGGCAACGACATCTACAATGCCAACCGGCAGGCGCTGGAGTCGTTGACTGGCCCCGTAAACCAACTGACTTCGGTACTGGACCGCTGGACGCCTACCAACACGGACACCAATATTCCGCGTGCTGTGTTCAACGACCCCAACAACAACGGTCGTTTCTCGTCGCGCTGGATTGAAGATGGCAGCTACATGCGCCTCAAAAACCTGACGTTGGGCTACACCCTACCTGCTACCATCAGCCGCAAAGCCCTGATCAGCAGCCTGCGTGTGTACGTGAGTGGCCAGAACCTCATCACTTGGACGGACTACTCGGGCTACGACCCAGAGGTGTCGGCCGATCCTTTCTCTTCTACTAGCATTGGTCGGGACTTCGGGGTGTACCCCCAGGCTCGTACGTACACTGTTGGTTTGAACGCTTCTTTCTAAGCTGATATCCGCCCCTGTTTATGAAAAAGATACTAATTCCCGTTTTTGCATTGGCGCTCCTGGGCAGTTGCGAAGTGCTCGATAAAGAGCCGCTACCCACCATTGCACCCGAAAACTTCTTCCAGAACGGCGATGATGCCGAGGCAGCCATTACGGCGGCTTACGATGCGCTGCAAGGCACTGGCCTCTGGAGCCAGGACCTGATTGTGGTAGGGGAGATGCCCTCCGATAACTGCACCAGCACCAACGGCGACGTGACCACGCTGGACCGCATCAACTGGACTCCTACGACCAGCCAGGTAGGAAATATTTGGCGCGACAGCTACATCGGTATCAACCGGGCGAATGCGGTTATCAAGTACGTGCCGACTATTGACATGCCGCAAACGCGCCGCGACCAGATCCTAGGCGAGGCGTATTTCCTGCGGGCGCTGCACTACTTCAACCTGGTGAAGCTATATGGTGCTGTACCCCTACGGCTAGAGCCCACCGAAACTGGCGCTCCTTCCGTAGTTGCCCTACCCCGCGCCGCCGCCGACGCCGTGTACACCCAGATTGCGGCTGACCTGACTGCTGCCGATGGTTTGGCTCCGGCTTCCAACCCCAACCGGGCTAGCAAAGGAGCCGTGAATGCTCTCTTGGCAAAAGTGTATCTCACGCAGCGGCAGTGGGCAGAAGCCGCTACGGCCGCCAACAAAGTAATTACCACGGGTACGTACTCATTGCTGCCGAGCTTCAAAGGGTTGTTTCCGGCGGAAAATAAAGCTTCCGAAAGCATCTTTGAGATTCAAAACCAGGGCAACGCCGACGGCAACAACCTGCTGCCGGACCTGCTGCTGCCTTCGCCACCGGCTACCTATTCGTTTCCGAAGTTCAACATCCCAACAGCTGAGCTACTGCAATATGCGGATACTGCGTCCTACGCCAACGGGCAGCTACGCCCGAATCGGGACCGGCGCTGGACGCTGATTGGCCGCACCAACGCGGGACTTGATTACGCTAGCTTTGTGAATGGCACCAGCAACAGTGCGAATGACCGCGGGCCTTTCGTGTACAAATGGCCCGGTGCCCCGAACGCCTTCAACAGCGCAGACAATACCTATGTTCTGCGGTATGCCGACGTGCTATTGATGTACGCTGAAGCGGCCAACGAGCAAAACGGGCCTTCGGCTGACGTGCTGACCAGATTGAACTTAGTGCGCACGCGTGCGGGCCTGGCGGCTCTTACGGCCGCCTCGCCGCAATATGCCAGCAAGAAAGCCATGCGGGACGAAATTGACCGGCAGCGCCGTTTGGAGTTGGCTTTTGAGGGGGAGCGGTGGTACGATCTGCTGCGCTATGCCCGTCATAACCAAGCGGAAGCAGGTGCACACGCCGTTACCGCATTGGATATCATCGAGCAGAAGCTGACCCGCCGCGATGTGAACTACCTGCTGTTTCCTTTGCCTCAGGCTGAAATCAACAACAACGCGCAGCTACAGCAGAATCCTGGATACTAGTTTTCTGATATAGTCAAGGCTTTCACGTCCGCTGGGTTTACACCTTCCCGGCGGCGTGATAGGGAGCCGGTTCCGCAATGTTAGGGGCGCGGGCCGGCTCCTTTTGTTTTCCTACCCCTACTTTCCCACACTTCCTATGCAGACTATTTATCAGCGCTCCTGGTGGCCTCTGGCCCTGTGCGGGGCGCTTCTAATGGGTAGTGCTGGCTGCCAAAAGAGCATGACTAGCACAAGCAAAGACGCGGGCGCATCGCAGTGGATAACCACTCCCGATCAACGTCAGCTGTTTCAGCGGCAACCGGAAACCCTGACGTTTGCAGCGGCTGCGGCTAGCCAGGTACCCACCATTGAAGTAGACGACAGCCAGAAATTTCAGACTATCGACGGCTTTGGGTATTGCCTCACGGGCGGTAGCGCCACGCTGCTGCACCAGATGGGGCAGGCCGAGCGCACCGCACTGCTCAAAGAGCTGTTCGACCCGAAGGCCGACGGTGGTATTGGCGTGAGCTACCTGCGCGTGAGCATCGGCGCCTCCGACCTCGACCCGGTGGTGTTCAGCTACGACGACCTGCCCGAAGGCCAGACCGACCCGCAGCTCACCAAGTTCAGCCTTGCGCCCGACCGCCGGGACCTGATTCCGGTGCTAAAGGAAATCCTGGCCATCAACCCCAGCATCAAAATCCTGGGCTCTCCCTGGTCGCCGCCTACCTGGATGAAGACCAACGGCAACAGCAAGGGCGGTTCTTTGAAGCCCGAATTCTACGACGCCTACGCACAGTACTTTGTGAAGTACGTGCAGGGCATGAAAGCCGAAGGAATCCGTATTGACGCCATTACGGTGCAGAACGAGCCGCTGCACCCCGGCAACAACCCTAGCTTGCTGATGCTGGCCGAGCAACAAGCGGAGTTCGTGAAAAAGAGTCTGGGGCCGGCTTTCAAGTCTGCAAAAATCGACACGAAAATCATCGTGTACGACCACAATGCCGACCGTCCCGACTACCCCCTCACCATCCTCAACGACCCGGAAGCGCGTCAGTATGTCGATGGCTCGGCTTTTCACCTCTACGCCGGCCCCATCGAGGCGCTGTCGAAGGTGCACGACGCCTACCCCGAGAAGAACCTGTATTTCACTGAGCAGTGGGTAGGCTCGAAAAGCAAGTTTGAGGACAACCTGGGCTGGCACGTGAAAACGCTGATGATTGGCGCCACCCGCAACTGGGCCAAAACGGTGCTGGAGTGGAACCTGGCCGCCGACCCTGAGCAGAACCCGCACACGCCCGGCGGCTGCACCGAGTGCCTGGGCGCCATCACGATAAACGGCAACCAGGTGCAACGCAACGTGGCCTACTACACCATTGCGCACGGTAGCAAGTTTGTGCGGCCCGGCTCGGTACGCATTGCATCTACGGCCGAGGGCACGCTGCCCAACGTAGCGTTTCGCACGCCTACCGGCCAAACGGTGTTGCTGGTACAGAACGACCAGAAAACGCCGCAAACATTCAGTATTCGCTATAAAGGCAAGACGGTAAGCGCGACGCTGGCCACCGGTGCTGCTGGTACCTACGTGTGGTAGGTCAGCCAGCAGGTAGTATACAACCAGAGGGTAGGGGAGGTGCAAGCTTCCCCTATTTTCATTTCTGATCCGAATTTCTATGAAATACCCAACAATGAACAACCTCTTCTGCACGATTGCGCTGGTGGCTGGGGTAGGGCTCAGCAGCTGCTCCGATAACGGGGGCGATGGTGCCCAACCTACGCCCCCAATGCCTACCCCGCCCACGCCCACCGGCTCGTCGCAGGTGGCGCTGTGGCTGACCACGGCCAATAAAACTGCGTTGTTTCAGAAGCAGCCCCTAACGCTGAACTTTGTCGCGCCAGCCGCTAACAACACGCTGCCTACCATCACGGTAGACACCACGCAAACCTACCAGAGCATCGACGGCTTCGGGTTTACGCTCACGGGCGGCAGCGCCTACGTGCTGCACCAGATGGGCGCCACCGAGCGAGCGGCGATACTGAAGGAGCTATTTGCCACCGATGCCAACAACATCGGTACCAGCTATCTGCGCGTAAGTATTGGCGCGTCGGACCTGGATGCGCAGGTGTTCAGCTACGACGACCTGCCCGAAGGCCAGACCGACCCGCAGCTCACTAAGTTCAGCCTCGACCCCGACCGCCAGCACCTGCTACCAGTGCTGAAGGAAATCCTGGCCATCAACCCCAGCATCAAGATCCTGGGTTCGCCTTGGTCGCCGCCTACCTGGATGAAGACGAACGGCAACAGCAAAGGCGGTTCTTTGAAGCCCGAATTCTACGATGCCTACGCGCAGTACTTTGTGAAGTACATTGAGGGCATGAAGGTTGAAGGCGTCACGATTGATGCCATTACACTGCAAAATGAACCGCTGAACCCGGACAACAACCCCAGTATGTCGATGACGGCCACGGAGCAGGCCACGTTCATCAAGCAGAGCATCGGGCCGGCGCTGAAAGCGGCGGGGCTACCTACCAAGATTATTCTCTACGACCACAACACCGACCGCACCGACTACCCCCTGGCCGTGCTGGCCGATGCCCAGGCCCGGCAATATGTGGATGGGTCGGCGTTTCACCTCTACGCGGGTAGCATCGATGCCCTGTCGGGGGTGCACAATGCTTACCCCGATAAGAACGTCTACTTCACCGAGCAGTTTGTAAACGCCTCCGGCAACTTTGCCGGCGACCTGAGCTGGCACGTGAACAACCTGCTTATTGGGGCCACGCGCAACTGGTCGCGCAACGTGCTGGAGTGGAACCTGGCCGCCGACCCCAGCAACGGCCCGCACACGCCCGGCGGCTGCACCACTTGCTTGCCTGCCGTTACCATCAGCGGCAACACCGTGACGCGTAATACCGCCTACTACATCATCGCGCAGGCCGCCAAGTTTGTGCGGCCTGGCTCCGTGCGCATCGATACCAGCGTGCCCAGCAACCTATCCAACGTAGGCTTTAAAAACCCCAACGGCCAAAAGGTGCTACTTGTGCTGAACACCAGCAGCAACCCCCAAACCTTCGTGATAAAATACCGCGGCAAGGATCTGCAAACGACCTTGGAAGGCGGCTCCGTGGGAACGTATGTGTGGTAGGGTAGGGCATCTACGGTGACTGGCCGGTTGTAGCCAGAACGCCAAAACCAGAACGTCATTCCGAGCTGGTCGAGGAATTTCGCGTGCTGACGAAAGATAGTATCTACCATCAGCACGCGAGATTCCTCGGCCAGCTCGGAATGACGTTCTGGTTTTAGTGGTTTACTACTGTTCGATGGGCTGCTGCTGGGCCTAGCCAAGCAGCAATGACTTTCTGGTTTTAGTGGATTTACTACCTGTGCCTTACAGCGCGTACTCGCTCAGCGCACGGTAAATATCGTACACGCCCTTATCGTTGCGGAAGGTCTTGCGGATGGGCTCGGCCTGTCCGCGCACCCAGATGTTCAACTCCGATTCGAGGTCGAAATGCCCGGTGGTTTCCATCGAAAACCGCTCGATGCTGCGGTAGGGCACGCTCAGAAACTCCTGTTTCTTGCCCGTCAGGCCCTGTTTGTCTACCAAGATCAGGCGTTTGTTGGTGAAGATCAGCTGGTCGCGAACAACGGCGTAGGCGTGTTCAATCCGTTCACCGGAGGCGAGAATTTTGGTGAGTTGCTGTTGCAGCTCCTGCGCGTCTTTTTCGGAAGCGTTGCCGAGTAGGCCGTCGAGTAGTCCCATGAGGTTGGAGTATAAATGAAACTCACTCTACGTAAGTCACGCAAAAGAAGTGGGCTACTCAGCTGCGAAGGCGTAACAGGAAGTAGCAGCATAATTTGTAACAACAAACCGCGGAGCGGTATACCATATCACGTTGGCGGTACAGTAGTGTAATAGAGCATCATCTGCTTCCGCCTCACGCAACTGAAAATACAGCTGTTTGCCGCGCATAATATCAGGGTCGTGCAAACCGAAGACTTCAATAACGTTGGTGTACGTAGCCGGTGTAGCTGTTGGGCCGGGAAGTGGGTTGCCTGTGCCGCCATCCCCTTTGAATTCTAGTGGTTGGCCAATCGGATACTCCTCGTCTACCTGAATCAAATAGCCATCTGTACAAGTAGTGCCTACTACAGTGCCCGGAATACACTGCGGGGAGGTTTTGTCGCAGCTGCTGGAAATGAGAAGGATAAGTAGGCTGCAGATTGATAGTAATTTGCTCATAAGTCTGCTTGTAATAATGTTCTAGTTGCAGCTGGAGGCTTCAAGTAAAGCTCCCGGTATAGTAGGTGTGGGATACATGTACAAGCAAATTCTAGAATAATGGGCTCGTTCTTCCTCAGTAGGTACTTTCAGGTTAAATGTTAGGTGTTGACCAGCAACAGCATTGTCAGCAAACGAATTAGCAACTGCTATAAAGCCTTTATCCGCTGCGTTCCGATACGGAAGTAATTCGAGCAACTTTGGATCGGGCTGATCTAATTTTATAATGACAGCCCCGCAAAAGTCTCGTCCAACGACGGTGCCGCTCAGGCACGAAAATGCATTCTTAACGGAATCTTCTTTACTGCAACTGGAGAGCAAAAAGCCTAATGCCAGAGCTGAGTAAGACAGAATAGTTTTCACGGCAATTAAGTTAGGGTCTGTTAAAGTGAGAGCTATTAGTTAGCCAAATAGTTGCAAGCTGTAAAAAGAAAAAGCCAGACATAATTGCCTGGCTTTTCTTTACAATCAGATGATTATCTAGTTTGTGCCACCGGCCGAATTCGTTGGCTTGTCTTCCTTCTGCTGCATCGAAACCTGCTGCATAGGGTTGGGCTGGCTGCGCTGCTGGTACTCAAACAGCTCGAAGCGCGAGGGCGCCAGCTGGCGCGGGTAGGTGTTGTTGCTCAGGTCCGTGTCGGCGGTTTGCTGGTAGGGGTCCAGTACAAAGGCCGTCACGGGCTGCTCCGTCACGAACACCTTGGTGACGTGCTCGTTGTTTTTGCGCCAGATTTCGGCCGGAATGTTCACTACTTCCTTCTTGCCGTCGGCGTAGGTCATTTCCACAATCACGGGCATCACCAGGCCACCCAGGTTTTTGAGGTCTACCTCGTAGAAGTGCAGGCCCTGGCTGAGGCGCTGCTGCTGCTCGGGCTTCAGGGTTTTTACGTACTGCTGGTAGCGCTGCTTGTCGGCAGGGGTGGTGTTCAGCGGGTCGTAGTTGTTGTAGAAATCCTTCAGCTCGGGCTTGTCGTCTACCAGCGTTTTAGAGATGTCCTGCAAATTGCGCTGGTCCGAAATACTCTTGGGCGCGGCGTTGATCTGCTGGCGCTTCAGGGCGTTTTCCACCTCGGGGTTCTTCGAGTCCACGGTGTACGACTTCACGCCTTCGATGCTGATATCGGTGTGCTCGTTGGTGTAGAACCAGCCGCGCCAGAACCAGTCGAGGTCCACGGCCGAGGCGTCTTCCATGGTGCGGAAGAAGTCGGCGGGCTCGGGGTGCTTGTAGGCCCAGCGGGTAGCGTATTGCTTGAATGCATAGTCGAACAGCTCGCGGCCCATCACCGTTTCGCGCAGCACGTTCAGAGCCGTGGCGGGCTTGCCGTAGGCGTTGTTGCCCAACTGCAACACCGACTCCGAGTTGGCCATAATGGGCGTCTGCACGCTCTGGTCCGACTTCATATAGTCCACCATGTTACGCGGTTCGCCGCGGCGCGAGGGGTAGTTACGCTCCCATTCCTGCTCCGTGAGGTACTGGCAGAAGGTGTTTAGGCCCTCGTCCATCCACGTCCACTGGCGCTCGTCGCTGTTCACAATCATCGGGAAGAAGTTGTGACCCACTTCGTGGATAATCACCGAAATCATCCCGTATTTCCGCTCCGCCGAGTACGTGCCATCCGCCTCGGGCCGGCCACCGTTGAAGCACAGCATCGGGTACTCCATGCCGCCCACCGGCCCGTGCACCGAAATAGCTACCGGGTACTCGTAGGGAATGGTGAATTTAGAGTAGGTCTTGATGGTATGCGCCACTACCTCCGTGGAGTACTGGCCCCACAGCGGGTTGCCTTCCTTGGGGTAGTAGCTCATGCACAGCACGTTCTTGCCGTCCTGCTTGATGCCCATGGCATCCCAGATGAACTTCCGCGACGAAGCCCAGGCAAAATCACGCACGTTTTTGGCAGCGTACGTCCAGGTTTTGGTGCCTTTGGGCTTGCCTTTTTCGGCTTGCTCAGCCTCGGCCTGGGTCACAATTACCACCGGTTTCTTGGCGCCCTGGGCATTAGCCAAGCGTTGGCGCTGGGTGCTAGTGAGCACCTCATTGGGGTTTTGCAGCGTGCCAGTAGAGCCCACAATATGATCCGAAGGCGCGGTGATGCTCACGCGGTAGTCGCCGAAGGGTAGGGCAAACTCACCGGCACCCAGGAACTGCTTGTTCTGCCAGCCCTGAAAGTCCGAGTACACGGCCATGCGGGGGTAGAACTGCGCAATTTCGTAGAGGTAGTTGCCGTCTTTGGGGAAGAACTCGTAGCCCGAGCGCTGGCTGATCTTGGTCTGGTCGTTGATGTTGTAGTGCCAGGCAATGCTGAACGTGACCGACTGCTTGGGCTTGAGGGGGGTAGGCAGGTCGATGCGCATCATCGTGTGGTTGATGGTGTGCTTGAGCGCCGCACCACCCTTCGCCTTCACCGACTCAATCTTGAAGCCGCCGTCAAACTCCGAGCGCTGGATGTAGTCCATGGCCTGAAATGGCATGCGCGCCTGCAACTGGTTGGTTTGCGTGGCCGTGGTCATGGAGTTTTTGTCCATGATGTTCTGATCGAGCTGCACCCAGAGGTAGGGCAGCTCATCGGGCGAGAGGTTGGTGTAGGTGATGTCCTCGGAGCCCGTAATGGCCTGCTTCTCATCGTCCAGCTTCACCCGGATGTTGTAGTCGGCGCGTTGCTGCCAGTAGGCGTGGCCGGGCGCACCGCTGGCGGTGCGGTATTCGTTGGGGGTAGGCAGCTCAGTGCCGAGCTGGGCAAACTTGTCGGTGCCGGAATTGGTGTTTTGGGCCAGCACCGGCGCGGCCATAGCGGCCGTCATGCCAGCCGTCAGGAGAAGGTGTTTCAGCATAGTCAAAATAAATGCGGAGGAGAGAAAGCAAATCTACTGAAAAGCAGGGTGCTACTTAGTAGGAGCAAAAGACAATAGAGAGCAGGGAATCGTTGCACAGGCGTCTGTTTTCCAAAATATTAGGGAAAACTGCTGTTCAGGCTGCGTTTGCAGAAGCCCACGCTTGCCGGATTGCCGACGTCTGCATTCGTCGGCCGCCACCTGCACGAAGCGCCGGATTATCTGCTAACCTAGCAGCAGCACAATGGCAACGCCCAGGGCGGCTCCGCTGGTCACCAGTACCCAGTCGCGGCGCACGGCGTCGAAACCACGCAATATCAGGAAGCCCAGCAGCAGAATAAGGCCCACAATCAGCAGTTGCCCTATCTCCACGCCCAAGTTGAAGCTGAGTAGCTCCAGCACCGGCCGACTCTGCCTACCCAGCAGCTCGCGCAGATAGCTCGAAAATCCCAGCCCGTGAATGAGCCCAAAGCTGGCGGCCAACAGATTGGGTAGGGTAAGCACCAGCGACTCGCGCCGGGTAGGGGCAACAATAGGCCGGGTGTTGGCCCGGCCGGCCTTTACAATATTAATGAAACAGGTGATGAGGATTGTCACCGGAATCAGCTTCTCAATCAGCGCCGGGTTGTACTGCACCACGTTCAGGGTAGCCAGCGCCAGCGTGATGCTGTGGCCCACGGTGAAGCTCGTAACCAGCGCCACTACCCGCCGCCAGTCGCTCAGCACATACGGCGCGCACAGTGCCAGCAGGAACACCAGGTGGTCGTAGGCATGTAGGTTGAAGATGTGAAAAAAGCCGAGCTGAAGGTAGGTCTGGAAGACGGACGACATCTGGCAAAGCTAATAAACTAGCGCATATACGGCCGGGCGCATATAGCTCAGCAGGAAAACAGGCAACAGATCCGCCGGTGTAGCGGGCCCTTATCCGGCTGCTGATAGCCCTGGCTGCGCACATCTTTTGGGTAGAGATTCAGGAGGTGAGCCCGCTGGATCACAAGGATAGGGGTAGCCGGGGCAGGGATACGCGGGAAATACGTAGTGTAAAATACCTGTTTATCCAGGTCGGATTACGTGTTTTTTGGGTAGTAGTGTGCTAGAAGCGAGGCGTATAGCAGGGTAGTCGCGAAGCCAACGCCTGTAGGGTGGCATCTCTAAAGAAAGCCCGGGTAGTGAGCCGCTTTTGTGTAGTCAGGAAAGCACTGCTTCGGCATGACGAGAAAGAATAACATATGAATTTTGCACTCTTGTTCTTCGGCGCATTCTTCGGGTTGTATGCGCTGGTGCTGCTATTGCTGGCGTGGCCCCAGCCTACCCGCCGCCCACCAAAGCGCTACCCACAGGTGAGTATTCTGGTAGCGGCGCGCAACGAGGAAGCCACCATTGAACGGTGCCTACGGGCGCTGGCCGCCCTAAACTACCCCGCAGAACTACTGGAAATCCTGATCGGCGACGATGCTTCCACCGACGATACACAGGCAGTAGTGCGGCGCTTCATTGCCGATAAGCCACAGTTTCGGCTGCTGCCCGTCCGGCGCCGGCTGGGCACGGCCCGCGGCAAGAGCAACGTGCTGGCCCACCTTTGCCGCGCCGCCACCGCCGACTACTTCCTGATTACCGACGCCGATATGGCCCTCTCGCCCGAGTGGGTGCACACCATGCTGGCCGCCGCTACCCCGGCCGTGGGCATCGTAACGGGCATTACCACGGCGGGCGGGTCGTTGTTTGGGCGCTTGCAGGGCCTCGACTGGCTATTCGGGCTCAGCCTCATTCGCTTGCTTACCGATTGGGGAGTGCCCGTAACGGCCGTCGGCAACAACATGCTGGTGCGCCGCGCCGCCTACGAATCCATTGGGGGCTACGAGGCGCTGGCCTTCAGCATCAGCGAAGACCTGCAACTGTTTGAGCGGGTAGTGGCGCAAGGCTGGCAGTTTCGCAATCTGGTGGTGCCCACGGCGCTGGGCGTGTCGGTGGCGCAGCCCACGGTGCGGCACCTGCTGCGCCAGCGCAAACGCTGGATGAAAGGCACCGCGCACCTGCCCTGGCAGCTAAGCGCGCTGTTCGGCTCCTACGCCCTATTCTATATGGTGCTTGGCTGGCCGGGGCTGTTGTCGCTGGGCACTATTGGGGCCTTGTGGGCCGCGAAGGTAGGCTGCCAAACGCTGTTTCTGACCATCACGCTTCGGCAGGCGGGGCACCACGAGCGGCTGCCGGTGCTGCTGCTCTACGAGCTCTACCTGCCGGTTATGTCGCTGGCCGTGCTGGTGTACACGGTGTGGCCGCACCCCATCGAGTGGAAAGAGCGCCGCTACACATGGGCTGAAGCCTAAGCATTAAGCAACAGCTGCTTATGCCATCTGTGCTGATGGCTCCTCTTACTGCTAAGTGAATGTGCTGTTGCGTCTCACTAATCCTTTTTCCTATGGCCTCTTCTTCGTCAGCCCGTCGCCACCCAGTGCTCACCGGCTTACTTGTGCTGGTTGGGCTGCTGTTGGTAGGCGGCATTATCACCTACTTTGCTACTGATAAAGGCAAAGCCCTGCTGCCTACCCTGGAGCAGCCGACGCTCAATATCAGCAACGTCAGCCGCGAAAAAATAAAGGGCCAGATGGTGGTGCAGCTGCACAACCGCGCGCCCCTCACGCTCCGCATCGACAGCCTGCATTACGTGACCCGCGTGGATGGGAAGCAGCTGGCGCAGGGCCACAAAGCCCGGCCGCTCGTGATCCAGAAAAATGCGACCAATCGCCTGGAGCTTCCCTTGGAGCTGAACCTGCCTCAACTAACTAGCACAGCCAAGGAGGCGCAGCGCGACTGTGTAACGGTTCAGATGCAAACCGTACTCTACGCCGACTTGCCCGGCGTAGGCCCCCAGGAAATTCCGGTGGATGTGCGCAAACGGGTGTATATCCCGAAGCTGCCCAAAATTGAAGTAGCCGATGTGGACGTGACCAAGCTAGGCCTGAAAAACGGCGAAGCGGTGGTAAATCTACGCGTGACGAATTATGAATCTATTCCATTCACGGTTAAGCAGGTGGACTACCGCTTCCAGGTAGAAGACGACCTCGACGTGAAGGGTCAGGAAACCAAGAACGTTACGTTCCGCAAGAAGGGCACCGAGCTGATGCCCATTCGCGTTCGGTTCGAGACCAAAGCCATGCCGAAGGTGCTGTTCAAGTCTCTCTTCAAGGCCAAGAAAACCGACTACAAGCTCACGGGCACCGCCATCGTAGCGGCCGGCGAGGCCAGTTCCCGCGACGCTACCATGCACTTCAACAGCGCCGGTACCGTGAAGGAACTCAAGGAACTGACCAAAGTAGACAAGGAAAAGTAAGAGCCGAAAGGCAACTGCACTACCTGGTGCAATTGGTTGGCAGCCTAAGCCTTGTGCCCAATCGTCCAGTCTTTGCGCGTTACAAGCGTTTGGTCGGGGCCGGGGATGAGATGGTCGAGGATCCAGCCGGTAGTGAAGGCGTAGACGCCTTTATGCACCAGATCGATAACCTGCTCATCGCGCGGCCAGGTCCAGGGTAAGGCGCCGGCACCGGTGGCATTTTCCAGCGCTTGGTCGTTGAGTAGCCGTAGGTTTAGAAACATAAACGAGCCAATTGGCCCCCGGATGCCACGCTTGGCCATGAAAGCGCGGGCGGTACCCAGCAAAACGCCCTGCCCCCAGTGCATCGTCCAGTTCAGGCCCAGACGGTCGGCGTCGGGTTTGGGCGGCAGCTTCAGCAGCCGCGCCAGCGTGTGTGCCGGCACGTAGGAATTAGGGCGTTTGGTAAATAGCTGCTCCAGCTTTTCGGCCAGCGTCATGGCTGCCACTCCCGCCACGCCGGCGGCCAGTCCATACAATATGGTTTTACCTGTCATCGTCTGTGTCTCCCTGTCCGGACTTCGCCCGAGGCGGCCGAACGCTGTGAATTGTTGTACGACTTACGCGCCTTACGCACTCGCTCAGCTGTGCCAAGTGAGGCTTGTGCTTGAGGAGCTCTGCCCCGAATCCGGCTGCGTCGCTGGCGTTCGATTGGCAGACGCGCGCAGCAGCGCTGCTGGGGCACAGCCGAGCGAGTGCGCAAGGTCTACTTACAGCAAATCTCAAGTTGCTATACGGGGTAGAGACACAACATTTTGTGTCTCGTCGTTGAACAGTCAACGTCAGCAACGACGAGACACAAAATGTTGTGTCTCTACCCCGTACACTGGCTTGGCAACTGCTATAAATAGAAAAGCAATGGGTCGCTGGGCCACTAAGCAGCCTAGCATACAGTAATCAGGCATTGACAGCAGGTTGCTTGTTTACTGTCTCTAGTTGCAGCAAGCTGCTCAGCAGCTGGCGCACGGTGGCCACGTTGGCTACGGCATAGCGGGCCAGGGAGCGGGGCGTGGGGCCTACCTTCAGCGTATAGGCTTCCGGGGGTAGGGCCGCGAAGGTGTCCTCGTCGGTGCGGTCGTCGCCCAGGGCCAGCACGAAGGACGGCGGCTCGGGTACCAGCCACTGGGCAGCGGCCGTGCCTTTGTGGATGCCAGCGTGCTTAATTTCGAGCACTTTCTTGCCTTCCAGCACGTGCAAATCGGTGTTAGACGTCATAAAGGAGAGGTGGTTGAGCAGGTCGCGGGCGCGCAGGGCACCCAGCCCGGCATCGGCGCGGCGATAGTGCCACACCAGCGAGTAGTCTTTTTCTTCGATGAAGGCGCCCGGCGTGCGGCCCACATACTGCTCCAGAATGGGCCGGATATCGCGCTTCCACTCGGCGCGCAGGCCTTCCTGCAACATGTGCCACCTGCTACCGGCCCGGCGCAGCCACACGCCGTGCTCGGCAATAAAATCGATGGGTAGATGCCCCAGCCAGTCTTCCAGCGTGGCCCGGTCGCGCCCGCTGATGACGACTACCCGGTTGCGCGCATCGGCGGCCAGATTGCCTAGCAGCTCCAGCAGCTCTTGATCGGGGCGGGCGTGCTGCGGGTTGTGGTGGAAGCGCACCAGCGTACCATCGTAGTCCAGCAGCAGCAGGCGCTTTTCGGCCATTTGGTAGTCGTGGCGCAACTGGCTTTGGACGTGCGCATCGAGTACATCCGTGGCCAGGGTCTGCTGCTTGATTTTGCTGTAGATCAGGCGGTCCATAAACAGGCGGGTCCAGGCAAATACATCGTACTGCCGCACCAGCTGCTGCATGGCTGCCATACGGACCTGCTGCTCCTCATGGGGTAGGCGCAGAGCTTCGCGCAGGGCATCCACCAGTTGGTTGGTATTGGTTGGGTTGATGAGTAGGGCCTCGGCCAGCTCCTGCGCCGCCCCGGCCCGCTCACTCAGAATAAGCACCCCGCGCTGATCGGCTTTGCTGGCAACGAACTCCTTGGCTACCAAGTTCATGCCGTCGCGCACGGGCGTCACCAGGGCCACATCGGCCAGGCGGTACAACGCCGACAGCTCCTCAAAGGGAAACGAGCGGTAGAAGTAGTGAATGGGGTTCCAGCTGATGGTGCGGTACTGCGCGTTGATGCGCCCCACCAACTCGTCGATTTCCTCTTTGAGGGCGGCGTACTGCGGCACCTGGTCGCGGGAGGGCACCACCACCATCAGCAAATTCACCCGCTCGCGCCACTCGGGGTAGCGCAACAGCAGCGCCTCGAACGCGTGCAGACGCTGCGCAATGCCCTTGGAGTAGTCGAGCCGGTCGATGGACAGCACCACTTGCGTATCGCCCAGCGCCTGCCGATATGCCCGCTCGTGCTGCTGCGCGGCCTCCGAAACGGCCGCTTCGGCGTAGCGTTGGTAGTCGATGCCCATCGGAAAGGCATCCACCAGCACCGGGCGGTCGGGCAGTTCCACCTGCCCGTTGTGGTTGGGCAGCCCCAGCAGATGCGACACCGCACTCAAAAAGTGGTGCATGTAGTCGAAGGTGTGGAAACCAATGAGGTCGGCGCCCAGCATACCGCGCAGCAGCTCGGCGCCCCAGGGTAGCGCGCGCATCAGCTCGTGCGAGGGAAACGGAATGTGCAGGAAAAAGCCAATGGTCGCCTCCGGCCGCTCGCGGCGCAGCATCTGGGGTAGCAGCAGCAGCTGGTAGTCGTGCACCCAGATGGTGTCGTCGGGGCCGGCCAGCGCCAGCACGGCTTGGCAAAATTTCTCATTCACGGCCACGTAGGCGTCCCAGTGCGCCTGCTCGTAGGTGGCGTACTGCGGGAAGTAGTGGAAGGTAGGCCAGAGCGTGGAGTTGCTGAAGCCCTCATAGAAGTCCCGGATTTCGGCTTCCGTCAGGAACACCGGGGCCATGCTGTCGGCGCTCAGCTGCGCGCGCACGTGGTCCTGCTCGGCGGGCTCCTCCACGGAGAGGCCGGGCCAGCCTACCCACACGTTGCCCTCGGTTCGGTAGATGGAGCCCAGGCCCGTAGCCAGTCCGCCTTCGCTGGGCTGAAACGTGAGGCCCGTGGCCGTGCGCTGTACCTTGGTGGGTAGGCGGTTGGAAATGATGATGGTTCTGGACATCGGTCGAAAGCGATAGGCAGGGTAGGAAAAAGGCCTTATTCTGCCTCGTTGAAATCCGGCAGCGTGAAGCGCTGGCCCTTGGAAAGCAAGTGCAGGCGCAGGTCGCGGATGGAAAATACCTCGCCGGGCTCTATGTCGCAGATGGTGTTGCCGGTGCAGTGGTGCCCATCGAGCAGCACCGCCATGCCGTTGCCGATGACCTCCACCTCGCGGCCTTTGCTTACCAGCACCGCCGTATCTTCTTCCAGCCCCAGGCCAATGCAGCCGGGGTTGGTGGCGATAATCTGGGCCATGCGCACGATGCGGCCACGGGCAATGAAGTGGGTGTCGATGGCCACATCGCGCAACAGTTGCAGGCCCGTGGTGATGTGGATTTCGTCCTTCACAAACCCGGCATCGTTGCGGCCCTGGTAGATCATGGGCGTGCTCATGGCCGCGGCCCCGGCGCTGGTGCCAGCAATGAGAATGGGCTCGTGGAGGTAGCGCTCGGTGAGGCGGTGCAGCAGCTGGGTGCCGCCGAGCAGGGCCGTGAGGCGCAGCTGGTCGCCGCCGGTGAACAGCACGCCGTCGGCCCGGTTGAGCACCTCCAGCGCCGCGGGGCTGTTGGCCTGCTCACGGC
>Ga0210040_10000762_pt1 | contig 51708 bp, 47 predicted proteins | sample CryGeyCG12114_NA_FD_185462 | JGI IMG/M metagenome (GOLD analysis project Ga0210040, IMG submission 185462) | Groundwater microbial communities from aquifer - Crystal Geyser CG19_WC_8/21/14_NA (SPAdes) (version 2) | ecosystem: Environmental > Aquatic > Deep subsurface > Groundwater | place: USA...
GTCGCGCTCGTCCTTCGCGGTGATCAGCGCCAGGTTGGTGTCGCCGTCGAACGGGCGCGACAGATCGCGCACCTCGCCGTCGATCCGCGCCGCGATCGTCGCCTTGGCCAGGCCCGGGCCGATCGCCGCCGCGACGTCTGCCGGGGTGGTCCCGGGCGCTACCTCGCGGACGGAACCGTCGGGCAGCGTGATGCGAAACAGATCGACCGGGTGGGCGGACATCGAGTGAACTCTCTGGGTTGAGGCAAGCGACGGCTTTGGCCGCCCCGCTTCATATAGGCAACAATGGTCGCACCGTCACGGTCGCGCGGGACCCGGCCCTGGCCAGGACAACGGCTGGTGGGCGCGCGACGCTGCGGTTGTGCAGCGCAACGACCGCGAGTGCTTCGCGTTGTTCTTCAATCGGGCTGAAGCTTCATCAAAGCCTGCGCAGGAGACACGAACATGGCTTCGGCCCCGGTGAAATTCGCGCTGGTGCTCGGCGGCGGCAATGCGCTCGGCGCCTACCATGCCGGCGTGTACCAGGCGCTGCACGAAGCGGGACAGGAGCCGGATTGGATCGTCGGCGCCTCGGCCGGTGCGGTCAACGGCGCCCTCATCGCCGGCAACGCGCCCGAGCAGCGGGTCGCAAGGCTCCGGGAGTTGTGGCAGCCTGCCGCGACGGGCGCCGCGCCGGCATGGCTCGGGGATTCCGGTGAAACGCTGCGGCGAACGGGTGCGGCGCTGGCGACGCTGGGGGCTGGCCGGCCTGGCCTGTTCGGGCCGGTAGGGCCATTCGGATCGTGGTGGGATCCCGATGCAGCGGCGGCAGCCCCTGCCCTGTTCGATACCAAGCCGATGACGGCCACGTTGGCGCGGCTGGTCGACTTCGAGCGGCTCAACCGCGGATGGCCGCGCTTTTCCGCTGCGGCGGTGGATCTGGAAAGCGGGCAGGACGTGCTGTTCGACACGGCGCGAGATACCATTGCGGCCGACCATCTTCGCGCCAGCGCGGCCCTGCTGCCGGCATTTCCGGCGGTGGAGATCGATGGCCGCGCCTATGTCGACGGCGGCTTTTCGGCCAACCTCCCGCTCGATCCCGTGCTGGCTGCGCCGTGGGACGAGCCGACGCTGGTCGTGGCGGCCGACCTGCTGCCGCGCGCGGAGCGGCGCCCCGAAACGCTGGGCGAAGCGATGGCGCGTGCGCAGAACCTCACCTTTGCGGCGCAGTCACGCCGCACGATCGAGCGCTGGCAAGCGGTGTATGCGCTCGACGAGCGGCTCAAGTCCGCATCGGTGTCGCTGGTGCGGCTCGCCTATGCCGACCAGGACCGCGAGGTGGCGGGCAAGGCGATGGACTTTTCGCCCGAGTCGGTCCGCTACCGGTGGGACGCAGGCTATCGCGATGCCGCGGCGATGCTGGAGCGGCTGGCCGACGGCACTATCCCGCTCGGTGACAAGGGCCTTGCCGTCACGGGATTCGAGAACGCCTAGGCGGTGCGGAGCCCCGCGCGTTGCACTCAGGGCCGGGCGGTGCGGGAGTTCGGCTCAGGCGATGCCGAACGGCACCACGTGGTTGCTCTGCGTGTGGCCGATATCCGCTCGACCGAGGTACGGCACCCCCATCTCGCCGCACCAGCGCGCCATCATCGCTTCGGGGGTCTCGTTCCATTGCGGCTCGTTCGGGTGCACGTCGGTAAGCGCGCCGAGGCGGACGCCGGCAATGCCCTTGAGCTGCGTCGCGTGGGCCATGTGGAAGAGCAGGCGATCGATGTTGTACATCGCTTCCGACACTTCCTCGATCAGCAGCACGTGGTCGGTGAGATCCGGGAGCCACGGCGTGCCGATCAGCGCGCCGAGGATGGACAAGTTGAACGCCGCCGCCGGGCGCCCGTCGAGGCCGGGCTCGAGCCCCTGCCGGTCGCCCCGCGCCAGCCATCCGAGCGAGCGCGCCACCGTCTGGTCGCCATGCTGGCGGCGGATGTCGCTCACCATCGGTCCATGCACGGGCTTGCCGATGCCGCGCGCGTACAGGGCGCCGAGCAGGAACCCCATGTCGGAATAGCCGAGGTAGGTCTTGCGCCGCGCCGCCTCGCCGAGTTGCGGCAGCACCAGCGGCAGGATGCGGTTCGAGCCATAGCCGCCACGTAGGAACCAGATCGCGTCGAACGTCGAATCATTGGCATATTCGAGGAAGGCGGCGGCTCGGGCAGCGTCAGTGCCGGCGAAATGGCCCGCCACCTCGAAGCATTGCGGGTGGAAGACGAGGTCCACCTCGGGATAGGCGACGGCCGCGAAGCCGCTCGCCGGCGCGACGGCTTCGGCGTTGGCCACGCTCGCCGGGGCAAGGACGCCGATCCTCATCACTCCACTCCCGCCCTTGCTACCCCACGCAAGCGCGGATAGCGCCGCCCCATGCAAAACGGCAAATCCTGTTTTCTGGTGGGCATCGGCGGATCGGGCATGATGCCGCTGGCGATGATCCTGGCCGGCCGCGGCGCGGTGGTCGCCGGCTCGGACCGGGCGCTCGACCAGGGGCGCGTGCCCGCCAAGTTCGACGACCTCGCGGCCAAGGGCATCCGCCTCTTCCCGCAGGACGGTAGCGGCGTGACGTCGGCTGACCAGCTAGTGATCGCCTCTGCCGCGGTGGAAGACACGGTGGCGGACATCGTCGCCGCAAACCAGCTCGGTGCCCAGCGGGCGAGCCGTGCGCAGGTGCTGGCGGAACTGTTCAACGACAGCGTCCTTCCGATCGGCGTCGCGGGCACCAGCGGCAAGTCGACGGTGACCGGCATGATCGGCTGGATCCTGCATGCGACGGGCCGCGCGCCGACGGTGATGAACGGCGCAGTGATGAAGAACTTCGCAACCCCCGGCGCGCCCTTCGCCAGCGCGCTGGTCGGCGATGGCGAGCCGTTCGTCAGCGAGGTGGACGAAAGCGACGGCTCGATCGCGCTGTATCGCCCGACGGTCGCAGTGCTCAACAACGTCAGCCTCGACCACAAGGAAATGGCCGAGTTGCGCCAGCTATTCGGCGACTTCATCGGCGGGGCCGAGCACGCGATCGTCAACGCCGACAACGAGGAAGCGGCGGTGCTCGCGCGGGCGCTGCCCGCCGCGAAGGTGACCACCTTCTCCATCGAGGGTGACGCCGACTTTGCCGCACGCGCCATCGTCGAGGCGCCGTTCAGCGTCTCCTTCCAGCTCGTCGCCCGGGGCGGCGCTCCCGTGGCGGTGCAGCTAGCGGTGCCGGGGCGGCACAACGTCTCCAACGCGCTGGCGGCGATCGCGGCCAGCCTGGCGGCCGGCGTGCCGCTGGCCGAGGCGGTCGCGGCGATCGGCGGGTTCACCGGCCTCAGGCGGCGGTTCGATCTGGTCGGGGAAGCAGGCGGCGTCTCGGTGATCGACGATTTCGGCCACAACCCGGACAAGATCACCGCGACCCTGCAGACGCTGCACGCCTTTCCCGGCCGGCTGCGGATCCTGTTCCAGCCGCACGGCTATGGCCCGCTCAAAGTAATGCGCCATGAGCTGATCGAGGCGTTTGCGGGCCAGCTCGCACCAGGCGACGTGCTGGTGATGCCGGATCCCGTCTACCAGGGCGGCACCGTCGCCCGCGAGGTGGGCAGCGCCGATATCATCCTCCCGCTCGCCGAAGCCGGCCATGACGTTCGCCACATCGCCGATCGCGCGGACGCGGCGGCGGCGCTGGTGCTGGAGGCGCGGCCCGGCGATCGCATCGTGGTGATGGGCGCCCGAGACGATACGCTCAGCCTGCTCGCCGCCGACATAGTGGCGCAACTCAGAGCCTCGAAGGAAAGTATGCCAGACAGAGTGTAAAGCGTACTTGCCATTGTAGTTGCAACGCGTAAAGCTTCCTTCACACACAAAGGAGGATTACGCATGAGTCGATTCACGGTCGCCCAGCAGCGCCACAACCGGCGCGTCATGGTCCTAAGTCTGGTCTACGCCGCGGTGCTGATGGCGGCGATCTACCTCTTCAAGCACCAGCTCGTGACCGGCGCAGCGGCCTGGGCCGCTGCCATTCTGCCCGGGCTCGCGACCAGCGGCTTCTTCGTGCTCCACGGTCGCTACCTCATGGAGGAAGGCGACGAATACCAACGCATGCTCCAGACCCGGCAGCTGCTGATCGGCAGCGGCATCATGCTCACCTTTGCGGTGGTATGGGGGTTCCTGGAGGGCTTCGGGCTGGTGGGACATATCATGGCCTGGAACTGGGCGGTGATCTGGCTCGTCGGCGTCGGCATCGGCGCGCTCGTCAACGTGATCGTCGAGCGGAAGGGCGCATGACCAACCGCCTGCGCGTGCTGCGAGCCGAGCGGGGCTGGAGCCAGCAGGACCTGGCTGAGCGGCTGGAGGTCTCGCGGCAGAGCGTCAACGCCATCGAGACGGGGCGCTACGACCCTTCGCTGCCCCTCGCCTTCAAGATCGCCGAACTGTTCGGCCTTTCGATCGAGGACATCTTCACCAGCCCCTCCAGCCAAGGCTGAGCGGCGGCTTCCTGACCGGCGCACCCTGGCTTATGGGACCGGCATGACCGACACACCCCGGCCCGCCCTCGCCCACCAATTGACCGACGGCGCCGGTCCGACGGTGGTGTTCCTGCCCGGCTATGCCTCCGACATGACCGGCAGCAAGGCCATGGCGCTTGAGGCGTGGGCGCGGACGCAGGGGCGGCGGTTCCTTCGCTTGGACTATCGCGGATGCGGAACAAGCCCGGGAGCGTTCGAAGAGCAGACGCTGGCGGGCTGGCGCGACGACGTGCTGGCAATGCTGGACGAGGTGGTGAACGGGCCGGCGGTACTGGTCGGCTCGTCGATGGGCGGCTGGCTGATGCTGCTCGCGGCTAGGGCACGGCCCGCACAGGTGGCCGGGTTGGTCGGCGTCGCGCCGGCGCCCGACTTCACCGACTGGGGCTTCTCGACCGAGGAGAAGATGGCGATCCTCCAGCATGGCCGGATCAAGCGGCCGAACCAATATGGCCCCGCCCCCACCGTCTACACCCGCGCCTTCTGGTCATCGGGCGAGGCCAACCGGATCATGTTCGGAGAGATCGCGATCGACTGCCCGGTACGGCTGCTCCAGGGCCAGCGCGACCCCGACGTGCCTTGGAACCGTACCGCGCACCTCGCGACGCTGCTGCGTTCAGCCGACGTGCAGACGTGGCTCGTCAAGGATGGCGACCACCGCCTTTCGCGCGACACCGACATCGCGCTGCTGATCCGCGCGGTGGAGGATGTGATCGCCCGCCTATGATCCTGCCGCTGCTGCTCCTCGCCACCACCCAAACCGCCGGGCCACCCGATCCGAGGGAGGCGCGCTATCACCATTGCGTGGCGCTGGTGCGCAGCGGTGCCGTCGCCGCGGCGGCCGAAGCGGAGCGCTGGCGGCAGTCGGGAGGCGGCCATCTGGCGGAGCAATGCGCCGGGGTGGCGGAGGCGGCGCAGGGGCATTGGGCGATCGCGGCCGGTGATTTCGAGACCGCCGCACATCAGGCGGAGTCCGCGCGGGACACGCGCCGAGGCGGCTATTGGGCGCAGGCGGGCAACGCGTGGCTGGCTGCGGGCGAGCCGGGCAAGGCACGCGCGGCGCTCGATGCGGCGCTGGCGGCGGGGACGCTCGCGGGATTGCAGCGCGGCGAGGCGCAGCTCGACGCCGCCCGGGCGCTGGTGGCGACGGGCGACCTCAAGTCCGGGCGCGCGATGCTCGATCAGGCGTTGGTCGAGGCGGCGGCCGATCCGCTCGCATGGCTGCTCTCGGCGACGCTGGCGCGCCGGATGGACGACCTGCCCCGCGCCCACACGGACATCGCCGAGGCACTGAGCCGCTCGCGCGACGACGCATCGGTGCAGCTGGAAGCGGGCAACATCGCCGCGCTCAGCCGGGACGAGGCAGGCGCACGCCAGGCGTGGAGCCAAGCGGTAAGGATCGCGCCCGATTCGCCCCAGGGGCACGCCGCGGCGGCAGCGCTGCAGCAGTTCGGCCCGCTCGGGCGGCCAAGTGGAACAATGATCGGCCGCTAGCATTGGCTTTGGCGAACCGCCGGAGCCTCCATGAAATACCTGCACACCATGATCCGCGTCACCGATCCCGACGCGACGATCCGCTTCTTCGAGCTGCTCGGCCTCCAGGAGGTTCGACGGTTGGAGAACGAAAAGGGCCGCTTCACGCTGATCTTCCTCGCCACGCCCGAGGACATGAACGCGCCCGGCGAGCGTGCAAATGCGGAGGTGGAGCTGACCTACAATTGGGACCCCGAGGAATACGGCAGCGGCCGAAACTTCGGCCATCTCGCCTACCGCGTCGACAACATCTACGAGACGTGCCAGCGCCTGATGGACGCGGGCGTGACGATCAATCGGCCACCGCGCGACGGCCACATGGCGTTCGTGAAGACGCCGGACAACATCTCGATCGAACTGCTCCAGGACGGCGTTCTCGAACCCGCCGAGCCCTGGGCGTCGATGCCCAACACGGGGACGTGGTGATGAGCGCGCCTTCACTGGAAATCGTCCGCGTGCCGGTGCTCGAGGACAATTACGCCTGGCTGGTCTATGATCCCAAGACGGAAGACGCCGCCGCGGTGGATCCCGGCGAAGCGGGGCCGGTGCTCGCTGCCGCCAAGGAGCGCGGCTGGCACATCTCGCAAGTGTGGACCACGCACTGGCACCCCGATCATACCGGCGGCAATGCCGACATGAAGGCGGCGGGCGCGACGATCATCGGGCCGCTCGCGGAAGCCGGCAAGATCCCGACGCTGGACATCACCGTGAAGGAAGGTGACGTGCTGCGACTGGGCAGCCATACCGGCCATGTGCTGACGGTGCCGGGGCACACGCAGGGCCACGTCGCCTTCCACTTCGCGGAAGACAAGGCGATCTTCACCGGCGACACGCTGTTCGCGATGGGCTGCGGCCGATTGTTCGAAGGCACGCCGGCGGACATGTTCGGGAACATGCAGCGCTATGAGGCGATGCCCGACGATACCCTTGTCTATTGCGGGCATGAGTACACGCAGGGGAACGGCCGCTATGCTCTTGCCGCAGAGCCCGACAACGCCGCCATCGCGGAGCGGATGCGTGAGGTCGACGCGTTGCGAGCGCGGGGCGAGCCTACCATTCCGACGACGATCGGCAAGGAACGCGCCACCAACCCGTTCATGCGCGCCACCTCGGTGGAACAACTTGGCGCTCGGCGCGCTGAAAAGGATGCGTTTCGCGGCTGATCGATCAAAGCACCGCGACCGGAGACGAGCATGCGTTCCCTGATCCTCCTCCCGCTGTTCGGCCTTGCCGCCTGCGCACAGACGCCGGCCGATACGGCGCGTGCCGCGCAATCGGCCCAGGCGGCACAAATGGGGCTCGACAAGGCACTCAGCGGGCTCACTCCCGGCGAGACCACCAGCTGCATCCCGCTCACCTACCGATCGGCTCACACCGAAGTCTATGGCCCCACCATCCTGTATCGGGTGAGTCGGGGCCTGGTCTACCGCACCGACACCCCCGGCGGCTGCGAGGGCGCGAGTCGGGGCGACATCCTGGTGAGCAAGGAGCCGGAGGGACGGCCGTGCAAGGGCGACATCGTCACCACCGTCCAGCCCACCTCCCGGACCTTCACCGGCAGCTGCAGCTTCGGTGACTTCACCGTCTATCGGCGGCGGCCATGATGCGGCGCACCGCGGCGCTGCTGCTGGGCCTGCTCGCGCTGCCCGGCGCCACCAAGGACCCGCTGGAGGGACGCACCGCCGGTGCGCCGGAGCGGTGCATCAACGACAGCGTGGCGAGCTCTGGACCGACGATCGTCGATGAGCACACCATCATGTACAGTCAGACCGGGCGGCGGGTCTGGATCGTCCATCCGGTCGGCGCGTGCCCCTCGCTGCGGCCGCTCAACACGCTGGTGATCGAGAAATGGGGCGGCCAGACCTGCACCAACGATCGCTTCCGGGTGCTGGAGCCGGGCACCACCATCCCGTCTGCCTATTGCCGATTCGGCCAGTTCATCCCGTACGACCGGCCGAGGCGGTAGAGCCAACCCGTAACTCGCACCGCCCGTGCCGAACGCAGTCGAAGCACCTGCTCTTCGACTTCGCTCAGGGCGACCGGCTCAGCGCCTGAACGTCGCTACAGCACGAATCGGCTGAGATCGGTGTTGCGGGCGATGCCGGCGAGTTGGCCGTCCACGTAGGCCCCATCGATCGTCAGCGCGCCGGGGCGATCCTCCGCCTCGAAGCTGACTTCCTCCAGCAGCTTTTCCATCACGGTCTGCAAGCGGCGGGCGCCGATATTCTCGACCTGCCCGTTCACCTCGGCAGCGATGCGGGCGACGGCACGGATGCCATCGGGCGTGAAGTCGATGTCGACGCCCTCCGTCGCGATCAGGGCCTTGTACTGGGCCGGCAGCGACGCCTTGGTGTCCGACAGGATCGAGACGAAGTCCTCCTCGGTGAGCGCCTTGAGTTCGACGCGGATTGGCAGGCGGCCTTGCAATTCCGGGAGCAGATCGGACGGTTTGGCGACGTGAAACGCGCCGGACGCGATGAAGAGGATGTGGTCAGTCTTCATGGGACCGTATTTGGTCGCGACGGTGGTGCCCTCGATCAGCGGCAGCAGGTCACGCTGGACCCCCTCGCGACTGACAGAGCCGCCGCGCACGTCGCTGACCGCGATCTTGTCGATCTCGTCGAGGAAGACGATGCCGTTCGCCTCCGCATCCGCGATGGCGACGCGGTTGACGTCTTCCTGGTCGAGGCGCTTGTCCGCCTCTTCTTCCAGCAGCTTTTCCCAGGCAGCGGGCACGGAGAGCTTGCGGCGCTTCAGGTTCTGGCCGCCGCCGAACGCCTTGCCCATCATCTCGGACAGGTTGATCATCTGCGGCGCGCCGCCGGGGATCTCGAACGGCATTTGCGGCGCCTGCTCGACCTCGATCTCGATCTCGGTGGCGTCGAGATGGCCGTCGCGGAAGCGCTGCTTGAAGCTTTCGCGCGTCGCTTGGCTCGAATCCTTGCCGACCAGCGCGTCGAGCAGGCGGCTCATGGCGGCGTCTTCCGCCTTGTCCTTGACGGCGACGCGGCGGCGTTCCTTTTCAAGGCGGATCGCTTCCTCCACGAGATCGCGGGCGATCTGCTCGACGTCGCGGCCGACGTAACCGACTTCGGTGAACTTCGTGGCTTCCACCTTCACGAAGGGCGCGTCGGCGAGCTTCGCCAATCGGCGGCTGATCTCGGTCTTGCCGCAGCCGGTGGGCCCGATCATCAGGATGTTCTTGGGCGTGACCTCGTCGCGCAGATCGGCGGAGAGCTGCTGGCGGCGCCAGCGGTTGCGCATCGCGACGGCGACCGCGCGCTTGGCCTCGCGCTGGCCGATGATGTGCGCGTCGAGCGCGGCGACGATCGCCTTGGGGGTGAGGGCTTCGTTCATGGTTGTCTTCCGTCGCTCCTGCGCCGGCAGGAGCCTATTGCTGTTGGCTGATCGGTGCGGCTGATTGATGCAGAGATAGGCCCCTGCCTTCGCAGGGGTGACGGTCAAGCGGCGTCCAGCGCTTCCACCGTCAGCCGATCGTTGGTGTAGACGCAGACCTCGGCCGCGATCGCCATCGCCTTGCGGCAGACGGTCTCGGCGTCGCTCTCATATTCCACCAGCGCACGGGCGGCGGCGAGGGCGTAGTTGCCGCCGGAGCCGATCGCCGCGACCCCCGCCTCCGGCTCGAGCACGTCGCCGTTGCCGGTGAGGATCAGCGTCACCTCCCTGTCGGCGACGATCATCATCGCTTCCAGATTGCGGAGGTACTTGTCGGTGCGCCAGTCCTTGGCGAGCTCCACCGCGGCGCGCATCAGCTGGCCGTTGTGGCGTTCGAGCTTCGCCTCCAGCCGCTCGAACAAGGTGAAGGCGTCCGCCGTCGCGCCGGCAAAGCCGCCGATGACGGAGCCGTCACCCAGCCGCCTCACCTTGCGCGCGTTGGGCTTCATCACCGTCTGGCCCATCGAGACCTGGCCGTCGCCGGCGATGACCACCTTGCCGTTCCTGCGTACCGATAAGATGGTGGTGCCATGCCAGACCGGCATGGAATGGTCGTTCCCGCTCATGATGCGGATGTAGGAAGGCGTCGCGGGGGTGCAACGGCAGCATTCGCCGCGGGCCCTACGTCGCCCTACGTCACGCCAGCGGAGCCTGGCATCTTTCTCGGCGGGCGCAGCGCTCGGGGAGAGAGACCCCAGCCTTCGCTGGGGTGACGGTGAGAGGCTGGGGTGACGATGAGAGCTGGGGACGGCAGAACTGGGGTGACGGCAGAAGCGGCTATTTCTCCACGCCCTTGGCCTTTCCCCACGTCCGCGCGACCGTGTAGCCGAGGTAGCCGGTGCCGAAGAGAGTGTAGAGCGGCTCGGGCAGGCCGTTGAGGTAGGCGGTCATGCCGGCCGCGATCGCCTGCGCGGTGGCGGGGCGGAAGGCGGCGATCAGGCCCATCGGCAGCGACCAGAGCAGCAGCGCGTACATGACGTAGAGGAAGCTCGGCCGCGCGCGGCTGGTCCAGGGATCGCGCGATTGCGCCTCAGCGAGCACCGCGCTCATCTGCGCTTTCAGCCGTTCGAGCTCCTGGCCGTCGTCGAGCTTGAGCAGTTCGAGCTTGGCGGCGTCGCGCGCCTTGGGATCAGGAATGATGCGGTCGAGCAGCCCGGTCACGGGGCCGATGATGCCGTCGATAATGGTCATGTCTGGTGCTCCAAAAGTAGCGATAAAGTTACGCCAAGACTTAGCCGATCCGGTTCGCCAGCCAGCCGTAGAGAAAGGCCTCGTCGGCCGGGCGGGCCTCCGCCAGCGCGACGTAGCGCTCGCCCTGCAAGGCCTCGATCGCCTTGAGCAGCACGCCCTCCGCCCCCGCGCCGCGGCGCGCGAGGAAGGCGTCAAGAGCAGCCAGCGTTCTGGCGCCGAGCACGCCGTCGAGCGTCACGTCGGGATAGTCGGATGCACCGCGGTTGAGCGCGTTGAGCGCACGTTGCAGGAACGTCGCCGCGACGGCCGGCCCCATGTTGACGCCGGTGTCGAACAGTTCGGCGGCGATCTGCGGCGCGCGGGTCGCCACCCCGTCAAAAGCCGGCCGCAGCCAGTAGAGCCGGCGGTAGATCGCCGCGGCCGTCTCGCGCGGCAGGCGGCGCATGTCGCCGGCATAGCCCTGGGCGCGTGCGACGGCTTGGGTGATGCCCCAGCAGGTTGCGCCGCCGCGGTCCGCCGGATGGTTGCTGTAGCCGCCTTCGCGATCGATCACGTCGTCGATCAGGCTGTCGATGGTCATTGTCCGCCCTCCTGTGAAAAGGGCTGATGGCTAACCGCGTTGGTTTGTTGTAGGACAGCGAAAAGCGGCATTTACGCCTGCCGTCGGCCCCGGCCGGATCGACGAGGGTGCCAAGCCGGGTTGCATCGCCGTGGCGCGCAGCGTAGAGGCGCGCGCTTCGGGACCCTTTCGGCCAGCCGGCCGGCGGAGTCCCTCGGTCGGGGCGTAGCGCAGCCTGGTAGCGCATCACACTGGGGGTGTGGGGGTCGCAGGTTCGAATCCTGTCGCCCCGACCATTTCATGATCGGCGCCTTCGTTATCGGCACGCTGCACCCGCGGCGTTGAACGCCGAGCGTTGCGTACGATGTTAACCAGTGATAGCGCGCGGCGCTTCACGCGGAGGCTGCCTCCGCCCTCGTCTTGATGCTGGAATCGATGTTCATCACCCCCGCTTATGCCCAGGTCGCAAGCGGCCCCGCCGCGCAACAGGGCGGCGGCCTTGCCGCCTTCATCAGCTTTGCGCCGCTGATCCTGGTCTTCGCCGTCTTCTGGCTGCTGATGATCCGGCCGCAGCAGCAGCGCGTGAAGGCGCTGCAGCGCGCGGTGGACGCGGTGAAGAAGGGCGACACCGTGGTCACCGGCGGCGGCATCGTCGGCAAGGTGACACGCGTGGAGGACGCCCATGTCGAGGTGGAGATCGCGCCCACCACGCGCATCCGCGTGGTCAAGGCGACGCTCGCCGAGGTGATCAACCCCAACGCAACCGCGGCGAACGACTGAGATGCTCGATTTTCCCCGCTGGAAGGTGTGGTCGATCGTCGGGCTGCTGGCGGTGCTGTGCTCGCTCGCCATCCCGAGTTTCCTGCCCGAGCGCATGACGGACCGGTGGGGCAGCATACCCCACCCCCGCATCAACCTGGGCCTCGATCTCGCGGGCGGCAGTTATCTGTTGCTGGAGGCCGACACCAACGGCCTTGCCAATTCGCGGCTCGAATCGATGCGCGACCAGATCGCCGCCGAGATGCGCCGCACCCAGCCGCGGATCGAGATCGGCGACATCTCCACGCGCGGCGGCCAGCTGTCGTTCATGCTGCGCGACCCGAGCAAGGTCGACGCGGCGCGCGAGCGGCTGCTCACCGTCACCGGCGGCGGCGCGGGGCTGACCGGGCAGCGGCAGTGGGACATCCAGGTGGTCGACACCAGCCGCTTTGTCGTGCGACCGACGAGCGCCGGCCTCGCGCAGGCGGTGGACCAGGCGATGAACGATGCCACCGAAGTGGTGCGTCGCCGCATCGACGCGCTCGGCACCAAGGAGCCCACGATCATTCGCCAGGGCACCGATCGTATCCTGGTGCAGGTGCCGGGCCTCCAGAACCCGCAGGCGCTCAAGGAACTGCTCGGCAAGACGGCCAAGCTCGAATTCAAGATGGTCGACGAGACCGCCAATCCCGTCGACATGGCCAAGGGCGTCGCGCCGGCGGGCAGCCAGGTGCTCCCCTATCCCACCGGCCCCGGCGGCCGCATCGCGGTGAAGCGGTCAGCGATCGTCACCGGCGACATGCTCGTCGACGCGCAGCAGGCGTTCGAGCAACAGAGCAACCGGCCGATCGTCAACTTCACCTTCGACAGCAACGGCGGCAAGCGGTTCGCACGGGCGACGCAGGAGAATACGGGCAAGCTGTTCGCGATCATCCTCGACAACAAGGTGATCTCCGCGCCGGTCATCAACACGCCGATCCTCGGTGGGTCGGGCTATATCGAAGGCAATTTCACCGCCGAGAGCGCCAACGAATTGGCGATCTCGCTTCGCTCGGGCAAGCTGCCGGTCGACCTCAAGGTGATCGAGGAACAGACGGTAGGGCCGGAGCTCGGCGCCGAATCGATCCACGCCGGCATCCTCGCATCGATCGTCGCCGTGGTGCTGGTGGTCGTCTTCATGGTGCTGACCTATGGCCGCTTCGGCGTCTATGCGAATATCGCGGTGGTCATCAACGTGTTCGTCATCCTGGGCGTGCTGGCGCTGCTCCACGGCACGCTGACCTTGCCGGGCATCGCCGGCTTCGTGCTGACGATCGGCACCGCCGTCGACGCCAACGTGCTGATCAACGAGCGCATCCGTGAGGAGCGCCGGCGCGGCAAGAGCGTGATCCAGTCGGTGGAACTGGGCTACAAGGAAGCGAGCCGCACCATCTTCGAGGCCAACGTGACGCACGCGATCTCGGGCATCATCATGCTGATCCTGGGATCCGGGCCGGTGAAGGGGTTTGCCGTGGTGCTGCTGATCGGCATCGCGACCTCGGTGTTCACGGCCGTCACCTTTACCCGGATGCTGGTGGTGCAGTGGGTGCGCCGCGCCCGCCCGCAGACGATCACGATATGACCATTGCACACGTCACCCCAGCGAAGGCTGGGGTCTCTCAGTTGGAGAAAGACCTCAGCCTTCGCTGGGGTGACGGGATCCTGATATGCGCCTCCTGAAACTCGTTCCCGACAACACCAACATCGATTTCGTGCGGCTGCGCGGGATCGCGTTTGCGCTGACGCTGGCGCTCAGCCTGCTCGCGGTGGGGTTGACGCTCGCGCGCGGTCTCAACCTCGGCGTCGATTTCGTCGGCGGCCTGATGATCGAGGAGAAGTTCGCGGAAACGCCCAGCCTCGACAAGGTGCGGCAGGTGGTGGACGCGCAGGGCGTGGGCGACGCGGCGCTGCAGCTGGTGGGCGACCAGCGCACCGTGTCGATCCGCCTGCCCGCGCAGACCGGCGACGAAGGCGCGACCAACGCGGTGGTGCGCAAGGTGGAGGGCGCGCTCGCCCGCGCGTTCCCGGGCGCGACCTTTTCGCGCTATGCCACTGTGTCGGGCAAGGTTTCGAACGAGCTGATCCGCAACGGCATTCTCGCCGTCGTGCTGGCGGTGCTGGGCATCGGCCTGTTCGCGATCTTCCGCTTCGAATGGCAGTTCGGCGTGTCGACGGTGGTGGCGATCGTCCACGACCTGTTGATGACGGTGGGATTCTTCGCGCTGACGCGGTTCGATTTCGACCTCAACATCGTCGCCGCGGTGCTGACCATCATCGGCTATTCGATCAACGACAAGATCGTGATCGACGACCGCATCCGCGAGAACATGCGCCGCTATCGCAAGATGGACATGCGCGAGATCATCAACCTGTCGGTCAACGAGACCCTTCCCCGGACCGTCATGACGTCGGTGACGATCCTGCTGGCACTGGTGGCGTTGCTGCTGCTCGGCGGGCACGTGCTGCGCGGGTTCACGGCCGCCATGATCCTCGGCATCGTGGTGGGCACCTATTCGTCGATCTACGTGTCGTCGTCCTTGCTGATCACGCTGGGGCTGCGCGCCGAACCCGATCGGGCAAGGCCCGGAACGCTCGATAAAGCGGAGCGGGTCGGGCCGAGGCCCTCCGGGGCTGAGCGGGTCGGGCCTCGCGACCGCTAGGTTCGAGCGATGAAGCTGGAGCAGGAGCGCGGCGCCGGCGGGCCGATCGTCAAGGGCTTCACCGCCCAGGGGTTTCGGCTCGACGAGGGCGTGTTCGTGGCGCTGCTGATGACGCCGCAGCGCGCCGACGGATGGACGCCGCCGCCGATCGATGCGCTCACCGTCGAGGCGCTGGAGCCGCTGCTGTCGCCGGTTCCCGAGTTCGTCCTGATCGGCACCGGCGCCTGGCTGGTGCGGCCGCCGGTGACGTTGGTGCGGGCGCTCGACGCGCGGGGGATCGGCGTCGAGGCGATGGACAGCCGCGCGGCAGCGCGGGCGTGGAGCGTGCTACGCGCTGAGGGTCGCGCCATCGCGGCGGCGCTGTACCCGCTGGGGGCTTAGCGGGCGGGCCCTGGGAGCGAACCACCCGGTCGCGCTGAGCTTCTCGAAGGGCTGACCTCACCTTCGAGAAAAGAACAGGGCTTCGACAGTTCAGCCCGAACGGGGAAGAGATCGCCCTCGCTAGATCCGCTGCGTGCCCGGGTACGCCAGCAGATAGTCCGCGTCGTCGCTTGCCGCGACGGTTTCGCTGCCGGTGACGGTGACGCACTCGCCCGCGTGCCAATCCACTCCCGCCACCGAGCCGGAGCCCTTGATCGGCACCAGCCAGGCGGTCTTGCCCTCCGGCAGCGCCACCGGACGCTCGCCGCCGGCCAGCCGCTCCAGCACGAACTTCGGGCCTTCCACCAGGATCGTCCGGCCCTCCCCTATCGCGCCCGGCGAGGCGATCGGACGGTACGGCTCGAGATGCGCGACGTCGACGCCGTCCTTGAGGTGCAACTCCCGGTCGCTGCCATAATCGTAGAGGCGATAGGTGGTTTCGGAATTCTGCTGCACCTCGATCAGCGTCAGCCCGGCGCCAATCGCGTGGATCGTACCCGAGGGCGCGTAGAGGAAATCGCCCGCCTTGACCGGTACCCAGTCGAGGTCGCCCGCGATCGAGCCGTTCTGCGCATCCGCCCGCAACTGCTCCTTCTCCATCGGCTGCCTGGGGCCGAGCGCGATGGTCGAATGGGGCTCGGCGGCGAGGATCGTCCAGCATTCGTCCTTGCCGCGCGGCAGGCCTCGGGCGTGCGCCTGCTCGTCGTCGGGGTGGACCTGCACCGACAGCTTCTCGCCGGTGAACAGGTATTTGATGAGCATGTCGGGCTTCGAATCGCCCGGCTGCTGGAACCAGACCTCGCCGACCGGCTCGCCGCCCGCCGGCGCGTCCGGAAAGCCGGGAAACAGCTGGTGGCGGCCCCATGGCTTTTCCACGCGGTGGGTCTGGAGCTTGGTGGCTGGCATGGGGTGCCTCGATAAGGGGTGCGGGACGTGCGGCGATCCTTACGGGGGGGATTGTTCGGCAGCAACCGGCGCTGCTACAAGGGCCGCCGATGCGTACCCTTCGTTCCCGCGCCACCTCGCGCGCCGTCTCGCTGGCCCTGATCGCCGCGATCGCCCTGCCCATCGCCGGCTGTGCCCGCAACCGCGCCACCAAGGGCGACGTGCCCTATGTGGCGCGCGACGTCGGCACGCTGTATTCCACCGCGCGGGCGCGGCTCGACCAGCACCGCTACAAGGAAGCGGCGATCCTTTTCGACGAGGTCGAGCGCCAGCATCCCTATTCGGTGTGGGCGCGCCGCGCGCAGCTGATGAGCGCGTTCTCTTATTACCTCGATCGCGACTACACCAATTCGATCCAGTCGGCGCAGCGCTTCCTGTCGGTGCACCCGGGCAACCGCGACGCGCCTTATGCCTATTACCTCGTCGCGCTCGGCTATTACGAGCAGATCACCGACGTGACGCGCGACCAGAAGATCACCCGCCAGGCGCTCGACGCGCTGGGCGAGCTGACGCGGCGCTACCCCGCCAGCCGCTACGCCGCCGACGCGCGGCTCAAGATCGATCTCGTGAACGACCACCTCGCCGGCAAGGAGATGGAGGTCGGCCGCTTCTACGAGCGTCGCGGCCAGTGGCTGGCGGCGACCGGGCGTTTCCGCACGGTGGTCGACAATTACCAGCAGACCACGCACACGCCCGAGGCGCTGATGCGGCTCACCGAGACGTATCTCGCGCTCGGCACGCCCATCGAGGCGGAGAAGGCGGCGGCGGTGCTGGGCGCCAACTATCCGGGCAGCGACTGGTATGGCCGCGCCTACAAGCTGGTGCGCCAGCATCCCGCCAAGGCGGTCGCGGCGATCACGCCGGGAACGCCGATCGTGCCGCCGGGCACGCCCGGTGCCAAGCCGGAGGGGATGCCGGGGATCACCGACACGCCGCCGCACACCTCGAACCCGGGTTCGCCGACACCCGCCACCACCAGCGGCGGCGCGGGCAGCACGGCGCCGGCGACGACGGTGCCGGGCGATACCGGCGGCGGGGCGGGCACGTCGACTCCCGGTTCTCCCAACAGCTGACGGGTCTTTCCCGCGGACTCGGGAACGAAAAAGGATCAACTTCGCAGGCTAGCCGCCCTATATCGCGGCGATGCTGACTGCGCTGTCCATTCGCGACGTGGTGTTGATCGAGGCGCTGGACCTGGAGTTCGGCGCCGGCCTCGGCGTGCTCACCGGCGAAACGGGGGCGGGCAAGTCGATCCTGCTCGACGCATTGGGGCTGGCGCTCGGCGGGCGCGGCGAGACGGGGCTGGTGCGGCACGGCACCGCGCAGGCGAGCGTCACCGCGACATTCGACGCGCCGCCTGGCGTGGCGGCCGTGCTCGACGCGAACGGGCTGGAGATCGAGCCGGGCGAGCCGCTGATCATCCGCCGGCTCGTCAAGGCCGACGGCGGCAGCCGCGCGTTTGTGAACAACCAGCCAGCGTCCGCGGCGCTGCTGCGCGAACTCGCCGGCCACCTGATCGAGATCCACGGCCAGCATGACGACCGCGGCCTGCTCAACCCGCGCGGCCACCGCGCGCTGCTCGACAGCTTCGGGCGCTGCGACACGGCCGCCACCGCGCGTGCCTGGGCGGCGCTGCGCGAGGCGGAGGCGAAGCTCGACGCCGCCCGCGCGGAGATCGAGACGGCGGCGCGCGACCGCGAGTGGCTGGAACATGCGGTCGCGGAGCTGACCAAGCTGGCGCCGGAGCCGGGCGAGGAGGAAGCGCTCGCCGATCGACGCCGCTCCATGCAGCGCGCCGAGAAGATTGCGGACGATCTCGGCGCGGTGGACGATTACCTCGACGGGTCGGACGGCGGCTTCGCCAAGCTGCGGCAGGCGGCGCGGGTGCTGGAGCGGATCGCGGGCGACCACCCTTCCCTGGCGGATGCGCTGGCGGCGCTCGATCGCGCGGTGATCGAGGGAGCGGCGGCGGAGGAGCGGCTGCGCGAGGCGCGGCTGGCGCTGGCACACGATCCCCGCGCGCTGGAGGACGACGAGGAGCGGTTGTTCGAGTTGCGCGGGATGGCGCGCAAGCACCGGGTGCAGCCGGACGAGCTGGCAGCGCTGGCGACCGACTTGCGCGAGCGGCTGGAGCGGCTGGAGGCGGGCGAAGGCGGAATCGCGGTGCTGGAAACGGCGGTGGCGGACGCGCGTGCCGGTTACCTCGCCGCGGCGGAGGCGCTGTCGCACCGGCGAGCGGCGGCGGCGGCGAAGCTCGACGGGGCTGTGGCGGGGGAGCTGGCGCCGCTCAAGCTCGACGCGGCGCGGTTCCGCACGGTGGTGGCGACTGTAGAACAGAGCGGCTGGTCGGGCGCGGGCAAGGATCGGGTGGAGTTCGAGATCGCGACCAATCCGGGCGCGCCGTTCGCGCCGCTCGCCAAGATCGCCTCCGGCGGCGAGCTGTCGCGCTTCATCCTCGCACTCAAGGTGGCGCTGGCCGAGCGCGGGGGCGCGGCGACCATGATCTTCGACGAGATCGACCGCGGCGTCGGCGGCGCGGTGGCGAGCGCGATCGGCGAACGGCTGGCCCGCCTCGCGCAGGGCACGCAGCTGCTGGTGGTGACGCACAGCCCGCAGGTCGCGGCACGCGGCGCCGAGCATCTGCTGATCGCCAAGAGCCACGACGGCACGGTGACGCGCACCGGCGTGCGCCAGCTCGGCGAAGCGGAGCGCCGCGAGGAGATCGCGCGGATGCTGTCGGGCGCGACGATCACCGATGAAGCGCGCGCGCAGGCGGAGCGGCTGCTGGAGGTGGCGTAGGGCTGGGCGCTGGGTACGGATGTCCGCTGTCGCTCAATAGCGGACATTCGCCCAGTTCAATGGGATCGGCCGAGGCGTTAGTCTGGCGTCCAACGCCAACTTGACACCTTCATCTCGTTACCGAACTGAACGAGATCGTCCATGATCTGGTCGAAGCTGGTCCCAATGTGGAACGGCGACTTGGCGGCGGACTAGCCTTGCCAGGAAACGCTGCCCTGGTAAAAGGCTGTTAATTCGGGGGAGCCACCATGTTGTTTCGTTCGGTTGCGATCATGTCCGCTTTTCTTGTGTCCGGCACTGCATCGGCAGGCACAATCGCACAGACCCAGCAATTACAACAGATTCAATTTCAGGTCGTTGACCCGGTTGTACAAAGCTTCACAGCGATAACTGACAATATCAATCAGCTGTCGTTTGCCTTGTCCGCGTACAACGCGGGCTCCGTCAATGACCCGCTGACGGTTTCGCTGTTTGCCGGCGCGACCGCGACAGGTCCGGCACTAGCTTCGCGGACATACAGTCTGACGGGCCTTCCAAGCGGACAATCGCTCACGCGGCCGCTGAGCGACCTTGCGTTCGACGCGGCCAACCTCACGATCGGTAGCCAGTATTCGCTGCAATTGACCACCGCCGGAACCAGCACGTACCTCGGCCTCGGCTATTACCAAGCGTCCTTCGGCGGCGATCCCTATTCGGGCGGATCGCTGAGCTTTAAAGGCGCAACGCAGGCGAACTCCGACCTTACTTTCAAGGTGACGGGGAATGATCAACGCACAATCGCGCAGACCCAGCAACTACAACAGATTCAGTTCCAGGTCGTTGACCCGGTCGTACAAAGCTTCACCGCAGTGACTGACAACATCAATCAGCTGTCGTTTGCCTTGTCCGCGTACAACGCGGGCTCCGTCAATGACCCGCTGACGGTTTCGCTGTTTGCCGGCGCGACCGCGACAGGTCCGGTACTAGCTTCTCGGACATACAGTCTGACGGGCCTTCCAAGCGGACAATCGCTCACGCGGCCGCTGACCGACCTTGCGTTCGACGCAGCCAACCTCACGATCGGTAGCCAGTATTCGCTGCAGTTGACCACCGCCGGAACCAGCACGTACCTCGGCCTCGGCTATTACCAAGCGTCCTTCGGCGGCGATCCCTATTCGGGCGGATCGCTGAGCTTTAAAGGCGCGACGCAGGCGAACTCAGACCTTACTTTCAAGGTGGTTGGCAATCAGCCGAGCGTGTCCGCAGTGCCGGAGCCAGCGAGTTGGGCGCTGATGGTCGCCGGCTTCGGAGCAATCGGCTTTGGCACGCGCCGCCGGCTATCGATGTCTCGATATTCCGCCTCCGCTTAGAGCCGGTTTCGATCGATTTGACCCACCTGCCGTTCGTGCTGAGCTTGTCGGAGCACGTGCGTCCGGAACATGCTCTTCGACGAGCTCAGGACAAGCCGGTCAAGTTGGGCGAAAACCGCTCTAGCCGATAGCCGCGATTGTAACGCGACCAGCGCACCGCGGCTCCTGCACCCCACTTGGGCAGACGGGAGAGCCAATCGCTTGAGCCGGCGCCATGCCACCATATGGTCGGAACCGGTCAGCGTGGCCATGTCTGGGCAATCTACCGCCTCTTCGTAGCCGGGCAATGTCCGCTCTCCACCACTAGCGGACATTCAGGTCAGTCACCCCTCGCTCCAGGACGCTTTGTCGATTCGCGTCGGGCTCTTCGGCGTCATCTAAAAGAGCAGTTGGTCGACCAGCTGCGATCGACGTGCGGCGGAGCAGTTTCACGCTTCCAGCCGCGTGATAGCTGCCTGAACCACGGTTTTCCCGCGCGTGGAAGACACGGAGCCGCAGGTCGGAGTCAACCACAACGAAATTCGGGATCGTTAGCGCAGCTCATGGTGAGCAGACCTCAGATGCCTCCGGAACGCATGGAACTTCGGTCGTTTTGCGTCTGGAGCGGCTTGACGGATTACGCGGTGTCGCGGCTTGCGTCGTCGCTGCCTACCACATGCAAATCCTGTTTTATGACGGCCTGAGCACCTTCTTCGGTGGGTCGTCGGCTGGTTCTTTCAATGGGGCTGGATCTTCGTCGATCTGTTCTTCGTCATCTCCGGCTACATTTTCGCGCATGTCTATCGCGGCGGCGCGGTATTGCGGAACGGGCGTCAACTCGGCGCCATTGCCGCGGCCCGCATAGCGCGACTCTATCCCCTCCACCTCACCATGCTGCTGATCGTGGCCGTGGTGGATTGGGCCGGAGAACACGATCCCGATCTTCTTGTGCCATGTCTTCATGCTGCAAGGGCTCGTGCCCGGGCCGATAGCGGCTTCGTCGGCCCGAGCTGGTCGATTTCGGTCGAGCTACTCTGCTACCTGCTGTTCGCCCTGGCGGCCTGTTCCGGCAAAGAGCGCTTACCTGGGTTTCGGTAGCGCTCGTCACGCTCATCGTGACCAAGCTCGCAATCCTAGGAAAGCCCGGTGGACCGTGGGGTGCCGACTATCTGATCGGAGGGGTTCTTGGGTTCTTCATCGGGCAGCTGTTGTGGCAAGCTCGTGAAGTCCTTGCGCGTGCCGACGATCGTCCTTGCCCTGAGCCTGGCAACCGGCGCGGTGATCGATGTTGGCTCATACAGTCCATTGCTGCCGTTGGACCTCCTGGCCTGGCCGTCGGCGCTGTTGCTGGTGCTTCGTCTCAAGGCCTTCAAAGCCTCTCCGCTGCTGTGGCTGGGTGAGCGGAGCTATGGAATCTATCTGGTCCACTATCCTGTGCTGACCATCTTTCACGCGCTGGTTGGCAAGTCTCACGCCAGCGTGACGGGTGTGATCGGGCTCTATCTCGCCTTCACGATCATTGTGCTTGCACTCTCGGACGTGGCGCTTCGATTCGTCGAGCGACCCGGACGACGAGCATTGCGCGCGGCATGGGCAGACATCATCCAGCGCCACGCATCGCGCCTCGCCGGCGCCATGCCGAAGTGGATTAGCCAACGACGGCCGCGTCTGGTTTCCCGACGGGGTTGCCCATCGGCGGCGCGGGCGAACCTAACATCCGGTTCTAAGATGCAGCCCTGCCGACGAACGTCCGCTCTCCGGCTAGCCGCTACACCGCGCCGGTGCCGCCGTTGGCGCCGTAGACGCTGCCGGAGGTGTAGCTGAGCTCGCCCGAAGCAAGCGCGACGTAGATCGGCGCGAGTTCGGCGGGCTGGCCGGCACGGCCCAACGGGGTGTCCTGGCCGAACTTGTGCATCTCGCCGGGGAGCTGGCCGCCCGCCACCTGGAGCGGGGTCCAGATCGGGCCGGGCGCGACGGCGTTGACGCGGATGCCCTGCTTGGCGAGCTGCTTGGCGAGACCCTTGGTGAAGATCGCGATGCCGCCCTTGGTGGTAGCATAGTCGAGGATCTCCTTCTCCGGCGCGAAGGAGTTGACCGACGCGGTGTTGATGATCGCCGCACCCGGCGCCATCAGCGGAATGGCGTTCTTGGTGATCCAGAACATCGCGTAGAGGTTGGTCTTGAGCGTGCGGTCGAACTGCTCGGCCGTGATCTCGGCGATGTTCGACTTGGACTGCTGGTAGGCGGCGTTGTTGACCAGGATGTCGAGCCCGCCGAGCTCGCGGGCGGCGCGGGCGGGCAGGCCCTCGGAAAAGCGCTGCTCGGTGAGGTCGCCCGGGATCAGCGCGATCTTGCGGCCCTCGCCGCGCAGCAGGCGGGCGACGTCCTGCGCGTCGGGCTCCTCCGTCGGGAAGTAGTTGATCGCCACATCGGCACCCTCGCGCGCGAAGGCGATCACCGCGGCGCGGCCGATGCCCGAATCACCCCCCGTCACCAGCGCCTTGCGGCCTGCCAGCCGGCCGGAGCCGCGATAGCTCGCTTCGCCGCAATCGGGCAGCGGCGTCATCTGCCGCTGCAGCGCGGGCCATTTCTGGCGCTGCTCGGGGAATGGCTGGTTGGTGTATTTGTCCGTCGGGTTCGCGGGGCGACCGCCCGTGCCCTGCCCCATCGCGGGCGCGGCGACCGCGGCGGCGACGCCGGCAGCAGCCGCGCCCTTGAAGATGTCGCGGCGGGTGGTGTCGTCGGCCATGGCTTGTCTCCGGCAAAGCGTTGCAGCCACAAGCGCCGGGGCGGGCGTTTGGTTCACGAGGAGGTTGATGGGCCGCACGATTGCGCGGGGTTGCGGGAAGGCCGGCCCCTCCCCTACCCCGCAGCGATGGCCGACGCATTGCCCACCACCGAGGATCAAGCCGCTGCCGAGCTCGAACGGCTGGCGGCCGCCATCGCGCACCACAACCGGCTCTACCATACCGACGACGCGCCGGAGATCAGTGACGCCGATTACGATGCGTTGGTGCGGCGCAATGGGGCGATCGAGGCAGCGTTCCCGGCGCTGGTGCGTGGCGATTCGCCCAACGCCCAAGTCGGCGCTGCCCCCGCCGCGCACCTTGCCAAGGTCGCGCACGCGAAAGCGATGACCAGCCTGGACAACGCGTTTTCCGACGAGGACGTGGCGGAGTTCGTCGGCCGGGTGCGTCGTTTCCTGCGCCTCGCCGACGACGAGCCGGTGGCGCTGACCGCCGAGCCCAAGATCGACGGACTGTCCTGCTCGCTGCGGTACGAGGGCGGCCGCCTGGTGCAGGCGCTGACCCGCGGCGATGGGCAGGTGGGCGAGGACGTCACCGCCAATGTCCGGACCATCGGCGACATTCCCCAAACGCTGCCCGCCGGCACCCCCGACCTGTTCGAGGTGCGCGGCGAGGTCTACATGGCCAAAGCGGACTTCGCCGCGCTCAACGCGCGGCTGGTGGAGGAAGGCGGCGCCGATGCACGCCAGTTCGCCAACCCGCGCAATGCCGCCGCCGGCTCCCTCCGGCAGAAAGACCCCGCCGTCACCGCCGCGCGCCCGCTGCGCTTCCTCGCCCATGGCTGGGGCGAGGCGTCGGCGGTGCCCGGGAGCACGCAGACGGAGGTGGTCGGCGCGATCCGCGGATGGGGGTTTCCCGTCGCGGAGACCTTCATCCGCACCGAGACGGTCGCCGCCGCGCTCGACCAGTACCGCGCGATCGAGCGGACGCGCGCCGACCTGCCGTTCGACATCGATGGCGTCGTCTACAAGGTCGATCGGATCGACTGGCAGGCGCGGCTCGGCGTCGTCGGCAAATGGCCGCGCTGGGCGATCGCGCACAAGTTCCCCGCCGAGCGGGCCGAGACGACGCTCAACGCGATCGACATCCAGGTCGGACGCACCGGCAAGCTCACGCCGGTCGCGCGGCTGGAGCCGGTGACGGTCGGCGGCGTGGTCGTCACCAACGCGACGCTGCACAATGCCGACGAGATCGAGCGGCTGGGCGTGCGTCCCGGCGACCGGGTGGTGCTGCAACGCGCGGGCGACGTCATTCCGCAGATCGTCGAGAACCTCACCCGCGACGAGCCGCGCGAGCCGTGGACCTTTCCCACCCACTGTCCGCCCGAGTTCGGCGGCTGCGGATCGGAAGCGGTGCGCGAGGAGGGGGAGGTCGATATCCGCTGCACCGGCGGCCTGATCTGCCCGGCGCAGCGGCTGGAGCGGCTGCGCCATTTCGTCAGCCGCGGCGCCCTCGACATCGAAGGATTGGGCGAGAAGACGCTGGTCGAGTTCATCGAGCTAGGATGGATCGCGGAGCCCGCTGACATATTCGGCCTCGCCGCGCATCGCGACGCGCTGCTCAAGCGGGAGGGTTGGAAGGAAAAGTCGGTCGACAACCTGCTGGCCGCGATCGAGGCGAAGCGCAGCCCCGATCCCGTGCGCCTATTGTTCGGCCTAGGCATCCGCCATGTCGGCGCGATCACCGCGCGGGACCTGTTGAAGCGCTATTCCACCGTGGACGCCCTCGAAGCGCTCGCCGATGAGCTGATCGAGTTGCGCAACGGCATCGCCCCCGTGCTCGGCGAGCCGGACGAGCGGTTCCTTGCCCGGCGCGACAAGGCGATCGCGGAGCATATCGGCGTCGAGAATGTAGGCGCCGCCGTCGGCCATGCGATGGCCGACTTCTTTCACGAGCCGCACAACCGCCAGGTATGGCGCGACCTGATGGAGCAGGTGACGCCGCCGCCCTTCGTCCAGCAGACGCGCGAGTCGGAGGTCAGCGGCCAGACGGTGGTGTTCACCGGCACGCTGGAAACGCTGAGCCGCGACGAGGCCAAGGCGCAGGCGGAGGCGCTGGGCGCGCGGGTGGCCGGATCGGTGTCGGCAAAGACCGGGCTGGTGGTGGCAGGCCCCGGCGCGGGGTCGAAGCTCAAGAAGGCGGCGGAGCTCGGCGTGCGGGTGGTGGACGAGGCGACCTGGGCGGAGATTGTTGCCGCCGCTCGCTAGCCGCGTTGCCTTTTTGCAACGCAGCATGGAACGAATCTTTACCTTGCGTAACTCGCGCTCGCCAATGTCACGGAAGAGCAATATTGCGCGGGCAGGGCGCGGGCATCCGGCGGCTGGCCGCGAATCCAGAGCAATAAGCTCAAAGGGGACATCTAGATGCGAAACAATCTCTTCCTGGGAGCGGCGGCGGTCGCGCTGATCGCGCCGATGGGCGCCATGGCGCAGGAAACCACGTCCACGATTCGCGGCACCGTGACGGCCAACAGCGTTGCCGTTCCCGGCGCGCAGGTGACGATCACCGACTCCTCGTCGGGCACCACCAACACCGTGACCACCAACGAGCAGGGCGGCTTCAGCGCGCCCGGCCTGCGCCCCGGCGGCCCCTACACCGTCTCGGTTAGCGCAACCGGCTATTCGCCGACGCAGGTGACGGACATCAACACCATCGTCGCGCAGGCATTCGATCTGCCGATCGAGCTGACCGCGGCCGAGGCCGGCGGCGCCGAAGTAGTGGTCACCGCATCGCGCCTGCCCAACGCGCGCTCCGTGTCGCAGGGCCCGGCGACCGTGCTCAGCGCCGCGCAGATCGCCAACATCGCCACCGTCAATCGCGACATCCGCGATCTCGAGCGCCGCGATCCGTTCGCCCGGCTCGACGACACGCCGACCGGCGGCCGCGCCGTCTCGTTCGCGGGCCAGAACGCCCGCTACAACCGCTTCACCGTCGACGGCGTGCCGATCACGGACAATTTCGGCCTCAACGCCGATGGCCTGCCGAGCCGGCGCTCGCCCATCCCGCTCGACGCGATCGGCCAGTTCCAGGCCAAGGTGGCCCCGTATGACGTGCGCGAGGGCAATTTCCAGGGCGGCGCGATCAACATCGTCCTGAAGTCCGGCACCAACCAATTCCACGGCACCGGCTTTTACGCGCGCTCGGGCGACGAGTTCGTCGGCGACCAGACCAAGAGCACGAAGGTCACCATCCCCGACTTCAAAGTCGACAACTACGGTGCCGAGCTGAGCGGCCCGATCATCAAGGACAAGCTGTTCTTCATGGTCGCCGGCGAGCGGCTGCGCGGCGGCCGCCCGATCGTGGAAGGCCCGTCGGACAACAATGTGGGCACGGCGATCCCCGGCGTCACGCAGGCGCAGGTTGACCAGATCTCGGCGATCGCCAAGAGCGTCTACGGCTATGACACCGGCGGCGTGCTGCACAATTCGGGCGACAAGGACGACCGCGTCGTCGCCCGCATCGATGCCAACATCACCGATGATCAGCGGCTGGCGTTGACCTACACCTACGCCAACGACGCCATCAACCTGCTCAACAACACCTTCACCACCTCGCCCTACGGCCTGGGCCTCGCGTCCAACGCCTACATCCAGGGCAATCGCCTGCACACCGGCGTGGCGCAGCTGAACTCGACCTGGTCGGACAGCTTTTCCACCGAAATCCGCGGGTTCTACAAGAACTACACGCGTATCCAGGACCCGGTGCTCGGCCGCGGCTTTGCGCAGTTCCGCGTCTGCACCAACCCGACCGATACCGTGGCCACCGGCGCTTCAGCCACCGGCTGCGAAAACAACGCCGCGATCGTTTCGTTCGGGCCCGACAACTCGCGCCAGACCAACCAGCTCAAGACGGAGACTTGGGGTGGCCTGGTGCAGGCCCGCCTGAGCATGAACAATCACGATCTGCGGGTGTTTACTGAAGTCCAGGCCGTCAGCGTGTTCAACTCGTTCCTGCAGAACAGCGCCGGCAACTATTATTTCGACTCGATTGCGGACTTCCAGAACCGGACGGCCAATTCGATCAGCTATGCCAACGCGATCCCGTCGCTGGCGCCGGACGACGCGGCGGCCAACTTCCACTACCAGAGCTACACGTTCGGCATCATGGATCAGTGGAAGATCACGCCGAACCTGAACTTCAGCTACGGTGCCCGCTACGACCTGTACGCGATGCACGACAACCCGGCGCTCAGCACTGTGTTCCTGAACCGCTACGCCAATGGCGCGGTGGTCAACGGCCAGCGCGAGATCATCGGCGGCAACACGTCTAACATCTCGGGCTATGCTCTCTTCCAGCCGCGTCTCGGCTTCGACTGGCAGCCGATGCCGCGCGTCAACATTCGCGGCGGCGGCGGCATCTTCGGTGGCGGTACGCCGGACGTCTATGTGTCGAACAGCTTCTCGAACACGGGCGTGCTGACCAACAGCATCTCGATCAACCGCACGGCGACCGGCTTCTCGGGCGCGACCACCGATGTCACCACCGGCAACGCCATCCTCAACGGCGTCACCGGCACGACGATCCCCACTGCCGCCAACACGCTGCTCACCAATGCGTCGGTCGCCACCAACTCGAATACCAATGCGATCGACCCCCACTTCAAGATCCCGTCGCAATGGCGTGCGACACTGTCGGGCGAGTACACCGCCAACCTCGGGCCGCTCGGCGATAATTGGGTCCTCGGTGCGGACTTCCTGTATTCCAAGGTCCGCAACCAGGTGTACTTCACCGACATCCGCTCGCAGCCGATCGTCGGAGCGAATGCGCTGACGCCGGACGGCCGCCAGCGCTACTACAACATCGCGGACACGCTGGGCGCGGCCAGCACCAACACCAACAGCGACATCCTGCTGACCAACACCGACAAGGGCCGCGCCTATATCGCCGTCGCCCGGGTCGACAAGACGTGGGATTTCGGCCTCAACATCAACGGCAGCTTCACCTACCAGGACGTGACTGACCAGGCGCCGGCGACGTCGTCGACCGCCAGCTCGAACTATTCGAACGGCGCGTTCGTCGATCCCAACAACGTCGCGTACGGGATCTCGAACGACCAGGTGAAGTACTTCTTCAAGTACGGCGTCAACTACGACCACGCCTTCTTCGGGGACTACAAGACCACGCTGGCGCTGTTCGGCGAATCGCGCATCGGCCACCCGTTCAGCTATACGTTCCAGGATTTCGGCAGCGGCCGGTCTTCGGTGTTCGGCACCACGGGCGTGAGCTCGGGCACCGGCACCGGCGGCAACCGCTACCTGATCTATGTGCCGACCGTGAACGATCCGCTGGTGCAGTACAGCAGCACGGCGATGCGCGATGCCTTCAACGCGTTCATCGACGCGTCGGGCCTGGGCAAGTATCGTGGCCAGGTGGCGCCGCGTAACGCCTTCCACTCCAAGTGGTTCACCCGCATCGATCTGCACGTGGCGCAGGAAATCCCGACCTTCATCGGCAAGTCCCGCATCACGCTGTTCGGCGACATCGAGAACTTCACCAACTTCCTCAACAAGAACTGGGGCCAGACCCGCGAGTACGTGTTCCCGTACAATGTCGCGATCGCGCGGGTGCAGTGCCTGACCACCGCCGGCAACGCGACGCCGACGGGCACCGCGGCGGCGACGGGCACCGTGGCGGCCAATGCGAGCCAGGCTTGCGCGCAGTATCGCTATTCGCCGGTCAGCGGTGCGGCATCGTTCACCGCGCCGAGCGACCAGATCTACGCGAATCAGTCGCTCTACTCGATCCGCGTCGGCGCGCGCTTCTCCTTCTAAGGAGCGCCGCCTTCCCGGGCACCAAGAGGCCGCCGTTCCTCCGGGAGCGGCGGCCTTCTTGTTGGCTACAGCTGCCAGCGCAGATCGGCCTGGAAGCTCCTCTGCGGGAACGGGTGAAAAAGGAAGTAGCGGTCGTTGTTCACGTTATCGACGCCGAGGCCGACCGTCAGGTGCTCGCCGGCGCGGAACTGGGCGCGCAGGTCGACCACCAGATACTTGTAGAAGCCCTGATAGGTGTTGCCGACCACGTCGGAGTTGTCGAGCGTGCCATACATGCGGCTGGCGTAGCGGCCGGCCGCAGTCAGCGAGACGCCGTCCGCCGGTCGCCAGGTGCCGACCAGCGTCGCCTTCCATTCCGGCACCTGCGGCAGCCGTTTGCCGATCGCTGCCGGGAACGCGGCATCGGCCCGGGTGGTCGCGTCGGCGTAGGTGACGCTGCCGGTGAGATCGACGCGGGGCAGAACGTCGGTGCGCTGCACCGCCGCCTCGACCCCGCGCGCGCGGGTGCGGTCGACGTTCTGGACAAACGTCGCGAGCGTCGTCGTGCCGTTGAGAGCGCCGCTCTGCGACACCAGTGCGCCGCGGACGATCTCGTTGAACAGCGACACGCGCAGACTGCCGTGCGTGTCGTGGTGCTCGAGCGCCAATTCCTCAGACTGCGCGTGTTCGGGCTTGAGGTTCGGATCCGGCACCGCCGGCACGGGCGTGGTGACGATCTGGTAAAGCTCCCCAACGGTCGGGAAGCGCCACGCGTCGCCGAACGACAGCCGCGCCGTCCAGTGCTCGGCGGGTTGCCAGGCGAGCGAGGCCTTGGGGGAGAAGCGCTGCGCCTCGCGTGCCGGCTGCACGGCGTTGATCGCGGGGGAAAGCGAGAGGTTCCGGCCGTCATAGGCGCGCCACCATTCGTAACGGCCGCCGAGCGTCAGCGTCAGCGCCGGCACGATCCGCCACGCGTCCTCCGCCCACAGCGCCGCCGTGCGCGTCTTGCCGCGTGAGGCGAGGTCGCGCGTGCCTGGCGCGCCGGTACGCCAATCGGTCGTGATGAAGCGGTCGCTGACGAGGGAGAAGCGGTCGATGTGCGCGCCGGCGCTGATCACCTGGCCACCGCCCCCGCCTACATGCCACGCGGCCCTGGCGTCGAGCGTCTGCCAGCCGGTGCCGTCGAGCCGGGTGACCGTCCCTGCCCCGCCGACAGCGGCGGCCGGCAGCGCACCGGTGGGCGTGCGCTGAATGTCCTTGGCAAAGTCGAACACCGAGCCGATCACCTGCCAATCGACCGGGCCGCGCGTTCCGGTGGCGGACAGGCTGTGCGACCAGTGCCGCTGGGCGAGCGTGTAATAGCCGCCGGAGAACGCGCTCGGCGCCAGCGCGTAGGCGCGGCGGTCCAGGTTGACCGTGCCGGCATAGACGGGCTGGCCGGCGGCATCGGCGACGTAGCTCTCGACGCCGGCGGTCATGTCGTTGAGGAACAGGGCGCCGACGTAGGTAAGCCGTGCGCCGCCGAGGTCGAGCGCCGCCTTGAGCTTGAACCGGTCCTGCACCTGATGCGGGATGCCGCTCGCGCCGAGCACGCGGATGGCGGCGCCGGTGCGGTTGACGTCCGCGTAGCCGCCGCTCGCGGGCGTGCCGGTGGTGCTGGTCGCCGCCGGCTGCGTGGCGATGACGTAGAGCAGCGGCTGCGCGCGGCTGTCGACATGGTCGACGCTGGCGAACAGCGACAGCGGGCCGACGCGGTCGCCGAGCGTGGCGCCGATCTGGCGCGTGGGGAGCGTCAGGTGGGTGCCGTACTGGTCGAACGTCTGGACGTTGCTCGCCGCGGTCACCGTTGCTTCGAGCTTGTCGGGCAGACGGGTGGTGATGTTGACCACCGCGCCGATGCTGTTGCCCGGATAGGCGGCCGAGAACGGCCCGTAGAGCACGTCGATCCGCGCCACCTCCTCCGGGCTGACGATGCTCCAGCGCGGCGAGGCATTGGTGTTGTTGTTGCCGATCAGCGCCGACAGCAGCGCGCCGTCGGCATAGATCAGGCTGCGGGCGCTCGCGCCGAGGCCGGTGGTGCGGGTCGCCAGCGGCGCCTGGGTGTCGCCGATGTTGCGCTTTCTCACCAGCAGGCTGGGGAGATATTTGATCGTGTCCTCGATGCTGACGGCGTTGACGGTGGCGGCGATCGTCTTCGCGTCGATCGAGGCACGGCTGTTGGGGGGGGCGTCGGCCTGGCGGTCGCGCTGGCCGATCACCAGGACGTCGGGGGGCGGCGCGCGGCGCTGGCCGTCGTCATCGGCCCGTGCCGGCGCGGCGGCGGCGAGCGCGAGCATGGACGCGCAGGCGAGCGCGCGGGAGAGCGGGGTCATGGAAGGTCCTTCGAACTGAATCACGAACGGCTCCGGCCGGGCTGCGGCACGGGGCGACGAGGTCAGGCGAAGGCGGGTGGTCCGGTCGGCGGTGGCGGCGGCGCAGCGAGGCCGCGGCCGATCGCAACGTCGCGATGCACGGCTGCGACGGCGTAGCGCGGGGCGGCTTGCGGCAGCGGCACCGCCGCGAGCGGCGTCTCGACGGCGGCAACGGGGCCGGCGAACGAGCAGGGGTGATCGCTCGGCCCCTGATGGTGCATCGGCGCCTTGCCGTGGCCCATGTCGTGCGCCGGCATCGCGGCGGCGCCGCCGTCGCATAGCACCAGGTGAGGCCCGGCGGCGTCGGCGGCCGGCATCCACCCGGCCGGCACCAGCAACCGCACCAGCAGCGCCCATGCGAACAGCGCCAGCATCAGCCGGCGTTGGAGCGGGGAGAGGCGGCGGAGGCGGGCCATCGGCTCGGCCTGTGTGCGATTGCGGTACGGCGCGCAATCGGACAGTTTGTCCGGGGCCGACCCTGAACCCGCCCATTTCTTCATCCCGGGCTCGCCCCCCGGGATTCCGCTTCTTCCACCACCGCAAGCAGCGTCACCCCAGATCAAGTCCGGGGTGACGGGCTAGAGGCAACGTCGATCGCGCCAAGGGGCTTAAGCTTCGGCGCCGGGCCGTGTAGAGCGTGCCGCATGGCCAGCCTGCCCAGCCCCCTTCCCGGCCGCGCCACCGCGCTCAACGTCCGGCCGTTCTTCGAAAACAAGAGCCGCGCGTTCTGGACGCTGCAGGCGGTCGGCTGGGCCGGCTACCTCTTGCTGCGCGGCGCGTCGTCCTTGTCGAACCTGTCGCTCGAGGTGATCATCCCGGTGATCATCGAAGCGATCATCGGCTATTGTCTGACGCTGCTGCTGTCGGCGCTCTACGGCTGGTATCGCACGCTGCCGCGCGTGGCAGGCACATTGCTGACGGTGGCGACGCTGCTGCTGGCGACGCTGATCTACGCCGTGCTCGATGCGTTCAGCTTCTCGTTCATCCAGACCACGCATCCGGGCATCACCCTGCCCGGACTCCTGGTGTGCATCTACGTCGCCTTCACCGTGCTGTTCGGCTGGTCCGCCCTCTATTTCGGGATCAACTTCTACCTGATCGTCGAGCAGCAGATCGACGAGATGGAGCACCTCACCACCGCCGCCTCGTCGGCGCAGCTGGCAATGCTGCGCTACCAGCTCAACCCGCATTTCCTGTTCAACACGCTGAATTCCATCTCGACGCTGGTGCTCCTGAAGCAGACGGAGCGGGCCAACGCCATGCTCAGCCGGCTGTCGTCGTTCCTGCGCTACACCCTCGCCAACGAGCCCACCGCCCACGTCACCATCGCGCAGGAGGTGGAGACGCTGAAGCTGTATCTTGAGATCGAGAAGATGCGCTTCGAGGATCGCTTGCGTCCAATGTTCGAGATTGATCCGCGCGCCGAGCGTGCCCGCCTGCCCTCGCTGCTCCTCCAGCCGCTGGTCGAGAATGCGATCAAATACGCGGTCACCCCGCAGGAGGAAGGCGCGGAGATCTGCATCGCGGTGCGGCTCGCCGGGGATCGGGTGCAGATCGGCGTATCGGATACCGGGCCGGGGTTGAACGACGTGCGGCAGACGCCCAGCCTTTCAACCGGCGTCGGGCTCACCAATATCAGGGAACGCCTGGTGCAGGCGTACGGGCCGGAGGCAAGCCTGGAGACCCGCACCGCGCCGGCTGGCGGCTTTTCGGTGGATATCGAAATCCCGTTCCAGCTCGAAGACGTGAACAGAGAGGTTGCATGAGTATCCGTACCATCCTCGTCGATGACGAGCCGCTGGCGATCCAGGGGCTGGAGCTGCGCCTGATCCCGCATGACGACGTCGAGATCGTCGCCAAATGCCAGAACGGCCGCGAGGCGATCAGCGCGATCAAGACGCACAAGCCCGACCTCGTCTTTCTCGACATCCAGATGCCCGGCTTCGACGGCTTCTCGGTGGTGCAGGGGCTGATGGAGGTCGAGCCTCCGCTGTTCGTGTTCGTCACCGCCTATTCCGACCATGCGCTGCGGGCGTTCGAGGCGCAGGCGGTGGATTACCTGATGAAGCCGGTGGAGGAGGCGCGGCTCGCCGACACGCTCGACCGGGTGCGCCAGCGCCTCTCCGAACGGCGCGGCGCGGAGGAGACCGAGAAGCTGAAGGAAGTGTTGGCCGAGGTATCGCCGGAGACGGCCGCCGACATGGCTGATGGTAGCACCGCCGGGAGCGGCGACATGGCGTCCAATCGCTTCGAGAAGATGATCAACATCAAGGATCGCGGGCAGATCTTCCGCGTGGACGTGGACACGATCGAGCGGATCGATGCCGCCGGCGATTACATGTGCATCTACACCGGCGACAACACGCTGATCCTGCGCGAGACCATGAAGGACTTGGAAAAGCGGCTCGACCCGCGCCGGTTCCAGCGCGTCCATCGCTCCACCATCGTCAATCTCGACCTCGTCAAGCAGGTCAAGCCGCACACCAACGGCGAATGCTTCCTGGTGCTCGGGTCAGGCGCGCAGGTGAAGGTCAGCCGCTCCTATCGCGAAGTGGTGGCGCGCTTCGTCCACTAGGCGGGGCTTGGCCCGCCATGCATTGATGCGGCCATTGACGACCAGCATCAGCAGCGGCACCGGCCGGACGATCGCCACGTGGACGAAGTAGGACAGCAGGCCTCCCACCGTTACGGTGATGGCATATTCGAGATAGGGGTTCCACACGTTGGTGCGGAGCATCAGGTTCAGTCCCACCATCAGCGGCACGTGCACGAGGTAGATGGTGAGCGACGCCTCGCAGAGTCGGTGCAGCAGCGGCGGCGTCCGGCGCACACCGGCAGCGGAGCGGAAGATCAGCAGAAACGCCGCCGGCGGGCACAAGGCGGCGCCGACGATCTGGACCAGTCCGTCCAGCCACTCACGCTCGGCGACCGGCAGCGTCGAGCGGATCAGGCCGAACCAGCCAGCGTAGATCGCGGCCGTCAGCACCACCACTAGCAGCGCGGATCGCCAGGCCCGGCGCGCCGCATCCCGCAGCTCGCGGGACGACGCCATAGCGAAGCCGAGCAGGTAGAGCGGCAGGTAGCCCGCGATCAGGCGACATTGATCCAGGGACGCCACCCAGCGGACCGGCGCCAGCGCCCCGACCGCGGACGCGGCCGCCAGCATCAGCAGGAACGAGAGGGCGGACAGCGTCAACAGCATCGGCAGCAGCGACCGCCGGCTTGTGCAGAAGCTGGCGGTGAACCGCTCAACCAGCCGGTGGCGCGGCTCCAGCCGGTGGGCCAGAAACGCCGCGGGCGCGTAGATCAGCAGGGCGACCAGGAACCAGAGATGGTACCAATCATAAGGCAACGGCGGTCCGCCGCTCAGCGACGCGGGCCGCAGCCTCACCAGTTCGCCGACCAGCGGACAGATCACCGCCAGCCCGAACGCCGCCGGCAGCCCGATCTGCACGAGGCGACGGACTAGCCACGAGCGCGGCGGGCGCGTGCCCAGCGACATGCCGCCGAGATAGCCGGAGATGGCGAGGAAGCAGCCCATCCGAAACGAGTGGGAGACCAGCGCGATCAGGGTGAACAGCGGCCGCGGCTCCTGCGCAAGCGTTCCGTGCAGCAAGAGGCCGCCGAGCATCAGCACGGCGCGCCAGGCGTCCAGCCCTTGAATTCGCCCACCAGTTTGCGGGCCTGCTTGCGATCCTCTCACAACCTTCCCCTGTCAGATGCGGACGTGCCTCCGCGCGCATTGGTTGACCACCGTCCGAGGCAGCGCACTCCCGAGCGCCGCCCGAACCGCCTTGGTCCACACGCGATAGCCAGCCGCGTTGAGGTGGACCCCATCGTCCTGGAAAAACGGCCCCGGCCGGCCATCGACGAGCAGGCCAGCGGACGCGTCCACATAGGTCAGCCCGGGCACGCGCGCCGCGGCGCGCCGCATCGCCGCGTCATAGGCCTGCTGACGTGGGCGCATCGACCAGCGCTTGGGGCCGGGCTTCACCGACAGCGTCAGCATCGGCACCGCGGGCATCTTGGCCGTCTTGGCGGCGAGGAATTGCTCGAAGCCGGCAGCGACGGTGGCGGGGTCCTGCCCCTTGGCGATGTCGTTGTCGCCGCCGTAGAAGACGATCGCCTGCGGCGGCGTCACCGGCGGCTCGTTGGCGAAGCGCTGCGTGAGTTCGGGCAGGAAGGAGCCGCCGACGCCGCGGTTATGAACGATCCACGGCTCCATGTCCGCGGCCAGCGTCGACCAGCGGGCAATGGAGGAGCTGCCGACGAACCACACCACGCACGCACCCTGGCGGCCGCCCGCATCGGGCAGAGGCGTGTGCATGGCGTTGTGGTGCTGCACCGCCGCCCAGCCGCCCACGGTCGCAGTGAACACGACCACGCCGAACAGCGACTTAAGCAGCACCGCCAGCCATGGGCGCATGCCTCGTCGTGTGGCAGCCGGCGCGTCCATCAACTCGTTACCTGCCCCGATTGCGCAACCCCGATCGGGTCGGGCAGAACCATGGCAGCCGAGTGGTTAATGCGGGGTAAGCATACCCCTCGTCGCGGACATCAGATCACCGCAGCGGCAGCCCCGAAAGGCCGGTCACCTTCTTTTGAGCCAGCGTCTGGAAGTCGCACAGCACGCCGCGCCAGAACCCCATGCACGACAGGGCGAAATAGAGCAGCCACAGCCGCGTGCGCGTGAGGCCTGCTTCGGCGATCGCCTCCTCGCGGCGGGCGTAGAGCCGCTCGCTCCAGGCCTTCAGCGTCAGATAATAATGCTCGCGCATCGTCTCGACGTCGCGCACCTCGAAACCCCAGCGCTCGAGATTGGTCGCCGTCATGCCGAGATAATCGAGCTCGCCGCCCGGGAATATCCAGCGGTTGATCACCTTCATATAGGCCGTGCGGCGGCGGAACTTCGCGAGGTCCCGCGTGGCGCGGCGAGTGGTCGCCTGGTGGAGATACAGCCCCGCGGGCCGGAGCAGCCGCGCCATCTGCGCGAAGAACGTGTCGTGGTTGTCGATGCCGACATGCTCGAACATGCCGATCTGCGCGATCGCGTCATAGGCCTCGGGCGTGTCGAGGGTGCGATAGTCGCGCAGCTCGACCGTCACCTGCCCTTCAAGGCCGCGCGAACGGATGCGCTCCCAGGCGGCGTCGTGCTGCGCCTGGCTGAGCGTCACGCCATGGACGGTGGCGCCGTAGCGCTCGGCGGCGTGCGCCGCGAGGCCGCCCCAGCCGCAGCCGATGTCGAGCAGCCGCTTGCCCGGTTCCAGCCGGAGCTTTCGGCAGATGAGGTCGAGCTTCGCCTCCTGCGCGGCGTCGAGGTCCTGGTCCGGACTATCGAACACGGCCGCCGAATATTGCATCTCGCGGCCGAGGAAGAGCGCGTAGAAGGCGTTGGACACGTCGTAGTGGAACTGGATCATGGCGGTGTCGTCGCGGCCGCGCCCGGCGATGCGGCGGACCCGCGCGGCGAAGCCCATGCCGGCGTCGGCGGGCTTGCGCGCGGTGAGAAACGGCAGAGCCGCGCGGAGGATCAGCGCGCGATCGACGGTGCGCTTGAGGTGTACGGCCTTGAGGTGATCCCAGCGGCCGAGCGCCTCAAGCGGACTGCCGCCGGTGATGTCGAGGTCTCCGGACAGATACACCTCGACCAGCGTCGTCAGCCGCGGCGAGCGGACCAGCCGGCCGATCGCGGCGGGCGAGGCGATGCGGATGCGGATGTCGTCGCGCGCGTCCGGGCCGAGCGGCAGCACCTCGCCGTTCCACAGCTCGACGGAGGCATCCGCCTGAAGATGGCGTGCGATCTCCGCAATGATGGCGCGCGCGCCCTCCAGCCTGTTCATCGCCCTGCCATGGCATGGCGCCGCCTAGGGGAAAAGCGGGCGCTTGCCGGGTGTCGGCGAGGCGATTAACCCTGCCCCGTCACCAAGGGGGAATTTCGTTCCATGCGCGCCATCCTGCTCGCCGCCGCGGCCCTGCCCGCCATCGCCGTTGCCCAGACCGCCCCGGCACCGACCGCGCCGGCGGCCGGCACCTCCAGCGGCCAGGCGAGCGGCACGCTGGCACAGACCAAGGCGAGCACCCCGGCTGCGCGCCCCGCCGTTCAGCCCGATCCGGCCGCGCCCAAGGGCAAGCTGTCGAACGCGGCGCGGCCGACCGCCTACCGCCTGCAGTTCACGATCGACCCCGACCAGCCGCGCTTTTCGGGGCATGACGAGATCGAGGTCGCGGTGAAGGCGCCGACCGCCAAGCTCTATCTCCACGGCCGCGACCTCAACGTGACGGTCGCCGCCGCGAAGGTGGGGGGCCGCATGATCCCCGCCCGGTATACGCAGGTCGATCCGACCGGGGTTGTCCGCCTGGACTTCGCGCAACCGCTCCCGGCCGGCGCGGTGACACTGGTGTTCGACTATGACGGGGCGTTCGGCAACGCCGCCGCCGGGCTGTACCGTATCCAGGTCGCCAATAAATGGTACAGCTGGACCCAGTTCGAATCGATCGACGCGCGGTCGGCCTACCCCTCGTTCGACGAGCCGGGATTCAAGACGCCGTTCACCGTCTCGATCACGACGAAGCCCGGCAATGTCGCCGTCAGCAACGCGCCCGAGGCGCGGGTGACGCGTGTCGGCGCGATGGAGCGGCACGATTTCCAGCCGACGCGGCCGCTGCCCACGTATCTGGTCGCGCTGGTGACCGGCCCGTTCGTGCGCACCACAGGTACGGTGCCGACGACGCCCCAGCGCGCACAGCCGCTGCCGCTCGGCGTTGTCGCCAGCCAGGCGCAGGCGGACAAGACCGCTTACGTGATGGCCGAGACTCCACGCATCGTCAGTCTGCTGGAGAGCTATTTCGGCCAGCCCTTCCCGTTTCCCAAGCTCGACCAGATCGGCTCGCCGGTGATGCCGGGCGCGATGGAGAATGCCGGCGCCGACACCTATTGCGACGGCATCATCTTCCTGGATCGCGGCGCACCGACCGGCCAGAAGCAGGAATTCGGCATGGTGGTGGCGCATGAGCTGAGCCACCAATGGTTCGGCGATCTCGTCACGCCGGCCTGGTGGGACGACATCTGGCTCAACGAAAGCTTCGCCAATTGGATGGGCTTTCGCATCGGCGGCGAATGGCGGCCGGAGCTCAACATCGGCGTCGGCGGGCTCAACGAGGGTTTTGCGGCGATGAACACCGACGCGCTGGAGGTCGGCCGCCCGATCCACCAGCCGATCACCCAGAACGGCCAGGTCGACAGCGCCTTCGACGGCATCACCTACGGCAAGGGCGGCCAGGTGATCGCGATGATCGCGGCCTACATGGGCGACGACAAGTTCAAGGCGGGCGTGCGGCTGCACCTGTCGCGGCACATGTACGGCAATGCGACGTCCGAACAGTTCTTCGCCGCGCTGGCGGATGCCGCGCACGACCAGCGGGTGGTGACGGCGATGAAGAGCTTCATCGACCAGCAGGGCGTGCCGCTGGTCACCTTCACCCGCAACGGCGCCGCGCTGACCGCGACGCAGAGCCGCTATGCGTTCCTGGCCAGCAACCCGCCGGCCGAGCAATGGACGATCCCGCTGTGCTACCGGGCCGTCGCCGCCAAGAGCTGCACGCTGATCGACGGCCCGAGCAAGACCATCGCCGGCGTCGGCCGCGGCGTGTTCATGCCCAATGCCGGCGGCACCGGCTATTACCGGTTCGACCTGCCGCCCGCGGATTGGAACGCGCTGATCGCCAGCGGCGCCACCCTCTCCCCGGCCGAGGCGACGGCGACGGTGGACAGCCTGTGGGCGTCGTTCCGCGCCGGCCGTGCGCCCGCCAGCGCGCTGATCCAGGCCGCCAAGATCATGGCCGCCAACCCGGACGCGGGTGCGGCGGCGAGCGGTGGCATGCGCCTGTCGGGGCTGGCGCTGCGCGGCGTCATCCCGGAGGACGCGTTGCCCGCCTACCGCCGGCTCCTTGTCTCGGTCTACGGCCCCAAGCTCGCGGCGATGGGGTTCGATCCTGCCGCCGGCGCGCATGCCGGCGACACCCCGGAGCGGCAACAGCTGCGCCAGACGCTGGTGAGCCTGATGACCGAGGCTCGCGATCCCGCCGTCAGTGCGAAGCTGGAGGCGGCCGGAACTCGCTACCTCGCCGGTGACAAGCAGGCAGTGGATCAAGCCTACCTCGCCGAGGCGCTGGCGCAGGTCGTCGCCAAGGGCGGCATGACCGCGGCCAAGCGCCTGGTGGAGATCGCCCTGACCAGCGAAGACCCTGTGCTCCGCGGCGCCGCGTTCGGCGCGGCGGCGTCAAGCGGGCGCGGCGATGTCGCTACCTATCTGCTCGACCTCAACGACCCGCGGCTGCGCAGCTACGATCGCGTCGGCATCATCAGCGCGCTGGCCGGGACCGAGGGCACGGTGCAGCAGACCGGCGACTGGGTGCTCGCCAACTATGACCGGCTGCTCGCGAACGGCACGGGCGTATTCACCACCGGGCGGCTGCCCGGCACGCTGGTGTCGCAGTGCAGTGCCGCCCAGGCGGCGCGGATCGAGCAGGTGCTGGGCCCCAAGGTGCGCGCCTCGGGCGTCGGCGTGCTCGATTTCGAGCGGGTGGTCGAGCAGGTGCGCCACTGCGGCGACCTCAAGGCCGCGAAGTCGGCTGAGGTCGCGGCGGCGGTGAGCGCCGGGTAAGCGGCCGCTCCATCACAGCGGGCTGGTCCCGGTGGATGGGGCGGCAGGTTCAGTGGCAAGGGGCTCGAGCGATAGCGCTCGGGCCGTCGGGGACCGCCGAACGTGCCCGAGACGGCGCCGCTATTCGGCGTCGGCCTCAGATGCGCCCTCGGTATCGCCGGCGGCAGGACGCTCAAACCATGCCTCCACCGGGCCGCTGAGCTTCAACGTCAGCGGATTGCCGTGACGATCGACCTTCTTGCCCAGCGCGACCCGGATCCAGCCCTCGGAGATGCTGTATTCCTCCACATCGCGGCGCTCGGCGCCCTTGAAGCGGATGCCGACACCGCGTTCGAGCAGCGATTGCTCAAAGAACGGGCTGCGCGGATTGGTCGACAGGCGGTCGGGGGGTGTATCGCTCATGGCGGGCGCGCTTAGCCGCAAAGCTCGCCGCTAGGCCACAAAAAAGCGGCGCCGGGATGTGCTCCCGACGCCGCTCCGGCGAGATCGGATGGGCCGATCAGTAGCCGTAATAGCCGTAGCCATAGCGCGGCGCGTAATAGCGCTCGCGATAGATCACGCGCGGCGGCGGCGCGTAGTAACGCTCGCGGTACACGACACGCGGACGCCGATCGTAGTAATAGCCGTCGTCATAATAGCCGCGGTCGTAATAACGGTCACGGCCGCCGTTGGCGATCGCCGCGCCGACGCCGAGGCCGACGATGCCGCCGAGCAGCGCGCCGGCAGCGACGTCACCGCCCCCGCGGCCATAGCCGTGATACCCACGATAGCGCTGCGCATCGGCCGGCGCGGCGGTGGTGGCAATCGCGGTCGCGGCAAGAGCAATGCCGAGGCCCGCCTTCTTCAACAATCCAGTCATCTCGAACCTCCAATACAAAACGCCCGGTCCGCATGGGAACAAACGCATCAGGTGCGACCGTGTTGCATGCTCTAGGCGAGTCGGGCTGAACCGCCGCGGAACCGCCCGTTAACCCGTTGTTTAGATTGCCGGCCGTTGGTTACCGCCGAGCGGAAACGCTGCGTTTTGCGCCTGGCTGTTGCGCGCGGCGCCACGCCCCCACAGATGGTAACGGCCACCCCGATACCCTGAGGACCACGCGATGACGCCCCGCTCCGTCGCAGCCCTTCACCCCGCCCGGCGCGACGACATCGCCGACCTGGTCACGCGCCGGCCGGTGCCCGCGCCCGGGCTCGATCAGGTCGATCCGTTCCTGTTCCTCAACCATCACGGGCCACAGGTGTATCGCCCCGGCAACAATGGCCTGCCGTTCGGCCCGCATCCGCACCGCGGCTTCGAGACGGTGACGTTTATCTTGCACGGCAACCTCGCCCATTACGATACCGGCGGCCACGAAAGCGTGATCGAGGCGGGCGGGGTCCAGTGGATGACGGCCGGCTCGGGTCTCGTCCATGCCGAGGTGTCGCCGCCGGCGTTCAAGCGCGACGGGGGTCCGCTTGAAATCCTCCAGCTATGGGTCAATCTGCCGTCGCGGCTCAAGATGACGCCGCCGCGCTATACCGGGCTGCAGGCGGACCGGATTCCCGCGATCCGGTTGGCCGACGGCAAGGGTACGCTGAACCTGATCTCCGGCGACTTCGAGGGGCAGCAAGGCCCGATCGACTCGCTGACCGGCGTGTTCATGGCGACGCTGCGGTTGGCAGCCGGGGCAAAAGTGGAACTGCCGGCGCCGCGGGGCCGCGGCGTGCTGTTCTACGCCATCAGCGGCGACGTGTCGGTGGCGGGCACGCCCGTGCCGTCGTGGAACCTGGCGAGCCTTGCCGACGACGGCGATACGGTGGCGATCGAGGCGACGGGCGATGCCGAACTGCTGTTCGGCCATGCCGACCCGATCGGCGAGCCGGTGGTCGCACACGGCCCCTTCGTGATGACCACCCGGGAGGAGATCGGCCAGGCGATCCGCGACTACCAGACCGGCAAGTTCAACGGCACCGGCGCCTTGCTCGGCGTCGGCGAATAGCCGGCGCCTCCGCCGCAATCCGGTTGCGGCGGCTCGGCCCATGTGCAAAGTCCCTCGCGATTCCAATGATCTGGACGGAGCGTGATGGTGAAGGCGAAGCTGGCTGCGATGGTGTCCGTCCTGGTCTTGGCGGTGGCAGCGCCGGTGCTGGCGGGCGAGCGGCACGCGTGCCTCGACGACGGCTGCACGGTGGAATCGCTGCTGCCTCAAGACACAGGCGGTGGCGGCGCGGGCGCGACGAGCTATGGCCGCTGGGGCATCGACCTCGCCGGCATGGACAAGACGGTGAAGCCGGGCGACGACTGGTTCAGCTTCGTCAACGGCACCTGGGTGAAGACCACGCAGATCCCGGCGGACCGCTCCACCTACGGCTCGTTCATCATGCTGCGCGACCGGTCCGAGGCGCGGCTGCGCACCCTGGTCGAGGGCTATCAGCCGGGCGACGCCGCGCATGCGGACCGCGCCAAGGTGGCGATGCTCTACCGAGCGTTCATGGACACCGACGCCGCCGAGCGCGCCGATGCGCAGCCGCTGCTCGCGCGGCTCCAGCCGATCAAGGCGGCGACGACCAAGGACGACATGGCGCGGCTGATGGGCCGCTCGATGGGCGGCTTCGGCGCGAGCTTCTTCGGCCCCGGGGTCAGCGACGACGCCAAGCAGCCGGACATTTATTCTCTGTACCTGCGCCAGTCGGGCCTGGGCCTCGGCGATCGCGACCTCTACGTCGATCCGAAGTTCCGCCCTCAGGTGGAGCGCTACCAGCAATATATCGCCCAGATGCTGGCGCTGGCCGGGTGGCCCGATCCCGCGGGCGCGGCGGCCAAGGTGGTGGCGATGGAAACCCGCATCGCCCAGGTTCACTGGACGCGGGCGCAAAGCCGTGATCGCGACAAGACGTACAATCTGATGACGTTGGCGCAGTTGCAGGCACAGGCGCCGGGCTTTCCGTGGCGGACCTTCTGGGACGCGGCCGGCATCGGCCGGGCGGAGCGCGCCATAGTCGCGCAGAATACCGCCTTTCCCGGCATCGCGCGGGTGTTCGCCGAGACGGACATGGACACGCTCAAGGCGTGGGAAGCGTTCCGCACCGCCGACGACGTCGCGCCGCTCCTCTCCCGGCGGTTCGTCGACGCGCAGTTCGAATTCCGCAGCCACTTCCTCAACGGCCAGCCCCAGCAGCGGGAACGCTGGAAGCGCGGCGTCGCGTTCGTCGAGAACGCGATGGGCGAGGCGATCGGGCGTGACTACGTCGCGCTCTATTTCCCGCCTTCGTCCAAGGCGAAGATGGACACGCTGGTCGGCAACCTGCGCACCGCGCTCGGCGGTCGCATCCGCAATCTCACCTGGATGGGTCCGGCAACCAAGGAGCAGGCGCTTCAGAAGCTCGCCAAGTTCACCGTCAAGATCGGCTATCCCGACAAGTGGCGCGACTATTCCGCGCTTCAGGTCCAGCCCGGCGACTTGGTCGGCAATGCCGAGCGCGCGGCGCGGTTCGAATGGGACTATCGCCGCAACCGCATGGGCAACCCCGTCGATCGGGGCGAATGGGGCATGACCCCGCAGACGGTGAACGCCTATTACAACTCGGTGAAGAACGAGATCGTCTTTCCGGCCGCGATCCTGCAGGCGCCGTTCTTCGATCCCAAGGCCGACGACGCGGTCAATTACGGCGGCATCGGCGGCGTGATCGGCCACGAGATCAGCCACGGCTTCGACGACCAGGGCCGCAAGTCCGACGGCAACGGCGTGCTGCGCGACTGGTGGACCGCGGAGGATGCCACCAAGTTCGAGGCGCAGGCGGAGCGGCTCGGCGGCCAGTACGAGGCCTATACCTTCCCCGGCCTGCCGGGCGTCCACATCAACGGCCGCGCGTCGATGGGCGAGAATATAGGCGATCTCGGCGGCGTGCTGATCTCCCTCGACGCCTATCATACCTCGCTCGGCGGCAAGCCGGCGCCGGTGATCGACGGCTATACCGGCGACCAGCGATTTTTCCTCGGCTGGGGCCAGGTGTGGCGCACGCTGTTCCGCACCGAGGCGCTGCGCCAGCAGCTGGTCAGCGATCCCCATTCGCCGGGGCAGATCCGCGCGGTAAACCCGCTGCGCAACGTCGACGCGTGGTATGCGGCGTGGAACATCAAGCCGGGCGACAAGCAGTATCTCACGCCCGAGGACCGCGTTCGGATCTGGTGAGGGTGGCGGGCCCGCCTGCGAGCGGGCCCCCACTCCCGATCGTGCTGAACTTTTCGGAGCAGCGTTCTTCTACTTCGCGCGCGGAGGAGACAAGAACGGCCCGTCGACAGGCTCAGGGCGAACGGAACGGACGTCCATCGACCAGGCGGCATCGCGGTGGGCTCACGTCATGAGAGAGCAGGACCAGACGGTCCGCCCCGTCTCTCGTCATTCCTGCAGGCAGGGACCCACGTCTCAGCCGGGTGGCACTCGGCAGCGATAGGCTCCGGGGCCAGCGATAGGCCCCTGCCTGCGCAGGGGCGACGAAGTATATGAACCGCGGGACCGGAACGGCCCTGCGACACCTCACAGCCCATCACCTGCGATTATTTGTGCCCGCCGTGGCCCGCATTCTGGTTGCCGGTGCGGCTGTCCGAGTTGTCGGAATTGTCCTGCTTCTTGTTGCCGCCGACATCGTCCTTGCCGTTCTTGTGGAAGTCGCCCTTCTTCTTGTGATCGGTCATCGCATCGCTCCTCTGTCCGGACCCAAACGCCCGAACGAAGCAGCGTTTCCGGCCCAGGCGCCGCCAACGAAAAAGGCCGGACGTTTCCGCCCGGCCCTGATCGTTATGCCGCCTGCTTCGACCGGCTCTGACGCTTGCGCTCGTTGGGATCGAGGTAGCGCTTGCGGAGGCGGATCGTCTTGGGCGTCACCTCCACCATCTCGTCGTCATCGATGTACGCGATCGCCTGCTCCAGCGTCATCTTCTTGGGCGGGGTGAGCCGCACCGCGTCGTCCTTGCCGCCCGAAGCGCGGAAGTTGGTGAGCTGCTTGGTCTTCATCGGATTGACCTCGAGGTCATCCGGCTTGGCATTCTCGCCGACGATCATGCCCTCGTACAGCGCCTCGCCATGTCCGACGAACAGGATACCGCGCTCCTCGAGCGGCCCCAGCGCATAGGACTGCGCCTCGCCCGACCCGTTGGAAATCAGCACGCCGTTCTTGCGGCCTTCGATCGTGCCCTTGAAGGGGCCATAACGCTCGAACAACCGGTTCATGATGCCGGTGCCGCGCGTGTCCGACAGGAATTCGCCGTGGTAACCGATCATGCCACGCGACGGCGCGGAGAAGGTGATCCGCGTCTTGCCGCCCGTGGACGGCCGCATGTCGGTCATCTCCGCCTTGCGCAGGTTCATCTTCTCGACGACCGTGCCCGAATGCTCGTCGTCGACGTCGATGATGACGGTTTCGTACGGCTCCGTCTTCTTGCCGTTCTCATCCTCGCCGAACAGCACGCGCGGGCGGCTAATGCCCAGCTCGAACCCCTCGCGGCGCATCGTCTCGATCAGCACGCCGAGCTGAAGCTCGCCGCGACCGGCGACTTCGAAGCTGTCCTTGTCGGCCGCCTCGGTCACCTTCACGGCGACGTTGGATTCGGCTTCGCGGAACAGGCGGTCGCGGATCATGCGGCTCGTCACCTTGGTGCCCTCGCGACCAGCCATCGGCGAATCGTTAACGGCGAAGCGCATCGACAGCGTCGGCGGGTCGATCGGCTGCGCGTGCAGCGGCTCGGTCACCTGCGGATCGGCGATAGTGTTCGCGACGGTCGCGACCGACAGCCCGGCGAGACTGATGATGTCGCCGGCCTTGGCTTCCTCGACGGGAACGCGATCGAGCCCCTGGAACGACAGGATCTTCGACGCGCGGCCGGTCTCGATGATCTTGCCGTCGTTGTCGAGCGCGTGGATCGGCTGGTTGATCTTGATCGTGCCCGAATTGACGCGGCCGGTGAGGATGCGGCCAAGGAACGGATCGCGGTCGAGCAGCGTCACCAGGAAGGTGAAGGGTACGCCCTCCACTTCCACGGCCGGTGCCGGCACATGGGAGACGATCGTCTCGAACATCGGGATCAGCGTGCCTTCGCGCGCGTCCATGTCCGTGGAGGCATAGCCGTTGCGGCCTGAGGCATAGAGCACCGGGAAGTCGAGCTGTTCGTCATTGGCGTCGAGGCTGACGAACAGATCGAACACCTCGTCGAGCACTTCCTGGATGCGCGCGTCGGAGCGGTCGACCTTGTTGACCACGACGATCGGCTTCAGCCCGAGCGCCAGCGCCTTGCCGGTGACGAACTTGGTCTGCGGCATCGCGCCTTCGGACGAATCGACCAGCAGGACGACGCCATCGACCATGCTCAGGATGCGCTCCACCTCGCCGCCGAAATCGGCGTGGCCGGGGGTATCGACGATATTGATGCGGATGCTCTCGCTGGCTCCTGGCGGAGTCCAGTCGACCGAGGTGGGCTTGGCGAGAATGGTGATCCCGCGCTCCTTCTCGAGGTCGTTGGAGTCCATCGCGCGCTCTTCGACGCGCTGGTTGTCGCGAAAGGTGCCTGACTGGCGGAACAACTGGTCGACAAGCGTGGTCTTGCCGTGATCGACGTGGGCGATGATCGCCACGTTACGGAGGCTCATGCGATTTCCTGGCTTTTGGAGTTCGCGCGCCTCTAGCAGATGTTGTGCGTTGCGGGAAGACCGGGGACCGCGACGACGCGGCCCCGACCCGGATCACATGCCGGACATCTTGCCCATCATGTCCTTCTGCAGCTTGTTCGCCATATCGAGATGGTGCGCAACCGGCGCGATCGCTTTTCTCGCGCTGGACCGCAGCGCAGAATTATCGCCCGCATTGGCGTAATGCGAGTGCAGGCCGAACGCAGCACGGTGGGCCGGAATCTGCTGGCCGATATACAGCCGGTCGAAATCCGCCGCCGGGGCATTTTGCAGTTCGGCGATCGACGCGGTCGCGCCGGCGTCCAGCATCGGCGGTGGCGGGTTGAGCCCGGCCTTCTGCGCGGCCTTCATGGTCGCGGCCGTCGTCTTGGTGTGATCCTTGATCAGCATGTTCGCGAACTGGCGAATCTTCGGGTTCTGGGACTTCTGCATGGCGATCTGGCTGGAGTTGATCTCGTAGAGATCGCTCATGCCTGCGGCCATGACATAGGGCATAGCCTGGGTCATCGCCTCGGGCGGCGGCGGCGGCGGGGGCGTCTGCGCGATCGCGGATCCAGCACCTCCGGCCACGACGAGTGCAAGCGCCGCGCCTGTCAGCTTGATCTTGATCATAACTTCCTCCTGTTGTTGCGAATTTCTCGCGGTCGCGATCCCTAACTTGCCTGTGCCTCCGAGGTTCCGCCCGTGGTTCAGCCGCTCTCTCGACAGGTGTGATGGTGGAGTGATACAGTTGCACGCGAGCGCAACTCCCACCATCATCGCCGGGAGCTTGCGGGGAGGACGTGCATGGCGACCGATGTTGCAACTGTTTCCGAGGCGCCGGCGCTGGTGCTGACCCCGCCCGATCCGGTGCCGACCGTTTCCGCGGAGAAGGCGGCGGGGCTGGTGCCGGTGGACGACGCCAAGAAGAGCCAGCTCGACACGCGGGTGGACGGCTTCGTCGCCGACCTGGTGGCGCAGGACGTCAATTCCCCCGAGTTCGGCAAGCGCGTCGATGCGATCACCGCCATGGGGCAGAAGGAGATTCGCGACGCCGCCGGCCAGTCCAACCGCTTCCTCGACCGCCCGGTGCGCGCGATGGACAAGGACACCGGCGTCGGCGCCGACCTCGCGCAGCTGCGCCGCGTGATCGAAGACCTCGATCCCGGCAAGAAGGGCAACCTCACCGCGCCGCAGAAGCTGTTCGGGATCATCCCGTTCGGCTCCAAGATGCGCAACTATTTCGACAGCTACAAATCCTCGCAGACGCACATCAGCTCGATCCTGAAGAGCCTCGCGTCCGGCAAGGACGAGCTGTTGATGGACAATGCCGCCATCGACACGGAGCGCGCCAATCTGTGGGCCGCGATGGGGCGGCTGGAGCAGATGATCCACCTGTCCAAGACGATGGACGCAAAGCTCGAGGACAAGGCCAACGAACTCGACGCCACCGACCCCGCCAAGGCCAAGGCGATCCGCGAGACCGCGCTGTTCTATACCCGCCAGCGCACCCAGGACCTGCTGACCCAGATGGCGGTGACGGTGCAGGGCTATCTGGCGCTCGATCTCGTCAAGAAGAACAACGTCGAACTGGTGAAGGGTGTCGACCGCGCCTCCACCACCACCGTTTCGGCGCTGCGCACGGCGGTCACGGTCGCGCAGGCGCTGACCAACCAGCGGCTGGTGCTCGATCAGATCACCCAGCTCAATACCACCACCGCCAACATCATCGATTCGACGGGCAAGCTGCTCAAGGACAACACCGCGCGCATCCACGAGCAGGCCGCGTCCGCGACCATCCCGATCGAGACGCTGCAACGCGCGTTCCAGAACATCTACGACACCATGGACGCGATCGACACGTTCAAGCTCAAGGCGCTCGATTCGATGAAGGTGACGGTGAACACGCTCGGCAACGAGGTGGAGAAGTCCAAGGGCTATATCGCCCGGGCCGAGGGCGCGACGCAGAACGCGCTCAAGGGGCCGGCGGACCAGTACAAGCTGGAGGCGCTGTAACGCCGTGGCGAGCGACGTCGACGCGCAGATCGAGCGCGCCCGCGCGGCGATGGAGCGGATCGCGGAGGGCTATCGCGACGCGCCCGCGCGGCGGCGCGCGACCCGCACGATCGGCAAGCGGCTGACCAACATCGCCGTCGCCGACGGCACCATCCTGCTCCTCGCGTTCGCGATCGGGCTGGCGCACCCGATCGGCATCATGGGCGCGCTGCTGGTGATGCTGCTGCTGCTCGCCGCGACGGTGACGCTCGCGCTATGGCCGGGCGAGGGCCGCGCGCCGCCGCCCGAGAAGCTGCGCACCGTCGACCTGAAGGCGTTGCCGGCGCAGACCGAACGCTGGCTCGGCGCCCAGCGCCCCGCCCTGCCAGCGCCCGCCCGCACGCTGGTGGACCGCATCGGCCAACGCCTCGACGTGCTGTCGCCGCAGCTCGGCCGCGTCGATGCGGAGACGGAGACCGGCCTCGAACTGCGCCGCCTGATCGGCGAGCAGCTCCCGGCCTTCGTCAACGAATACACCAAGGTGCCGGCCACGCTGCGCACCGTTGAGCGCAACGGCAAGACCCCGGATGCCGAACTGGTCGACGGCCTCAAGCTGATCGAAGGCGAAATCGCCGAGATGACGCAGCGGCTGGCACAAAGCGACCTCGACCAATTGCAGACGCGCGGACGGTTCCTGGAAATGAAGTATCGGGGCGATGCGGACTGAATGCCATCCGTTGCCCGTTGAATCCCAATTACTGACCTTGGTGCGCGCTTCCAATGACAGCTTATCTGCGCCGACGTCGCGGGTGGCTAACTTCCGTACTGACTGGACTGCTCTCCCCAAACGTTGGACTCTTCCGCTCATACTCCTTCTGAGCGATGGCCAAGGGGCAGTGGAGGTGGAGGTCGAGCAAGAGGCGGCGATAGAATATCAAAGCGCATGGCGCGCTGGCGGGGTAGCGTTCGCACTTGCGTCGCGGCGGACCGAATATTTCGTGCAGAGTGTAAGGCCGCCGTCGACCGGCTCCTGAGCGACGGGGAGCGCGCAGACTGTTCCCGCCTCGTCCTGAGATGGTCAGACATGAACCCCTAAACCAATGTCCGCTTTCGCCCATTAGCGGACATTGAACGGGATGTTAGCTGTCGCCGACCCATCGACTTACCCACCTTCCGGCGCGGAAACACAGAACCGCTGCGCAACCCGCTAGGCCAGCGATCACGTAGAAGATGAACAAGAAGATCGGCGCCTGTGGGTCGGGCTCAAAAAGGACGACGTAAATCGTCATTAAGAGGCAACAAAAGGCAGAGGCTCCCATCGCATAGCGTTCTGGGTGCGATCGACGCCAGATCAACGCTGCCACGATCGCCGCTGCCCACACCCCGCCGCACATGACGAGCCACCAGTTGCCTTCGCTCATTCCTGATTTGTTGCAGGAACCGAAAGCCCGCACAAGGAATGTCCGCTTCCCACCATCACCGGACATTCAGCCGCTCACCGTCGCGCTCGATCAGCGCGTCAGCCCCGTTGTACCGTATGTGGTGCAAGGCCATCCTGCGGCAGCGCGGGTCCGTGTTGATCTGCTGATCTACCCACCGTCGCCATCGCGCATCGGCAAGCGCGAGACGCTCGGCCGCGAGGATCGAGACGCCGTGTTCCGCGCGTAGGTCCTTGATCAGCAGTATCCAGCGGTTCCGGTCCATTGGATCAGCTTACACGCGAATATCCGCTTTCCACCAACAGCGGACGTCAGGCTTCGAACCGCTGAATTGCGCGGTCGCATACCGATCAGCCCAACGCCGCCGCCGCACGATCGCGGAGCCGCTCCACCGCGGCGGGGTGGAGCCCCGATGCCGCGGCGAGCACACCGAAGGCTTGCGGCCGCGGCTGGTTGAACGCGAGCGGCTGGCCCAGCGCGTCGCTGACACCAGCCCCCGCCTCGCCCGCAATCAGCGCCGCCGCCGCGACGTCCCACTCGTTGCCCCAGCGCAGCGTCGCCAGGAGATCCGCCTCGTCCGCGGCGACCATCGCGATGCGAAGCGCGATCGAGTTAGGCTTGACGACAGTGGTGAAGGTGTCGCGATCCACCTTGGCGAGCGCGTCCGCCGGCACGCGCGCGCCCTGGAGCGTCGTCCGGGCGCCCGCCCGGACCGCCACGCCGTTGCGCCACGCCCCCTCGCCCGCCGCCGCGGTCCACACCTCGCCGCGCGCCGGCGCGTCGAGCACGCCGATCACCGGCCGGCCGGCGTCGACCAGCGCCACCGACACGCACCAGCCGGCGCGGCCACGGATATAGTCGCGGGTGCCGTCGATCGGGTCGACCACCCAGACGCGGTCGTGGCGGAGCCGGTCGGGATTGTCCGCCGTCTCCTCCGAGAGCCAGCCGGCGTCGGGCAGCAGCGCGGTCAGCCGCGCGTGCAGCATCCGGTCGACGTCGAGGTCGACCTCGCTTACCGGGCTGCCCTCTTCCTTCTCCCACGCCGCGAAATCGGTACGCCAGCGGGCCATGGCCATCTGCCCTGCCTCGCTGGCAATCTGCGCGACCGCCGCGGCGAGATCAGCCACTCGCCACCGTCATGCCGTCGATGCGCACGGTGGGGACGTTGGTGCCGTGGCGGAACTCCAGGTCGTTGGCGGGCGTCAGGTTGAGGAACATCTGCTTGAGGTTGCCCGCGATCGTGAACTCCGCCACCGGCCCGGCAATCGCGCCGCCGCTGATGCGAAAGCCCGCCGCGCCGCGGCTGTAATCGCCGGTGACGCCGTTCACCCCCTGCCCGATCAGCTCGGTCACGTAGATGCCCTCGGCGATGTCGGCGATGAGCGTCTCCACCGGCAACGCGCCCGGCTCCATGTAGAGGTTGCTGGTGGTGATCCCCGGCGCCCCGCCGATCCCGCGCGAGGCATGGCCGGTCGGCTCCAGCCCGAGCTGGCGGGCAGAGGCCGAATCGAGCAGCCAGCTTTCCAGCATGCCCTCTTCAATGATCGCGGTGGGCGACACGGGCAGTCCCTCGCCGTCGAACGGCCGCGAGCGCATGCCGTGGGGCCGGTGGGGATCGTCGCGCACCGTCACCCCTTCGGCGAAGACGCGGGTGCCGAGCGCGTCGAGCAGGAAGCTGGTCTTGCGCGTGATCGCCGCGCCCGCGATTCCGCCGACCAGATGGCCGAGCAGCGACGCGCCGACGCGCGGATCGAACACCACCGGCATCGGCCCGCTCGCCGCCC